>Ga0306923_10004822_pt1 | contig 12993 bp, 10 predicted proteins | sample sta12Can44000108_FD_203841 | JGI IMG/M metagenome (GOLD analysis project Ga0306923, IMG submission 203841) | Lab enrichment of tropical soil microbial communities from Luquillo Experimental Forest, Puerto Rico - statanox.12C.anox.44.000.108 (v2)... | ecosystem: Environmental > Terrestrial >... | reverse complement strand
CAGGGCTAAAGATCCCTGATCAAGGAACAGCGCCCGAAGAGCACCTCACAAGCCGCGAGAAAGGCCGACGGCGCTCCTTGACACAAAGAGGCATTCGTTCTGGTCGACCGCCGACTGCCTCGTATCAACGCTAGAGCTGCTCCGGATCTGGACGTTCTGGGTGCCATCTAGATCCGGTCGGCCAGGAATTGCTCCCACGTCCGCTTGCCGACGGCGCGGTCCGGGGCCAGGTTCGCCCCGCCCCGGAGCGCCTTGGCGGCCTGGCCTGGAATGTGCACCGGGACCAGCGGCCGCCGCTTGCTGGCCGCGCGGAGGTAGCTGTTGACCAGCTCGGCCACGGTGTAGATTTTCGGACCTGCCAGGTCGGGGACCAGGCCGGAGGGCTCGCCGAGCGCCAGCTCGGCCATCCGCTCGGCGACCTCGGTGGCGTCGACTGGCTGGAACCGGGCGCCGGTGGGCGCCGGGATCACCGGGAGTCTTGCCAGCGCCCTGGACACGGTCAGGATCAGGTCGTGGAACTGGGTGGCGCGCAGCGTGGTCCAGCCGGTGCCGGACTGCTCGACGACCCGCTCGGTGGCTAGCTTCATGCCGAAGTAGCCGAACAACGCCCGGTCGATGGGGCTGACCTGCGGGATCCGGTCCGCGCCGACGACGGAGATGAGCACGATGTGCCGCGCGTCCGTGGCCGCGCTGACCAGCGTGAGGGTCTTCTGCTCGTCCCCTTTGCTGCTGCCCGCGCAGTGCACGATGACCTCGGCGTCGCGCACGGCGATCTCGATGCCCTCGCCGGTGCTGAGGTCACCGGCGGTGTAGCGGATGCCTTCGGCGGTGTCCCGGGGGTGGCGGCTGAGGACGGTGACGCTGGCGCCGGCGTCGCGCAGCCGCTGCGCCACGGGCCGCCCGAGCGTCCCGGTACCGCCTGTGACCAGAATCGATGTTGCCATGACGTCTCCCTTCATCGGTAAGACGAAACGAGGCTGGAACAAAGGTGACGGTGGCGATACGAGCATGCCTGGTTTCGTCGCGGGTAGGCCAGTTCAGCGGCGGTGAAGACGCTCATGCCTGCCCTTGTCGTCGATAGGACCGGTCACGCGCGCTCGCTGACCTGGGTTCCCGTCGCTCCTGCAGGCCGCCGGGGCAGCTCCGCGGCGGGACGAGCCGGGGGTTACCGGCCGCGATTCGGAACATGTGGCCGCCACTGGGGAACATGACTGTCTGCCGGTGCATCAGCATGCCGCCTTCGATGGCACTGCGCATCGGGGCTCCTTCGAAGGTTCTACAGCTTGTGAGACCGGCCGGCGGCGCCGAGTTCATCGGGGGCTTTTTCGCGGATCGCGGCCGCGACGGTGCCGGGTCTCTCTTCGGGCAGGTAGTGCCCGGCATCCTTGATGACGCGAATGACCAAGTCGTCGGCGTGGCGCCCGGCGCCGGTCAGGCTGCGCGGGGAGAGCGCAAAGTCGCGCTCTCCGGCCAGCAGCATGGCCGGGACCGAGAGTTGCTGGTGTCTGTAGCCGCCGAACATCCGGCGGGGGATGTCGTGGCGCACGGCCTGCCAGTGCAGCTGCTGCCCGGCGCGGGCCCGGGCCGGTTCGCGCGCCGGGTCGGCGAACACCTCGACCTCAGTGCTGGGGAGGCCGGGCCGGCCGCGGCGCAGCAGCCAGGCCAGTACCCCGGTGCGGCGGATGACCCAGGCACCGATGAGCGGGTATTCCAGCAACGCGGTGTACCAGAACCGCCACATCTGCGGCAGCAGCTTGCGGACTGGCAGCCACGGGTGCGGGGTGTTGACCGCGACCAGCCCGGTGAACCGCTCGGGGGCGGCCAGCGCGAGGTGGAACCCGAGCCAGCCGCCCCACTCGTGCCCGGCCAGGGTCACGGCCGGCAGGCCGAGAGCGTCGAGCACGGCGAGCACGTCGGCAGCCAGGGTGGCGGCGTCGTAGCCGCGGCGGGGGGCATCGGATTGCCCGGCGCCACGCAAGTCCAGCGCGTAGACGCGGTGGTCGCCGGCGATTTGCGTGATGACGTGCCGCCAGGCGTACCAGTGCTGCGGGTAGCCGTGCAGCAGCAGCACCGGCGGCCCGCTGGCGCCGGCCTCGGCCACGTGCAGGCGCACGCCGTTGGCGGTCAGGTAGCTGTGGGTGATTGCGGGAAGCGTGGTCATGTGAGCTCCTCGACGTGTGTCTGGGTGCCTGCGCCGCGTCGGCGGCAGGTCGGGATGCCTGGTGCCTGTTCGGGGATCATGGCGCGGAGGGTTGCTGAGCGCAGGTGAGGTCGCGCGGCGGAACAGGAGTGGCGGAGCGTGTGCTGGCTGATCGAGGCGGTGACGCCCGCGGTCGCCGTTGCCCTGGCTGCCGCCCGGCCCGGGGAGGGTGTTCCCCCCGGGCCGGGCGCCGGGATCACGGATGCGGGGTGTGGTAGGCCATCGCGGTGACGTGCAGGTCACCGTGGTAGATGGGGAACTCCATCGACCGGGAGAACGGGCCGATGACCATGTGGTCGTAGTCGTTCGGCGGCGTGACCACGAGATAGGAGGCGTCCACCGCGCCCCTGGCCGAGCCGGTGGTGAAGGCGAGGCTGGCGCTGGCGGTCTCCCCCGGGGACAGCACGATCTGGTGACGGCCGGGGTCGCGGTCGAACCAGGTCGAGCCCCAGAAGGTCCGCGACGGCACCGCGTGGTGGTTCCAGTCTTGCAGGCCCAGCCCGGGATAGCCGTCCACCGAGCAGGACCGCTGGCCCTCGTTGGTGAGGGTCAGGATGAACCCCACGTGGTCGCCGGCAGCCTCGGCCCCGTGCAAGCCGGCGGACAGCTCCTGCTCCAGGCACCGCGGCACCGACGTGGTCACCGTCCTGGCCGCCAGGGCGGTTGCGGCGGGCGCGGTGGTGGCCGCCAGCGCGGCGCCGCCGGCGGCACCCAGCGTCACGGCGGCCCCCACCGTGACCAGGATCTTGCGTGTCAAACGATTCATGACAATTCCTTCCCCGTATGGGCCAGCTGGCCCTGATCGGCCGGGTGCCCGTACAACTTGTTTGCTTTCGGATACGGCAAAACAGGCCGAAAGGTTAGGGACAAACGGACGATTTGGACATTGGGTGGATGACGCGAGGTGTGGTTCCCGCGCTGATCCCGCGTTGATAGCAGGACGTACCGCTCTGCCGGTCTGCGAAGTTCGCGCTCGCGCTGGCGGATGAGTCCTTCCGTCACGTACGGATGCATGTTCTTCACCTGGTGATCCAGCAGCTGCGGCCTTGCCCCGCACGGCACAGGCGGTCACCATCAGGTCGCTTGCGTCCGGGTATCGCGGACCGTGGCGGCACGGCCGGTCATCTGCCGGCGAGGCCTTGCTGCGGGCGAGCGCCTTGGCCCGCACGATGTCGCGGTCTCGCGGGTCGGGCGGAAGGACCTCGCGCCAAGGGCGGCCGCGCTGGCCCCTGTGTCTTTCGGCGCGGATCTGTTTCATTGTCATCTCCTTGGCTGGCTTGCCGTGCGGGGTTGCAGTTGATGCCGAGCCGGACGTCGACGGGTCTGGCTCTGCGGCCGACCCTACGAGCCGCTGCTGCGGTGGGCGTCACCCGAAGGTGCATAAGGCGGTGGAATCTTCGACAGCCGACACGCTGGCACCACGGTGCTACCCGGGCATCAGGGCTGGTGTCGCGGGCTCGGCCGCCGCGGGCCTGGACGGGTCCGGCGGAGTCCCCGCCTGCGCGGTGTTGAGCTGGACGTGCACGGTGAGCAGGTCGGCGTCGAGCACGCGCACGGTGATCGCGTTCAGTGCGCGCCGCGGGTGCCAGGCAAAGATGTGCCGCTGGCGGGCGAGCGGATCACGGTCTGGACGTGCGGTGGCGATACCGGGCTCCCAGCGGTAGCGCAGCCCGGTGCGCAGCCGCACTGGACATGGGGTCGTGCTGGATGTTACGCACGTAGCCGGCGCGGGTGCCTGTTCGGCGATGATCTAGAACGAGTCGCCCTTACGGCCGTTGCCGACCGGAACCCCGCGGATCTTGCCGCAGGCATGCCCCCGCCAGCCAGAACGAGATTCATCAGTGAACGAGCCGCATCGGCACCGGCAGGTGGCGGAGTCGTTCGGCACCGACCCCGGACGCTACGACCCGGGCCCGCCCCAGCTATCCCGCCGCCTTGGTGGAGCGGATCGTCGCCGCCAGCCCGGGACCTGGCGTGCTGGACGTTGGCTGCGGGACCGGCATCGCCTCCCGGCAATTCCAGGCGGCCGGGTACCAGATCCTCGGCGTTGATCCCGACCCCCGGATGGCTGACCTAGCCCGGCAGAAACAGGCTCAAGGTCGAGGTGGCGGCGTTCGAAGCCTGGGACCCCGCAGGCCGGGCGTTCGATGCGGTCATCGCCGGGCACGCCTGGCACTGGGTGGACCCGGTCGCGGGCGCGGCCAAGGCGGTCCCGGCGCTGCGCCTCGGCGGGCAGCTGGCGGTGTTCTGGAACGCCTTCCAGCCTTCGCCGCTCCTGGGTGAGGCTTTCGCTGAGGTTTACCGCCAGGTGCTGCCTGGCTTGCCCAATGTGTGGGCGAGGCCCATCCTCGATCTGTACCTGAGGATGTGCGCCAAGGCAGCCGACGGGTTCCGGCAGGCGGGCGAGTTCGGCGGCCCGGAGCAGTGGCGATTCGGCTGGGACCGTTCATACACCCGCAGCGAGTGGCTGGACCAGATGCCCACTTTCGGCGGCCATACCCAGCTCCCGCCAGCCCAGCTGGGGGACCTGCTGGCGGGCATCGGCGCCGCCATCGACGCTGTGAGCGGCAGGCTCACCATGGATTACACGACGGTGGCAGTTACCGCGCGCGGCTCGCATCCCCTGACCCGGGTTGACGGATCTATCCGCGCTGCGCTGTGCGCTCGCCGTGGTGGGTCTGGGAGTGGTCATTTGTGGACGCTCACGTAATCCCCAGGGCCTGGCGTTGGTTCTGTTTTACCTGATGTCCTCCTTCCCTGGGGGGACGACGCGCCCGGGCCGTTTGTTGGGCCGGTAGCTGGGCTCGTTCCTGTTCATCACGGCCTTCGTGGTGATCATGTGTCCTTTGGCGAGAACAAATGATCACGCGGAGGCCGCACTCACGCCTTGCGACACGCCGGACAAACCGGCAAAAGCCCTGATCAGGAACCTCAGAGGTTAAACGGCAAGCTCAGTGCATGTGCCAGGTCTCGAGATTTAGGATCAGGGCCGAGTTGGCTCGGGAGGGTTAGGGGTGTTAGAGCCGGCGCACCGAGATCAGGCACAGCCCGAGGTCCCGGATCCTCGCCAGGATCCCGTGCAGCGCGGGCTGATCGGCCAGCGATCCCGAGATGATCGTCTGCGTGCCATCGTCGGTGACCTGGAGGCCGGCAAACCAGTCCGCCCACCGGTTATCGAGGACGCCTTCGACGCGGAACTCGTAGCGGGCAGGCCACCCGGAGCCGCTCACACCCGCTCGCCCTCTGCCCAGGCCGCTGGCGCCGGGGCGGGCCCGAGTCGCTGCTGGTAACTCGGGGTTGGGGTAAAGGCCATTGTCATCCTCGGGTTCACATATCTGGTCCATCCGGCACGCTATGAACGGCACCCGCAGCGGGGCGTTACCCAAAGGTGCTCATGCGGGGGAATCTTCCGAACGGCGGAGCCGGGCACGAAAGCGCCACCCGGGCGGCCTGCCAAGCCAGTAAGCGCCGGCCAGCGTGGTGGCCCGCGTTCAGCCAGGGCGCGGCTGGCAGGCGGGCGTTAGACTGTCGGCACCCAGCCGCGAAGCTGGCCATGGGTGGATGAGCTGATGTGTAGGTCGCCGATGGCTGAGCCGCCCGCGCCCGCCCCTGCCGGGGCTGCCGTTTCCGAGCGGGATGTCCTGCTGGCTACCAAGCTGCACGTGCCCCGTCCGCAACCGGGGTTCGTGGCCCGTTCTCGTCTGGTGCGGGCGCTCGGCGAGGCGCTGGCCCGGCAGCTGGTCCTGGTGTGTGCTCCGGCCGGGTTCGGCAAGACCGCGCTGCTGGCTGACTGGGTGCGGTCGAGTAGCCTTCCGGTGGCCTGGGTGTCGCTGGATTCAGGTGATAATGACCCGGCGCGGTTTTGGCGGCACGCGGTGGCCGCGCTGGGCCAGGCTCACCCCGGGATCGCCGAGCGGGCAGCGCCGCTGCTGGGTCCCCCGGCGCCATCCTCGTTTGAGGGGCTGGTGACGGCGCTGATAAACGAACTGGCCGCCGAGCCCGGCGAGGACAAGGTGCTGCTGGTCCTTGACGACTACCACCTGATCGATGCCCCGCAGGTCCACGCGCCGCTGACGTTCCTGCTGGAGCACCTGCCACCGGGCCTGCGCCTGATGCTGGCCAGCAGGTCCGACCCGCCGCTGCCGCTGGCCCGGTGGCGCGCTGCCGGGCAGCTGGCCGAGCTGCGTACCGATGACCTGCGGTTCACCGCCGGTGAGGCAGCGGCCCTGCTGCGCGAAGCGATCGGTGCGGATCTGCCCAGCGCGGCGGTGGCGGCCCTACAGGCACGCACCGAAGGATGGGTGGCCGGGCTGCAGCTGGCCGGCCTGTCCCTGCGGGGGCAGCGCGATCCCGCCGGGTTCGTGGCGGCGTTCAGCGGCAGTCACCGTTACGTCCTGGACTACTTGGGCCAGGAGGTGCTCGATCGCCAGGAAGCAGGGCTGCGCGGGTTCTTGCTGGAGACCTCGGTGCTGGAGCGGCTGAGCGGCGCGCTGTGTGATGCGGTCACCGGCCGGCCCGGTAGCCAGGTGCTACTGGAGGAGATCGAGCGGGCGGGTCTGTTCCTGATCCCGCTGGATGAGGTGCGTGGCTGGTGGCGCTACCATCACCTGTTCGCCGACCTGCTGCGGGCCCAGCTGCAGGCTGAGCAGCCCGGCCGGGCGGTGGCGCTGCACCGGGCCGCGGCCGCCTGGTGCGATGAGCATGGGCTTGCCGATGACGCGGTGCGGCATGCGCTGGCGGCGGGGGATGCGGCGTGGGCGGCGCGGCTGGTGGAGCGCCACGTCGAGACGCTGTTCGGCCGCGGCGAGGGCGTAACCTTGCGCAGCTGGCTGTCGGCGCTGCCGGCGCAGGCGGTACGCGACCGTCCGCGGCTGTGCCTGGCCCAGGCGTACAGCGCCGCCATGGGCTGCCAGACCGAAGCTCTCGAGGCCCTGCTCGATGACGCCGAGCGCGCCTTCGCGGCCAGCGGCGACGAACCGTATGAGGACCCCGCCGGGCGGACGGCCAGCGTGCTGGCCAACGTCCCCGCGGGGATCGCGTTCCTGCATGCCGACCTCGCGCGTCTTCGCGGTGAGGCAACCCTCGCGGCCGGCTACGACCGGCAGGCCCTGGCCCACCTGGGCGAAGACGAGTGGTTGATGCGTTCCCTCATACGCTGGAACCAGGCGGTGGCGGACTGGCTGCTCGGCCGGCTCGGGCCGGCCGAGCGCGACCTGGCAGAGGTGCTCGCCGAGCGGCGGGCGACCGGCGAGGCGGTCCGCCGCGCAGGCGGCGAGCCCACGGAGGTCCTCCACGCGGTGCCAGGTGGCGCCGAGTTCTTCGCTGGCTTTCTCGCCATGCGCGTCTGCTACGACCTGGGCGAGGTGCAGCGCGCCGCAGGCAACCTGGATGCAGCACTGGCGACCTATCGGCAAGCGCTGGAGGTAACTGGCGAGGGCAGCCAGATAGCCCACACGGGCCTGGCGCACGTGGGCCTGGCTCAGGTGTTGTACGAGCGGAACGAGCTGGCCGCCGCCCTTGACCACGCCAGCCGAGGAGTCACACTGTGCCGGCAGCTTGGCTACACCCGGCCGCTGGCCATAGGCCTGGCTGTGGTGGCCCGGATCCGGCACGTGCAGGGTGACGCGGCCGCGGCCGCCGAGGCGATGGGCGAGGCCGGGGTGGCCGGGCTGAGCCCTCAGGTGGCCGCCCTGTTCAACCCGGTGCCGTCGCAGCGGGCGCGGTTGCTGCTGGCCCAGGGCGACGTCGGTGCGGCCGCCCAGTGGGCAACGGTTGCCGGTCTCAGCCCCGGCGACGAGCCGGATTACCCCCGCGAGCCGGCCTATCTGGTGCTGGCCCGGGTCCTGCTCGCCCACAACGACCTCGGCCCGGCACTGGCGCTGCTGGAGCGGCTGCTCAGCGCCGCGGCCAGCCAGGGCCGGGCCGGCAGCGTTATTGAGATTCAGGCGCTGCGGGCGCTGGCCCTGGCATCCGGCGGCGAGCGTGCCAGCGCAGTGAACACCCTCGCCGAGGCGCTCACGCTGGCGTGCCCCCAGGGCTACGTGCGGGTCTTCGCCGATGAGGGCGCGCCGATGGAGACGCTGCTCCGACGGCTTGTCGCCGCGCAGCACGATGAGCAGGCAGCTGCCCGCAACGTCGAACTCGGCTACCTGACCTGCCTCCTGCGCGCATTCGGCGGCAAGCACGCTGATGCGGGCTCCGGGCGAAGCGCCGCCGTTCCCGGCCTGCTGGACCCGCTCACCACCCGCGAACTGGAGGTGCTGGCCCTGCTGGCTGCGGGCACCCCCAACCCAGGCATCGCCGGGCAGCTGGTGGTCACCCTCGACACCGCCAAAAAGCATGTGAGCCACATTCTCGGCAAGCTCGGCGCGGCCAACCGCACCGAAGCCGTTACCCGGGCGCGCCAGCTCGGCCTTATCCCCTAGCGGCCTTCGCGACGATCCGCTATGGCGCAACTGTGCCCCGCGGCCGGCCCTGGCACCACAGTGCCCGCGTGTTAGCCGCGGAAGATTCCACCCTGAGGGGCACCTTCGGGTGACGACCAGGCCCGGAGAGCGTTCGTAGCGTGCCGGAATGAACCGCACCCGCCATGAGCAGGGCAAGGCTCCGGCCCGCGCCGCGGGTTCCCGCTGCCGGCCGGGCCGCTCCCGTACGCGTTTGGAGGCGGCATGAACGCGAACCCGGCCGCAGTGACGGCGCCCGGAATGCCCCGGGAAACTGGTCCGGCCATGGAAGCGCCGGCACAACCGGCCGCGCGCTTTGAGCGCGACGCACTGCCCTACCTGCCGCAGCTGCATGCCACGGCGATGCGCATGACGCGCAATCGCGCCGACGCCGAAGACCTGGTCCAGGAAACCTTCACCAGGGCCTACGCCTCATTCGGGCAATTCCAGCCCCGCACGAACATTAGGGCCTGGCTATACGCGATCCTGACGAACACCTTCTGCAGTAATTACCGGAAGCGGCGGCGCGAGCCTCAACCATCGGGCACCGGCGAGATCGGGGACCAGCAGCTGGCAGGTGCATGGTCTGCTCCCTCGTCCGGGCTCGGGTCGGCCGAGGCCGAAGCCCTCGGGCACCTGCCGGATCCCCGTGTCAAACGCGCGCTTCAGGCGCTCCCCGAAGACTTTCGCACCGCGGTGTACCTGGCCGACGTCGAGGGCTACGCCTACCGGGAGATCGCGGCCATCATGGGCACACCGATCGGGACCGTGATGTCGCGGCTCCACCGTGCCCGCCGTCAGCTCCGCGCCGTCCTCCAGGATCTCGCTCCCAGCGCCCGTCCGGCCAGGAGGCCGCGGTAAGGGAGACAGGCGCTACGCAGGCCAGAACCGAACGCAACGGGCGGGGCCAGTGATGGCAGCCCGCCCGGACATTCGGCGGGCGGTTGCCCGCCCGATGCGCACCTCGGCTCTGGCACGCCCGGCCGGCCGGGCCTGGCCCCGCAGGCCCGCGTGGTCGGAACTGGCCACCCTCGGCGCTGGTTACGCCGCGTATGCCGTGGCGTCAGCTCCCCGAGGTTGCTCCGCAGCCTAATGGCGTTGCGGGCTGGGGTGGGGGCATGCGGGGTTCTGGTCTGCTGCGGTGTGGTGCAGGTGATCGGGCTGGGTATACCAGCCGGGCGGCAGATCGGCGGCCAGCGCACAGTGGACGAATCGGGCCACCGCCATGGTGTGTGCCCGGCCGGGGTTCCATTGCAGGGTGAATGGCACGAGCTGGCGAGGCGCCACCGGGCGGATGACTGTCTGGGCGTGGGCGGCCGCCAGGGACGGGATCAGCAAGATCCAGTCAATGTCTCTCTGGTCGGCCCAGCGGATGGCGGCCAGGTCGGTGTCGGCGAGCTCGATGGCCGGCGGGGCGATGCCTGCGGTGTCGAGCGCCTGGCGCTGGGCCAGGGCCCAGGCAGGAAACAGGGCTTCTGGGGCGGTGCCCAGCACCTCGTGGGCGAGTTCGGATAGTGCGATCGTGTTGCGGCCGGCCAGGCGATGGCTGGGGCGCAGGCCGACCACGAGCGGCTCGGCACAGAACACCTCGGTGGCGATCCCGGCCGGTTCATGGACTGGGCCGCAGGTGAGGGCCACATCGATGTCGCCGGCAGCGACAGCGTCCAGGAGGTTGGGCAGCCACATCCGCTGCAGGTCGACAGTTACCTGCGGCGCTTCGGCGGTGAACAGATTGATCAGGTGGGGGGCGAGCACGGGGGCGGCGGGCGGGGTGATGCCCAGCCGGACGGTGCCTTCCTCGCCGTCGGCGACGCGGCGGATCGCGGCCCTGGCGGCGGCGGCCTCGTCGAGAATGACCTTCGCGCGGGTGAGCAGTTCGGTGCCGGCGCTGGTAAGGGCGACCTGACGGGTGGTGCGGGTGAACAGCGGGGTGCCTAGTTCGCGCTCCAGGCGGCGGATCAGTTCGCTGAGCGTCGCCGCGGCGATGTGCAGCCGCTCGGCAGCCCGCCCGAAGTGCAGTTCGGTGGCTACTGCCACGAACGCTTCGAGCTGACGCAACTCCACAGCCTGACGGTACCCCGGCAGGCTAGCGGCCGGCCGGATGAAGTGTGCCCGGCCGCAAGATTGTTCGGCGTGGCCGAATAGTGCGTTCGCAAGCTGCCCCTTTATCGGCTCCGGGCAGGGTGTCAGGCTGGCAGCATCAGTGGCGGGCGCTCCAGCCGCCACCGGGCCGCATGGAGATACCGGATGACGGACAGCGGCACGCTTACGCGCGATAAGCCTGCCGGCCGGGGCGGCAGGTCACCAGAGGCTGACCCGCCCGTGGCGGTCCCGGCGGGAGCCGCAATGTCTGGGCAGGATGTGCTGCTGGCCACCAAGCTGCATGTGCCCGGTCCACGGCCGGGTTTTGCGCCGCGCCCGCGTCTGGTGAAGGCGCTGGGCGAGGGCCTGGCGCGGGGGCGGGTGCTGGTGTGCGCTCCGGCGGGATTCGGCAAGACGGCGCTGCTGGCCGACTGGGCGCGCGGTAGCGGGCGGCCGGTGGCGTGGCTGGGCCTAGATGGCGGCGACAGCGACCCGGCCCGGTTCTGGCGCTACGCGGTGGCCGCGCTGGACCGGGCCCGGCCGGGGCTGGCCGGGCGGGTGGACCCGCCGCCCCCGGGTTCGTCTGACGGGCTGGTGACGGCCCTGGTCAATGAGCTGGCCGCCGATCCGGGCCCGGATGAGGTGCTGCTGGTCCTAGATGATTACCATCTGGTCGATTCCGGGCCGGTGCATGAGTCGGTGGCGTTCTTGCTGGAGAATCTGCCGCCTGGCCTGCGGGTGGTGGTGTCCGGCCGGGCTGATCCGCCGCTGCCGCTGGCGCGGCTGCGCGCCCGTGGTCAGCTGGCCGAGGTGCGCGCCGCCGACCTGCGCTTCACCGCCGAGGAGGCAGCGGCACTGCTGGGTGAGGCGGCGGGGCCGGGCCTGCCGGGCACGGCGGTGGCGGCGCTGACGGCGCGCACGGAGGGGTGGGCGGCGGGGCTGCGGCTGGCCGGGCTGTCGCTGCGGGGGCACGCGGATCCGGCCGGGTTCGTGGCGGCGTTCAGCGGCAGCCACCGGTTCGTGCTGGACTACCTAACCGACGAGGTGCTGGAACGGCAAGACGAGCAGCTACGCGGGTTCTTGCTGGAGACCTCGGTGCTGGACCGGCTATCGAGCGCGTTGTGCGATGCGGTCACCGGCCGCACTGGCAGCCAGGCGATGCTGGAGCAGGTGGAGGGGGCGGGCCTGTTCCTGGTGCCGCTGGATGAGGTGCGCGGCTGGTGGCGCTACCACCACCTGTTCGCCGACCTGCTCCGCGCCCGGCTGCAGGCCGAGCAGCCCGCCCGGGTGCAGGCGCTGCACCGCGCTGCGGCCGCCTGGTGCGAGGAGCATGACCTGGCCGATGACGCGGTGCGGCACGCGCTGGCCGCCGGAGATCCGGCCTGGGCGGCCCGGCTGATCGAGCGCTACTTCGACGCGGTCTTCTTGCCGGGGGAGAGGGCAACGGTTCAGCGGTGGCAGGCGGCGCTACCGGGCGAGCTGGTCAGGTCTCGCCCGCGGCTGGGTCTGGCCCAGATGTGGATGGCGGTGCTCAGCGGTCATATTGAAGCGGCCGGCATCGCACTGGAGGCCGCAGAGCGGGCGTCCGCCGATTCTGCCGAGGAGCCCTTCGAGCCTTCGGTGGGGCGGGCGGCGAGCCTGCTGGCGAACGTCCCAGCGGCGATCGCCGCCGGGAAGGCCTGGCTTGCATACTTGCGCGGCGATGCTGACGATGCGGCCACGTTCGCATCGCAGGCCCACAGCAAGCTGGACGAGGGCGAATCGATGCTGAACTCTGTCTGCCAGCTGGAGCTGGCTCTGGCCGATTGGCTCCGCGGCCGGCTCGATGACGCCGAGCGCGGCTTCGCTGCCAGCATCGTGGGGTGGCGGGCGGCCGGTCAGCGCGGTCTTGCCGCAGCGGTCTGCAATCTTCTCGGCCATGTCCAGCTCGCGCAGGGCCGCCTGGACGCAGTCCTCGCTACCTATCAGATGGCGCTGGAGATCACCGCGCCGCCCGGCGAGCCGGCGTTGCCCGCTGCGGGCATCGCGTACGCAGGCATGGCGAAGGTGGAATACCAGCGCGGCGAACTCGAGGCCGCCCTGCGGCATGCCACCGAGGGGATCGAGCGGCTCCGGGCGGTCAACTACACCGCGCCGCTTGTCACCGGCGCCACCCTGGCGTGGATCCGGCAGGCCAAAGGTGATGTTGCCGGGGCGCTCGAAGCGATTGGCGAAGCCGAGCGGGTCGCGCCAAGACTCGCCGCCACAGACCTTTCCAATCCTGTGCCC
>Ga0306923_10004817_pt1 | contig 13001 bp, 10 predicted proteins | sample sta12Can44000108_FD_203841 | JGI IMG/M metagenome (GOLD analysis project Ga0306923, IMG submission 203841) | Lab enrichment of tropical soil microbial communities from Luquillo Experimental Forest, Puerto Rico - statanox.12C.anox.44.000.108 (v2)... | ecosystem: Environmental > Terrestrial >... | reverse complement strand
AGGGCTGACGCCGTACACACCTTTGGATACCTGAAGAGGCTGGCAGAACTGGACATGTCGGCAGGGAGGCGTGAAATACGTCGATGAGTATCGCAATCCTGCGGCCGCACAAGCCTACGCCGATGCCATTTCTCCTACAGCCAGGCCGTGAAAACTGATGGAGATTAGCGGACAGAGGCTGGAAAAAGTTGCCGGGGTAGCGAAAAACTGAAGCTCGCAAGCACGCTTCCGTAAGAGCTGATAGTCTGTTCCTACTTTTCGCGCACGTGGCGCCACTGAACCCGAAAGGAGATTCATAATGTCGGCTCATTCGAAGTTTGGAGTTGCTCTGTTCAGTGTAGTTTTCTTGTTAGCAATTGGGGTTATCTGCCAGCCGGTGGTCGCCGAGGACGTGGTGCACGCCGTCTCTGGGGTTGTGAAGCACGTGGATAAAGCGACGAAAACGGTTGTGATCAAGACGGCTGACGGCACCGAGGAGACCTTCAAGTACACGGGAAAGACGGCGGTGGAGGGCACGAAGGACGCCGGTAAAGGGGTGGCAAAGGGGTCGGCAGATACGTATCTCGCCGGCAAAGAAGGCGCCAAGGTGACGGTGCGCTACACGGAAAAAGGTGCGGAAAAGACTGCTGTTGGTGTTAAAGACGCGGTCGACTAGAAGGATTGCGATTCATTTCGTTTCGCGCGGTCGATGTCGCCACGACGACGTCGCATTACGCCTTTTATCACTTCGCGGCGCTAACCCGCCGGGCCTCAACGCCATTCTGTCAGGCATTTTCGAGCGAGCGACGGCGGGCGCGGAGCGTCCCTGTGCCACGTGTGTTGCGGCAAGGGTGTTGGCCCTTTAGCTCCACCTTGCAAAAAGGTCGATGCTGAGACGGTATTGGTTGGAGATCTGGTCCGCTTCGCCCTACGCATGGGCAACGTTGGGGAGTCTATCGGAGTGGTCCTACTCACCAGTTCGCAGGCAGTTCATCCCCCAGTTCGACCGATAGCGCCCACTCGATGGACCGTTGCTGCTCCTGGGAAAGTTTTTCACCTTCGGAAGTCAAGTAGAAGACGTCGTCGGCCACGACACCTTCGGTATCGATAAGCGCCACCTCAATGCTGCATTTCTCCGCGGCCAGCGTGGAAGTGATGGTGTGCAGCAATCCTGGCCGGTCCTGCGTGACAACCTCCAACAGAGTGCTGCCAGGAGAGCTGGCGTTGTCAAAACGCAGCCGGGTATCGACTTTTAGCTTCGGAGGTTTTCGATCAGCCCTGAGTCGCGATTCCAGCAGGCGTTCCAGTGCAGCCTCACCCATCAAAGTCTGCACAACCGACTTCTTGAAACGGTCACGCTCCGGAGGGTTGAGCTCGATTGTGCGGAAGCGGTCTCGAAAGTAGAAGCTATCCACGATTACTCCGGCACCATTTGAAAATGCGCTGGCTTTCGTGATGTCCATGCCCCAGGCATAGAGAATGCCAGTGAGCATGGCGAACAATCCGGGGCGGTCCGGCGTGACAATGGTCAGCTCGTGTTGATCGCTGAGTCGCCGAAGCGCTAGCTGCACAGGTCCGGTTTTCACCCGGCTTGCCATATCAAAGTGCACGATGACCTGCTCGGGGGAGTGCGACAACAGGTACCGCTGCGGCAGGCCGTCAAGAAACTTGAGGAGCTGGGACCGGCGCTTGGGTAGCAGACGGGCAATGCTCTCAACCTGTTCCGTGCAAACATCAGCATGGAAACGTTCGTCGTCGACACTGCGCGTGAAGTAACTGGCCGTGCCCATGTAAAGGCGCCAGAGATTCTCCGCCTTCCAAGGCGTAAGGGCATCCGGGTTGACCGCTTTTATATCGGCGAGCGTCAGCAGGGTGAGCATCTTCAGCCGCTCGGGCGTGCCTATCTTGTTAGCAAGCTCGCGAACAGTTTCCGGATCGAAGATGTCGCGGCGACGTAGTGTCGAAGACATCTCAAGATGAGTGGCAATCAGGAAGCCAACGGTAGCAGCATCTGGCTGCGGCAGCCCCATGCGCTCAATCGCCGGAGCGGCAAGTTGCAGACTGTTGTGCACGTGATTGGTGCCAGCAAGTCCTTTGCCGACATCGTGCAGCAGCAGCGCGAGAAAGAGCAGGTCTGGGCGCTCCAGCTCCGACAGCAGTTGTGCATAGGGTTCCAGCCACTCGACTTCCTTATTCTTGAGCCGATGCAGGATCTCGATGGCGAGAAAGCTGTGCTCGTCGACCGTGTAGCGATGGTACAAGTCGCGGAGTACGAGCGAATCAATTGCCTCGAACTCGGGAATGGCCAACGTCAGCAACTTGAGCGAGTGCATGGCGCGCAGAGCATCAGCGGCGTAAGGTGCCAATAGGAGTTCGCGCAGATGCTGCCATAGCTGCAAATCTTGTGGCATCAGGTCGGCCAGGCCGCGGTAGGCGTTGTTGATTCTCCGTTCGGTATCAATGCTTAGAGCCAATCCATGGCGGGCAATCAGGGTGAACAGACGAAGCACCAGGTGAGGATCACGGGCGCCGGCTGCCTGCTGCAGAAAGACGCAGCCATCCACCACTGAGAATTCTTCATTGGACACGCGCGAACGCCAGCGCTGAAACGCCTGGTAAAGAGCCGAACGCCCCATCGGAACAACAGCAAGCAATTGTGTGGTATTGCGATGCAGTATCTTGGCATGGCGGAAATACAGACGCATCCATTCGGCCGTAGAGAGGAGACCCGCCTGGGTTCCGATGCCTCGTATCGCCAGATCGTCTTGTGTCTCCCAGGTAACATTGTTTTCGTCGCGATTCGCACGATAGTGCAGATAGCAACGGGCAGCGCAGAGAAACTCGATCGCTTCTGAAATTCCGTCGCCGTCGCCAGTGAGGCTGAGATTAGCGGGCTCTGGCCATTTGCGCTGCGAGGCGAGCGCATTGATCAGGGTAAGCCAGTGCGCCAGGTGGGCATCACGCAATCCTCCCGGGCCGTCTTTCAGATTAGGCTCGAGATGAAAGATGGTGTTGCCGTATTTGAGATGGCGGATACGGGTTACCTCAGCCAAACGTTGCGCCAGAACATTGGATTCGCGACCAACCATCTGCACCAGGCACTTGTTATGCAGACGGCCGAACAGCCTGTCATCTCCGGTGAGGAAGCGGCAATCGAGGAGCGAGATAGTGAACTCGACATTGTCCTGGTCGAAGCGCGAGCAGTCGTCAAGGGTACGCGTCGTAGGGCTCACCCTCAGTCCAATGTCCCACATCTCCTGACACATGGTGCGCACTGGATCCTTGACGCTAACGCGGAGCGCTTCGGATTCACAGAGGAAAAGGACATCAACGTCCGAATAAGGGAACAGGGCCTTGCGCCCGAAGCCACCCAGCGCTACCAGAGCATACCCGGAAGAAGAAGAGGGCGCGACATGTCGATCCCAGAGCCGCAACGCGAGCTGGTCGACCAGGGCAGAACGCTGACTGACTACAGATTGTCCCGATCCGGTTGTTTCGAAGTTCTGCCGAACGCGGTCGAATTCCTGGCGATAACGATCGCGCAGAGTAGACTCGGCCGACGAACTGCACATACCTGCTCTCTTCCCTCAGCGAGCCCGTAGTGGATTCCCCGGGTCACAAGGCGGTTTCGCCGCGTTCGTCATTGCGAATGCGAACGGCTTCATCCACGTGGGAAAGGAAAATCTTGCCGTCACCGATCTTGCCGGTGCGGGCAGCGTTGGAAATCGCCTGCACAGCTTGATTAACAAGCCGGTCAGGCAGTACGGTCTCGATCTTCACTTTGGGCAACACATCCACCGTGTATTCGCGTCCGCGGTAAAACTCCGTGTGACCCTTTTGCCGGCCGTGCCCCCGGACCTCGCTCACCGTCATACCTTCGACGCCGATTTCGAGAAGCGCATCTTTTACGGCGTCGAACTTTGAGGGTTGAATCACTGCTTCCAGCTTCGTCATAGTCTGCCTTTAAGAGTTCGAAAGGAATTTGCGTCAAGCGGTGCCGCCATGCTCGCCCTACGGCAGCGAGGGTTCCCATGTATAACCTTCTTCGCCGTGCTGGGTAAGGTCGAGTCCTTCTACTTCGTGTTCCGCCGACACGCGCAGCCCGATCATCAGATCCACAAGTTTCAGGATGAAGGCGGTGCCAACCACGGCCAGCACGATAGCGATCACGACTGCTACCAGCTGGTTGCCGATCTGGTGGAAATTACCATCCATCATGCCCGATGGCAGAGCACTTCCGTTCGCGTTCTTGAAAATGGGATTGACGAGCTTGGTTGCGAAGACCCCCGTCAGCAGCGCGCCAATCGTACCCCCGACACCGTGCACCCCGAACGCGTCCAGTGAATCGTCATAACCAAGGCGGGCTTTTACCACCGCAACCATGATGTAGCAGACGACCCCGGCAATCAGTCCGATCGTGAGCGCTGACATTGGACCAACGAATCCGGCGGCCGGGGTAATCGCGACCAGGCCCGCCACGCAGCCTGAGATTCCACCAAGCGCGCTCGGCTTTCCATTGCGGATCCACTCGGCGAGCATCCAGCCGATGGCCGCGGCGGCTGCACCGAAGTGAGTGGCAACGAAGGCGCTGGTGGCCAAGCTGCCGGCGCTTAGTGCACTGCCGGCGTTGAATCCAAACCAGCCCACCCACAGCAGGCAAGCACCGATGAAGCTGATCACAACACTATGCGGTGGCATCGGTTCCCTCGGATATCCGACACGACGCCCAAGATAAAGGGCGCAAATAAGCGCGGAAACGCCAGAGGTGATGTGGACGACAGTGCCACCGGCGAAATCCAAGGTCGGGAATCGGCCCCCAAGGCTCGCATTCAGCAATCCACCTTTACCCCAAACCATGTGCGCCATGGGCGAGTAGACGAACAGCGACCAGAGCGACATGAACAGCAGCATGGCGCTGAACTTCATGCGCTCGGCAAACGCGCCGCTGATAAGTGCCGGCGTGATGATGGCAAACATCAGCTGGTAAACCATGAACGTCTGCAATGGAATTGTTGCCGCGTAATCAGTATCAGGCTGCGCGCCCACGCCGCGCAGAAAGGTGTGGCTTAATCCACCTATGAAGCTGTTGCCTGCGCCGAAACAGAGACTATACGAAACCAGCGCCCACAGGACCGTGATTACGGCCATCATGGCGAAGCTCTGCATCATGGTGGCAAGCACATTTTTCTTGCGGACCAGTCCGCCGTAGAAGAGCGCAAGGCCCGGGCCTGTCATCATCAGCACCAGGGCTGCGCTGACCAGCATCCATGCGTTATCGCCCGCGCTCCTGGCGTCAGCGACTTGCTGCTGCAACTGGGCGATGCGGTCGGCGGAGACAGTCGTGTCAGGACCGCTGGATAGCGCTTGCGCTGCCAAGGACCCGGTGAGGATCACCACCGCAGCCATCGGTACGAACTTCCTTAACAGCCACATGAAGGACTCCCGTAAAAGAAACTCACATTGCAACCAGCATTAAGAGCGTGCAGAGTTCAGGCCGGCAAAGGTCGCCCCAAGGGCTTAGGGCATACAAAGGTGATATCTGTTTTTGCGGCTGAGGAGAAATTCAAACAATTTATGGTGCGCATTAGTTCTCGTTATCCGTCTCCGGGTTCTGAGAATCAGTACTTGCCGGGGAGCAGGAGCCTGGGATATTGCCTATTTTTCCGCTTTTTGGTGGTATCTGCGCTCTGATGGTAGGCCTTCGTGGTAGCTTGCGGACGCCGTTCGTAAGCTTTCTACCGAGAGACGGCTTCCGTTTTCCGCAGCTTCGCCAATCGCTCGCACGCTTGCTCGAGATCAGGATCGGTTTTCGCGAAGCAGAACCGCAGCAGGTGTTCACCGCGGCCGCCTTGGAAAAACGCCTCGCCAGGAACGCTCGCGACACCTGTGAGTCGCAGCAAGTTCAGGGCTTTTTCCACGCTGTTGTTGCCTGGGATGCGGGAAGCATCCGCGAGGACATAGTACGCACCAGCCGGAATACTGGGCTCAAGGCCCGCGCTGCGCAAAGCGTCGCAGATCATTTCGCGCTTGCGGTGATACTGCTGCGCGAGATCGGTATAGAAAGAATCGGGAAGCTGATCGAGTCCAGCGGCAGCGCCGTGTTGCAAGGCCGATGGCGCGCAAACGTAAGTCAGATCGTGAAAGTAGCTGATGGCAGGGATCCACTGTGCCGAGGCATGCAGAAACCCAATGCGCCATCCCGTAATTGCGAACACCTTCGAGAATCCCGAAATCGTAACGGTGCGGTTTGCGACTCCGGGTAACGAACCTGGGCTGACGTGTCGTTGGCCGTCATAGACGAAGTGTTCGTAAATTTCGTCGGTGAAGAGGAACAAGTCATGGCGCTGCGCGATGGCCGCAATCTGTTCGAGTTCCCGCCGCGAGAAGACTTTGCCAGACGGGTTAGCCGGAGTGTTGATCACGATGCCGCGCGTTTTCGAGGTAATGACATCGCTGAGCCGGTCGATCACCAGCGGGTAGTCAGGCGGATCGAGCGATACTAATACCGGTTTGCAGTGCTGACCGACCAGCGTGGCATAGTGATAGCCGTAGTACGGTTCGAAGAGAACGACTTCGTCCCCGGGATTCAGCAAAGCGCGGCAGGCCGAATCGAAGCCGCCCGTCGCGCCGGAGGTGACGAGTATCTCGGATTCCGGATCGGCAGAAATTCCGTTCTGACTTTGCAATTTGTGGGCGATGGCATGACGCAGCGGGGCAATGCCGTCGAGCCGCGTGTACTGGTTAAATCCTGCTTCGATGGCCGCCTCGGCTGCATGGCGAACAACCTCCGGGACTTCCGTGTCGCAGACGCCCTGCGCCAGGTTGACTCCGCCGACCTTGTCACATTCGACCGACATGGTGCGGATGTTCGACTGCACGATGCGGCTTGCGATAGTACTTAGTCTCAGCATCTCAAAGGATCTCCCGCCAAGCTTCGCGGCGCGCAGTTCCACGGCGAAGTTCGACCAACCGGTGTTATTCAGTGTGCCACAGGGTTGGACTTGGGATGTCATAATTTCCCCCAATGCTGCGACGCGGTATTTCCTGGCATCTCGGACCATGGCGAGAGCTATTCCACGCAATTTTTTGTTGCAAGTGAGTTGCAACAAGCAGGCTGCGAGTTGCAACTACGAGCTATTGTGGTCCAGTAAGTAGTTCAAGATCAGCAACTTACAAATTATCGCACACCATCTTCAAACTGTTCGCTTGTCACAGGCGAGTGTGACATTGGTCGCAGCGGACAGAGGGCAAACGATTACAATGAAAATTGGAATTGAAAATGATTTTCAACTTCATATTCGGGCGTCATAAACATCACCACGTTCGCAGTGGCTGTGCCCTGGCTGACCTAAACGTCGGCGACCGCGCTGTCGTCGAAGAACTGGAACTCGCTGAGCCCGTGGCGGAGCACCTTATGAACCTGGGTTTCGTGCCCGGACTGGAAGTCTCTGTCGCCCGTAGTGGCCCGGGTGGCGATCCACGCATCTACCGCGTCGACGGCACCGAAGTTGCCATACGCCGGGATGTTTCCCGCCACATTCACGTGCAAATGCTAGGTGTACCCGCGTTTGGTGACTGACCCGAGGGAGTCTGAACGATGACGTGTCACCCGGTGGTCGGCGCGCAGGAAGAGAGAGTCGGCACCTCGTATCGCGCCGTCGCAGTGGTCGGCCCTCCTAATTCCGGCAAGACGACGCTCTTCAATCGACTGACACGATTGCGACAGAAGGTTGGAAATTTCCCAGGCGTTACCGTTGAACATCACACCGGATACGTGCGTGATGCCGAGGGCAACGAGATTGCGCTGATCGATCTGCCCGGAGTTTACAGTCTCACGCCAAAGTCTGAGGACGAGAAGGTGGCGGTCGACGTCCTGACTGGCGAAATGCCTGGCACCCCGCGTCCGGATGCAGTGATCCTGGTGCTCAACTCCACGAACCTGAACAGTCACCTCGTGCTAGCGGGCCGGGTGATCGCTCTGGGCCTACCGACGCTGGTGGTGCTGAACATGGCCGACGAGTTGCACAACCAAGACGGCCATGTCGATGTGCTGGCTCTGGCGCGGCAGCTTGGCACGCCAGTCGCTTTGGTAAGTGCGACAACGGGCGAGGGTGTTCCAGCGGTCACAAACTTTCTTTCGTCAGCCGCTCCCCAACCCGATCCTCTGGAGCTGCCCGTTGTTGGCAACACGAAGAGCTACCGCGAGTGGGCTGTTCGGGTCGGAGCGAGAGCCAAATATCGCCGCCCCGCCGCACCGGTGTGGACGCAGCGGTTGGATTCGATCTTGCTGCATCGCAGATGGGGCCCGATCGTGTTTGGTCTGGTGGTAATTGGCGTGTTTCAGTCGATCTTCGCGGTCGGCCAGCCGCTATCGAATCTGTTGCAATCTTTCTTGAATACAACCGGCGCGCGCCTCGGTAGTTACCTGCCTGAAGGCCTGGTCCGCTCGCTGGTGATCAACGGCGTATGGAAGGGAACCGGGTCCGTTCTCGTCTTTCTGCCGCAGATCCTGCTGCTGTTCCTGATGATCGGGATACTGGAAGATTCAGGATACCTGTCGCGTGCCGCGGTGATTGCTGACCGCACCATGTCCCGGGCTGGGCTGAACGGCAAGAGTTTCATTCCACTGCTGTCGGCTTATGCGTGCGCCGTGCCAGCCATCATGGCGACACGCACCATCGAGAGCAAGCGCGACCGCATCGCGACAATCCTGGTTGCGCCCTTCATGACGTGCTCCGCGCGTTTGCCGGTGTATACCATGGTTATTGCAGCGTTTCTGCCGAATCGGCCCGTTCTGGGACCGTTGCTTGGAACGCGAGCCCTTGCGATGCTGGGATTGTACGTACTCGGGTTCATGATGGCTGTGATCACCGCGCGAGTGCTGAAGTCGACCATCCTCAAAAGCAAGGACGCGCCGTTCATTCTCGAGATGCCACCCTATCGCTGGCCAACGCCTTCATCGCTGGCGCTTCGCCTGGTGGATCGCGGAAAGGCATTTCTGTATCGCGCCGGCACGGTGATCATGTTGGTCACCTTGCTGCTGTGGGCGGCAACGAACTTTCCCATGCATCACTGGCAGCCTCCCGCGGTACAAGATAGTGTGGTCGCGAAGGTCGGTCACGCGATTGAGCCGGCGATCCGGCCCCTCGGCTTCGATTGGAAGATTGGCGTTGGCCTCTTGACCTCGATCGCCGCGCGAGAAGTGATCATCGCGACCTTGGGTACGCTGCATGGCGTAGATGCCGACTCGCATGCCAGCGACTTGCAGGCTGCGCTGCGACACGAGTTGACTCCCGCCGGTGCGGTCGCGCTGCTCGTGTTCTTCGCCTTCGCGATGCAATGTATGTCGACGATTGCCGTGGTTCGCCGCGAGACCAATGGCTGGAAGTGGCCAGCAATCCAGTTCAGCTACATGACCGTCGTGGCATATATCTCAGCATTCGCAGCCTACAACATCGTCAATCACTTTTTGCGCTGAAGGGCGCATCTCGCTTCTCGTCGACGCTTCAGACGTCCCTTACGGAATATCTACGGACGAGCTACTACCCTGACCGGGACTACGTGGACGGGAGGTCCAGGAACGCAATTTGGGGGAATTCGATCATGCGGTGGTCCAGGGCTTTCTGACGGGCTGATTTTTTCAGCACCGAGAACAGTGGCAGCTGCATGCCTTGCCCGAAATGCGAATTCGTGTTTCCACAGAGCTTCTAAGAATTCCCGATATTTGCCTAGTTGCGCCAAGCCAACCAAGCGAGCAGGTGGTCACGACTCCTCCGCTGGTGGTGATCGAGATCCTCTCGCCCGAAGATCGGATCGTGCACTACAACGAGCGGCACGCCGACTATCGCCAGATGGGCATCAAGAATGCCTGGGTCATCGATCCCGCCAACCGCGTGGGCTATGACTGCAGTACGATAGCCTGGTTGCCGGTTGAGGAATTTCGCGTTGCTGGAGGCCCAATCGGCCTGCGGCTTGCTGATGTGTGGAGCGAACTGCAAGGTAAACTGGGGAAGGGCTAACGGGTTGTTCCCGATGTGAGTTCAGCCACGAATCCCGGCAGTGTCGCTCCTGCCTTCCCCAGTACAAGCTCGTCGAAGAATCTCGCGTTAGCCGGCTTTTCAGGTCCCATGTAGATCGCGCGCGCCTTGTTGGCGCGAGCGACGCGCACGAAGCTGGCGGCGGGTTCCACGACTCCGGAAGTTCCTACTGTCAGCAAAACGTTAGTGATTCTCAACTCTTCAATAATTCGCTCCATCCCGAATGGCGTCTCACCGAACCAGCAGATGTGAGGGCGCAGCATCGATCCACACTTCAGGCAGGTTGGGATCTCGGCACGCGTAAGGTATAAGCGCTCGTCATCGAACGGAGGTGTACGGCAGCCCTCGCGGGAGCAGCGGGTTTGCATGAGGCGGCCGTGCATATGGACGACGCACTGAGAACCAGCCTGCTCGTGCAGTGAATCAACGTTCTGGGTACAAAGGAAAAGTCGCTCGCCCAGAGTCGCTTCCAGCGCGGCCAATGCACGGTGGGCGTCATTCGGCGATACTGTCGCGGCACGCTTTCGGCGCTCAGAGTAGAACTGCCAAACCATTTCCGGATTGGTGCGGAAGGCCTCTGGCGTAGCGACATCCTCGACGCGATGACCGCGCCAGAGTCCATCCGCGCCGCGAAAGGTGGGTAGTCCGCTTTCGGCGCTGATGCCGGCGCCAGTGAGAACAAAGACCCGATCTGTGGCGGACAACGGTTTTGTCATTGTCCCGATGGCGCGGGAGACGTTGCGCTGGCCGAGCCTTTCAGGTACCGGTCGAACCAGTCCACGGTGCGCCGCAGAGAGTCGATTTGGTTTTCCCGCTTGGCGAAGCCGTGACCTTCGGCAGGATAGTAATGTACGTCAACCGTTCTGCTCTCCTGCTTCAAGATGCGGACCACCTGCTCGGCTTCTTCCTTTGGCACGCGGATATCATTCTCTCCCTGCAATACCAGGAGCGGGGCCTTTTCGCTGCCGATGTACTTGATGGGCGAAGCAGCCTCATACACGCTACGGTCCTTCCCGGGATCACCCAGCAGCGACTTCTCGTATTGCTGCAGGAAAGGATCCTCATGTTGCAGCATGGTGTACCAGTCGATGATGCCATACAGTTCTACTGCTGCTGCCCAGATGTCGGGCGTCTTGCCGATCGCCATCAGCGTCATGAAGCCCCCATACGATCCGCCGGTGATGCCGATCTTTCTTGAATCAACGTAACCGGTGTCAAGCAGAAACTTGGTAGCGTAGACCTCGTCCTGGAGATCGCCGCCCCCGAGATCCTGAAAGTTCGCCTTCTGAAATGTGATGCCATAGCCGGTAGAACCGCGCACGTTCGGTGCAATGCAGATGTAGCCCCGCGATGAGAGGGCAGCGGCAACAGAATTGAATGAATCGAGGGTTTGGCCGGTCGGCCCGCCATGCGGCAGTACGACGGCGGGGTTGGAACCATCACGCTTTAGATTGAACGGCATCCACAGGAACGCGCTGATCATCTGGCCGTCGAAGCTCTTGTAGTGAACGAGTTGAGAAGCCGGTATATCGCTGGGGCTTAATCCGGCCACCGCGGAATAGCTGAGCTGGTGCGGCTTGCGATTGGCGAGATCGTAGATCCAGAAGTCGGAAGGCCGCTGCGAACTCTGATAGCTCAACAGCAACGACTTTCCATCCGGCGAGAAGGAATCAGGAACCCCCACCGGCCGCACGAGTCCCTCGGGCATATCAATTGGGCTGGCTTTTTCCTCGGCGATGTCATACACGAACGTCGTGGTACGGCCGTCGGCGTTGATGGCATAGGTCGCAAGCCGGCCGTCCGGCGATAAGGAAGCGCTTTCCGCGTCCCACTCGGTGTTTGTGAGCCATGTCAGCTTCTTGGTGGCAACGTCAAGAAGGGCGACATTTTCGTAGCCGCCTTTCTCGTTCGAGCTGAGCAACACGGTCCTTCCATCTGACGAAATAGCCGACGCCAGATAGCGGATATTGCCTTGATGAGGTGTCAGCTCCTCTACCTTCCCATCACTCACGCGAACGCGGTAGATGCTGGAATCCGTAAAGGCCGCATTGCCGCGAATCGCGATAACGTACTTGCTGTCTTTGCTCCAGCAAACCAGCGCCCACAGATGGTCTTTGGCTTGCTCATTGGTAAGCTTCTTCACCTGCCGCGACTTCCAGTCGAGCAGGGCGAGGTCAGTCGTCGAGGAAGTCTTCGGCTTGTACGTTAGTGCGACCCTTGTGCCATCAGGCGCAAACTGTGGGCTGCGCTCCGAGATGTCAGCAGTGTGCGTGAGATTGATCGGAATCCCACCAGCATTGGGAACAGCGAATAAGTCGTAGTACTCGTAGCCCCCGGAGTCCTGTTCGTACACGATCCAAGTACCATCGGGCGACCAAACAGCACCACTCTGCCGGTCGTCGGAGACCGTTAGCTGCAATGGCCAACCTCCGGCCGAATTGACTTTCCAGAGGTTTGCCCGTCCTGTCAGGTTGGTTGTGAATACGATCTGTTTGCCATCCGGCGACCATGCAGGAGAACTAACCCGCCGGCTGTAGAACAGGTCTTCGATCGGCACAGCGCGGGCGGAGGGATTAGGTAAGGAAGTGATCGATTTCGGGTCGGTGGCTTGCCGGCCATTCGGAGAATCGTCAGCCAATAAAAGCGAAGGTAGGCCGATAAGAATTGAGACAAATACGAGAGCGAAAGCAACATATCGGACGCTGCAATTGGTGTGCATGAAGCTCCTCGATATAATGCCGGCTGGAATTCGGCGGCCAGAGGCGTGATGTCCCATGACGGCTGTGTCCGCTAGCTTACCGAATCCCGTGTCATTTCTATATACTGAACCCTTAGTCTCAAAGCCGTTTCGGTGCTCTGGTGGGTGACAGCGCCGACGGGGCCAACGGGGCATCTATAACCTTAGACAATCAGACACACAGGCTTCGGGCGCGCCTCTCATGCGCTAGCCGGCAGCCGCGGAGTTTGCCATCCTTGTCCACCGTA
>Ga0306923_10004816_pt1 | contig 13002 bp, 10 predicted proteins | sample sta12Can44000108_FD_203841 | JGI IMG/M metagenome (GOLD analysis project Ga0306923, IMG submission 203841) | Lab enrichment of tropical soil microbial communities from Luquillo Experimental Forest, Puerto Rico - statanox.12C.anox.44.000.108 (v2)... | ecosystem: Environmental > Terrestrial >... | reverse complement strand
AATCCACTTCCTCGCAGGTGTTGTAGAACGCCAGAGATGGCCGCACCGTGGCTTCCAGTCCGAAGCGCCGCAGGATCGGCTGTGCGCAGTGGTGGCCCGAGCGCACGGCGATGCCTTCGCGGTTGAGCGCCGCGCCGACTTCTTCCGTGCGGTAGCCATCGAGCACGAAGGACAGCACGCTCGCCTTGTCCTGCGCGGTGCCGATGATGCGCAAACCGGGCACGGTCTTGATCCGCTGCGTGGCGTAGCCGAGCAGTGCATGCTCGTAGCGGGCGATGTTTTCCAGCCCGATGCGTTCGACGTAGTCGAGCGCAGCGCCGAGCCCCACCGCATCGGCGATGTTGCCGGTGCCCGCTTCGAAGCGGTTGGGCGGCGGCTGGTAGACGGTGCGCTCGAAAGTGACGTCGGCAATCATGTTGCCGCCGCCCTGCCAGGGCTCCATCGTCTCCAGCACTTCGCGCTTGCCATAGACGACGCCGATCCCGGTCGGCGCGAAGATCTTGTGCCCGGAGAACACAAAGAAGTCCGCGTCGAGCTGCTGCACGTTCACCCGCATGTGCGACACCGACTGCGCCCCGTCGACCAGCGCCTTCGCGCCCGCCGCATGCGCGGCCGCGACGATCTCCGCCACCGGCACGACGGTGCCGAGCGCGTTCGACACCTGCGTCACCGCGACGAGCTTCGTGCGATCGCTGAGCAGCCTGCGGTATTCGTCGAGCAGCACCTGTCCGCTGTCGTCCACCGGAATCACGCGCAACTTCGCGCCCTTCGCCGCGGCGAGCTGTTGCCAGGGCACGATGTTCGCGTGGTGTTCCAGGTGCGAGACGATGATCTCGTCGCCTTCGCCGACGTTCTGCACGCCCCAGGTCTTCGCGACGAGGTTGATCGCCTCGGTCGCGCCGCGCACGAAGACGATCTCCTCGCTCGACGCCGCACCGATGAAGCGTGCGACCTTGTCGCGTGCGCCCTCGTAGGCATCCGTCGCCCGCGCGGCAAGTTCATGCGCGGCGCGATGGATGTTGGAGTTCTCGTGCGCGTAGAACCACGCGAGCCGGTCGATCACGGCCTGCGGCTTCTGCGTGGTCGCGGCGTTGTCGAACCAGATCAGCGGACGGCCATTGACCCGTTCCTGCAGGATCGGAAAGTCGCGCCGCACGGCGTTGACGTCGAAGGCCGGATGCGCGCCCGCGGGCACGGCACCGGCAGGATCGACGAAGTAATAGCCGGACTGCGCGCCCGCCTGGGGCGACGCCGCCTGCGGCGCAGCGAAAGGAATGCCGCCGAGCAGCGCGCGCAGTTCGTTCTCGCCGGGCAGGCCGAAGGATTGCGCGGTCACGTAGTCGCCACCCGGAACCTCGGGCGCGGCCGAAGGCCAGGCGCTGCCTTCACCGACGAAGTAGTACGGCGTCGAGGGCACGCTGACGGGTGCGGGCGTGCCGAGGTCGGGCAGACTCGCCGCATACGCTTCGGGCACGACGAACGCCGGGCTGCCCGCACGGCCCGCGCCGGGTGCAGCCTGCGCGAGGCTGTCGGGCGCACCCGTGGGCGTCGTCGCCGCAGGCGCAACGGCCGGTGCGCGGTTGGCGAATGCAGGCGTCGACTGCGCCGCCGGTGCCAGCCCGCTCACGCCGGAGGTCGGGCCGTAACCCGGCAGCGCGGCGAGGAACTCACCCGCCAGCCGCGCCAGCGTGGCTTCGTCCGGCAGCCCCGGCGGCAGGCCGCCGAAGCCGGACGGTGCCTCACTTGTAGGTGTCGGGATAGTCATGGTACTTGCCGATCTCCACGTCATCGAGCACAGCCAGCGCGTCGTCCGAGTGCACCGCGAGCGAGCAGTACAGCGAGATCAGGTACGACGCGATCGCATTGCGGTTGATGCCCATGAATCGCACCGACAGGCCCGGGGTCTGCTCGCCCGCGAGGCCCGGCTGATAGAGGCCGACCACGCCTTGCCGCTTGTCGCCCACGCGCAGCAGCAGCACCTTGGTCTTGCCGTCGGCGACCGGCACCTTGTCCGACGGAATCAGCGGCAGGCCGCGCCAGGTCAGGAACTGCGAACCGAACAGGCTCACCGTGGGCGGCGGCACGCCGCGGCGCGTGCACTCGCGTCCGAAGGCGGCGATGGCGAGCGGATGCGTGAGGAAGAACGCGGGCTCCTTCCACACCTTGGTGATCAGTTCGTCGAAGTCGTCCGGCGTCGGCGCGCCGGTCAGCGGGAAGATGCGCTGCTCCTCGGCAACATTGGCGAGCAGGCCGTAGTCGGGGTTGTTGATGAGTTCCGACTCTTGCCGCTCCTTGATCGTCTCGATCGTGAGCCGGAGCTGTTCCTTGATCTGGTCGTGCGGCGAGCTGTAGAGATCCGAGACGCGCGTGTGCACATCGAGGATCGTCGTCACCGAATTGAGGAAGTACTCGCGCGGCTGGTCTTCGTAGTCGACGAAGGTCTGCGGCAGTTCGGCTTCGTCGCGCTGCGAGCACGCAACCTGCACGTTGGCCGGGTTCTTCACCTTGTTGAGGCGATAGATGCCCGCCTCAACCGGCAACCACTGCAGGAAGTGCACCAGCCAGCGCGGCGAGATCGTGGAGAGCTGCGGAGCGGTCTTGGTCGCATTCGCCAACTGGCGTGCTGCGTTGTCGCCCAGCGCGAGCTGGGCATCCTGAACATCAGCCATGAGTTATCCCCTAAGAAGAAAATGGCAGATCGATATGAGTAGGTGTTAGAAGCATCGCTTTGGCCCGCCGGCACCTCAACCGGCTATAGCCATCAAAAAGGAGCTTTCAGGCTTCTCGGCGAGCCGCCTCCTCGCAACTGGCGATCAGCACGGACAGGCGCAGACCGAAGGCGCTGGCGATCTTCGATGCGCTGGCGAGCGACGGAATCGCCACACCACGCTCGATCTCGCCGAGGTAGGTGCGGTTCAGGTCGGCGTGCTCGGCCAGCCGCTCCTGCGACCAGCCGCGCGCGCTGCGCAGCTTGCGCACCGCACGGCCGAAGCGGACCTCGTCGATCGGAAGCTCAACCCGCCGGACGGCCATCGCCCACGCCCTCGTCCGGTTCGATCGATTCCTGGCGCGTGCTCGCCTGACTGACCTTGCTGCCCGGCGGCACGCTGCGCGTGAGCCACACGTTGCCGCCGATCGACGAGCCTGCGCCGATCGAGATGCGGCCGAGGATCGTGGCGCCGGCGTAGATCACGACGTCGTCCTCGACCACCGGATGACGCGGCCCGCCCTTCTGCAGATTGCCGTCCTCGTCCTTCTCGAAGCGCTTGGCACCGAGCGTCACCGCCTGATAGATGCGCACGCGTTCGCCGATCACCGCCGTCTCGCCGATCACGACACCGGTGCCGTGATCGATGAAGAGCCCCGCACCGATGCGCGCGCCCGGATGGATGTCGATGCCGGTTTCCGAGTGAGCGAGTTCCGCGATGATCCGCGCGATCAGCGGCACGCCGAGCAGATACAGGCGATGTGCGAGCCGGTGATGGATCAGCGCGCGGACGCCCGGATAGCAGAGCAGCACCTCGTCGACGCTGCGCGCGGCCGGATCGCCGCGGAAGGCGGCCTCGACGTCGGTGTCGAGCAGGCGCCGCACCGCCGGCAGCGCACTCGCGAAGTCGCGCACGATGCCGACGGCCTTCAGCTCGATCTCGGAGGCAGACGCGTGCTCGTGCCGCACGACGTACAGCAGTTCGAGCCGCACTTGGCGCAGCAGCGCATTGAGCGCCGCGTCGAGCGTGTGGCCGATGTAGTAGTTCTCGCTTTCCTGGCGCAGATCGGGCGGGCCGAGGCGCATCGGGAAAAGCGCGCCGCACAGTTGCGCAACGACCTCGCGCAGCGTGTCGCCCGACGGCAACTCACGCCCGCCCGCATCGCGGCTGCGGTGCTGCCGGTCGCGCCAGTCGATGCGCACGTCATGCAGCTCGGCGACGATGCGCGCGAGATCCCAGTTCGGTTGGGCATGCTGCAGATGCCCGGTGGTGTTTTCGTCGGCACTCATACAGGGTGTCCTTCAGATGCGGGCAATACGTCGGTTCCCTCGAAGGCAGCAGCGGCAGAAGGTGCGAAGAAATCGTAGCGAGCGGACCGAGGCCACGCCGAGAAGCGCAGTACAAGTGGTACTGCGAGCACCGCAGGCGTCGGATCGGTTCGCGCAGTAGATTTATTCGCGACTTCTCAGTCTTGTACCCAAGGGAGGTTGTGCAGACGCCAGCCGTTCGAATGGCCGCGCTGCCTGTGCACGTCGATGTCGCCCTCGAAGCCTTCGAGCACGTTGAAGACCTGCGTGAAGCCGGCCTTCGTCGCCGCCTCGGCAGCGGCCGCGGAACGCTTGCCGCTGCGGCACAGCAGCAGCACGACCTTGTCCTTCGCGACCTTCGATTCGAGTTCGCGTGTGAAGCGCGGATTGCGCAGCATCGCGGTGCCGGTCATCCACGCGACGTGAAGGCTGTCGGGCACGTGGCCGACGAACTTGCGCTCTTCCGCGGTGCGCACGTCGACGAGCTGCGCGCTGCCATTCGAAAAGAGTGCCCATGCTTCTTCAGGCGTCACGCCGCCGGCGAAGGGCAGACCGGCGCCGCGTTCGCGTGCGGCGGCGAGGATCGTGGCGGCGTCTTCGGCCGGGGCTGCGGGCGGCACCGTGCGCGCAGCGACGTTCTGTGGCTGATGGCTATAGCCAGCGAGAGCGGACATGGTCCAACCATCCTTTCTCAAAAAGGGACCGGGAATCGACGCCGGGGAAGTCGCTTCCCCGACGACAGGGCTCCAGCCTAGAAGCGGCGCATCGCTGCGCAAACGATTGTTTTCTTCGCTGCTTATGCGCAATTCCGGTGCTGTGCTTATGACGCGCCGGTTCCTTTGTTTCGTCGAAATCCTTCGTTCGTCGTGCGCGGGGCGCTTGCTAGATTGGCCTCCCGACACGGCAGCACGCAGGGAACCAGCAATGACGAATTCAATTGCGGCCGAAGAGGTCGTGGTCCCGTTCCCGCGGGACGATGTGCTCACCCGATCGCAGATCGAGGTACGTACCGAAACGCTCGCTCAGGCACTGGCACGCACCGCGGTGACGCGCGACCGCCTAGGCGGACATGCCGCCTTCGAGCGCGAAGCGATCCGCGACAGCGGTCTGCTCGCGCTGTCGATCCCGCGCGCCTTCGGCGGCATCGGCGCCGACTGGGCGACCGTGTATCGCTCGCTGCGCCGGCTCGCGCAGGTCGACAGCGCGCTCGCGCATCTGTTCGGCTTCCACCACCTGCAGATCGCGGGCGTGCTGCTCTACGGATCGCCCGCGCAACAGGAGGCGCAGTTGCGCAAGACCGTCGCGCAGCGTCTGTTCTGGGGCAACGCACTGAACCCGCTCGACAAGCGCGCCATCGCGACCGCGGTGTCGGGCGGCTTTCTCATCAGCGGCACCAAAAGCTTCGCTTCCGGTTCGGTCGGTTCCGACGTATTGACGATCTCCGCCTGGCACGAGGCGAGCGGCAGCGCATTGATCGCCGCCGTGCCGACGCAGCGGGCCGGCATCACGGTCAACGCCGACTGGGACGCCTTCGGCCAGCGCCAGACCGACAGCGGCACCGTGAGCTTCGACCGCCTGCTGCTGCGCCACGACGATGTGCTGCAGGCACCGGGCGTCGAGGCCACGCCACGCGCGACCGTGCGCTCGCAGGTGGCGCAGCTGATCATGGCGAACCTTTATCTGGGTATCGCGATCGGCGCCTTCGAGGAAGCGCGCCGCTACACGCGCGAGGAAGCGCGGCCGTGGTTCATGTCGGGGGTGACCACCTCCGCCGACGACCCCTACGTGCAGCAGCGCTACGGCGAGTTCTGGCTACAGCTGCGGCCGGCAATCGCGCTGGCGGACATCGCGGCGGAGAAGCTCGACGCGGCTTTCGCCCGCGGCGAGGCGCTGACGGCGGACGAACGCGGCGAACTCGCGATTGCGGTGGCCGAAGCGAAGACGCTTTCACACCGCGCGAGCCTCGCGATCAGCAGCGAACTCTTCGAACTGACGGGTGCGCGCTCGACCTCCAGCCTCTACGGCTACGACCGCTTCTGGCGCAACGCGCGGGTGCACACGCTGCACGATCCGATCGACTACAAGATCCGCGATCTGGGCCGCTACGCGCTTGCGGGCGCGGTTCCCGAACCGACACCGTATTCGTGACGCGCGCCCCCGCCAGATGAACAAGGTCACCCAGATCGAACCCGCGCTGCCGCCCGTCCTGATCCGGCTGGAGTCGCTGCGCAAGTCCTTCGCCGCGAAGGGCGGCGATTTTCACGCCGTGCGCGACGTGACGCTGCAGATCCGCGAAGGCGACATCTTCGGGATCATCGGCAGGAGTGGCGCCGGCAAGTCGACGCTGCTGCGGCTCATCAACCTGCTCGAACGCCCCGACGCGGGCAGCGTGTGGTTCGCCGGCCGCAAACTCGGCGCGCTGTCGCGCAGCGCATTGCGCGAGGAACGCCAGTCGATCGGCATGATCTTTCAGCAGTTCAATCTGCTCGCGAACGCCAGCGTGTTCGACAACGTGGCCTTCCCGCTGCGCATCCACGGCCGCCACACGCGCGGCGAGGTCACGGAACGCGTGCGCGAATGCCTCGCCATCGTCGGGCTCGCCGACAAGGCGGACAGCTATCCGGCGCAGTTGTCGGGCGGACAGAAGCAGCGCGTGGCGATCGCCCGCGCGCTGGCGAGCCGCCCTTCCGTGCTGCTTTGCGACGAACCGACCTCCGCGCTCGACGCCGAGACGACGCGCTCGGTGCTCGACGTGCTCGCCGACATCAACCGCCGCTTCGGCGTGACGATCGTCATCGTCACGCACGAGCTGCCAGTCGTGCGCGCGCTGTGCCGCCACGTCGCCGTGATGGAAGAGGGCCGCGTCGTCGAACTGCTGCCGGTGCACGCGCTCGACACCGCGAACACGACGCTCGGTCGCGAACTCGCTGGCCTTCCGGCTGAGGTCGCGAATGCCTGAGAACATCTCCGCGATCCTGCCCGAACTGTGGATCTCGATCGGGCAGACGGGGCTCATGCTCGCCCTCGCGCTGTCGAGCGCCGTGCTCATCGGCGGCCCGCTCGGCGTGCTGCTGTTCCTGACCGGACGCGGCCAGTCGCTCGAACAGCCGGCCGCCAACGCCTTGCTCGGCTGGCTCGTGAATACCGTGCGCAGCTTCCCCTTCATCATCCTGCTCGTCGCGCTCGTGCCCTTCACGCGCGCCATCGCCGGCAGTTCGATCGGCCCGGTCGCCGCGGCCGTTCCGCTGTCGATCGCCGCGATCCCCTACTTCGCGCGACTCGTCGAACAGAGCCTGCGCGAAGTGCCGCGCGGGGTGATAGAAGCCGCCCACGCGATGGGCGCGTCCGAGCTGCAGATCGTGGTGCGCGTGTTGCTGCGCGAAGCGCGCTCCGGCCTCGTGCTCGCGCTCACCGTGCTCGCCGTGAGCTTCCTCTCGTACTCGGCCGTGGCCGGCGTCGTCGGTGGCGGCGGCATCGGCGACCTCGCGATCCGCTACGGCTACTACCGATTCCAGACCGACGTGATGGTGCTGACGGTCGCACTGCTGATCGTGCTCGTGCAGGCGATCCAGTTCGCCGGCAACACCCTCGCACGCCGGCTCGACAAACGCTGACCCCCGGAGAGAACCATGCACACAACATCCCGCCGCACGCTGCTCGTCGGCGCGCTCGCCTTCGCCCTTGCGGGCAGCGCCTTCGCGGCCGATCCGAACAAGAAGGAAATCGTCTTCGGCGCGACCGCCGGCCCCTACTCCGACCAGATCCGGCTCGGCATCAAACCGATCCTGGAGAAGCAGGGCTACACGGTGAAGATCGTCGAGTTCAACGACTACATCCAGCCCAACTTCGCGCTCGCCCAGGGCTCGCTCGACGCGAACGCGTTCCAGCACGAGGTGTACCTGAAGAAGTTCGCGACCGAGAACAAGCTGCAGCTCACCGAACTCATCAAGGTGCCGACCGCGCCGATCGCGGTGTACAGCCACAAGCACAAGAGCCTCGGCGAAGTCCGCGAAGGCGCGACGGTGGCCGTGCCGAACGACCCGACCAACCAGGCGCGCGCGCTCGTCGTGCTCGAACAGCTCGGCTGGCTCAAGCTGCGCGAGGGCTACGACCCGATCCGCGTGTCGGAGCGCGACGTCGCGAGCAACGTGAAGAAGATCAAGCTCATCCCGCTCGAAGCCGCGCAACTGCCGCGCTCGCTCGACGATACCGACTACTCCTTCGTCAACGGCAACTTCGCGCTCGCCTCCGGATTGAAGCTGACCGAAGCGCTGGCGCAGGAGAAGACGAGCCCGACCTACCAGAACCTCGTCGCCATCCGCAGCGAGGACCGCGACAAGCCGTTCGTGAAGGACATCGAAGCCGCGTATCGCTCGCGCGAGTTTCTTCAGGTCGTCGAAAAGCACTTCCAGGGCTTCGTGAAGCCGGCATATCAGCAACAGTTGCTGCAGGCCGCGAAGTAGGTTGGGCTGAATGGAATGAAGCCCAACGCGACAACGTGCGGAACCTGGACGACCGCTGGCGTTGGGCTTCGCTGCGCTCAACCCAACCTACTTGCGATTTCGCACCTCACCCAAAGGCGGAAGTAGGTTGGGCTGAATGAAATGAAGCCCAACACGACAACGCGCGAAGCCTGGACGACCGCTGGCGTTGGGCTTCGCTGCGCTCAACCCAACCTACTTGCGATTTCGCTCCTCGCCCAAAGGCGGAAGTAGGTTGGGCTGAATGAAATGAAGCCCAACACGACAACGTGCGAAGCCTGGACGACAACGCGCGAAGCCTGGGCAACCGCTGACGTTGGGCTTCGCTGCGCTCAACCCAACCTACTTGCGATTTCGCTCCTCGCCCAAAGGCGAAAGTAGGTTGGGCTGAATGAAATGAAGCCCAACACGACAACGCGCGAAGCCCGAACGACCCGATGACGACGGCAAGAGCGACGACATCCGCAGAGAATCCATGACCGACAAACTCATCCGCTTCAACGCCTTCGTCATGAACACCGTCGGGCATCAGTCGCCCGGTCTGTGGCGCCACCCGCGCGACCGCTCCTCCCACTACACGCACATCGGCTACTGGCTGGAGCTGGCCAAGCTGTGCGAGCGCGGCCGCTTCGACGGCATCTTCATCGCCGATGTCCTCGGCGCCTACGACGTCTATCGTGGCGCAGCCGATGCGGCATTGCACGGCGGAGTGCAGGTGCCGAGCAACGATCCACTGTTGATCGTGCCCGCGATGGCGGCGGCGACGAAGCATCTGGGATTCGGCGTGACCTTCTCGCTCTCGTACGAACATCCGTTCCCGTTCGCGCGCCGCATGAGCACGCTCGACCATCTGACGAACGGACGCGTCGGCTGGAACATCGTCACCGGCTATCTCGACAGCGCCGCCCGCAACCTCGGACTGCCGAAACAGACCGCGCACGACGAGCGCTACGACCTCGCCGAGGAATATCTCGAAGTGCTCTACAAACTGTGGGAGGCGAGCTGGGAAGAAGGCGCCGTGCGGCGCGACGCTGCGCATGGCGTCTTCGCCGACCCGGCGCGCGTCCACGCGATCGCGCACCGCGGCGCGCATTTCGACGTACCCGGCTTTCATTTGTCCGAACCCTCGCCACAGCGCACGCCGGTGCTCTATCAGGCGGGCACCTCGTCACGCGGGCGGCAGTTCGCCGGAAGGCATGCGGAGTGCGTGTTCGTCAGCGGACCGAGCAAGGCCGTCGTCGCGAAGTCCGTGCGCAGCATCCGCGAAGCGCTCGTCGAAGCGGGCCGCGAGCCCGACGAGGTGCTGATCTACGCGCAGGCGCTGATCGTGACCGACGCCACGGATGCCGCGGCCGAAGCGAAGCTTGCGGACTTTCGCCGCCACATCGATCGCGAAGCCGCGCTGGTGCTGCTTTCCGGCTGGACCGGCGTCGATTTCAGCCGCTATCCGCTCGATGCCACGATCGAGTACATCGATACCGAGGCGGGACGCAGCGCGCTTGCATCGTTCTCGGCGGCCGATCCGACGCGGCGCTGGACCGTTGGCGAAGCGGCGGAGTTCATCGGACTCGGCGGCCGCGGGCCGGTCATCGTCGGCGGGCCGGCCCGCGTCGCGGACGAACTGGAATCGTGGATCGACGAGACCGGCGCGGACGGCTTCAACCTCGCCTATGCGATTTCGCCGGGCAGCTTCGAAGACGTCGTCGAGTTCATCGTGCCCGAACTGCAGCGACGCGGACGCTATCGCAGCGAGTACTCAGGTGGCACGCTGCGCGAAAAGCTGTTCAGCCGCTCTGCGCACCTGCCCGAAAGCCACCCGGGGCGCCAGGTACGCATCGAAGCCGCGCGGCGCGCCGCCGCCTGACCGATCCGACGACAACACGCCGGGGAAGACGCTCGGCCCAATTCGCGGGATATGACCGCGTGTGCCTGCCCGATGCGACGATCGGCGATACTGTGCGGCCTCCCGCGCGGCCCAGGCCGCGAGTCGACACAAAGAACCCCGCGCATCCATGTCCGCATCGCCCGAAACCCGCTCGCTGTTTCACCATCGCCCTTTTCTCTTCTACTGGTTCGCACGGGTCTTCACCGCAAGCGGCTACCAGATGCAAAGCGTCGCCGTCGCGTGGCAGGTCTATGAACTCACGCACAGCGCCTTCGACCTCGGGCTGGTCGGCCTGGTCCAGTTCATTCCGCGGATCGCGCTGATCTCGGTTGCCGGCAACGTCGCCGATCGCTACGACCGGCGCCGCGTGGTGCTGATCTCGCAGGCGGTACAGGCGGTCGCACTACTGGTGCTGACGCTCGCGAGTGCACTGAACTTCGTCAATCGCGAATTGATCTTCGCGCTGATGCTCGTCGTCGGCGCGGCGCGCTCCTTCGAGGCACCGGCCACGCAGGCGCTGTTGCCGGGGCTCGTGTCCAAGGATCTGCTGCCGCGGGCCGTGGCCACGGCGGCGTCGGCCATGCAGGCGGCAACGATCCTCGCGCCCGCGCTCGGGGGTGTGCTCTACGTGCTCGGCGCAACGACGGTGTACGGGCTGACGACCGTGCTCTACGCGGCGGCAGCCATCCTGACCTTCATGATCCACGTTGCGCCGGCGCCGCGCCGCGTGCTCACGGGCTCAGGCCTGGCAACCTTCCTCGAAGGTCTGCGCTTCATCCGCGACAAGCGCGCGATCCTCGGGGCGATTTCGCTCGATCTCTTCGCCGTGCTGCTCGGCGGCGCGACGGCCCTGCTGCCGGTGATCGCCCGCGACATCCTGCATACCGGCCCCTGGGGCCTCGGCATGCTGCGCGCGGCCCCCGCGATCGGTGCACTCTCGATGTCGGTGTGGCTCGCGCACCATCCGCTGCAACGCCGCGTCGGCCGCATCATGTTCGCGGCGGTGGCGATGTTCGGCGTGGCGACGATCGTATTCGGCCTTTCGACCTCGATCTCGCTGTCGATGGTCTCGCTCGTCGTGCTCGGCGCCTGCGACATGGTCAGCGTCGTGATCCGCTCGGCCTTCGTCCAGTTGCAGACGCCCGACGAGATGCGCGGACGCGTCAGCGCGGTCAATTCGGTCTTCATCGGTGCTTCCAACCAGCTCGGCGAATTCGAGTCGGGCGCCACCGCGGCACTGTTCGGCACGGTGCCTTCGATCGTGATCGGCGGGCTCGGCACGCTGCTCGTCGTCGCGCTCTGGATGCGCGGTTTTCCCGAGCTCACGCGGGTCGAAAAACTGCACTGAACGACGGGGCGACACGCCTCTTGGGAACTTGCTCCTAAATGCTGCCTAAGCCGTCATATGCCGGCGAAAGACAACATAACGTGCAAGCTTTCGTGAGTTCGTTTATGGTCCGCTCTGCGCAAAAAACATACGGCTCCGTATGATCTTGCCGATCCATAGAACAAGGAGGAGACAAATGAAGAAAATCACGCTCGCCCTGCGCCTGCTGGGGGCAGGCAGCTTCGCCCTGTTGGCCGGCCAGGCCCTGGCTTCCGGCTATCACTTCGGCGTGCAGAGCGTCAGCGCCCAGAGCGTGGCCAACGCCAATGGTGCAGAAGCCTCCGATGCCTCAGTCATCTTCTTCAACCCTGCAGGATTGACGAGGCTTCAGGGCGACAACATTTCGGTCGCCGGCGTCGTGGTCGACCCGCACGTCAAAGTGACGAACGCTTCGGCGACAAACGCTGTTGGCGACACGATCTACGGTCCCGGCGGCGAAGCCCCGACGCACCCGGTCTTCGTGCCGCAGGCCTACTGGGCGCACCAGTTCAGCAACCAGATCTATGGCGGCCTCGGCCTCTTCGTGCCGTTCGGCGACAAGACGAGCTACGACGAAAATTGGGTCGGCCGCTACAACGGCGTCGATCTGGACATGATGACCTTCGCGCTGAACCCGCAGATCGCCTACAAGTTCAATTCGAACTTCTCGGTCGGTGCGGGCTTCACCGTGCAGTACATGAAGGCCAAGTTCAAGAAGAAGGCCGACTTCGGCACGCTGGCTTCGCAAAGCCTGCCGGCCTTCGCCCAGGCGCTTGCCGCGCAGGGCATCGTGCTCTCGCCGACGCAGCTGCAGCAGGCCGCTGCCGAGATGCAGAGCAACCCGAACTACGACGGCGAACTGTCCTACGAGGGTGACAACTGGGCCGTGGGCTTCAACCTCGGCGCCCTGTGGGAAGTCGACGACTCGCTGCGCTTCGGTATCGCCTACCGTTCCTCGATCAGCCACAAGCTGTCGGGCGATGCGAACTGGTCGCGTCCGGCCAGCTTCGGCAATTCGACCTTCGGCAACCTGCCGATGGTGGGTTCCGTCGTGAATGCGGCCTGGAACCAGGCAGTCCAGGCAGGTCTCGATTCCGAAGGCTTCAAGGACGGCAACGGCAACGTCAATGTCGACACGCCGGATTCGCTGTCGCTGAACTTCTTCAAGCAGATCGACCCGCGCTGGGCCGTGATGGGCGACTGGACGCACACCTGGCACAACAAGTTCCAGGAACTGCGCCTGGACTTCGACACC
>Ga0306923_10004813_pt1 | contig 13006 bp, 10 predicted proteins | sample sta12Can44000108_FD_203841 | JGI IMG/M metagenome (GOLD analysis project Ga0306923, IMG submission 203841) | Lab enrichment of tropical soil microbial communities from Luquillo Experimental Forest, Puerto Rico - statanox.12C.anox.44.000.108 (v2)... | ecosystem: Environmental > Terrestrial >... | reverse complement strand
ACTCTCATCCCGTGATTCAGGGTGCCGCGGACGGGGGCCGACGGCTGCGGGTGCGTGACACCCCGGCCTTCACGAGGCTTAACTCGGCGGTCTTTTTTACGGCCGCGGCTTCAGCAGTCGTCGGCGGAGTCTCCTGGCTGCTGACCTTCACTCCCTGGACGCAGTTCATGTCGTCCGGATACTTCCAGCCGTTCTTCGTCCTGGCCTTCCCGCTGTTCGGCTGGTCGGTCTTCGTCAGGTCCTCGCGGCGCCCAGAACGGGACCGCCGGCAGGCAGCCGGCCTCCTGACCGAGTTTCCTGGCCGTTGGCGCGTCGCGCTTGGGATCATCATCACGGCAGTGTTCGCGACGTCGCTGGCCGCTATGCTGTCGCTGCCCGGCCAGCCAGAGTACGAGCCGAACTCGCGGCGCTACGTCTACGACAACCACGGCGAGCTGATCCCGGCCACTCGCGCCGCTTACCTGCACGCGATCGCGGTCCAAAACCGCCTGTTCCTTGGCGCCGCACTGGTTTTCACCTCGGTTGCCGCGGCCATCACGTGGCAAGAGCGGAGCCGGCGCCGCCGCGATCTTGTCACGCCGCGGGGCTCGCCGCGGCCCGTACGAGCACGCCCGAAGCTCCGACTGCTCGTTGCGGCGCTCGCCGTCGCGGCGGCCGCCGCCCTGGCTGGATCGATCGCCAGCGGGGCGCTGATCTTCGAGCGCCTCGGCGCGTACAACGCTGACGGCATCTACCTTCGTGCCGGGCATCCAGTCCGCGTCTTGCTGTGGCCCGGCCACTACGTGGTGTACGTGGGCTGCACCGAGGACATGACCTGCCCGCGGCTGCCGCCTAGCGGGCTGTCCGTGCGCACCGCCCCCGGAGGCATCCTCACTGCCACCTCAGACCCCAGTTCCGATCATCTCGGCGAGGCGCAGCCCTTTGTCGGCGAGGTGTCCTTCACCGTGCCGGTCAAGGAGGTCGTGAGCGTTGACCTGTCCGCGCACCTGGGCCAGCCTGCCTTCGTCCTTCTGTCGGAGGGCGAAGAGGCACACGCGCTGATCGGCTGGATCATCCTCGCAGGCTTGTGCTTGCTGGCCGTGCTGGCCGCCCTCGTCACCCTTGGCTTGCTGCTGGCAGGGCGGCTTGGCCCCGGCAGGCTGCTTAGTCCTGCAGGGTGATGGCCCTCTTGGGGCAGGTGCGGACCGCGGCCTCGACCTTGGCGCGCAGTGACTCGTCCGGTGTCTCCTGGAGGATCAGGAGGGTGTCGTCGTCTTGCAGTTCGAAGACCTCCGGGGCGGACGCCACGCACAGGGCGTTGCTCTCGCACAGGTCCCAGTCAACGACGACTCGCACGCGTGTCACCTTTCATCCGCAGGAGCCTGGCGCAGCCTGACTCTATTTAGACGTAGTGTAACTATGCTAGCGCCGGAGCGCCTACCGTTACACCAGCGCCGGACTGTCGGGTTCCCCGGTGCCCGCGCCTATGCAGCCCACTACAGGTAAGGATTTGTCCGTGGCAACGCAGGTGCCCCCGCGGCGGCGGGCCGGACTGACACAGGAGCGCTCCCGGGATACCAGGCGACGGCTGGTGCGCACTGCCATGCGCCTGTGGGCCGAGCGAGGGTTCGAGACCGGGATCGAGGACACCACGATCGACGAGATCGTCCAGGCGGCCGGGGTCACCAAGGGAACCTTCTACTTCCACTTCGCGCACAAAGAAGAGATCCTCCTGGAGCTCGGCTACCAGACCGCCTCCCTGCTTTGCGAGGAAGCGGCGCGCTGCATCACCGCCAAGCGCAGCATCGAGGACTCGCTCCGGCTGGTGACGAGCGCGCTCGTCACCAGCGTCAAGGCCGCGCCGCCCGCCGCCGTCGGCCGTGCGATGGCCGAGTTCCACCGGCCCCGGCGGCCCGGGGACGAGCCTCCCTCGAGCAATCCGTCGTTCGCGCAGGCGCTGGAGATGCTGTTCGCCCGCGCCCGGGAGGAAGGCGAGGTGACCGGCGAAGTCGATCCGGCGGAGATGGCGCAGATCGTCGAGGCACTGTACGTGGAATCCCTCCGGGAGTGGTCCCAGGGCCGGCTGAGGCACCTGAACGCTGCCCTCCAGCGGCGCACCGCGATCGTGCTCGCCGGGTTGCGGCCCGGCGCCGCCTTCCCGTCCTGAGCCGGGCTCGCCGCCCACATTTATCCCGAACGGTCGCGGCTGACTCTTCCCGCGCTCAGGTGACCCGGTATGCCGTGTAGTACACCCGGTCGGCTTCCCTGACGGCGGACGCGACGAAGATCGACCGCTCCAGGGCGGCGAGCCGGGGGGCGGCCGTCTCCAGATGCACCCCAACGCGGAAGTAGTAGTCGGACGGGTCCACCAGCTCGCCGCGCAAGAGCGCCGCGATGACCTCCGGCGGCCCGCTGCGGACGCCGGAGGTCCGGAAGTGGACATACTCCCCGGCCCGGGTCCGCGCCGAGTAGCGGGTGTCGATCTCGACGGCGCCGTCGGGGCGGACAAGCTGCCAGTCGGCGCCGCCGGGCAGGATCTCCGCGTCGAACAAGCCGCGGACCTGGCCCCCGGCGATGGGCACGACACGGCGGTGGCCGGCCCGCGTCGTGCCATGATCCTCCAGCGGCCCGAGACGGGCGTCCACGTCGAACGCGCGCTCGAGACCGGGCACAGGCGCCGCCGCGCTCACGCCGCGCCCGCTTCCCCGGGGTCCTTGACCAGCCTGGCTCGCATCCGGAAGGCGTACCCGGCCACGGAAGGCGGTACACCGGGCGCGGGGGAGGCGCCCGAGGTCCGTTCGGGATGAAAAGAACGAGCAGCCCGCACGACGGCGGAGTCAGGCTCCCGGCATGGTGATCACGCTCGGCGCCCGGCGCTCCGTGCGCCGCGCCAGGCTCGCCGCCATCTGGCCCATGACCCACAGCTCGAACTGGACCGACACGGTGGGTTCGCGGACCCGAGCGGGGTCGAGCAGGGCCGAGACGACCGCCCGGCCGACTGGATCGCCCGGATCGCGCGACGCGCCTAGGTGCCGGGAGACCGCCTCGCCGGCGAAGTCGGCGTAAAGCTCGATGAGCCGCAGGTCACGATCGGACGGACGGTGCGGGCGCTGATAGTGGGTCGACACCATCCCGACCAGGTGGCCGGCGTAGTCGACCAGGGGAGTGGACTGGACCCCGCGGAATCCCGAGGCGGCGGCGATCTCACGGTGCGGCGCGAAGTCCGGGTCGGCCCTGACATCGGTGATGACGGTCTGCGCGCACTGCCTGGCCGCTCGTCCGCACACGGACCCGTCCTCGCCGCCGACGACGGCGAAGTAATCCAGGAACTCCGGGCCGAATCCGGCCTGGGTGACCAGCCGCATCATGCCGGTGGCCGGGTCGAGGAGCTGGATGTTCCCGTGATCCGCCCCGGTGAGCGACATCAGTCCGTCCAGCACCCGCGGAAGCAGGGAGCTCAGCTGCGGGATCGTGCGGAGGTCCTTCGTGAGGCCGTGCAGGCGTGCCATCGCGTCCGGCTCGGCGAGGCCGAAGCGGACGGAGGCGGCGAAGTGTTCGGCCCGCCGGGAGGCGCCGTTCTGGCCGTTCTGGCCAGGCGCGGGCATGCCCAGGGCATCGCTCGGCGAGGCGCGGTAAGCCGCCTGCGCCTGCTCCAGCGAATCCGGTATGTTCTCGATCCCGTTCGTCATCATGTCCCGATCGACCTCCTGATGACTAAGCAGCCCTTGGTACCAAGCTCAGCATTCGGCCGGGCGGGCGCACATCCCCCGTTCATGCGGTCCCGTGAGGCAGCGCCGCGACGCCCGGCCGATCCGTAACGGGGGAGCGTCGTCGTCCATGCGGCCCTCCTCAAGGGTGATGCGGGTCAGTTCGACGCGTGACCTGATGCCGAGTTTGCGGAACACCTGACGCAGGTGGAACGCCACCGTGTGGCTGCTGACGAACAGCTGGCTGGCTGCCTCCTGGTTCGTCAGCCCCTGCGCGACGAGGCGGGCCGTGGCCTGCTCGGTGTCGGTGAGGCTTTCCCAGCCCTCGGCGGGACGCTTATCGGCCGCCCAGTGGCGGTGCCTGACGCCGAGCTCGCGCAGCAGCCGGCGGGTCCTTGCCCCGTCCCTCTTGGCGCCCAGCCTGGTGAACTCCCGCAGTGCCTCGTCGAGGGCGCGCGCGGCTTCGTCTTGCCTGCCCGCGGTGGCGAGGTGGACGCCGAGGTCCTCCGCCGCGCGCGCCCGCGTCCACGGGTCGCGAAGCTCGGCGGCCGCGTGCTGCAGCCGGGTGACGTCGGTGTGCAGCAGGCCGCTCGCATATTCCGCCGACGCGCGGATGACCGCGAACGTCGGGTTGCCGCGCGATATCTCGCTGATGGCCGATTCCACCCGCTCCGCCAGCGCCTGGTCTCCCGCGGCGAGGGCGGTACGGACCAGCCAGGGCGCGTTTCCCGGGTCGGCCAGCAGGACGCTTCGGTGCTCAGGCAGGTCGGCGAGCACGTCCGCCAGCGTGGCCAGCGCCGCGCGCGGGCCCTGGCGCGCCTCGATGACCTGGGCTTCCACCAGGCGGGCCCGGTCCGTCACGTACCCGAACCCGTAGTGGTGGCCGAGAGCCGGCAATCGCTGCGCGTACCGCTCGGCCGCGCGGAGGTCACCGCGGCGCAGCGCGACAGTGGCCAGGAGCGGCACGGCGTGGGCGTCGGTGCCCAGGGGACCGACGGGATGCCGCGGCGTCAAGGTCGGCTCGGCCAGCGCCTCCGCGTCGTCGAGCCGTCCCTCCGCCAGGGCGATCCGGGCGCGCAGCGCGTTGGCGATCCCGTCCGGCCACGGGCTGACCGCTGTCATCCCCTCCGGCTCGACGGAGTCGATGATGGCCGCGGCCTCGTGGAGCCGGCCGACGTCGATGAGCGTCGTGGCCAGCAGGCGGTGCGGGCTGATCTGCGCGGTCTCATGCGGTTCCCGCGCCGCCTTCCGGACGGCTTGCGCGGCCAGGTCGAGCGCTTCCCCGGGCCTGCCCGTGTCCCACGCGGCGACCGCGAGCGCGATCATCGCGGCGGTCACCACCTCGCCGCGCTTGGTGCTCTCCTCGGCGATGATGACGCGGGCGAGCTGCTCGATCTGCCTGTTGCCGCGCAGCCCCAGCCATGCCCACAGCAGCGTGATGGTGGCATCGTCGCGCAGTTTCGGTGTCAGCTCGAAGTTGGCGAGCACGGACTGGGCTTCGGCCATCGCCTCGGCGGCGCGGCCGGTCAGGCAGAGCAGCCACGACAGCGCGCACCGCAGCGCCGCGCTGTCCGGCGCGGGCAGGGGCACCGCGAGCGCGGAACGGACCAGCGTCTCCGCCGCTTCCCACTGGCCCGCGGCCGTGAGCGCCTGCACCGTGGTCGCCGTGCGGGCCGACCGCCCGGGGTCGGACGGCAGGGTGAGCACGAGCGCGCCGGTCGCCACGTCGGCCGCGGCCTGCGGGGCGAAGGGCAGCAGCTCCGCCACGGCGCGATCGAGCCCGGCCAGGGCGGCGGCGTCGCCGGGGCGGGCCCCGCTGAGCAGGTGCTCGGCCGCGGGAACGGCGGAGCCGCCGCGTGCGAGCAGCAGCTGCCCGAACTGCCAGTGCAAGGCCTGCTGGATGGGCTCGGGCAGCAGGTACGCGACCGCCCGCCTGACGAACTCATGCTGGAAGGCCAGGCCGTCGGGTGTCGCCACGAGGAGATGCGCCGCGAGCGCCTCGTTCAGCGCGGCCAGCAAGGCGCCCGGCGATTCGCCCAGGATCTCGGCGACATCCTCGAGCCGGAACGACTTCCCCAGGATGGACGCCGTCTCGGCGAACCGCCTGGCGCCGGGGGATAGTCCCTTGAGCCGGTCCCTGGCCACCGTCTGGATCCGCTCAGTGACCTGTGCGGACGCGAGGCTGGCGCGGCCCTCGCTGATAGTGATGGCGTTCTCGTCGAGGAGCCCGCGGAAGGCTTCGGTCAAGATGAAGGGATTGCCGGACGCGCTGGCCGCCAGTTCGGTCAGCGTCGCGTCGGGAACGGCGCCAAGCACGTCGGTGACCAGCGCGAGCTGTGCCTCATCGTCCAGCGGCCCGAGGACGACCCGGGTGGCTCCGTCGCGCTCGAGCAGGTCGAACAGGCGCTCCGCGCCGCCGGTGTGCGGCGACCTGGCCATGGCGAGGATCCAGGACAGCGGGTACGCGGCGAGCAGCCGCGGCATCGACAGCAACGCCTGCAGGGTGCCCGGGTCGGCCCACTGGATGTCGTCGATGGTGACCAGTACGGGGCCCGCGGACGCCAGCTTCTCCAGCAGGCCGAGTATCACATCGCGGCCGGGCGCGGGGCCTGGCTGGCGGGGGTCAGTCGCCGTGGCGATAGCGAAGGCGGCGGGCCCTGTTCCGGCATTTACGGCGGTGAGCAGCGGCGCCAGCGGCATGGCCTGGCTGAGCTCGTCCGCGGCCACGGCGACGAGCGTCAGGCCGAGCCGCTCCGCTTCCCGTCCCGCCGCTGTGAGCAGGAGCGACTTTCCCATCCCGGGGTCGCCCTCGACAAGCAGCAGCCCGCCCTGGCCGCCCTTGGTGCTCCGCAACAGACCTAGGACTTGTTCACATTCCGCCACCCGCCCGCGCACTGTGCTGCCGTCCAGCGGACGGGACAGCTCATCCACGGCATGCCCGAACAGGGGGTGTCATGCGCTTAACCCTACGCCTGTGCTGCTGAAACGCAGAATGGATCTCGAGCCGGACGGATCACGTCAGGCGGTCCGATCGTGTAGTTCAGGCCGTCCGGCTGTTTCGCGCGGGCCAAGACCTACCCGGACGGGGGATGCGGGCGCCATGCGCCAGCGAGGATCCTGGGAATAAGCCAACACGACAGGCTGCGCGACCGCGCCGTAGCGCCCCCCCGAATTCGGCGCGGTCGCGCAGCCGAAATAGTGACCGCGAGATGGCTTTCCACCGCGGCGATCCCCGGTACCGGCCCGCGGGTTGACCCCGCTCATCACGTGCCTGATAGTGCTCTCTCCTTACGCTGCCCGCCGCTGCTCGCCGCTGGCCGTCGGCGAACTAACCGAACGGAGGATGCGTACGCGGCGCCCGGCCGGTAAGGCTAACAGGCTGAGGCTGTCAAACCTGGTAGGGAGGAACAGCGCGTGAACGTGAAGCAAACAGCGGCGGCCGCGGGCAAGATCGATGTCGGCGGCGACCTTACGGTGAACCGGCTGGGGTTCGGCGCGATGCGGATCACGGGTTCCGGGATCTGGGGTGAACCGTCCGACAAGGACCGCGCCAAGGCGGCGCTGCGCCGGGCCGTGGAACTCGATGTGACGTTCATCGACACCGCCGACTCCTACGGGCCGGAGGTCAGCGAGCGGCTGATCGCCGAGACCCTGTACCCGTATCCCGGCGAGCTGGTGATCGCGACCAAGGGCGGGCTGGTACGGCCGGGGCCGGGGCGGTGGGAGCCCGACGGGCGTCCTGAGCACCTGCGGCAGGCCTGCGAGGGCAGCCTGGCCCGGCTCCGCCTTGACCGGATCGACCTGTACCAGTTCCACCGGCCGGACCCGAAGGTCCCGATCGCGGAGTCGATCGGCGCGCTGGCCGAGCTGAAGGGCGAAGGCAAGATCCGCCACATCGGGGTGTCGAACTTCTCCGAAGAGCAGCTGCGGGAGGCGGAGCGGGTGACCCCCGTCGTTTCGGTGCAGAACCGCTACAACGTCGCCGACCGCTCCTCCGAGCAGATGGTGGACATCTGCGGGCAGGAGATGCTGGTGTTCTTGCCATGGGCGCCGATCGTGGAGTCCGACGCGCGCGTCCCCGTCCTCACGGCCGCCAGGCGCCACGGCGCGAGCCCGCGCCAGATCGCGCTGGCCTGGCTGCTGGCCAGGTCCCCGCAGATACTGCCGATTCCCGGCTCCGGTTCCCCCGAACACGTCGAGGACAACATCCGGGCCGCCAGCCTGGAGCTCGAACCGGACGAGATCAACGCGATCACCAACGCCCTGTAGGCGGGTCAGATACTCCGCTATCGTCGGGGCAGATGAAGATGATGGAACTCGACATATGGCCCGGGCAGCCGTACCCGCTGGGCGCCAGCTACGACGGCATCGGCACCTACTTCACGCTGTTCTCCGAGGTGGCCGACCGCGTCGAGCTGTGCCTGTTCGACGAAACCGGGGACGAGCAGCGGCTGGACGTGAAAGAGGCCGACGGGTACGTCTGGCACTGCTTCCTGCCCGGGATCGGTCCCGGGCAGCGCTACGGCTACCGGGTGCACGGACCGTGGGACCCCGAGAACGGGCTGCGGTGCAACTCGTCGAAGCTGCTCCTTGACCCCTACGCCAGGGCGATAGAGGGCCAGGTCCGCTGGGACCCCGCCGTCTACTCCTATCCTCTGGGCGGCGACGACCGCGTCCGCTACGACGGGGACAGCGCGCCGTTCGTGCCGCGGTCGGTGGTCACCAACCCCTGGTTCGAGTGGGGGGACGACCACCCGCTGCGGATCCCCTGGCATGAGACCGTGCTGTACGAGGCGCATGTCAAGGGCCTCACGATGCGCCACCCGGAGGTCCCGGAAGGTCTGCGGGGCACTTACGCCGGCATGGCGCATCCCGCCGTGATCGAGCACCTGCGCCGCCTGGGCGTCACCGCGGTCGAGCTGATGCCGGTCCATCAGTTCGTTCACGACCAGCACCTGATCGAGCAGGGCTTGCGCAACTACTGGGGATACAACTCGATCGGCTTCTTCGCCCCGCACAACGAGTACTCGGCGTGGGGCGTCGGGCAGGTCGCCTCCGAGTTCAGGTACCTGGTCAAGACCCTGCACCGGGCCGGGATGGAGGTCATCCTCGACGTCGTCTACAACCACACGGCGGAGGGGAACCACCTAGGCCCGGTGCTGTCGTTCAAGGGCATCGACAACCCCGCCTACTACCGGCTCGCCGACGGCGGCCGCTACTACTTCGACACGACGGGCACCGGGAACACCCTGAACATGCGGCACCCCCACGTGCTGCAGCTGATCATCGACTCGCTGCGCTACTGGGTGACGGACATGCACGTGGACGGCTTCCGCTTCGACCTCGCGGCCAGCCTGGCCCGCCAGTTCCACGAGGTCGACCGCCTGTCCGCGTTCTTCGACCTCATCCAGGTGGACCCGGTGGTGAGCCAGGTCAAGCTCATCGCCGAGCCGTGGGACGTCGGCGAGGGCGGCTACCAGGTGGGGAATTTCCCGACCCTGTGGTCGGAATGGAACGGGCGCTACCGCGACACCGTCCGCGACTACTGGCGCGGCGCCGACCGGACTCTCGCGGACTTCGCCTACCGGCTCACCGGCAGTTCCGACCTGTACGGCCGGACCGGGCGGCGCCCCTACGCCAGCGTCAACTTCGTCACGGCGCACGACGGGTTCACCCTCGCCGACCTGGTCTCCTACGACCACAAGCACAACGAGGCGAACGGCGAGGACAACCGCGACGGGACCGACGACAACCGCTCGTGGAACAGCGGCGCCGAAGGCCCGGCCGACGACCCGGCGGTCATCGAGATACGCGAGCGCCGCCTTCGCGGCCTGATGACGACCCTCCTGCTAAGCCTCGGCGCGCCCATGATCCGGCACGGCGACGAGCTCGGCCACTCCCAGCTCGGCAACAACAACGCCTACTGCCAGGACAACGAGATCTCCTGGCTCGACTGGGAGAACACGGACGAGAGGTTCCTGGCGTTCTGCGCCCGGCTGATCGACTTCCGCCGCCAGCACGCGGTCTTCCGGCGCCGCCGCTTCTTCGAGGGACGTCCCATCTTCGGCACCGAGCTGTCCGACATCGGCTGGTTCCGGCCGGACGGGGCCGAGATGACGACGCAAGACTGGGAGACGGGCTTCGCCAAGTCCCTCGGCGTCTTCCTCAACGGGGACGCGCTGCCCGACCCGGACCCGCGCGGCCAGCGCCTGTCCGACGACAGCTTCCTGCTGCTGTTCAACGGGCACCACGGTGACGTCGCCTTCGTGCTGCCCGGCGGGGGGTGGGGCACGCTGTGGCTGACGGAATTCGACACGACTCCCGTGCCGGCCGCGCGCGAGGCCCAGCCGGCCGGGGCCAAGGTCGTGGTCCCCGCCCGCACGGTGCAGGTGCTGCGGCGGATCTAGCGCTCAGCTCACCCGGACGAGGAGCTTGCCGAAGTTCTTGCCGCACAGCATGCCGATGAACGCCTCGGGCGCGTTCTCCAGGCCGTCGACGATGTCCTCGCGGTACTTCAGCGACCCGTCCCGGACCCAGGGCGTGGCGCGGGTGAGGAACTCGCCCATCAGGCTGCCCGCGAACTCGCGCTGGATGAACCCGCGCACGGTCAGGCTCTTGCGCAAGATCGCCGACATCAGAAGTGGCGTGCGGTCCGGGCCTTCCGGCAGCCCGGTCTCAGAGTAGTGCGCGACGAGCCCGCACACCGGGACCCGCGCGAAGGGGTTGAGCCGCGGGAAGACCGCCTGCCATACATGGCCGCCGACGTTCTCGAAGTACACGTCGATGCCGTCCGGCGTCGCGGCCGCCAGCTGCTCCGCGAAGTCGCCGGCGCGGTGCTCGACGGCGGCGTCGAAGCCGATCTCGCGCAGGTAGGCGACCTTCTCCGGACTCCCCGCGATGCCCACCGCGCGGGCGCCGAGGATCTTCGCGAGCTGCCCGACTGTCGCGCCCACCGGCCCGCTCGCGGCGGCCACGACGACGGTCTCGCCAGGCTTGGGGCGGCCGATCTGCGTCAGGCCGGCGTACGCCGTGAAGCCCGGCATGCCGAGCACGCCGAGCGCGGTCGTCACGGGAGCCTGGCTGGGGTCGAGCTTGCGGACGGCCGCGGCGTTCGCCACGCCGTACTTCTGCCAGCCGGTGTAGCCGAGGACCAGGTCGCCCGGCTTCAGCCCCGGGTCACCGGACTCGACGACCTCGCCGACGGTGCCGCCGACCATCAGGCCGCCGACCTTGACCGGCGGCGCGTACGAGGGGGCGTCGCTCATCCGCCCGCGCATATACGGGTCGAGCGACAGGTACTGGGTCCGGATGAGCACCTCCCCGTCGCCAGGCACCGGGACCGGGCCCGGCGCGATCGTGAAGTTCCCGGGACCTGGCAGGCCGGCCGGCCGCGACGCGAGCCGGATCTGAACGTTCTCGTCCGTCATGCCCGCAGCGTACTGCCGCGCAGCGTGCGGGTGGTCTGGCCGGTACGGTCCCGCAGCAGGACGCGCAGCGTGTTCGGGTGCTCGTAGCCGACCTGGCGGGAGATGACCTCCAGCGAGGAGTCCGTGGTGCGCAGCAGGTGAGCGGCCTGCTCGACCCGGATGTCCTGCACGAACCTGACCGGCGAGGTGCCCAGCACGCGCTGCGTCGCCCGCTGCAGGGTGCGCTCGCTCATGCCCATCGCGCGGGCCGCCTCAGGGATGCTGATCGGTTCCGCCAGCCGGTCGCGGACCCAGCGCTCGAACGCGGCCACGGCGGGATCGGACTGGGCCAGCGCGCTCGGGATCGTGTAAGCCGACTGCGATGGCCGCTCGTCGACGACGAGGTAGCTGGAGATCAGGTCGGCGAGCGCGGGGCTGCTCGCCCGGACCACGGCCAGGGCCAGGTCCACGTGCCCGAAGGCGGCGCCGGCCGTGGTCACGCCGTCGCTGGAGATAACCATGCGGGTCTGGTCGAGGTCCACCTCCGGATAGCGGGCACGGAACGCTGGCGTCAGCCACCAGGTGGTGGTGACGCGGCGCTCGCCGAGGACGCCGGACTCGGCGAGCAGGAACGTGCCGCTGCACGCGGTGTAGACGGGAGTGCCCCGCGTGCGCGCGCTGGCGATGAGGCGGCGCAGCGGGGCGGCCCGCGCGCTCTCGATGAACTCGATGAGCTCCTCGGGGCCGCGCACGTTGAGCGCGGGGACGATGAGCAGGTCCGCGTCCCGCGCGGTATCCAGCGCGGCGGCGTGCACGATGTGCCCCGCCCCGGTCCGCGCCCGCTTTCCCGGGGCCACCGTGGTGGTCTCCCACCCCGGCGGGGGGCTGTCCAGGCCGTCGCGCATAGCGTTCGCCGTGTCGAGGACGTCGAGCACGGCGGCAAGGCCGGAGTCGAAGATCCCGTCGTAGGCGAGGACCGACACCTTCATGTCGGAAACAGTATCAAACTAGTCGTATCCGCCACTGTCCTGGGCCCCCTCCCCGGCCCTATCGTCGGCGTTATGGCGCTGGGCGGGCGAGGCCGTCGGCGCGACGCTTCGAGAAGGAGATGATCCCTGTGAAACTCGGACTGCTGGTGCGGATCGAGGCCAAGCCGGAGCATGCCGACGAGGTGGCCACGCTGCTGGCCGGGGCGACGCGGCTGGCAGAGCAGGAGGGGAACACCGTCACCTGGTACGCGTACCGGCTGGACGCCACGACGTTCGGCGTGTTCGACACGTTCGCCGACGAAGCGGGACGGACCGCGCACCTGCACGGGCAGATCGCGGCGGCGCTGGGGGACGCGGCGCGGACCAAGCTAGTCGCCCCGGCGGACATCCGGCCGGTGGACCTGCTCGGCGCCAAGATGGCGGGCTCCCCGTCCTGAGCGTGCGCTGATCTCCGCGTTTCCGCGGAAACGTCCGGCGGCTCCAGGCGCAGGCGTTTCCGCGGGAACACCGGACGGCGACAGCACTATCCGCCACGTTACGGAGGTTCACATTCCCATGACCGGCACCGAGTTCCCCGCGCTCCCCGCGTTCCCCGCGCCGCAGAGCGGGTTCGTGCTCACCCATTTCCTCGTGGTCTCTGACCAGGACCGGTCCCGCGAGTACTACCGGACGGTGTTCGGGGCGACAGTGGTCCTGGAACGCGATCCGGTGATCTTGAAGATCGCCAACAGCTGGCTCATCCTCAACGCGGGCGGCGGCCCGACAGACGACAAGCCCACGGTGACCCTCGCGCCGCCAGCTGACCCCGACCGCGCCAGCGCGTTCCTCAACATCAAGGTCGCGGACATCGCCGCGGCCTACGCGGAGTGGTCGGCGAAAGGCGCCGAGTTCCTTACCGAGCCGAAAGATCACGGCCGCGAAATCC
>Ga0306923_10004807_pt1 | contig 13010 bp, 14 predicted proteins | sample sta12Can44000108_FD_203841 | JGI IMG/M metagenome (GOLD analysis project Ga0306923, IMG submission 203841) | Lab enrichment of tropical soil microbial communities from Luquillo Experimental Forest, Puerto Rico - statanox.12C.anox.44.000.108 (v2)... | ecosystem: Environmental > Terrestrial >... | reverse complement strand
AAAGGACGAGAGATGGTCGAGCCGCCAGTATTGCCCGGCGCGTACTTCACACAAATACCGCCCAAGTTCGACGAACCTCGAGTCTCGCTCCTGGTTAGTTCCCTGCTCCCAGGCCAAGATGTCATCGATCTTGGCCAACACGAACAGGGCGCGGCTACGATTGAGTTTCGGCGGCATCAACAACTGCCCCTTAGTCGTCAAAAGATTCAAGCCAATCAAGTTCGCTCGCTCCCGGTTGGCGTATGAGCTGCTTCTCGACGAGGGTCTGGTTCCCCAGGCACAGCCCTAGATGGGAACAACTGGTGCAGTCCATTCATCGGGAACCGAATTCCGCTGTGCGGGTGGAATTGGCCAGCCTCGATCTGGCTGACCACAGAGGTGATCAGTTCTCCGAAATCTTTCTGCTGTGCGTCGGTGATCGTGGCTTTCAGATACTGAATTTCCGGCAGTCGCTTGCGGACGAAAACCACCAGAGCGGCGTCGCGAATCCCGCTCATCCAGGAATAGCAGACGAGCTGCGGATCGAGAGACAACAGCCCTTCTGGTTCCTCTGGATACCGGCTGGAGGTCGTTTTCCAGTCCAGAATGCGCCACTCACGATCGAGCTCCCCAAGAGCGTCGATGTAGGACACAAACTGGCTGCCGCCTGGAAGTGAACGAGTCATTTTCACCTGCAGGTTCTTCTTGGGATTCGGAACGCGCACGCGATCGTCCTGCGCAAAGATGTGCAGGAGATGAACACCCTGGTGCACGAGCTTGTCCCACGACTCCCCTTGGCCGTACTGCAGAATGGCATCGCGGTAGGCTCCCCATTCGCGGAAAAGAACAGCCGTGCCGTCTTCGCCGCCGAGATACGCAGCAAGAGCCTGCTCAAAACAGCGGCCGAAGATCATCGCGGCACGGGTGTCCCTTTCTTTCCAGCCATCGAGATAGCGGTGCCGATAGCTTCGCGGGCAGCGCAGATACTGGCTAAGTTGTGTGAAGCTGTAGATCATCTGAGCCGTCATCCTCTTTGCCAGCTCTCGCTCCGCATTCAACCGACAACTCCTCCCACTGGGCTGCTGGGGCAAACCCGTCAGGTTGAGAAAGCTACGCCCGGCCAGGTTTCTGCGGGATGTCCGAATGACTCCCCTCAGCCCCAGCAGTGCCTTTTCATCAACTTCATCGCAACCGAGAAGATCCGTGTCATATCCGAAATCGCGCAAGAACCAGTGAAGTCGCCAAAGTGCTTTGGGCGTGCAATAGATTCGGCCGGTGATCGAACGAGACAGGTATTCTTTGGGTTCAAGCACGGTGAAGCGGATTAGGAAAAATGGGCTTTGCCGATGCCAGTTGTAATTTGCTTTGTCGACCCGAGCTAGAAATAAGCCCTCGAGGAAATTGTCGACACGCTCTGCGCCATGCAGTCCCGGGATTTGCCGTTTCATGACTGCACCGTCTCCGAGTGCGCATAGCTATTCAGTTTGCAAATCAGGCCATCGCGGTCTTTATTCGCTTGCTCGGCCAGCGCGTTGATGAACGACTCGACCAATTCCCGGCTTGCCTCGCGAAGTTGCTGAGTGCCGCAGAAATCAGCCGCATATCGCTTGACCAGTGTTGGATCAAGTCGATGCTGGCGGATCAGCAGACACAAACGGTCGCGAAGACGGGGCTGGGTATTGGCCAATCCATTTCCATTTGTTGGGGTCCGTGCAACGGCCCTGTTCGGTGATGGTTCTGACCTCAAAGCGCCGAGCTCTTCAACGGAGCAGAGACCAATACCGTAGGCTTTTCGGAGGGCACGGTTGACCGCGCGGGTCTCGGCAACGCGCATTTCGGCGCCCCTGACCAGCGGCGAGACATTGGAGGGATGAGCGTCGCCGTAACCAACAAATCCCTTGGACCTAAATCTCTTGAAGACAATTGCCCTGAACATCCAACGCGCCGAATCACTATCACAGAACTCTTTGACGGGTTCGACTCGAATCCCCGCGCACCCATTGCGCTCAGAAAGTCGAATAAGCCCGGAATGAGTCACATACCAACGCCGATCTAAGAGTTGGAGGTCGCCGCCGGCCACAGACATCCCATAACGCTCACACAATATCCGAAGAGTTCTTGCTTGTCGGCTGTTGATCTGACCCGGCCACAGAATTCTGGCGAGGCGCAGGCTACTTCGAAATTCTAATCGCGGCTTCGAAGCATCTTGGCTCATAAGGCTCCTTCATCCATTCTGCATGTTACTTACATTCTCATACAAACGAATAATGAGTGTCAAGAGAAGTGTTGGAGGATCAAAGCGTTTCTCATACAATCGGTCCCGAAATGAGAAAAGATGCTCCCCTCGCGTTTCGGATATCGGCTGAGTTGAAAAGGAAACTAGTGCGTCTAGCGAAGCGGGAAGCAAGAAGCGTTTCTCAGGTTTGCGAAATGTTGTTACAAATCGGCGTGGAAGAGTACGACAAGGGCGGTGCTGCGTACCTTCAAAGAACCGTTCATCAGGCACATGATAAGGAACAAACTCAGCACTAGAAACCCGGCTGCTGCGTCCCGTACCTGCGTAGAGCCCGCGCAAGAAATTCAGGCCAATTGCAGCGCTTAGTTAACGAGTCACGAAATTTCGGTTTATTAGCGCGGATTTTAGCGGCCGCGGACCCGAGTAAACGCCGACAGGCCACCTGAAGGAGTCGAGTTGCAGAGGCACGTCAAGTCGCGTAATATCTATTCGCGGGGTGGAGCAGCCTGGTAGCTCGTCGGGCTCATAACCCGGAGGTCGTTGGTTCAAATCCAACCCCCGCAACCAGTTTCTTATTGAACCCACTGGCCTTGCTTGATTGTAGGATCAGGCAAGGCCACTCCTTTCTGGGCGCAAGGTCCAACTGAGTCCAACTTCTCAGGTTGTCCGAGCAGTTCGCCTAGTTTAGATGCCACGCGTACATCGTCCTCGCTCGCCACATGCGTGTACACGCCGAGAGTGAGCCGGGGATCGCTGTGCCCGAGCCGCTCTTGGCGAACCTTGAGCGGTGCGGACAGGCGGTCCATCAGGCTGCTGTTGGTGTGGCGAAACGCATGGAGTCCCGTGCCCTTGGGAACCAGAATTGCGAGTTCCTTGAGCAGCGGGTGCAGCTTGCGCTTCACGAGCAGATTCATGTCCACGGGGGTCCCGTTGCGCGTAGCGAACAACAGGCCGTCCGTGTTAGGACGCCATGAGTCTTTGAACGTCCGCAAGTGACTGACGAGTTGAGGAGACAATGCGAACATCCGCACAGCGTTTGCAGTCTTGGGGTCTTGCACCTTTCCGTGCCAGACGCTTTGCATGACCCGCACTGTCAGTAGTTCGAGGTCCACATCAGCCCACCTGAGTCCGGCAAGCTCCCCGGCGCGCATTCCAGTCTCAGCCGCGAGCCAGTACATCGTGCGCTGTGGCTCTTTGGCCGCGGACAGGATGCGCCGGACCTCTTCGAGAGAAAAGAAAAACCGCTCTGTTCGACTTCGACGTGGCACTCTGAGTCCTTCCACCGCGTTGTGCTGTACGTATCCCCAAGCGCGAGCGGATCGCCAGACAATCTGCAGCGTTGCCCGGAGATTCCTGATCGTTTTGGGGCTGTGCGTGGAAGCCATGCTCGAAAGCGCGCTTTGGAAGCGTTCTGTTGTCAGTTCACCCATTTGCACGCTGCCGAACATTGTTACGAGATGCCGCCCGATTTGAGAGCGGATCGTCGCGGCGGTGGACGGCTTAAAGTTCACGAGTTCTTTCTCCTTCCAGCGCTCGATAAACTCGCCGAACGTTACCACGACGGTGGGCTGATAGTGTGGGTCGTTGATCTTCGCCAGCCTCCGATCGAGTTCCCGCCGAGCGAGTTTCCTCGTCGGAAAATCGCGCAGCGTGCCGAGCACTTGAGTCTTTCGCACTCGGCGCGTGCGGCCAGCTTCGATCACGTCTTCCCGCCATCTGCCTACCCAAACTTTTTCTCCTCCTCTCTGCTTCTGGTACAACTGACCCTTCTGATAGCGACGACGAGACAAGTCGGTTGCTCCGATCTGCTCGTCGACCTGCTGTCCTTGTGCGGCTAGTCTAGTAGGCATTGCCGCTACGGGTAACAAAAACCTTTTGAGATGGAGCGCCGTACTCATTTCAATCAGCGGCGCGGTCGCCATCGTTGCGCTTGCGCCTTGTATTTTGGGGTGGCTAAAATCCGCCCACATTCATTGCACCCACCGCATGACTCGTCCGGTTCCCTTGCATGTCGCGCACACGCCAGGCCCGCCCTGCGAGCATGCGATACAGCCGCATCTTTTCTCGCCTTGGCAGTGCCGGCACGTCACTGCGATTTTGCACGGCGATCCGCCCGCTTCCCGCTTTATCGTGGTGCAGCCCGTGTGCGGCCGGTGAATCCAAACGCTTGGCTCCACAGCGTAGCAGTCCGGCGAACAAGTGGCCGAGCGACCGTTCGCTTTGGTTTGCCGGTCCCGAAGGATGGCCACTACTTCGGGCTTACGTTGGCGCAGTTCAGCCAGAAGACGGTCGGCTTCTTGCGGGTCAAGTGGTAGCTTTACCTTTGCCGTCTCGGCTTGAAGCCGAATACGGCCGCCGGCAGCTTCCAGGGCGGCAATTGCCTCTTGGGCGGTCACAAATCAACCTCCGGGGAGGTTTCTGCGGTTTCCGCGGTTTTTCCACCCTCAAAAAAAAGTGTGTCGTCGGATTCAGCATTGGATTCGGATTTTTTCGGGGGGTGAGAAACCGCAAAAACCGAAGAAACCGCATTCCGGGCCTTGAGGCGTGCCACCTTCCACTCTGCAACGCGGCCGTCACGTACTCTTGTGAGCCGCAAGCCGCCGATCACCCGGTCGGCCAATGCCCGGCACCACCAGCCAAGCCGCCGAGCATCGGGCCGGCGCGGGTCAGTCTTCGAAGCGGCTATTTGAGATCGGGATCGTTTTCCGCGGTCTCGAGAACTTCGCCCACGGTGACATTGCGTTCGCGGAACGCATTGTGCCATGCAGAAAGAAGAGCGGTTGCCTGTTCCCGGTCGGGATCGTCCTCGAGGACGCGTTGCCGAGTGGCGCAGGGATCAGACATTCCGACCCAGACCAGGGGCGCACGGATCGTTGCGGACCACTCGTCGAATCCGCCCCATGGCGTAAGCCTTTGGTCCGGCCTTCCTGCGACAACGTAGGCGCGCATGATCGCGATCGCGGCGGTGACGAGTTCGCGCCGATGCTCAGCAACGTACTTCTTGAGATCCGCAATCGTAAACATACGCTCTTCGGGACGTTCCAACTTGGCGTCCAGTCGGCAAACGAGCGCCCGCACGGCAAGATCACCACGGAAGGTCAAGTTGTTCCCGGTCGCAGTCCACAGCACGTTTGTCGGCAATCGCAAAATCCGCGTCTCGCCCAGAACCCTGTCGCCGTACTCGGGCTGCGTGATAGCTCGGCTCAAGTCTGGCGAGCCTAGTGGGTGCTCGACGTTGTCGAGGTTGACGATTGCATGGCCCTCCCGAAGTGCAGCGGCCACTGCTTTCCTGATTTCCTCGCGGTCGCTTGCGACCGCCATCGCCGCCGCTGGCACGCCGCTGGCGGTTATCGCCACGCACTCGGCCAGCAGGCTCTTGCCCGTGCGCTGTGTAGGGGCAGTGAAGCCGAACAGCGGGGAAGAGGCCAGTAGACGCCTCTGAACCACCGTCAGGATAGCGGCGATAAGGACGCTCTCGTCTTCCGGCGCGACGAAGGGGAATTCCATGAACGGAGCCTTAAGTTTCTGCAGTGCAGCGAGCGAATCATCCCGCGTCGGGTTGTCGTCCAATTCAGGCCAGTCTTCAGTGAGGAATAACCTCGTTTGAGGATCATATCCAGACTGGTGCAAGATCGTCCCGTCGGGCCGCATGATTGGCGCTGAGCTGATGCCCATCAACACTGGCAGCCGCCACGACCCGATCCGCGACAAGTACGCCACTGCGATTCGCCCCGGACAATCCACACGGCGAAGTCTCGGCCCGTTCTCCGTCGAGGAAATTCGCTGCCAATTTATGAGCCGATCGAAGATTTCCGTCAGCGCAACGGTACTCAGCGGCGCAAGTATCATGGCTCCGGTCTCCCGTCGCAGCCCGCCCCCGCACTGCGTTTTCTCGACGCACACGATCCGGACAAGTTCACCGCCGCGCTGAAAGAGTCGCAGCTGCTCTACATGCTCGAGCAGCACCTCCTCGGCCTCATCTACCGCTTGTGGATATAGACCTGGTCGCAAATCAATCGTGGGTATTGCTGGCTTCGCCTCGTCAATTAATTGCAGTGCGACCTCGTCGCCGGAAATGGCGATGAGGTCATCTGGACCGTTCACGTCGGGTTCGGCAGGAACCTCGCCAATGCAGACCTCAGCGCCGCGTGAGCCAAGTTCCCGCGCAAGCTCCCGTCTTGCTTTTTGCAGCTCCCAGCGGCCGGCAACGTTGGAATCGAATATGATGATGGTCTTGCGCCCCTTCCAGGTGATCCAATCAAGCGAAGGGCTCGGCCCACTCACAGACTGTCGCGTGCCGTCGGGTTGCAATTCGGTACCAGTCTTCCGCTTCCATCCCCACACGCCACCCGCTGCGATCGCTAACAGCTTGCGAGCGTGACGGCCAGCAAGTGCGGTTAGAGCCAAGGCGGATTTTTCTGCTTCGACGATCACGACTGGGATGGATGTGTAGGTCAGTTCCTTGCCCCGTATCGGTGAGAAGAAAAGTGTGCGGCAACCTTGCTCGCTGAGATACCTTTGCCCGTCGCGTGGAGCGTCCAGCCGGATACGATGCGAAACCACGTGGCCGTCGCGCGGATCGCGATAGGGGAACACAATGCCACTCAGGTCTTGTCCGTTGCGACCATGGATGCCAAGCAGGTCCCGGACTTCCGCATCGATTGCGTGTCGGACGCCCGCCGCTTCGAGGAGCTCGTACGGGATGAGGTATTTCGCCAGCATATCCGCCGCGTTCATGGCCGCTCTCGCGGTGGAGTAGTCTTTTTTCGCTGGAGGCGCTCGCTTGCGCCGGCAGGCTGGCGGCGAATCCTCGTGGAGTTCCAGCGTTCAAGACTGTCCTTTCTGATGTGCCAGAATCCGCGCTCATCACGGCGCGCTTCAAGCCGTTGCAGCAAGATCATTCGGTGAATCATGGCCGGGTAAACTCCGTAGGCTCTCACGGCCTGCGATACAGTTAGTTCCTCCATCAAGCCTTCCTCTCGCTCTTGATTTCGGTAGTAAGAACTACTATTTGATTTTAGAGACTGGCGAGGATTTGCATTGTGTTGCCGGCACAAGCGGTAACCCACGGCTGTATCCGGTTATGGATTAAGGGCTTACAGAAGGCTTGCGGTAACTGCGGTAACTCGCTTGAGAGCTAAGGCTTGGCTTTCCTGAGCACGCTGATGAACTTCTTCACTCGGCCATGGAGGGTACTCGAATCAAATGCAGCGACAAGGGTTGTTGCACCGGCTTTTCTCCAATTCGGAGGAAGCGGAGTTTCGTTTCCAACGCGGCTACAGATGTCATCGACCTTACCGCAGATTTGTCGTTGGCTATAGGTTGGATTCTGCTTGGCCACCGCCACGATCAATGTCTTCAGTCCCTCGTTAGCTCCTGGTCGCCGCTTTTGTGTGGGCCTATTGGGCTCTGTCAGCGGAAGGTCCAACCTCTTTGCAACCTTGGGATACTCGCGCGAAATAAGTTGAATCAAATATTCCGGGTTGCGGTGCGAGTCTGCCGCGTCGCCAGTCATATTCCATTGAATTTTCTCGTTCCATTTGATCTCTGCAAGCTGCTTTACATATTGGGCAGCTTCACCATACTCGGCCAACAGTGCTACAGGATCTACGGCAAGGCACGCGATCAGCTTATCTAGAGAGGCAGGAGGCATGGAAATCGGCTCGGTTGCAATGATCTTCTGCCGTGGCGTATGTTTGCGGCGATCACTCACAACATATCCTCTGCCCGGGGCACAGTCTACTCCATCTTTACAACGTTGTAAAGTTGTGCTATAAGAGAAGCATGGCCCAGAGGTTCTATACGACGCGCGAAGTAGCGAAACGAGCGGGGGTTTCACGCCAGACGTTGCAGGCGTGGATCGCCGAGAAGAGGATCAAAGCGCCCGCCGTGATTCGTGCTGCGGGCGTCCGGCTCTGGACCGACGCTGATCTTGCGCAGGTCCTGAAGGTGAAACCGCGCAACTACCCGCGAGGGCCAAAGAGAAAGCGAGCATAGAGTTTTAGCGGGACGCGTGGCTGTTACAAGCAGCAACGCGCCCCTGACCAAATCGACCTGAATAGGAGGCCGACATGGCTGACGCAAAGTCTACACCGCTCCGCGTGGCGGTCTACGCGCGGGTTTCCACTTTAGGAAAAGGGCAAGACACCGAGGTCCAGCTCCGCGAACTGCGCGAGTACGTGTCGCGTCGGGGATGGCAGCCTGTTGGCGAGTATGTCGATGTGGGAATCTCGGGTGCGAAGGAAAGGCGCCCGCAGCTCGACCGTCTGGTCGCCGATGCTCATCGGTGCCGCTTTGATGCGCTCGCGGTTTGGAAATTCGATAGATTCGCCCGCTCGGTTTCGCATCTTCTGCATGCTCTCGAAACCTTCAAGGCCCTGGGGATCGAGTTTGTGAGTCTGAGCGAGCAAGTGGACACAAGCACGCCAACAGGCAAGATGGTATTCACCGTCCTGGGTGCCGTCGCGGAACTTGAGCGGTCACTCATCGTCGAGCGCGTCAAGGCGGGCCTGCGAAATGCACGGGCAAAGGGTAAGCGACTTGGACGACCGCCGAAGGAACTCGACACGGAGGCGATTGCTGCCCTTCGTCGCAAGGGGCTCGGCTGGCGGGCCATTGCCAAGCAGCTAGGGGTTGGTGTCGGAACTGTGTATCGCGTCGCCCCAGAGTGTTCCAAAACTCAGGAAAAGGTTTTTGGAACGCGGTAGGAGGCTCTCTGCGATGCTTTCGGACGAGTTTCCGGTTGGGCCTGTTCATCTTGACAATGGTGGACCGCTGCCATAATGTCGCACCACGGACCGCAAAACGAACCCCAGCGACATCCCACAACTTCTGGGGCTCCAGAGGTGTTTCATGTCCGCTCCCGTCAGCTTCATCCTTGCCGGGAAATAGAAGAAGGATGAGAAGACAAAAGGAGACACAATGCGTACCGCGGTTGCTATTCGCTCATTGCTTTTGTTGGTAGTCTTGCTCGCTTTCTCCTACGGCGCATTGGCTCAAATCGGTATCGGTATTTCCGTGAACTTTGGACCCCCGGCGCTTCCAGTCTACGAGCAGCCAATCTGTCCCGCCGATGGGTACATCTGGACGCCAGGTTACTGGGCTTTTTACGACGGTGACTACTACTGGGTGCCCGGCACGTGGGTCCTGGCTCCCCAGGTGGGCTTCCTCTGGACCCCAGGTTATTGGGCCTGGGGCGGCAACGCGTTCTTTTTTCATGAGGGATCTTGGGGCCCACAGGTTGGCTACTATGGCGGAATCAACTATGGCTTCGGCTACGGAGGGGTTGGATATGAAGGTGGCCGCTGGGAAGGTGGCCATTTCGCCTACAACACTTATGTGAATAACGTAAATACCTCTGTCATTCACAATACCTACAACACCACGGTCGTAAACGTCTCTGAAACTCACGTCAGCTACAACGGCGGTACCGGTGGCGTCGAAGCCCGTCCCACACCGCAGCAAGAGTCCTACGCCAACGAGAATCACGTCGGTCCGGTAGCTGCGCAGATGCAACACGCTCAAGAAGCCCGAAATAATCTCGACTTGCGCGCTTCCGCCAACCAAGGTAAGCCGCCCATTGCTGCCACCGCCAAACCCGGTGATTTCAAAACTGGCGTCGTAGCTTCCAAAGAAGCAGGCGGCGGATACAATCCTCCTCGGACTAATGCTGTACGCGGCAATGAAGCGAGTGCACCAACGGAAGCCACCGAATTACAGAAGCACAAGTTCGCGCCCCCAAACACCGGCAATCCCTCAACCGACAGAAAGTATCAGCAGCAACAGGACGAGCTAGCTGCCAGGCAAACGCAAGACCATCAGAAGCTCCAACAGCAGCAGGAAGAAGAACACCAGCAAGCCATCCAGAAAAACTACAATGATGCGCAGAAGCAGCAGATGGAGCAAAAGCACGCTCAGCAAACGCAGCAGCTCGAGCAACAGCATGCTACTCAGCAAAGACAAATGGAACAGCAGCAAGCGCCGCCCAAAAACGGACAAAAGCCCCAGAAGCCCAATTGATCGCTCGCTAGTAGCCGAAGATGGGTCGATAGGCTCTGGTCTTCGCAAATTAAGAAAAGCTACGGTGTGCGTAAATCCCAAGAATTTCGCTGCGCACATTAACGATATACGATATTTTCTGGTAATGTCTGTGGCGTCAGCGAGATCTAACTTGGCGTGTGACAGTCATGTTCTCAAGTTCTTGGGTGCATGCCCGAGTACTTTGACTTCGCTAGGTTCAACTTCCATGTGCCGACGAACGGATCATCCTGCGCCAGCAACGCGCCCGAGACGGCGAGAGACATGACTGCAGCGGTAGTCAACGCCAGGATTCGTTTCATTGTCTCTCTCCCCTCAGATAAACGCGATGAAATGAAGTAGGGACGTTACAGATGGGACCCGCCAGTCTGCCGGGTGTAGGAGCCCCAGAGGGAGTGTTGGGACGGTCGGGCCGGCCGCCTGAAGGGAATGCGATCGAGGTGTGCGAGCTTGCAAATGTTCAACGCAACCCGGAGCGTTTCTTGTCCCTTTCGGCTCGTTGCAAGGCCGTGAGCCATGGTGAAGGGAAATCTCCTCTTGAGCCGAATGTACACCCGTTGGACATACTGCCCGAGACAATCGGCTCGTCGTGTGTTGAATCCAATAGCGACACGCAGCGGGAAGAGAGCTGCGTTTACTCGAATCAATGTTAGGCGCTTCCAGCGCGCCTCCGAAGGTGCCCAGCATTCAACTGGCGGTCGCCGCGATTACGTAGTCGATAGTCGCGGCGTGCGATTCTTTTAGCTTGGTGGAATCGACCTTGTAATGTTCGGCGATCGCACCGTGAACACTGAAAACGACTGGCTGCGATTCGCCAGGTAGATAGGCAATGCGAAGCGGCCCAACTTTCCGCTCGATGCGCACCTTCGAAACATAGACTACGTCGGACATGGCTCCTCACAGTGTCTCGAACCGCCGCGTTGTACAGCCCAGGGCGTCAATTACATCCCCATTAGGATCGGGCGCGAGCATCCGGCCGCAAGCTCCGAATTCGCCCGTTCTCGACCATAACGGTATCTGCGGGAATCCACGCCGCGTTCCTCGAAGATGCGTGCGCCTTTGATCGTAAAAATGGTGCTCGCCCCGCTCAGACTCGTATCGGCCCTCAGTTACGCGCACTAAGGATTCGAAGTAGCTGTTCAGTAGCTCTCTTCTGCCGGAGGCAGCTTCACCTTTCCCGAAAAGCTCCTATAACTGTACGTTGAGTAAGCTGCCACGAGCGCCATACCGATCAGCCACCAAACCATGCCCACCCGCAGTCCGTGAAGAGGCGCTTTCGCGTTCTCTACTGTTAGAGCAAACGCCGGATTCGTACTCGCCGGAAGCAATCGGGGATACAGGCTGAACGCGACGCTCGTCATCATCCCCAGCAAGTACAGGCACGACGAAGCGAACGCCTTCCACTCATTTTGTGTCCGCAAAAACCACGCCATTCCCAGGAGCCCCGCGACCGCTAGAAGCGGGAACACAAACCCCCACGGGCGCTGCGAAAAATTCGCGAAGAGTGATGCCTGCACTCGAAAACTCGCTACCGTGATCGCAATTGTCAGTAGCGCTACTAGCCACCACGTCCTATTCCCCGCGCGGCGCGAGCGTTCGCTCGATGCCCCTTCTGTTTTCAACCAGACCCAAAGTGCGCCATGCAGCGCAAGTGCGGCTAGCGCTGCGACTCCTAGCAAAATCGTGTACCAGTCCAGAACCCCTGGCATTGCTCCCGGCAGAAAATTCGTCCATAGCGGCACAAAAAAATGCCCCATGGAATCCAGGGGCACGCCCCGCACCACATTGCCGAGCGCCACCCCATAAAAAACGGCTAGCAAAACTCCTGACAGCGCGAACAGCCCGTCCCAAAAGGAAGCCCAAATCTCACTCACCACATGGCTGCGAAATTCAACGGAAGTCCCCCGCAGAATCAGCAGCCACAGCACCATCATCAGCGGCAAATAGAACCCGCTGAAACTCGATGCATAGAGCGCCGGAAACGCGAAGTAAAGCGTGCCTCCTCCGGCAATCAGCCAGACTTCGTTGCCGTCCCAGACAGGCCCGATGGATCGGATCACCAAACGCCGCTCTTCATCGGTGCGCGAAACAAACAGGTGAATGATTCCCGCCCCAATGTCGAACCCGTCGAGGACCACATACGCGGCCAGCATCACCGCCACTAGGCAAAACCAGATCGTTCCCATCGATTCCGCCTTCAGTCCGCCGTTTCAGGCACGCGATCGAACCGGCCCCCGGACACTTCCTCGGGCCCATGCTCGATCTCGCGGTACACCAAAAACAAAAACAAAATTGCGAGCACCGCGTACATTCCCATGAATCCAATCAGCGTGAACCACGCGCTCCCCGCCGAAACTTGCGGTGAAACGCCTTCTCGCGTTCGCATCAACCCATAAATCAGCCACGGTTGACGCCCAGCCTCCGCCGTAATCCAACCCGCGGTATTTGCGATGAATGGAAACGGCAGCGCGAGCATTAGGACCCAAAGCATGATGCGCGCCGCGAAAAGCAGTCCGCGAAACAGTAGAAACGCCGCGATCACCAGAATCGCGATAAAAATCGTCCCGAGTCCGACCATGATGTGATAGCTGAAATAGACGAGCGGAATTTTGTCCGGCCAATCGCCCTGCGGAAAACTTTCTAGGCCCTTTACTTCCGCCGCCCACCTCCGATAGGTCAGAAAGCTGAGTGCGCGCGGCACCATCAGGGGATTATCGAGCGCGCGCCGGTTCACATCCGGCTGACCGAGAATCGCGAT
>Ga0306923_10004804_pt1 | contig 13014 bp, 9 predicted proteins | sample sta12Can44000108_FD_203841 | JGI IMG/M metagenome (GOLD analysis project Ga0306923, IMG submission 203841) | Lab enrichment of tropical soil microbial communities from Luquillo Experimental Forest, Puerto Rico - statanox.12C.anox.44.000.108 (v2)... | ecosystem: Environmental > Terrestrial > Soil... | reverse complement strand
GCGCATCCGGCAGCGTCTCCAACCGCCCGATTGCCGCCAATACTCCGTCCACGCTCGCTTCCGACAGTGGCTGCACCGCATTACGCGCGCAGTCGCGGAACTTTGTCTCGAGCTGAGCATTGGTGAGCGGCTTATCTGGCGAACCAATTGGAGTGCTGGCCTCGAGGGTAACTGACCGCCCATCGGTCGTTCGAACGGTGATGCTGAGCGACCCCTTCGGTCGGCCATCCCGCGCGACACCGGCGATCCGATCCGACAGCGCCAGAACCGAGCGATTTCCCAGACCATCGACCTCCGCTATCCCCACGCTGCCGTGCACCAAAGCGGTAGCGACCAGAAAGGGCTGGGCGAACTGCGCTTCGACGACCTGGGTAGGGCGTCGCTTCGCCGGCCCGCGGCCGAATTGGTCGCGGTGTCCGACAGGGTCCGCCTCGATTGTGATTGATTCGATTTCGTCCGGGTGCTCGATGTTGAGCTGCGCCCTTGCCGCCAGCGCGGCGTCGATTGCCGCATGCAGCGGCCGGCCGCACGGATATGGCTTGTAGCTCAGCTCCTCGCTGCGAAACGCCCCACCGAGGTCGCGGAGTAGCACCGATGCGTCGTATCCGTCGGGTTGGTACAGCTCGAAAAAGCCAAACCGGCCACTAAAGATGTTCCGCGCGCCGGTGAAACCGGTGTGCGCCAGAACAACGGAGAAAACGCCAGCGCCTGCCGCCTGGCCAGCCTGCATGCGCTTGGTCAGCGCCCCGTCGAGGATACATTGGCGATTGCCGGCGGCGTGGCTGTAGGCGATGCCGAAAGCGGCGAGCATCTGTTCCGGTGTCAGACCGATTAGTTTGCCTGCGGCGGCGGTGGCACCAAAGACACCGATCGCCGCGGTGCGATGCCAGCCGCGGTCGAGTGTGCACGCGAGTGCGATACGGCAGGAAACGTCCAAACCCAGAGCAACCGCCAGCAGAACATCACGCCCACTGCGGCCTCCCAAGCTATCGCATACCGCGAGAACCGACCCCAGCACGGAAACGCCGGGATGGATCGAACCCCCGGTGTCCAACGTGTCATCGAAATCCAGCGCATGCCCCATGCTCGCGTTGAGCAGCGCCGTCGGCGGTGCGGGCAGGCGGGCGCCGCGCAACAGCACACGGCTTTCCTCACGCCCGCCCCAATGGGAGAGCACCGCAAAGAGTTTATCAATTCCCGGAGAGCCGCTCCCGCCGAGCATGCAGCCGAAAGTATCGAGGATATCGCGACGGGCGGATTCGACGGCGCTCGCCGGTAAATCCGCATAGTCGGTGCGGCAAACATGTTGAGCGAGAGACCAAGCGGCATCGTCGGTCATGCATTCTCCAACCAGTTTCAGTCTCCGATTATCACAGTCTGTCCCCGGGCGATCGATGACTCAGCTCTCCTAAATATACTGATCACTGTATTTTCTGATTTGGATATGCCAGATGCTGATCGTAAATGACCAGACTCAGCCATGGGAAAGGGTACGCCGAGCGCGAAGTGCATGTGCATACTACCGCGAGGTGAGGTCACAAATTCGAACCGCTAACTGATCGTATTAACCGCAATCTGAAACCTTTCCGTCCATCGCGTTCGTACCGCTGCCTTATAATCAAGGCGCGAGGAACATGAATATCGGCATCGGCTGGCTCCCACATCGAGATTTTGCGTCGTTACTTCGATGTCGATTGGTGCGGCGGGGGCCTGGCTTCCAACCCAGAGGCAAAGGCAAAGTAACAAAACGCCGATAAGTCGCCAAGCTGCCGGCCCCGGCTATCGGAGCGGATCTTCTGCAGCCGCCCATTTGCAGCCACCGCGTAGAGCCAGTCGCGCTAATCGGGCGAGCGGCTGATAAACGCGGCCTGGCCGAACGGAGCGCGCTGCGCGGTCGCAGTGACCTGGGGCTTGGACGCTGACAGCGCGTTCAACTGGTACCATCAGACGACAGCCGACCAAGGGCGGCGTGTGGTTCGCGCGGCTCGACCAAGGACCAAGTGTGTGACCATGTGCAAAGGCTCGTGGCCGAGGGCCGCTGGACGCCGCACTACGAGACGTTCCCGCTCTACGAAAGCCCGCTCCACGAATTCTCCAAAGACCGGTGAACAGGCCAGCGGGCGCTTCTCGCGCTCGCGATCTTTTGCTCCCGACGCTTGATTTGTCGGAAAGGTCGTTTAGCGTGAGCAGGAGGCATCGTTTGGGCGCCGCTGATCGCTGATGAAACCCGTCTCGTTTAAATATTTCGCGCCCCGCACCGTTGACGATGCGCTCGACCTGCTCGCTACACACGGCGAGGAAGGAAAGATCCTTGCCGGCGGGCAGAGCCTCGTGCCGGCGATGAATTTTCGGCTCGCCCGCCCCGCGAACCTCATCGACATCAATCGCATCAATGCGCTCGATTATGTGCGCGAGGACGGTGGCGAGTTGCGCATTGGCGCGCTTGCCCGTCACGTTCGTTTCGAGACACCCGTCACCGATGGTGCGCTCGGCGCGTTTCTGCCACGGGTTGCGCGGCACATCGGGCATCTCCCGATCCGCTGTCGGGGAACCTTCTGCGGAAGCATTGCTCATGCTGATCCGGCCTCCGAATGGTGCTTGCTAGCCGCGACACTCGATGCCGAACTCGTCATCATCAGCCGTCGTGGGCGGCGCAATGTCCGGCCGCACGAGTATTTTGTCGCCGCGCTTACAACCACATTGGAACCGGATGAGCTCCTGACCGAGATCCGCCTGCCTCTGCTCGATGACGCCTGGCGGACCGGCTTTGCCGAATTCAGCCGGCGGGTAGGCGATTTCGCGCTCGCAATGTGCGCGGCGTTTCTTCGGTTCGAAGGCGGCCGCATCGCTGAAGTGCGGCTCGGGATTGGCGGCGCGACCGACCGACCGTCACGCATTGCCGCAGCAGAGGCGATACTAGCGGGCACCGACGGTCGACTGGAGATCCGCCGCGAGGCTGGTGACATCGCAGCGACGGCGATTGACCCGCTGGAGGATATTCACGCGAGTGCCGCATTTCGGCGCGACCTCGTGCGGGCGATGGTCGGCCGGGCCTTGGACCAGGCGTTTACGCGGTGAGGTGGATCGGGCGCCCACTGCCACGGTATGAAGATCCGGTCCTATTGCAAGGGCGCGGCCGCTACACCGCCGATCTCGCGCAAGGCGCCCGCATATTGCGGTACCTGCGCAGCCCGGTCGCAAGAGGACGGATCCTGACGGTGAGCGCCCCGCCGAAGATTTCGATGATAACCGCGGCGGATCTCGGCGATGTCAAACCGATCTGTCCGCGCCTCGACCGCTCCGATTACGTTCCGGTTGCACAGCCGGTCCTCGCGGATGACCGTGTCACCTATGTCGGCGAGCCGATCGCGGCGGTAATCGCCGGCGCTGCCGCCGAGGCCGAAGATCTCGCCGAACAGGTCACGGTCGAGATAGACGCGGAGACGCCGGTCGTCACGCTCGACCAGGCGCTGGCGCCCGACGCGCCACTGGTCCACGAGGCGGCAGCGCAGAACACACTGATCGACGCGCGCTTCGAAACCGCCGGCGTCGCCGCCGCATTCACAAGCGCGCATCAAGTAGTCGAATTTACGCTCACGTCGCGCCGACAATCTGCAGTGCCGTTGGAGACGCGCGGTGCCGTGGCGACCTTCGACGCAGCGACCGGCCGCGTCACCCTCTCGGCCTCGACGCAAATGCCGCATCTATTGCGTACTGGCATTGCCGACGCTCTGGGGATCCCGGAATCCGAGCTTCGGGTCGCCACGCCGGAGGTGGGCGGCGGGTTCGGCCAGAAGATGCCGCTGGTCCCGGAATATGTCGTCGCGGTCTGGGCAGCACGGCGCTTTGCCTGCACCGTCGCATGGCTCGAGGACCGGCTCGAAAATCTAACCGCCTCGTTTCACGCGCGCGACCAGCGTCTGTATTTGCGCGGCGCATTTGATGCCGAGGGTCGATTGCTGGCCATCGACGCCGATGTCCTCTGCAATGTCGGCGCGTATTCGAATTTCCCGGCTACTTGCGGAGTAGAGCCGTTGATGGCACTGGCGGACATGCCAGGGCCCTACCGGGTGCCCGAATACCGGGCGCGCGCCCGCGGCATCACTACCAACACTTGCCCGATGGCGCCCTATCGCGGCGTGTCACGTCCTGTCATTACCGCGGCCATGGAGCGGCTGATGGATTGCGCGGCCGCCCGGCTCGGGCTCGAACCGCTCGAAATCAGGCGCCGCAACCTGGCCTCGGAGTTCCCCCATACCTCGGTGACGGGTGTCATTCATGACCCCGGCAGCTATCGCGAGGCGATGGAATCAGCGGCGCGGATCGTAGACTTCGCCCAATTCCGCGCGCGGCAGCAAACCGCGCGCGCCGAGGGGCGATGGCTTGGTCTTGGCCTATCGGTGTTCGCCGAACGCACCGGCCCCGGCACTCCTGCCTTTGCGGCGCGGCGCATGGTAATGACTCCGGGCTTTGAGCGGGTTGAACTGGCAATGGACCCATCAGGCTTTCTCGAAGCCAGGATCGGGAGCTCGCCACATGGTCAGGGGCTGAAGACGACCTTGGCGCAGCTCATCGCCGACGAGATCGGTATCGCGCCTAAACAGATCCGTGTCGTTGCCGGTGACACCGATCGCACCCCTTATGGCTGGGGCACCTTCGCCAGCCGGTCGCTGGTAATCGCCGGCGGCGCTTGCAAACTTGCGGCCGCGACATTACGCGAGCGTCTGCAATCCGTTGCCAGCCAGATATTGGAAGCGGCCGCCTCCGACATTGAGATCAGCGATGGCCGCGCTTTAGTGCGCGGCACTGATCTTCTCGTTGAGGTGGGGCAGCTGGCGCGCGCCGCCTACCACCAGAGCCATCGCTTTCCGGCGATCGCCGAAACTGGACTGGCCGCGGTGGCGACTTACGACCCCTACGGCACCTTTTCGAACGCCTGCCACGTTGCGATTGTCGCCGTCGACATCGCGACGGGTCAAGTCGAGATCGAGCGGTTCGTGGTCGTCGAGGACGCGGGGCGGCTGATTAACCCGATGATCGTCGAAGGGCAGATTCATGGCGGTGTCGCCCAAGGGATCGCTAACGCGCTATACGAAAACGTAGTATATGACGACGCCGGCAACCTGCTGACCGGGTCGCTCGCCGATTATCTTGTGCCGACAATGTCGGAAATCCCGAGGATCGAAATCCAGCATCTGGAGACGCTGACCGAGGCGAGCGTCACCGGTGCCAAGGGTGTCGGCGAGGGTGGCACGATCGGCGCGCCGGCGGCGGTGCTCAATGCGGTTTCGGATGCGCTGGCACCATTTGGCGTCGGTATTTTCGAAATGCCGATCACGCCGCAGCGGATCTTGCATTTGCTGCGCGAAGCGGGATGCAAAGCGTGATGAGCGACCAACAGGACGTCACTTTCACGGTAAACGGTGATGAGCGCGTGGTCCGCGTCGAGCCGCGGCGCAGCCTGGCCGATGCGCTGCGCGAAGATTGTGGCCTCACCGGGACGCACCTTGGCTGCGAGCACGGCATCTGTGGAGCGTGCACTGTGTTAGTTGACGACCAGCCCGTGCGCTCCTGCCTGATGTTCGCGGTGCAAGCCGAGGGCGCTCGGGTGCGCACTGTCGAAGGGCTTGCTGCCGGTGACAAGTTGCACCCGATGCAGCAGGCGTTCTGGGACAATCACGGCTTGCAATGCGGCTTCTGTACGCCGGGATTTTTGATGCTGGCCGTCAGCATCCTGGAGCGCGACCCCAATATCGCCGAACCCGAGCTGCGCGAGGCGCTGTCGTCGAGTTTATGCCGCTGCACCGGCTATCAGAACATCCTGAAATCGGTGCTCGCCGGGGCGGCTGAAATGCGCAAATGAGCCTGATCGGCCAGTCGGTCAAGCGCCTCGAAGACCGGCCGCTGCTGACGGGCAGCGGGCGGTTCGCCGCCGACATCACGCCACCTGACGCACTCTACATGCGGGTCGTGCGCTCGCCGATCGCCTTCGGCCGCTTGAGTGGCGTCCGCATCGCGGAGGCGCAGGCGCATCCCGGCGTAGTCGCCGTCTGGACTGCCGACGACATCACCGATATTCCCCCCATCGGCTTTCGTATGACACCCATACTGGGATTGGAGGCTTATCGCCAACCGGTGTTGGCGAATGGGTATGTACGCTATGTCGGCGAGCCCATCGCAGCGGTGTTTGCCGTCGACCCCTACAGCGCCGAAGACATCGCCGAGCTTGTCGCGCCGGAGATCGAGCCATTGGCGGCGTGCGTCGATCCCGTCGCGTTGCCGAGGGAACTCGCGCCCGGACTAGGTACCGAGGTGGCGGTAATCACCAAAGCCTACGGCGATCTGGAAGCCGCCTTCGCCGCGGCGCACGTAGTGGTGTCGCTGGAGTTGACTGTCGGCCGGCATAGCGGCGTTCCGCTTGAGACCCGCGGCGCCATCGCCATCCCGGAAGCAGAAAGCGGCATCCTTCGGCTCTACGGTGCCGCCAAGGTGCCGCATTACAACCGGCAGGCGCTCGCGGCGATGCTTGGGGTGCCGCTCGATCGGATCCATCTGCATGAAGGGCATGTCGGCGGCGGCTTTGGCATTCGCGGCGAGCTCTATCCGGAAGACGTCCTGACGTGTGCGGCGGCGCTGCGGCTCCGACGACCGGTGAAGTGGATCGAGGATCGTTACGAGCATCTGGTGGCGGCAAACCAGTCGCGAGGCTCGGTCCATCGGGTGCGCGCCGCGGTTGACGAGCGCGGCTTTATTCGCGGGCTCGACGACGAATTCTGGTTTGATCAGGGCGGTTATCTGCGGACTCATGGCGTCGTCGTAACCGATCTCACCTGCGCGATGCTGCCTGGGCCTTACATAATCCCCGCCTATCGTTCAGTCGGTCATGTGCGGCTTACGAACAAGACGCCATGCGGCACGTATCGCGCGCCGGGACGGTTCGAGGCGAGTTTCGTTCGCGAGCGGCTCGTCGACGTGATCGCCGACCGCCTTGGTCTAGATCCGATCGTTGTCCGGCATCGAAACTTCATTGCTAAGGCGGCGATGCCGTATCGCCGTGACTTCTCTGCTCTCGGCACAGATATCGTCTATGACACCGGTGACTATGCCGGCCTCCTCGATAAGTTCCTAAAGAGGGTTGGATGGGACACGCTGCGCGCCGATGTCGCTCGGCGTCGGCGATCTGGCGAGATGGTCGGTCTAGGGCTCGGCTTTTTTGTCGAGAAGAGCGGGCTCGGGCCGTTCGACGACGTGTGCATTACGCTCGGCGGCGACGGGAGGATCGAGGTGATCACCGGCGCTGCATCGATCGGTCAAGGGGTCGAAACAGTGATGGCGCAAATCTGCGCCGATAGGCTCGGCACTGATCTCGAGCACATCCGGGTCATTCATGGCCAAACGGATCGCATCGCGCGCGGCATGGGTGCCTTCGCCTCGCGCGTCACGGTGATGACCGGCGCGGCGGTAACGATTGCCGCTGCTAAGCTGCGAAGCGAGTTGCTGGCGGTAGCCGCGCGCTTATTGCAAACGGCACCGGACCGCCTCACCATCAAGGGTGACCGGGTCATGCTGCAAGACGAGCCCTCCGGACCCTCGCTCGACTTCGCCGCAATCGCGCGCGGCGCCGCCGGCGCGCTCACTGCGGAGGCTACCTTTACGGCCGAGCACATGACCTACCCTTACGGCGCGCATCTCGCTCAGGTACGCATCGAGCGCGACAGTGCTGGAATCACGCTTGAGCGGTTCTTCGTTGGCTACGATGTCGGGCGCGCGGTCAACCCGATGCTGGTCGAAGGGCAGATCGCCGGCGGGGCGGCACAAGGCATTGGGGCCGCGCTTCTGGAGGAATTCGTGCATGACGGCTCCGGGCAGCCGCAGTCGGTTACGTTGGCCGATTACCTAATGCCGACCATCGCGGAAATCCCGGCCATCGAGGTGGCGCTCTTCGAGGATGCGCCGACACCGCTCAACCCGCTTGGCGTCAAAGGGGCCGGTGAAGCCGGCATTGCCGCGGCGGGCGCCGCAATCGCCGCTGCGGTCGATGATGCGCTCGCTCGGGTTGGCGCGGTCCGGCGGTTGCCGATCACACCAAACCGCCTCCACACCCTACTGGCCGATCTCGGAGCAGGGGAACTCGCCTCGACTTAGCGATCGCGGAAGCGGTCCATCAGCGGCTTCTGCTGGCCGCCGTCGATCTCGATCATTGTGCCGTTGACGAAATGCGCGACATCGGAAGCGAGGTAAGTGACAAGGCTCGCAACCTCCTCGCATTCGGCAATGCGCCCCAACGGAATGCTCCGCGGAGCAAGCGTGTCAGCCTCCTCGCGCGTGATTTTCATGTCGCGCGCCATCGCATCAACGAGGCCGGCCCAGCGCTCGGTTCGGACCGGCCCCGGATTGACCGCGACAAAGCTGATATTGTCCTTAGCGTACTGGGCAGCGAGCGCAAGCGTTAGGTTCTGCCCAGCAGCATTTGCCGCACCAGGCGCGATCTCCCAGTAGGAGGGTTTGACCCCATCATTGCCAATCAGGTTGACGACGCGGCCGCGCGCCTGCTTCTGCATGATCGGCAATACGTGCCTCAAGCAACGCACATAACCCATGAATTTGAGCTGCAGCGACTGCGCCCAATGCTCTTCGGTCAGGAACTCGAGAACCCCACCGGGTGCCGATCCCGCGTTGTTGACCAGAATATCGATGCGACCGAGTGCGGTGTGCGCTTCCTTAACAAAAGCCTCGGCATCGGCCGGCTTCGTCAGATCGGCCGGTATGGGAACTATCTTGCGGTTGGTCTCGCGAGCAATTTGCGACGCCGCAGCTTGTAGTGGCTCCGGCCGACGTGCGCAAATCGCGACATCGACACCCTCCCGAGCCAAGGCAAAGGCGATCGCCTTGCCGATGCCGGCGCTCGCACCGGTGACGAGTGCTTGCTTTCCGATCATCTGGAGATCCATGTGGACTCCCGTGGGTTGAACACAGCGATCAAGGTTTCTCAGGGTCTGCCGGCAAGCCCACCCGTGTCAATCGACCGCTTGCCCGGTCTATCGGCTCCGCAGCTTCCTATCCGTCATCACACCGGAGGCTTAGGGTGTGCGCCGTGGAAAGCCGGCGCCTTTCCAATGGGTGAAAGGCCCCTGATGAACGAACTGAATGCGTAATCAACGACGTTCTTAGTCAGCTACGAACTGCGAGCAGCAGAAGGGTTTGATCTCGCCAGCCGATGGGCGCGCCAAGATATCGCCCGAGACCTGGCCGCCGCGAAAGTCCGTCTGACTCCCTGCTGAACCGTTGGTCCCTCGCCGGGAGCCACGCCTTCCGACCGGTTATTATTATACCCGGGCACGGCGGCGAAGATGGGTCACAGCCCGAGCGGGTCAGCGAATGGCCGCGGGAGTTGCTGCGCCGACAGCGTGGATTAATTCACGACCGCGCCGGCATCGAAAGCGTAAAGCCAGCGCAGAGCATCGGGGGCGCGGTCGCCGGCCCTCGTCCATTCGGCGTCACGCATCCGCTGAGCGAGGCCGTCTGGCATGTGAAAGCGGATCTTGTTGGCTCGAGACATGGCCTGGACCAAGGTGACGCGAGGCAAGCGCAGCCGCTCATACTCCCGCAATGTCTCGGCCGGGTCGGCATCACCGGCGACGACCAGGCAGGCGGCCAGCGCTGCTCCGTCCTCGATCGCCTGCGCCGCGCCCTGACCCATAAACGGGTACATGGGGTGGCAAGCATCGCCGAGCAAAGTCGTCCTCCCGACCGACCAGCGGGGCAACGGATCGCGGTCGAACAAGGCCCAGATGAAGCAGGTCTCGGCGGCGGCGATGATTTGCCGGATCTGCGGATGCCAGCCCTCGAATGCGGCAAGGGCGCGGGCGATCGTCGCGCGGTCGGTCCAATCCTCGCGGTTCCATTCGTCGTGCTCGGTCCAGCCGACGAAATTGAGCAGCCGCCCGCGCGACACTGGGTAGTGAACGAGATGCCCACCGGGACCGACCCAGGATTGGTTGCCGAGTTCGAGCCCAAGATCGGCGATGCGCTCGACCGGCACCAGTCCGCGATAGGCGACGCAGCCGGCAAAGCCCGGATCTTTTTCGCCGAAGAGTGCCGCCCGAACCGCCGAATGAATGCCGTCGGCGCCGACTAACACGTCGGCCGTGATGCGGGCGCCGTTGTCGAACCATGCCTCCACAACGTTGCCCCTATCGGCGAGGCCGACGAGGCGATGGCCGAGATGGACCCGCTCGGCGGGAAAGCCCGAAGCGATGACCGCAAGCAGGTCGGCGCGGTGGATGGTCATGTGCGGCGCGCCGTACAGCTCCTCGCACAGTGGATTGAGCGGCGATCGCTGCAGAGTGCGGCCGTCCTGCCAGCGGCGCTGGTGAGTAAACCGCGGACGCACTCCCTCGCGATCCAGCCCTTCGGCGAAACCCAGCCGGTGCAAGACGCGGACCGCGTTCGGCGCCATGTTGATGCCGCCGCCGACCTCGTTCAGTTCCAGTGCCTGCTCGTAGACATCGACCTCGAATTGGGCGCGGAGCAACGACGCCGCGGCAGCGAGGCCGCCGATGCCGCCGCCGATCACCGCGATCCGGAGCGGTCCGGTCAATGGCTCTTCGTCGCCTGCCAGTGCGCCAGCGCCTCGTGCGGCTTCGAGATCGCCGGATCCATGATCTCGCCGTGCTTACCGGTGCTGGCGGTCAATTCGATGACATAGCCGTTGGGATCGCGGAAATAGATCGACCGGACAAAGCGGTGGTCGACCGGCCCGCGCACCTCTCGACCCTCGGCCTTGGCCTTATCCAGCATCGCCTCGAAGATCTCGGGCTCGACCCCGAGCGCGATGTGCAGATCCAGCGAGTCCTGGCGCTTGAAGTCGAAGGGCGAACCGGGCACTTCGAAGAAGGCGAGGCAGGACCCGTCGTCCATCTCGAAGAAGGTATGGAGCGCCCGTCCTTCGTTTATCTCGAAAGCGCTGACCATCCGCAGACCAAGGAAATCCTCGTAAAAAGCCCGTGTCTCCTCGGAATCACGGCAGCGATAAGCATTGTGGTGCAGCCCCTTGATCATCCAACCCTCCCTTCGTTGCAATCAATCCATACAACTTCACTCTCTTTCAGGGCTCGCGCAACAACCGGCCGAATCAGGTGATCGGCGTCGCGACGCCGCCGGGGCGCAGCAAACCGATTCTCGCGGGACGAAGTGCGGATACCAAACCCAAAATCGTCCCGGGCCTCAATTAACGAGCAATCCCTGATGTCAGGGCAATTTCCCTGATGTGGCTAGATCGAAAACCACATCGCGGTCTCTCTGAGAAGCAGAGTGGACGCAGCTCCACCTCCAGCGGTCTGCCAGTCGACGGGCAGGTCCGCAAGGAATGGGATCTCCGCAAAGGCAGTCTCCCGATTTTGGATCGTCTTCGGCAGTCAGCATTGTGGATAATCTCGTGGCGTTGTTGCGCCACAGCCGAGCACGGAATTGCTCGCCTGCGATTGCCGCCGTGTGATCGCGCATTCCGCCTGCCGCTCCTGCTGCTGCACAGAAGTTAATTCGACAATGCGATCCCCTGGGATGGCGATCCCGTGGAAACCGGGTGCGCCGCTACGACCACTGATTTTTCGCTAGTTCGCGCGCTCTGAGCCGCCGATTTTGTCGGCGGAAGGGCACTGGATCTGACCCACACGCTCTCGCCAATGAATTACTAATTCAATCAATGCGAGCATTCTATTGTTGCATTGTGCGTATCGTAGTGATAGAGGCCGAAAAGATTGATCGATTTCGGTCAATCTATGCTCTGTCTCGAAGGTCAGAATGGCGACATTTGACGAGATCACCAAGGAGAAGCAGCGGGTCAGCGAGGCACTTGCTCGCGCCGATGCCCAACGTGAGAAGCTCACCCATCAGCTCAGCGAACTGGAGGCAGCCGAGCGGGTGCTCGAACGTTATCGCAAGGGCACAAGGGCAGTAAAGACAGGCTCAGCTAAAACACCGAGCGCAGCAAAGAAGGCGGGTGTTCCGGCGCGAGGACGCGGGCGACAACCGACTACGGCCGCAAAACCCGCTGGCGGCAAGCGCGGCTCATCGAGCCTCAGTGATCGGGTTCTTGCGCTGGCAGTTGGCAAGACGCAACAGGAAATCACCGCTGCATGCAAGAGCGCTCGCCCAAACCATGTCGGCGCCGCCGTTTCCCGGCATAAGCGAGCTGGACGCATCGAAGAGCGCCATGGGAAGCTCTATGCCACGCGCGCGGCACAAACGGAACACCGGGCCCCCGTCTGATACGGCAAAAAGAAGCCGGCGGGCTCAAACATCAGGCAAGCCTTCGCCGCGCATTCCGCAGTTTTGATCGATCCCCTCTGCGTCACTGGCAATAAAACTCATCGGCAGTAAAAAAGGACAGTGCCGTTCGGGAGATCGCGCGCGGTAGGCCCTATCGAGAGCAAACGAGACGGCGGTAAGGTGACCGGTGAGCCATCTTCGTTGACACGGATACCGCGTTCAAAACAGTTTGCCGCCGTCCGGTACCTTCCGATCGGGGGCAATGAGCACAACTGCGCCCTCGGCGTCAGGAAAGCCGAGCACGAGCACTTCCGACATGAACGGGCCGATCTGCCGCGGCGGGAAGTTCACGACCGCCGCCACCTGGCGGCCTCTCAGTGTCTCGGGCGTGTAATACTTGGTGAGTTGCGCCGAACTCTTCCGGATCCCGAGCGCGGGGCCGAAATCCACCCAGAGCTTGATCGCGGGACGACGCGCCTCGGGGAAGGGCTGCACTTCCACGACGGTACCGACGCGGATGTCGACCCGGGCGAATTCGTCATAGGTAATGGTCATCGCCATCTGACATTATTTCGGCGATCCCGACCTGGCAACGCGCCGGCCCCGAAACGCCGCCCCGCCCGGCGCGCAGGAACGGGCAAAACCCTTTGTGGCCGAAGCGTGTTATCGTAGCCGGCGCACTGGCTGGCCTCGCGGCGGGTGAGGATAGGGGTCGTCGCTGGCCACAGACGTTCCTCGAAACGC
>Ga0306923_10004803_pt1 | contig 13015 bp, 8 predicted proteins | sample sta12Can44000108_FD_203841 | JGI IMG/M metagenome (GOLD analysis project Ga0306923, IMG submission 203841) | Lab enrichment of tropical soil microbial communities from Luquillo Experimental Forest, Puerto Rico - statanox.12C.anox.44.000.108 (v2)... | ecosystem: Environmental > Terrestrial > Soil... | reverse complement strand
CTGACCTCGGGTCATGCGTTGGAGGTTGACGGCCCCTATGGTTGGGTGAAAGCCATCCGCGAGCAGATCAAGAACGGCGTCGACCATATCAAGCTTAACCTCTCGGGCGGCATCATGGGACCGGCATGGGACCTCCACACCCATTCGTTCCTGCTCGACGACGAGATCCGCGCTGCCTTCGAAATCTGCCGGAAGCGCGGCTTCAAGGTCATGGCGCACGCCACCAACCCGGATGCGGTAAAGAATGCGATCCGGCTCGGCGCCCATAGCATCGAGCATGGCTACATCATGGATGACGAGTGCATCGCGCTCCTACTCGAGCACGATACGTGGTACGTGCCGACCCTCGCCATCAGCCATCTTACGGCCAGCCAGGCCACCAATCGGTTCGAAGCCGCTTGGGTAGCAGACCGCGGGCTCTCGCATGCGCTATGTTGCCGTGCCGAGGCAGCCTCGAACGTGCACGCCACGTGGTTCCGCAGGGCGCTCGATGCCGGTGTGCGAATGGCATTAGGCTCCGACATCCGGCCTCTCAAGGACGCCGCGCTGCTCGAGATGGGGCTGTGGGTCCGCGACGGCGCGACGCCGTGGCAGACGCTGGTAGCGGCCACGCGACATGGCGCTGCGGTGTGCGGCGTCGGCGCCGAACTGGGCACAGTGGAAGTGGGCAAGCTCGCCGACCTGATTGTGGTCGGAGCCAATCCGCTTGCGGACATTACCAATGGACGGCGCCTGCAGATGGTCCTGAAACAGGGCCGAGTAGTGTCGGACAAGCGGCATCTGAGTGGAGCGGAGACCTAAGCTATGACCGTCGACGATCTGAGGCAACAGATTGAGGAAACCGAGCGCCTTATCGCCGTGTATCGCAATGCCGATGAAGTCATCGTCGGCACTCAGGATCAAATCTATAGCAGGCGTGGGCTTATAAACCGAACCACGTTCACGGCGGCCGAGATTGGCGACCGGATCGTCAGCGTCCTCGAGCGCCGGGTTGCGGCAATGCGGGCGGAGCTACAGAAGCTCCGCGCCGAACAGCAAGGGCGAACCTGATGGCGCTGGCCCGTGCGGTCGTGATCGCGGCGGAATGCGACGAGGCGCACCGGCTCGAGGCGGCACAAATGCTCCTCGAGGTAGCGGTTGGACGGCTACTGAAAAGGCAGCAGAGTGCGGTCAAGTGCCCCGTAATCGGCGGCTATTCCGGTGCAAATGTCCTGACCACGCGTAACCCAACGTTGTAGCTTCGGAGGTCCGGCGAGTAGTCTAAGCGGCTCGCCGATCGCAACCTCCAAGGAGGCGCGCCCCAGGAACCGCCGCGAACAACGCGCGATGTACAAGGACCGGATGTATTAGGACTGCCGTCTCTCGGCGTCACGTGGTAGTCTTTGGTATAGCAATCCTCCACCCACACCTGGACGTTCCCGTCGATGTCATAGAGCTTCCACGGGTTGGGCGTGAATGATCCTACCGGTGCAGTCCGGTAGCCGTAACCATCATTGCAATTCACGACGCTGGAATCAGGTTTTTTTTTCTTCAATCTGAGATCCGCGACGTTCTCATGCGCGCAGGCGTCCTCAAGCTGCTGGCCCCAATAATACGGCATCGGGGTGGTGCCGGCCCGCTCGGCGTACTCATATTCCGCTTCGCTCGGCAGGCGGTAGCGGCCCTGGCCGAAAAACGACATCAGCCAGAGGAAGCGTTGCGCTTCGTTCCAGGTCACATTCTCGACTGGCACCTGGTCGCCGCCTTTGAAATAGGAGGGATCGGGGTCGATGAAGACCATCACCCTGCGCCACTCGTCCCGCGTCACCGCGAATTGTCCGAGATCGAAGGCTTTGAGGCACACCTGGTGCACCGGCCCTTCATGTGGATATCGATTCGCTTCATCCTCTGGGCTGCCCATGGCGAAGCAGCCGCCGGGTATGACTATAAATTTCATCTCCGCCTCGACCTGACGCACCCCCCACCATACCATCGCCGCCCATGCGATGACGGCGATCGATGCCAACCCCAGCGGAGCCGCTGCCACCATCCCGGCTAGTCGAAACAGCCTACGTCGCGAGGCGCACCGCGAGGCCGCGATGAAGACCTTGACCAGTCCCGGTAAATCGCCGCCCCAGCGCGCCAGCAGAGCGCGCGCCTCGGCGAGCGGCAAGCCGGTGAGCACCCGGCCGCGCCGGTCGCGGCGCGATGCCGCCTGCCAGCGCTCCGCCTCCTCCTCCAGCCGCCCGCGCAGTTCGAGATCACGCGCATCGGCGGCGATTTGGTCCCGCGCCCGCGGCCAGTGAGTTAGCAGCGCCTCGTGCGCGAGGCGAATTTGGGCTCGGCCGGAATCGCCGTCGCTGACCAGGAGCCGCGCCCCGGGATGCAGAAAGGCTTCCACCAGGTCCCGCCGTGGCGAGCCCTCGGGAAACAGCGACAGCGGCGCCGCACGCGCCGTCGCCGCGGTGCCGCGCACCGTCACCAGGGCCCGCAACAGCGGTACCAATTCGTGCTGTGCCGACTCGGGCAGGGCCGCGAACACTTCCTCGGCACGGCGCCCGATTGCCCCCTCCAGTCCGCCTAATTCCCGATAAGCGGCAAAGGTCAGAAATCCGGCTGCGCTGCGCTTCTGCCACAGCTGGTCGAGGAGGAAGGAGAGCAGCGGCAAGACGCCGCGGTCGGCGGCGGCTTGGCGGATCACCTCGTCGAGGTTCGTACCGCGGGCCGCGTCGGGCTCGTAGCGCAGCCCCGCTTCCTGCACCGGCTGGCGGATGATCTGGCTGATCTCGCTGTCGTCGGGCGGCAGCAGCAGGAAACGCGCCTCGCCGGCCGACAGCGCCGCCAACGGCGGCAGCGTTTCGAGCCGATCGAAGAAGTCGCTGCGCATCGTCGCGAAAACCCAGACGAGGCCGCTTCTCGCGAGCGCGGCGAGGGCGGCGACAAAGGCCTCGCGTTCGTCCCGGCCGAGACCTTCGATAGTGAAGATCTCTTCGAGCTGATCGACTACGAGCGCGAGGCGCGCTTCGGCGGTCTCACTCAGCTTGGCCGAGCGGGCGGCTGCGGCAAGGCCCTGCGCGAGCGGAACGCTCGCTTCCTGCCGCAGCTTGCGCAGCAGTGTGCACAGGCGTTCCGGCGTGTAGTGCAGACCGAGAAGCTCGGGCAGCGCTCTGGGCGACAGAATGGCCGCCGAGAGCGCAGCGAGCGGATCGCCCGCATTATCGGAGGGCCGCATCAAGCCCCGGCGTACAAGCCCGATCCGGCCGATCATACCGGGCAGCCCCACATCGGGCAGGAGGCCGGCCTTGACCAATGACGACTTGCCCGAGCCGCTGGCGCCGAACACCAGGACGAAAGCCGAGCCGCGCCCGATTTGGCGCGCAAGTAGCTCGCGCAGTTCATTGCGCGCGCGGGTGCGGCCGAAGAATACCGGCTCGTGCTCGTATTCGTAGGATAGGAGGGCGCGGAACGGCGCCTCGTGCCAGAAGATCTCGCGACCGGCCGCCGCGCCGCCGACATGCCGCGCCAACAGCGCGTGCAGGTGCTCGTAGAGAAGCTGCTCGAACTCGGAAGTGGCGCTAAAGCAGTGCGAGGCTGCGGACAAACTCAGTCCGTCACCGCTGCGGAACCACCGGGTAAAGAAATTCGCGACCAGATCGAGCTGTGCCAGCCGCTCGTCGAGCGCCTTCCGGTCGTCAAGCGCTGCAGTCGGGGCCGCCGTCTTGTGGTAGAGCAAGAGGTCGGGCACGCCGCGCTCGCGCGCGCTGGCGAGCGCATCTTCGAACTCCCATTCGGTGCCGGTCACCGGACAGCGTCCCGACACCGCGCCGCGGAACCCATCCGCGGGCAGCGGCAGGCCGAGCCGCGACCACAAAATGACTACGACAATGTCGGTGTCGCGCGGCCGAGGGATGTTCTCGGGGTCCTGGAAGTGGTGCGTCGCCACCAGCGGCTCGCGCTCCCACAGGACCGGCTCGATACGCAACTGATGGGCGAATTCGCTATCAAGCCGCCTGATGATCTGCTCGGCCTTCAGTCGCTCGGGCCGAACATCCGAGGGCGACGAGATGAAGATGCGCACCATAGCGTAGTTCGCCATACGAGGGTGGCGAGCCGCGACTGAAATCGTGTGCTCCAAAGCCTCAGTGCTTTCTGCTGCTGACGGGACCGGGGCACGCTCCTTAATTGCCAGAGATACGAGGTTGGACATTCTAGAGAACTCATCAACCCGGCTTATGGAGGTCATTTTAAGCAAACAGCTGAATATCGAGTGTGAGGTAGCTCACAGAGGTTGACGACAATCTGGAGTGCGCAATCGATAACGGAGCCGGCGCACCCTGCTGGTCAACTCGGTTTAACTTTCGCCTGTCCTAGCGAGTAACCTGCGTTTGAGAACTGCCGCGTCATTGCAAAGTCTGGACGAACCCGCGGAGCCGGTTCGCACCCGTCGCGCCGGCGATGTTGACCCCGTCCTGCTGCCACTGGTAGCTGACCGGGTTGTCGCTCTGCCCGGACGAGGCCGAGGCGGTCAGCGTCTGGCCCTCCTGCGCCGTGCGGGCGATCGTCGGGGTGGTGACGGTCGGCGCTGCGTCGAGCACCGCTGACGTTGCCGCGCTGGCGGCGCTGACGGTCACGCCGTTGTCGTTGGCGGCGGTGGCGATCACATCGAGCTTATGGCCCTCGTCGCCTTCCCGGACGACATAGATCGCGCCCGTCGCGCCGGCGATGTTGACCCCGTCCTGCTGCCACTGGTAGCTGACCGGGTTGTCGCTCCGCCCGGACGAGGCCGAGGCGGTCAGCGTCTGGCCTTCCTGCGCCGTGCCGGCGATCGTCGGGGTGCTGACGGTCGGCGCTGCGTCGAGCACCGTGCCAGTCGGGGCACTGATCGCTGTTGCCGTCAGCCCCTGCTCGTTGGTGGCGGTCGCCACGACATCGAGCTTATGGCCCTCGTCGCCTTCCCGGACGACATAGGTCGCACCCGTCGCGCCGGCGATGTTGACCCCGTCCTGCTGCCACTGGTAGCTGACCGGGTTGTCGCTCTGCCCGGACGAGGCCGAGGCAGTCAGCGTCTGGCCCTCCTGCGCCGTGCCGGCGATCGTCGGGGTGGTGACGGTCGGCGCTGCGTCGAGCACCGCTGACGTTGCCGCGCTGGCGGCGCTGACGGTCACGCCGTTGTCGTTGGTGGCGGTGGCGATCACATCGAGCTTGTGACCTTCGTCACCTTCCTGGACGACATAGGTCGGTTGTTCGTGCCGCAGGTGGTGCGCGGTATCGGCCTGATGTTCTTCTACATGTCAGCCAATATGATCGCGCTTGGCACGCTGCCGCAGGACAAGATGAAGAATGCGGCCGGCCTTTACAATCTGATGCGCGACCTCGGGGGCGCGATCGGGCTGGCCTCGATCGGCACGCTGATGAACGCACGGTTGCAGTTCCATTGGAACCGGCTGATCGAGGACATCAACCCGGCGCGCTCGGCGGTGCAACAGTTTCTCGACGCGCAGACCAACCGGTTGGATTCGCTGATCCCGGGTAATCCGAACCAGGCGGCAGTCAAGCTGCTCGCCAATCTGGTGCATCGCGAGGCACTAATCTTGGCCTACAACGACCTGCTGTTGCTGATCGGCGGGCTCTTTGTTGTCGGCCTGACGCTGATACCGATGGTGCGCCGCCCGCGCTCAGCCTTCGCCGTCGATCGCCACTGAGCTCCCACATTCCACTTGACGGCGCACGGACCCGCCCGAAGGATCCCGGTAAGGCAGCGGCATTTCATCGCGTCGAGCTGTTGCGCGATTCATCACATGTACGCTCGCTGAGCCTCGCCGAACTGCGTGAGCTGTTCGCTTTTTGCGGTCTCGTCAAGCCTCAACCTGATCTTTACGAACTCCACGTCGGTCTCGAAGAGCTGCTGGCGCGCGCCGTTCCCGATCCCGGGGACTTGGCCGAAATCCGCGCAACCGACATTGCCTACCGCGCCACCATTCTCCTCGCCGAGCGCTCAGCTCGGTGAGGGCCGCGGCAGATCGGATCGATCCTGTCGCCGTCGCGGCGCACCGGGATGCCAAGCCGATCATTTTCCGCCGCAGCAGTGAAGGCAAAGCTCAACGGCCTCAATCCCCAGGCCTACTTGCACACTCAGCATCACGGAGGCGGGGCGCCCAATATACGGACGGTACGCAACATTCTCCGGACTAGCATCTACGATTCTCCAGGCTAGACTTCTAATACCCAGCCATTAATTTAATACCCAGCCTTTCGCTATTTTGGCCGAGCGGAAGCTGCTGAGCTCGCACCGGATGTGGTTTGCGTGGGTCTCGCGATCAGACTGCCCGATCTCCACGTCAGCGCTAGCGCGCCCGCAATCCCCGGCAGACCGGAACATAGGGCTCGTTGTCGAAATACTGGCGCCAGACCTCTTCGGAGAGGTCGCCCGTCAACCGAGCGCAAGCTTCCTTGATCATATCCGCGGGGGTCAGAGCCCAGACACGGGCAGTCCCTTGGTCACCAGCCATCGGTCATCCGGAGAGAAAGCCATATCATTCACACCACTGACGCGGTACTTGACCGCGAAGCGTCTGTGCGCATCCGACGTCTTCAGTTCGATCGAATCCCACTGCCTTGTTGCCATCCAAACACCATTCGGACTGGAAATTTGATCCGTAGGCGCAATCCGGATTTCAGGCCAGTTCAACGAATCCTTGGCCAGTTCGACATTCCCCGAGGGGCTGTCTTTCTTGGCGTCGCTGACAATATGACATCCCGCTCGCTTGTCTTGCGGTAAAGAGGCCTGTGGTTCGCCATTCGTTATCTTCCAGACGCGAGCCATGCCGGGCTGTAGTGCCGCTCTTGCGCAGTGAGCATCTGTCCTGGTTAAGAGCCACTGACCATCCGGGCTGATCTTTATCGCATCGACCCTTTCCCCGAGATCTACATGAGTGGACTGCCACGAGTTGATTGCGACCATATCGACGCTGTACGGGGCCGAGTCATTGTCGACAGTGATTAGCCAGCGCCCGTCCGGGCTGAAAGTGGTATTCGTGATGGCGTGTTCATGCTGTTTGCTGAAAGTGGGACTTAGGACAGTGCGTTCGTGATCTTTCTTGACTAGTTCGTGCCAGCCCTCGGTAGAGAAGATCCTCAGTGCGTTCTCGCTCGTGGCCGCCAGCCAGCGATCATCGCGGCTAAAGGCGATATTGGAGGTGGCGGGATTTGCTGAGCTTCGATGGATCTCGATACTAATCACCTCGGTCCACGTGCTTGTTTCCCAGATGTGGGCCAAACCATCTGCCGTGGTGGTCGCGACATAACGCCCATTGGGACTGGCGGCAACTGCGACTACTCCGGCATCAGGTCGCAATTGCGCTATCTCCGCCCCTGCCGTGGCGGTTAGATCCCAACGTTCCAGTTCGTTGGCGGCGCTGACGAGCCACTTCCCCCTCGGGCCAAAAGCGACGGTCCTTCCTTCGAGGATCCGGCCCACGATCTGCGGGTCTGTATTGTCGGGCGGGACCTTCCAGATATCGAATTCGCCGCCTCGCGCTTGCGTTGCCGCGAAGCTGGCATCCGCACTTATCGCGACCAGAGAGTTCCCGCCGAAGGCACGTTTACTCGACACAGACAATCCTGCGCCGGGCTCCGCCGGTCCGACCGACCAGAGGCCGGCGCTCTCTGCAAGCCAACGACTGTCCCTACTGAAGCCGAGAAAATATGGCGTCTGGCCGGTTTCGTCGATGACAACAAAGGATTTCGGATCACTGGGAGTTCTCGGGCTCCCGGGAGGGCGCAAAGCGGTACCTAGGTCCCACGCGACAAGTTTGGGTCCGCTAGTCAGCAACCAGCGGTCGTCGGGGCTGAACGCTATCGCGAGTGTGGCACCCTCCCCGATCCAACCGGTCTCACCCCAGCTCTCGGTCTCAAAAACCCGAGCGTAGTTGTTCATGCCGGCTGAAGCGAGCCTCCTGGCGCCCGAGTCAAACGCGACTGACTGGACTTGATGGCCATCTGGCGGGAGTTCCTTCACCAGCTCCTGCCGAGCAACATTCCAAACCTTGACCTGGTTCCCAACACCACTCGCCAGAAGTTGGCCAGCAGGTGGGCTGAAAGCTAACGTCGTCGCCCCAACCTGCGGCAAAGTCGTCAGGATTTTCGGGGTTGATCCGCCAATCAGCGAGGCACTGTCAATAACAAAGATCTTATTTTTGCCGGCGACTGCCATCCGGCTCCCATCAGGGCTGAATCTAACATCGGCATAGGGTCCATCCTCTGCCTCGAGGATGAGAGCAGGGCGATGCGGGAAGAGCTCGATCGCCTTTGACCATGCCTCAAAACCGTCCTGGGTCGGCGCAAATCTCAAGGAGGCTGTCGCCAACAAGAGACTGCGTTGCAGATTATCGGTGCCTTCTGCCTGCGACGCTTGAGCAAGTTGCCGAGCGATGTTCAGGTCGTGCTGCTCTTTCGCTAGCTTGGATTCACTCCAGAGCGAATATAATCCGTAGGTCAGTAGCGACAGGACGATCCCGACAGCGGTAGTTCGGAGGAGAAGCCGCGCACGATTAGCGGCCACACTGTCTCTAATAAGCGCTCTTTCATCGTTACTCAGCGGCTCGCCGTGCTCTTTCAATTGCGCTTCGGATTCGCGCAGCAGGGCGCCGGACAATAAGCGATCCCGCCTCTTGCCGCCCTCCATCCAGAAGTCTAGTGCCTCGTCGAGGCGCTTGCGCCAGAGCAGAAAGGCGCGGTCCTGATCGAGCCATGCAGCAAGCCTTGCCCAAGCGCGGAACAGTGCTTCGTGAGCGACTTCCAGGACTCGAGCCCCATTCTCCTGGCGCGAGACGAGCAGTCGGGCCTGGACAAAGCGCTCGAGCAGCGGGTGGATGTGCACGGGCAAGTCCGCCCAATTGGCTGGCCGCCGCGTGAAACGTCCCTCGTCGTTGACCCGTACCAGCGACAAAAACGCCTGGCGCAGCTGAGTTTCCTCCAGGCTCGACATCCCCTGCGCGCCGGCGAGCACGCTCTCCGCGGCCTGCGCCACCGATCCGCTCAAGCCGCCGAGCTGATCGCGATACACATCGAGCGTAAGCCTGTCGCGGACGCGGTGTTCCCACAATTCGCGCAGGGTGAAGGCGAGCAGCGGCAGCGCACCCTCCGCCTCGGTGTCCTGTACCATCGCCTGGACGAGCCCAGGTTCGAGCTCGAGGTTCGCGACGGCGGCCGGCCCCTCGATGATTTCCCCGATGCTTGCCAGCGACATCGGGTTGACCAGTAGCTGGGCGAGGCTCGCCCCGCGCAGCGCCGCCTGCGACTGCACCGCGCCAAGAAAGTCGGAGCGCAGCGTCGCTGCGATCAATATCGGGCTCGCAATGGCTTCCGCAGCATCCCGTGCCATGTCGAGAAAACGCTCTGCCTCCTCCGGCCTGCTCAGCGTGAAGAGCTCTTCGAGCTGGTCGATGCAGAGGAGCACCGTGGCCTCACGCCGGTGCACGCTGAACCGCAGCTCTCCAACCAGTGCCGTCAGCGCGTCGCCTGCTCGCTCCGTATCAATCAGTCTGTGCAGATCCTTCCACTCTCGCTGAGCGCCTGCTCCCTGAAAGCCTGCGGCGACCGCGTAGGCCAAGCTCTCGAAGGGGCGCCCGAGCGGCCGGAACGGCGGCACGATGATCCATTGATCCGGGTTGCGGCGCAGGCGCGGGATGATGCCAGCACGCAGCAGAGAGGACTTGCCGCTTCCGGAGGCGCCGAGCAGCAGCACGAACCGCGCGCCGCCAAACCGCCGCTGCCGGCCCAGCGTATCCAACCCGTCGCGGATTTCATTGTCGCGGCCGAAGAAGACAGCAGCGTCGGGCTCCTCGAAGGCAAGCAGGCCCGGATAGGGCGCGCGACTTCCATCCCAGTCGAAGCTGCCAGCGGGATCGAGTCCCGCCGCCTTGAGCCCGCGCGAGAGCCGATCAAGACCGTCCTCTCGTCGAGAGGTCAGATCGACGACCTGCACGGTTCTGAGCAACGCGTGGATCTCGCAATCGGCTATCTTCAGCGGGAAGAGCGCCTTGCCGAGCGCGCGAGCATGAGTGATTTCCGCGAAGCACCAAGGCGACGCCATGGAATGGCCGCTGCACAGCACGATGACCGCGCGAGACGCTCGCAGCTGAGCGTAAAGCTCCTTCTCCCAGTCGCGGCCAGCCGGAATTCCTTGCGTGGGGTCGAAATCGAGAAACGTCGAGCGGTAGCCTTGCTTCTCGAGCCAGTCGTGTAGCTGCAGGGCGGCATGGTTGTCCGCGCTGCTATGGCTGACAAAGATGGCGCTCAAGGTTGCCGCCTCCCGCCCACAGCCGCTCCCCCGATTGAACGATTAAGTATAATCTACCAAAGAGCGATCGCCAACGGCCGAGACGAGCGCAATGTCAGCACCGAGGGCGGCAGGCAGACGCCGCCACAACGGCCAAGTCGTTTTAGCGCCAGCATCGTCACATGCGGCTGCCGGCTCCATACGTGCAGGAACTCGAGGTGGAAGGTGACGACGAGCAGAACCATCAGCCCCGAAACCGGATCGAGCGTCAGTTCCAGCGATGGTACGGCGAGCAGAAATAGCGCAGCCGCGTGTGTTGGTCGCTCTGGATGCTCTGCGACAGCGCAGCCGTCAGGCGAGATTTGCCGATCCCCGGCTCCCCCCAGACCAGGACTATCTGCCCCTCGCCGGTTTGGCATCGCTGCGGGCAGCCCGCTTTCTGCCCGAGATCTGGCTGCCCGATACAGGCACCGAATGCCGGCGGCGGCTTGTGGCACGGCGCAACCAAGTGGTCCGGCACCGCACGCGGATCAAGAACGAGGTGCACGCGATCCTGCACGCGCATCTTGTCCCGCCATGCCCGCATGCCCAGCTGTTCGGGAGGTTCGGCCGGATCTGGCTGTCCCAACAGATCATCCCCGATGACGAGGCCGCCGCCATCGACCGGCACCTGCGCGAAGTCGATCGGTCGTCTTTAGAAAAAATCAGTATTCGAACTAATTCCAATATACTAATATCCAAGCTTATATTTGACCGGCCTTCTTGGCGTGTCGAGGTCCTTGAGCTGCGGCGCCGCCTGTCTTGCGCCGCTCGGACATTTTATCAATGGGTAGTGCATGGGGTTGATCCCGAATTTCTTTTATGGCTCCCTCCCCCCGGGTTGACGGCTCGACCGCCTGGCGACGGACGCCCGCATATTCCGGCCGGGCGAGGGCCGAAACCGCGATTGGCAACGTTCGCCCCTCTTCTTCGCTCGCCGGCTTAGCGTAAGTCGCCTTCGGCCATTGCTGCGCCGATCATCCGTAGCGTTTCGACTGCGATGGAGCAGTCCGCATATAAGGTAGTATGAACTGTCGAAATAGACCGGATCGAGATCGCCCCGCGGCACAAACTTTCGAGATCGATCACCTTGGAGCTTTCGACGTCGATCGCGTTCAATTCCTCGGCGGTGAACGTGACGAATTGGCCGCGACTATCGACATCTTCCATGTCGGAACCCACGGCGTGTCGCCAGGGACCGATGGTTCGAATCCATCTCCCTCCAGCGGAGAGTCACGTCCAAAAATCTTCGGCGCCAGCTCCATCAAACGCCTGAGCCTCATGGATCGCTTCGGTGTGCGCCGCACAATGGCCTTGTCGCAGAACAGCGCAGCGAGACGCGCGGCGTGCGGCATGCTCGCGATTGCCCCGCATTGCCACCAGTCCTCGCGGACGGTGCCCCACTGGCGTTCGCTGAGGTAGGGCCCCCATTGCCTCCAGGGAACCCCTTGCTCCCGCGCTTCATCCGGCCGTTGCGCCTCGGCCGTCTTTCGCTGACCGTGATCGCCGAGCGGATTTACCGGCGCGCATTGGTCGGGCCCGCGGTTCTTTGGCCTGACCAAGCGACCGGGCGCTTCCGCCGGTGCCGAGGCCGGCCGATGACGAGGTCAGCGGGCAGCGGCCCACGGCGGAGCGCAAGGGTTCGCTGTGCGATCTACACCCGCAAATCCTCCGAGGAGGGGCTCCAGCAGGAATTCAATTCGCTGCTGGCGCAACGCGAAGCTTGCGAAGCCTTCATCAACAGCCAACGGCACGAAGGCTGGACCTGCCTGCGCGCGGCTTATGACGACGGCGGGTTCTCCGGCGCGACGCTGGATCGGCCCGCTCTGCAACGGCTGCTTGCCGACATCGCGGCGGGGCGGATCGACACGGTCGTCGTCTACAAAATCGACCGGTTGACCCGCTCGCTCGCCGATTTCGCCAAGATCGTCGAGATCCTCGACACCAGGGGCGCCTCCTTTGTCTCGGTGACGCAGCAGTTCAACACGACGACCTCGATGGGGCGCTTGACCCTCAATGTTCTGTTGTCCTTTGCGCAGTTCGAGCGCGAAGTCATCGGCGAGCGCATCCGCGACAAGATCGTCGCCTCAAAGCGGAAGGGGATGTGGATGGGCGGGGTGCCGCCACTCGGGTATCGGGCGCGGGACCGCAAGCTCGTCATCATCGACAGCGAGGCAGAACTCGTGCGCTCGATCTTCCGCCGCTATGCGGAACTCGGCTCGGTCCGGTTGTTGAAGGACGAGCTCGAAGCCCGGGGGGTCACAACCAGGGCCTGGACGAGCGCTTCGGGTCGCCGCGTCGGCGGCAAGCCGTTCTCGCGCGGTGCGCTCTACCTGATCTTGCAGAACCGCATCTATCGCGGCGAGATTGTTCACAAGGGCCAATCCCATCCGGGCGACCACCCGCCGATCATCGATCAGCCGCTCTGGGAGGCGGTGCAGGCGCAGCTCGCCGGCAATACTACCCAGCGCTACCCCGGCACCCGCACGCGCCAGCTGCGCCTGCTCGACGGGATGTTATTTGATCGCGACGGAAACCGCATGACGCCGACCCACGCGGTCAAGAAGGGCACGCGCTACCACTACTATGTCTCCCGCCCGTTGATCACCAAAGATCAAACCGAGAGGTCGGCCGGACGGCGCATCCCAGCCGGCGAGATCGAGCAGATCGTGACGAGCCGAGTGCGCCAATGGCTTCTCGATCCTAACATCATCTACA
>Ga0306923_10004801_pt1 | contig 13018 bp, 14 predicted proteins | sample sta12Can44000108_FD_203841 | JGI IMG/M metagenome (GOLD analysis project Ga0306923, IMG submission 203841) | Lab enrichment of tropical soil microbial communities from Luquillo Experimental Forest, Puerto Rico - statanox.12C.anox.44.000.108 (v2)... | ecosystem: Environmental > Terrestrial >... | reverse complement strand
CTCGACGCCTTGCGACGCATCGACCACCAGTAGTGCCCCTTCGCATGACGCCAGCGAGCGCGAAACCTCGTAGCTGAAGTCCACATGACCGGGGGTATCGATGAGGTTGAGCTGATAAGTGTTACCGTCCCGAGCGGGATACATCATGCGCACGGAATGGGCCTTGATGGTGATGCCGCGCTCCCGTTCGAGGTCCATCGCATCCAGCACCTGGGCTTGCATTTCGCGCGCCGTCAGCGCGCCAGTGAGCTCCAAAAGCCGGTCGGCAAGCGTGCTTTTCCCATGGTCAATATGGGCGATGATGGCGAAATTTCGGATGAGTGTGGGATCCATCGGCGTGCCGGGAGACACTTCAATTTTATCAGGATATGCAGCCTTGACGGTCGCACGCGGTAGGATGTCGGCAGCAATGAGTACGACCTCGAGTGCCATCAAGACAGCAATGTTCACGCTGTTCGTCCCGCTGGTCGTCGCCGGATATATTCCTCAGCAGATGGTGCGTGGCAGGGTTGCCGGAGGGCTGGCCGGGCAAGTTATCGGCGGTCTGTTCATGGTGCTGGGAGCGATCGGCTACTTCTGCTGTGCGGCGCTTTTCGTGAAGGCACAGGGGACGCCCGCCCCGATTTTTCCGACGAAACAAGCCGTGGTGACGGGGCTGTATCGCATCAATCGCAATCCCATGTACACCTCGGTGCTTCTCGTCGTGTTCGGCCAAACTCTCTTCTACCAGAGCAGGTGCGTTGCCGAGTATGGAGCGTTCCTGTTCGTGTGTTTTCACTTGTTTGTGGTGTTCTATGAAGAGCGTGACCTGCGAGCCAGGTTCAAGGGTGAGTACGAAGAGTTCTGCCGGCAGGTGCCGAGATGGTTGCCGCGATTCTATCGGTCCGCGAGTCGTCCCTGAGCCTCACCGACAAGTAGAATCATGCCTGCATGTCACTGATTCTGGCATCCGCTTCCCCCCGTCGCGCGGAACTCCTGCGCAATGCCGGCATCGCATTCACCGTCGAGCCGGCGCATGTTCTCGAAGAACCAATGCCGAACGAGCCGCCACTCGCATACGCGCAGAGGCTGGCGCGGGGCAAGGCACGAGCTGTCTTTCTGCGTCACTCCGACAATGTGGTACTTGGAGCGGATACGGTAGTGGTTATCGACGAGCATCTGCTAGAGAAGCCAACCGATGACGCCGACGCGGCTCGGATGCTGCGGCTGCTGTCGGAACGCACCCACCAAGTCATCACTGGAGTATCTCTCGTTGGGCCCGGTCACGAACAGACGGAAGCCGAGGTCACGGAAGTGCGCTTCGGCTCCCTCTCGGACGAACAGATCGCCGCCTACATCCAAACCCGCGAGCCGATGGACAAGGCCGGAGCCTACGCGATCCAGGGCATAGCTTCGCGCTGGGTGGACGGCATCAATGGATGCTACTTCAACGTGGTCGGCCTGCCGGTGCCGCGGGTCTATCGCATGTTGAAGGCACTGGAGGCGAAAAGACATGTACGTTATTGAAAGCAATGGCGCAGAAACACAAACGCGGAGTCTGCCTAGCAGAAAACTCCGCGTGAACTTTGCCAGCTACTTCTTTTCTTCGGTCGAGGTCGAACTTGTCGTGCCGGCAGCGCCTTCGTTCATTGACGACCTGAAGTTGCGAATGCCTTCACCCAGTCCCTTACCCAATTCGCCCAATTTCTTAGGGCCGAAAATGAGCAGGGCGATAAACACGATGACCGCCAGCTCGGGCAGACCGATCTTTCCACCAAACATAATTCCTCCGGTCAAACAGCCCGGTTAATCTGCGGTTAGCATGACGCTTTGCGGGCTTCTCCTGTCGATTCTAGGCTTTTGCACGGATGGCGTCAAAGTGGCATAACGTCAGTAACAGAAATTTGAGATGCCCAATCGTAGAGGGCGCAAACAAGCACGACGTGGCGGCCCCTGCTAGCGTAGTTTGTTAAGCCGCGCGCTTAGATCCGAAGAAACGCCAAAGGACTCAAACCGTCTCAATCAGCCCAGCCAGCAGCGCCGCCCGCCGCGGCAATTCAGCGGCCAAAACATACTCATCGGCGGCATGAGCTCCGTCCCCGACCGCACCGAGTCCGTCCAAGGTAGGAACGCCGATTCCAGCAGTGAAGTTGCCGTCTGACCCGCCGCCGACAGCGATCTCTTCTAGCCAAAATCCAAGCTCTTGCGCGATTTTCTGCGCGGTCTGAAACAGCGCCGCTACGGCTTTGGTGCGTTCTAGCGGAGGGCGATTTATTCCTCCGTCAATGTGCAGCTTGCAGTGACGATTGACCGGCCGTAGCGATTTGACCTTACGCACCATGCCCGGGCCGTCGGACTTGTGGGCGAAGCGGAGATCGACTTCGGCAGAGGCTTCTCCGGCGACGACATTCGTACGCGTTCCGCCGCGGATGACGCCGACGTTCAACGTGATGCCGCGCTTCAGGTCAGTCAGCTCGGAGATGGCGTGGATCTGGTGAGCAAGCTCCTGGATGGCGCTCTGCCCCTTTTCGAAATCGAGGCCAGAATGTGCTGCTCGTCCCGTGACTTGAATGACAAATCCCCCGACGCCCTTACGCGCGGTCTTCAGTGCCCCGCCCGGCCCCGAAGGTTCCGAGACCAAAGCCGCCGCACATTCTGACGCCAGCTTCTCGGTGGTGGCACGGGAACTATCGCTACCGGTTTCTTCGTCGGAAACCAGCCATACCGTTACGGCACGCGGCAGTTCACCCTTCACCTCGCGGAGCGTCCGCAGTGCAAACATGACCTGTACGATCCCGCCTTTCATGTCGAACACGCCCGGACCGCACAGCTTGCCGTCCGCCTCGCGCCACGGCATTGTCTTGAGAGTGTCCAGGTCATAGACGGTGTCATAGTGGCCAAGCAGTAGCACAGGTTTGCGGCCGCGTGTTCCGGCGAAGTCAACCTGGAGATGATTGCCCGCCTTCATCTGGCGATGAACTTTCACCTTGCCTCCGAGTTCTCGGAAGCGCTCTGCCAGATAGGAACACAATAAGTCGCATGCCGCTTTGTCGTGAGTAGGTGATTCGCGCGTCACCAGTTCGCGCGCTTGTTCCACCATTTCTGGCTGGTGCTGAGTCAGCCAGCGCAGCACGTCACCGAAGGTCTTAGGTACGTTCGTTGTTGAGGGCGTCATAGAAGTCTGGAATTCCGCCGCCGAGTGTACACCGCGGCTCAGGCCGGTGCGATACGAAATGTATAATCGTGGGTTTCACGGGACGAGTGATGAGCGACACCGACAAAGCTGCGACCGCTGAAGCTGTGGAGCCGGCAGGACTCGACATATACGAGATCCTCAAGATCCTGCCGCACCGCTACCCGTTTCTGCTGATCGATCGAGTGACGGAGATCGTGCGCGCGAAGCGTATTGTGGCGGTCAAGAATGTCAGCGTCAACGAGCCCTACTTTGTCGGTCACTTTCCCGCTGGTCCGATCATGCCCGGCGTCCTCGTGGTGGAAGCTATGGCACAAGCCGGCGGCGTCCTCCTGCTTACCGAATTCCCGGATCGCGAGCACAAGCTGCTGCTGTTTACTGCCATTGAGCGAGCGAAATTCCGTCGGCCCGTGATTCCCGGCGACCAGCTTCGCATCGAAGTCGACGTGCTGGTGTGGCGCGGCAACGCGGGACGCATGTTGGGCAAAGGGTATGTCGATGGCAAGGTCGCTTGCGAAGCGGTCATCAGCTGCCGCCTGCTCGACCGGCGCCCGGCCCAACCCGAAGCCGCGGGAGCCAACAAACTCTAGTTTTGCTATGAACATTCATCCGACGGCCATTGTCGATCCGTCTGCGAAGATTCCCGCGTCCTCGAAGATCGGCGCCTATTCGATAATTGGTGAGGACGTCGAGATGGGTGTGAACTGCCAGGTGCATTCGCACGTGGTACTCGGCGGGGGGACAAAACTCGGCTCAAACAATCAGATCTTCTCCTTCGCTGTGATCGGCGGCGAACCGCAGGACATCACCTACCAGGGTGAACCTACGCGCCTGGAAATTGGTCACCGCAACATGATCCGCGAGTACGTCACCATCAATCGTGGCACGCTCAAGGGCGGAGGAGTGACGCGTGTCGGTAACGACACGCTCATCATGGCGTACACACACGTGGGGCACGATAGTGTAATCGGCGACCACGCTATGCTGATCAACGGCGCTACTCTGGCGGGACACGTAACCGTGGAGGAGTGGGCAGTGGTGGGCGCCCTCTGTCCCGTGCATCAATTCGTGCGCATCGGAGCCCATTCCTACGTCGGTGGCGGCACGACGATTACGCAGGACGTGCTGCCCTACTCGATGACCAGCGCCGAGCGCGATACCCACGCGTTCATGCTGAATAAAGTCGGCCTCGAGCGCCGTGGCTTCTCGCCGGAGCGCATTAAGAAGCTACATCACGCGTTCAAAGTCCTGCTGGCGTCCAAGCTGAACACCTCGCAGGCCCTGGAGAAACTGAAAGAAGAAGGAGCGGTGGACGAGGAAGTCCAGTTGCTGGTGCGGTTTATTGAGACCTCACAGCGCGGCGTGATCAAGTAACTGGCAGCTGGTGCTGGCAACAATAACCCCGATGGGCATGGCAAATCTCGAAAAACTCGGTCTCATCGCCGGCAACGGTAAGTTTCCCTTTCTCGTGCTCGACGCCGCCCGCTCCCAGGGCATACAAGTTGTCGTCGCCGCGATCAGGGAGGAAACTTCACCCGAGATCGAGCAGCACGGTGCATCGTCGGTGCATTGGCTATCTCTGGGCGAACTCTCGAAGCTGATCGAGGCCTTTAGGCGCGAAGGCGTCACCGAGGCCGTCATGGCCGGACAGGTGAAGCACAAGCAGATCTTCAGTAGCATCAAGCCCGATTGGCGACTGGCTAAAGTGCTTCTGAGTCTTACCACCCGCAACACCGACTCACTGATCGGGGCCATCGCCAAAGTGCTGGAAGCGGAAGGCATCACTTTGATGAGTTCCACCGCGTTGCTTGAACCCATGCTGGCTGACGAAGGCGTAATGACTAGCCGCGGCCCATCCGATGCCGAGCAGACAAACATCATCTACGGCCGAGCGGTGGCCGAGCACTTGTCGCGCTTCGACATTGGCCAGACTGTGGTCATCGCCGAGGCAGCATGCGTGGCGGTGGAATCGATGGAGGGCACTGACGCGACCATCCTGCGCGCGGGTGAGCTAATGAAATCGCCTTTGCTGGGCAGTCAGCCCTCGACGCTGAGCCGCGCGCTGACGGTGATCAAGGTAGCCAAGCCCAATCAGGATATGCGCTTCGATGTGCCGGTCGTGGGTACCCGGACGATCGAGACCATGAAACAGGCCGGCGCGACTTGCCTCGCGCTGGACGCCGGACGGTGTCTCATATTTGACAAATCTGCGGTGATCGCGGTGGCGAATGATGCTGCCATCAGCATCGTGGCAGAAAAGCAGGTGAGGCACATTGCTGGGCACAGCGGGTAATCGCCGTTTTGCTTCCCAGCGAGCGAATGGGCGACAATTCGAAGATGCCTAACCTTGGCCGTGCCTCGCGCGTAGGCGTCGTAGGATGCGGCGCGTTTGGCCGCAACCACGCACGTGTTTATCGCGATCTCGAAGACAATTCCCAACTCAACCTCACGTTTGTAGGGGTGGTTGATGCCGACCGCGCGCGCGCCAACTCGATGGCTGAAGAGTTCGGCACGCAGGCATTCGGATCGGTTTCCGAGTTGCTTAGAACGGGCGTGGATGCCGTATCCGTCGCGGTACCAACCGTCGCGCATCTTCCGGTGGCGCGCGAACTGATGGAAGCCGGAGTCGATGTACTTATCGAGAAGCCTCTCGCCAGCACCCTTCGAGAGGCCGATGAACTGCTGACCCTAGCCCGGCAGCACAGTCGGATCGTTCAAGTTGGACACCTCGAGCGGTTCAATCCTGCAGTGCGCGCTACCCTTCCGCTGCTGACCAAGCCCATGTTTTTCGAAGTGCACCGGCTCAGCGTATTCACGCCGCGCTCACTCGACGTCGATGTGGTGCTGGATCTCATGATTCACGACATCGATATCGTGCTGACAATGACCAAATCGCCTGTAAGAGAAGTCCGCGCCGTTGGCCTGCCGATTCTCTCGAAGAAAGTCGACATCGCTAATGTGCGGGTGGAATTCGAATCGGGATGCGTGGCGAACTTCACCGCCAGCCGGGTCAGCACTGAGCGCGTACGCAAGCTGCGCTTCTTTCAGCCAAGGCAGTATGTGTCACTCGACCTTTCGCGACAGGACGTGCTGGTGCTTACGGTGGGTGCCATTGCTGGTTCGAGCGACGATTTCGATCCCTTCAATCCTGCCAGCATCGCCAGCCAGGCGTTTCACGGCATCACCCCCCTCAAGCCCACGATCGAGCAACAGGAACCTTTGCGCACCGAACTCATGAGCTTTCTATCAGCGGTACGCGATCGCACCGCGCCGGAAGTTCCCCTCGAGCAAGGGCGCGACGCACTGGCTGTGGCGCTAAAGATCGTCGAGGCGATCGCGCAGCACAGTCGGCGGGCGCATCTCGAGGAATTGACGGGTGGCGTAAGCTAGTCCTACGCTAGCGTTGGTAATGCGCGAAGACCTGGTCACTATCGCAACGTTCTTGAACATCGGAGAAGCCAAGCTCGCCCAGGGAAAACTCTCCTCTCGAGGAATCGAGGCGTCGGTCCGCGACGAGAATGCCATGAACCTGCACATCGGCATGGCGATGTGGGGCATCAAGCTGCAGGTTCCGGACCACCAAGTCGTGCGCGCTCTCGAAGTGCTCGACGACTTTCGCCTGTCTGCCGCCGACGAAGAGTCCGACTCCGAGGTGGTCGCGTGCTGCCCGGAGTGCGAATCGCTGGAAATCCGCCGGGTTGCGGGTGCCAACCCGCGGCAGATCACGCTCTGGTCGGCGGCCATTCCGTTTCCCGAGGCCCCGACCGAGCAGGGCCAGCGCTGGCGCTGCCTGGCCTGCGGGTATCAGTGGGAAGAAGAACCTGAATAAAGGAGGCGCTTAGCCACTCCAACCTCCCGGAGAGGCTCTCGGTGCCCGGTTCTCGCAATTGTCTAGTAATTTTATTGTATTTATGGAATTATTTAGGGTTAAAACCGGTCGCCGAGGACGCTCCATGAAGATCTCGCAAAAAGGGTTGTATGCGCTTAAGGCGATGACCATGCTGGCGAGGCGCTGCGATCAGGGTGCCATTCGCATTCGCGACATTGCCTATGAAGAAGAACTTCCCGAGAAGTTTCTCGAGTTGATCCTGCTGGAGTTGAAGAATGCCCGCATGGTGGAGAGTGTTAGGGGTGCCAAGGGCGGCTATCGTCTCCGCCGTCCGCCTGATCAGATCAGACTGGCCGAGATTATCCGCCTCATCGATGGTGCACTGGCTCCCTTTGGTGATGCCGAGCAACTTAGAAGCCTGATCGCAGCCGACGACAACCATCGCTCGCTCTATCAGGTCTTTCTCGATGTTCGGGACGCTGCGGCGCGCATTCTCGAAAACACCACGCTTGCCGACCTAGTGATGGAGAAGCGACCAGCACAGCGGCACAGACGGCAGACTAAGAAGAAGAACCCAACCGTCCTTCCTATGGTGGTTCATGACAACTCCAAGCCGGCGGGTCACAAATCATGAAGGTGGCGACTGCAATCACGCTGGTCGCGTTAATCGCCTTGGCAACATTTGCCTGCGGGCAATCTAACCCGATCACCATTCGGGTTGGAGCGTTCCCCAATATTACCCACGCACAGGCAATGGCGGGAAAAGCCAATGGCTGGTTCGAAAAGGCCATGGGAGCGAAGGTCAAGGTCGATTGGAAGACTTTCCACGCCGGCCCTTCCGCAATTGAGGCGATGTTTGCGGGTGCAATCGACATGGCGTACATCGGCCCGAATCCCACGATTAGTGGGTATGTGCGTTCGCAGGGAGAGGCCCTTAGGGTGGTAGCCGGCGCAGCTAGTGGAGGCGCCTCGCTGGTTGTGCGTAACGATTCGGGTATCGCCAAGCCGGAAGACTTCCACGGAAAGCGAATCGCGTCGCCACAGCTGGGTAACACCCAGGATGTCGCGTTGCGCGCCTGGTTGAAGACTCACGGCATGACACCAACGGGAAAGGGTGGCGACGTCCAGGTGCTGCCCATGGCCAATGCTGATCAACTGACTCTGTTTGTGAAGAAGCAGCTCGATGCGGCCTGGGCTCCAGAACCCTGGGCTACACGTCTTATCCGCGAAGGGAACGGCCGGCTATTTCTTGACGAACGCCAACTGTGGCCAAATCGACAGTTTGTAGTAACTAACCTTATCGTCAGTACCAAGTTTTTACACGAGCATCCTGATGTGGTGAAGAACTGGATTCGGGCACAGGTTGAGCTTACAGACTGGATTCGCGGTCATTCGCCAGAAGCCAAGAAACTCGTGAATGAGCAGATTCAACGAGAAACGGGCAAGGCGCTTCCGCCCGCGGTGATTGACGAATCCTTCAGTCGCTTCGAAGTCACCGACGATCCCATCCAAAGTTCCTTGCTCGCTTCTGCCCAGTCTGCCTACGACGCCGGCTTTCTGGGTAAAACCATGCCGAATCTTTCAGGCCTCTACGAGTTGACACTCCTGAACTGGGTACTGAAGGAGAAAGGAAGAAAGGCGATTCAATGAACGCGACGCCCACTCCTTTCTTGCCCGGTGACCGCAGAAATGGCGGACTCAGCAGTGAGCGGCGCTGGAAAGTTAGCACGAATGACGTGCAGGCATTAAAGCGAAACGATCTGACCGCCAGTGCCAAGGTATGGCTTCGCGAAGTATCGCTGAGTTATCCCACGAGGAATGGCACCCGGCTCCTGGCCCTCGATCAGATTGACCTGAAGGTGCGCGCAGGCGAATTCGTGTGCATCGTCGGTCCATCTGGCTGTGGCAAGTCCACGCTGCTTCGCATCATCTCGGGTCTCGAACGACCCTCCTTGGGCTCCGTGTCGGTGGACGGCCGGCTGGTCGAGGGTGCGGCTAACAGCGGCGTCCTCATTTTTCAGGAGCTCGGTCTGTTTCCCTGGCTGACCGTTGCCCAAAACATTGAGTTTGGTTTGAAGATGCAAGGTCTCAGACGGGAGGAGCGCACAGAAAGGGTGCGGCACTACCTCCGGATGGTGCAGCTTTCCAGATTCAGCCACTGCTACATTCATCAGCAGTCGGGCGGAATGCGGCAGCGGGTCGCACTGGCGCGTGCTCTGGCGAGTGAACCCGACGTCCTGCTGATGGACGAGCCGTTCGCTGCGCTCGATGCACAAACCCGTGACTTATTGCACGACGAGCTGGAACGTATCTGGACCGAGATGGGACGCACCATCATCTTCGTCACCCACAATGTTCGTGAAGCCGCGCGCCTTGGCGACCGGGTAATTCTTTTCACCTTCCGCCCCGGTCGCATCAAGCGGCAGTTTCCCATCGGTCTGCCCCGCCCGCGGCAGATCGAGGACGCCTCGGTGGCAGGTATAGCACGCGACATCCTCGTAGATTTGCGTGAAGAGATCAATAAGAGTCTGGAGCACGAGTACACGTTACAGCCATGAAAACGGCGTTACGACAAGTTGTGTTCTACGTCGGGCTGATTACAATCTGGATCGTGGTGACCCGCCTTCATATTTGGCCGCCCTATTTGGTTCCCTCGCCGGAGGGGGTTTTCGACTCCCTGCGGGCCGGCTTTTCCGATCACAGTTTCTGGATCGCTATCGCCATCAGCATGAAACGCATCGCGATTGGCTACACGATTTCCGTTGCCATTGGTATCGTTCTGGGCTTGCTGCTCGCCAGCAGTGAGTTCCTGGAACAGACCCTCGGTAGCCTCCTGGTCAGCCTGCAGAGCCTTCCTAGCATCTGTTGGCTGCCGATAGCGGTCCTTTGGTTTGGGCTGTCGGAGAAAGCCATCCTCTTTGTGGTGATTATGGGCTCAGTGCTGTCGGTGACCATGAGCATGGAAGCAGGCCGCAAACAGATGCCGAAAATCTACTCCCTCGCGGGTCGCAATCTGGGAGCAAGTGGCCTGAAGCTGTTCTTTTACGTCCTCTTTCCCGCCAGCCTGCCCTATCTGGTTACCGGGCTAAAGCAAGGCTGGGCTTTTGCGTGGCGTTCCTTAATCGCTGGAGAAATGATTTTCGTCACACTGGGTTTAGGACAATTGCTCATGATGGGCCGTGATCTGAATGATATGAGCCAGGTGCTCGCCGTGATGATCCTCATCGTTACCATCGGTTACATCGTGGACGGCCTCATCTTTAGAACGATGGAAAGACGGCTGCAGTACCGTTGGGGAGTTAGCCCAACCACATAGGTAACGCAGTCGGCAATTCGTGGGTTCACGTTTGTTGAAAAAGTCCACTTATAAAATCGACTTACTTTACTTTAGGAGACCTTGCAATAAGTTCTTATCCGAGAGGAGTGCAGTGTGCCGCATCAGAACCACAATCGCCGTTTTCTTGTGACGCTTGTCGCCTTCGGAATTTTCAGCATCCCGTTCGCTCGTAACGCAGGAGCCGAAGACGCTCGACCGCCAGGGCAGGCTGGGTCGACAGCTGCTTCAGAGAATGCCCAACTCCGCTCCGAGTTAGAGCAACTCAAGCAGGTAGTACTCGAGCAGCAGGCACGAATCAACGCCCTGGAGCATCAACAAGCGGCCGGCACGACCTTACCAGGTGGAGGCGAAATGACCGACTTACGCTCCCGGGTGGATGAGATTGTCGATCCGCAAGCCCCCGCCGCGAGCGCTCCACAGCCCAGCCCGCAGGCTCGAAGCGTGCAGACCCCTCAGAATGCCGGCAGCTCCGATGAGCGCATTCGCAATCTAGAGCGTCGCATTCAGGGGCTCGGACCCATTTCCATCAGCGGCGATATCCGCGTGCGCTCAGAACCTTTTTTCAATGGGCCGCCCGACGGCTCCATGGATCGCGCCCGCGCCTCGGTGCGCGCTCGTCTCAACTTTTTTGCCGACTTGGGCGAGCAATTCCAGGCGGGCCTCAGCTTGGCCAGCGGCGATGTGAATAACCCTATCTCAACCACTCAGACACTGGGTGTTTTCTACACTCGTAAAGCGTTCGCGCTCGACCAGGCGTTTGTCACATACACGCCCAGTGAATTCAGACCGCTCACCCTCACCGCCGGCAAGTTTCGCTATCCCTGGTACAATACGGAACTCAGCTGGGACAAGGACCTTAACCCTGAAGGAGCGGCTGAGACGTTGGCTGTCCCGTTGGAAAACACCAGTGTGCTGAAGCGGGTTGCGGTTGTGGGGTTCCAGCTTCCTTTTGCCGAGACAACCCCTTACGCCACCAGTAAGAACATCGTCCAGAGCATGACATACGGAGTTCAGTTACAGACCAGTTGGCAGCTTATGTCGCACCTCACGCTGAGCGCGTATACCGGTTACTATGATTTCCAGAACGCCGACGCCATCGCCGTAGCGCTGGCCAAGGCCAGCACAAAGAACCCAACGACTCCCTGGTCCGGATCCCTGGCTCTGAGTGCCAGTGGCAACACAGACCAGAACTCCATCACCACGACCACGTCCGCCAACATCATCACGATCAACGGCAAAGCGTATCCGACGGGAGTCACAAACATCACGAATGCCCAGTTTGGCTCCAAGTTTGGCCTGTTTGACACCATTGCTCGCCTCGACTGGGACACCGGTGATGCTAAGTGGCCGGTGACTTTCATTGGCGACTACGTGCAGAACACTAGGGCCTGCGCCAACGTTGGAAATATTCAGCCCAAGCCCGCCAATACCGCCAGCCTGGTTTTTGTGCAGACCACCAATTTCCCGTGTGAGTCCAGTCAACGTCGCGGTTACTGGCTGGAAGGTCGCGTGGGGCGCCTCGCTCAAAAACGCGACTGGCAGTTCGGCTACACCCGCATCTTCATCGAACGCGAGGCTGTCCTGAGCAACTTCAATTACAGCGAAATGTATCAGGGGACCAATGTCTCCGAGCACCGCTTCGATGTCTTCTACATGTTCCAGAAGAGCGTCCAGCTCGGCTTCACTGCCCTTGTTGGGAAGCCGCTCGGTCTTCAAGGGCTGGGCCAGCCTTGGCTGGAACGTCTGCAGTTCGACGCGATTTATATCTTCTGACACTGCTGTTCCAAGCTAGACCATCTTAGTAGGAAAGAGTAGTTTAAACTAATTAACAATTAACAACTTGCCTAGCCTCTATAGTAACTACATACTACTTCTTCTTACTTATTATTTTTAATGACTTACAATGCATCCACCTTTAACTATGGGCACCAACTTGGACACCATCTTTCGCGGATGCGGACCGGTTGGGGCGAACCGTTACCAAAGCCCCCGCGCGTGCGTCCCGGCCGTTCCAGCGGCTTCCAGCGCCCGAACCGTTTTAACGCCGGAAGCCCGGCAATCCGAACCTGACGGCGATCAGGCTGGACTACAAGAACCGTTGCGAGTCGCCTTTGAGCACCGCTGAGGCTCGTGCGAGCTGCTTCGCTTCGGGCCGATTCGCGAAAACGGGTCGTCGGATCGCTTGTGACGTGGCGATTTTCAACCCGTGTGAAGACACTCCAAGTCCCGCCTTGCCAAACCATACGGGCAAGGTGGGACCTGAGCGTCTTTCCTCACTTATTCCTTACCGTGCGAGCAGGACTTACTGATCAGTTTGCTTAGCCTAACTTCCACGGTATTTAGCCGGATTTGTGGGGTTGCGCGAGAAAAGTTCTTTGCTTTCAACAAAGAGTTCGCGAAGATTGAAAATAGTGACGAATAGGAATCAACTTTGCGATTGCTATTAGCAGACAGTATGCTATATATAGTGCCCTGTGTACATCCGCAAGACCACCAAGACGCACAAGGGCAAATCCTACGATAACTACCTTCTCGTCGAATCCCTAAGCACCCCCAAAGGTCCGCGCATAAGTAAAGAGACATTATCGACGAGAACTGTTAGACTTGGTCTATGCTTCCACGCCTGCTGCGGTTACATCCAAGCACCTCTCAGCGATTGGTTCGTCTCAGCAAAGAAGCC
>Ga0306923_10004799_pt1 | contig 13020 bp, 12 predicted proteins | sample sta12Can44000108_FD_203841 | JGI IMG/M metagenome (GOLD analysis project Ga0306923, IMG submission 203841) | Lab enrichment of tropical soil microbial communities from Luquillo Experimental Forest, Puerto Rico - statanox.12C.anox.44.000.108 (v2)... | ecosystem: Environmental > Terrestrial >... | reverse complement strand
GACGGCCCATGTGGCGCGTGCGACTGCCGGCGCGACCGCGCCCGCGCCACTGTCCGCGGCCGTCTCAACCGGCCGAAGCGCGAATCACCTCGGCCGACAGTCAATTCCAACACAATCATCTCGCGGATCGCCGCGTTAAGATCAAATTGATCCTTTCGCATCGGTGCCCTTCTGATTTGATCTCGGATCCGGCCGACGGTGTGTCCGGCTCGGTCGGCATCGTCCACGACGCAGCCAAGTGCCTCCCTGACTTCAGCAAGGTTTGGAGGATCCTTATCGAGAAAATTAAGAGCTGCACGGGCGTTGTTGCGCACGGTGGCGATCGGTTGCATGATTTCGTGAGCCAGCGAGGCCGCCAATTCTCCCATCATACTCACGCGGTTCATGTGAGCGAAATTCGACTCGAGTTCGCGGAGTGCCGCTCCCGCCCGTGCATTCTCGAGTGATATCACCGCCTCGGACGCCAGTGCCTCTGCCAGATATGCCTCGCTATCACGTAACCTTTGTTCCGCGCGTTTGCGCTCCGTGATATCGCGATAAATTATGTACTGTGCAATCCGGCTTCCCTCAACGGACACTGGACCACTGACTATTGAGACATGAACACGGACGCCATCCTTATGCATTCGTACGGTTTCGATGTCCGCGGACTCTCCTCGAAAACCACGGCGCGACAAATCCTGCGCCTCGGCCAAACGTTCCTCGGGAACGACCAGCTCGTTAATCAGACGCCCGCATGCTTCCTGTTGGGTATAGCCAAAAAGTTGGTGAACTCAGGATTGACCTGCAGAACGCGGTCATCTGTGTCGAGCAAAACGATTGCTTCTGGCACTCTGGCGAACACCCGGTCGGGGAGGGCCTTCTGTCGAGTGAGGAGGTCCAGAGGACTCGCAGCGCTTCTGTAAGGTTCCACCACAACGGAAATTCTACCGCCATCTGAAAAGGCCGCGAAAGCTCGGCGACCGCCGCCGAAACCATTACACAGACCTTGGATGCTCGCTTTCATTATCCCAAGGTGTCGATCGCACAGCACCAAGACCAATCGGCGGTCGCATGTTGCTGCCTCAGTTGGTCTTCGCGTACGTGACCAGTAGTGCAATCGCAAAATCGTTGCTGTGGGGGCGCCGCAGTTGTGAGCCGCGCCGTTAAGTGGCAACTTTCGCGCACTCGCGGGCGCACGCCGCGCAGGCGTCCTCGCATGCTTTGCACACGGCATGCTTGTCGGAATGTTTCCGGCATTCGTCCTCGCAGTTTTGGCAGGCTTCTTTTGCCACTGCCGCACAGCGGGGCAACAGCGGCGATTTTTGAGCCGCCAGCACCGCAAGGCTTCCGCAGACCGTCCTCAGGGACTCGACCGACCGCGCACATCCTGCGATTGAAGTATCGCCTTGTGCGAGCAGGTCGAGACAGTGGGCCTGTCATGCATTGCCCGTCTTGACGCACTGCAGTGCAGATTCCGCGAGCCGCGAACCACCAGTGTCGTGTTGGTGTTGAGTGCTTTGCTCGGCTGCTCCTCCAACCGTGGAGGCGGCAACAGATACGGCGGCAATAGCTAGCATTTCCCGACGTTTCATCGCGCAGCCCTCGCCATGAACCTGGCAGGACCGACTGGTGGGGCACCTTACGCCTGCTTTAAACGTTCGGCTATCTCGGGGGGCGGCAGAACATGTGATGACGGCCGTGGTGATCGCCGGAGGAATGCGGGCCGCTTAACCGGGCCCGACACACATCTCGCGCGGGCCTATTCAGACGCGAGCCAAGGAATGCTGCGTGCGCAGCGCTTGGGCGTCACAGCTGACCGCGCACGGAACAACTGGCCATTGAGCACGGGCGGGCAGCCCATTGAGCTGGGCCTACCTAGCTGTGAAGCACGAGCCCCAGCTCGCCTTCCGGAGGGACTTCCCCGTGCCGATCAGACATGGAAGTGTCAGATTGAGTTGCGACATCGATTCTTAAGAGAAGGGGAAGTCCCGTGAGCGCAGTCTCTAAACTTGAAATCGACTTGGCAAAGAACACCTTCTCGCTGTACGGGGTTGATGCGGACGGAGTGGTGAAACTGCGGCGTACGCTGCTCACTCGCGCTTCACCGACGGAGGCGACCGCGAATGGCTCGCCGAGACCCATTCCTCGAGCAGCTTCGCCAGCTCCTGCGAGCATTCGGCCAAGGCAATCACACCGCCGGCCGCATTGGGTGTCGGTGCCGGCCGTACAATTGCAAAGGTGCGTTGCGCCCATACGCCCTCACCTTCCAGAGTAGCTCGCAGGCGCAGTACGCCGTGGCTGCGATCCGACGCATCAAAGATCTGCTCGAATTCCAGCAGCTCAGAGTGAATCCTGTAAACCGAAGCCGTGTGCACACCGACGAGGCGCGCCTCGCCATCGACGCGGACCGCCACCCTTGACCTGAGCCGCTCGGTTAGCAACGCCGCGGGCGACATCACCCATTCGCTCTTGGCGTAGGGTAGCGGGACCGCTGCGTTCTGGTAAGCGAGTCGATAATACATCGCGGTACCGTCCATCCAGGTCGGAGCACTGACGTCATAGACCACCAGCTGCACTTGCGAGAGCGGCGCCGGATCAGCGGGAGCAGAGGTTTCGGGACCGAAGTCAAATTCCGTCTTTGGCGGCGCCCTGGACGTCATCAGGCTGCACCCCGAGATCACGCACAGGACAAGCACTAGCGCAAGTTGCCTCATTTGGCTCTCCCCATGTCCTCCGTGAACCCTCGCTCACCCGGTCCCGGCGCCGGCGGCTGCAGTCCGAAGATCAAGCTCTGTGGCCGTTCGTCCACCTGATGAAGTGCCTGTTTGAGCTCGCGGGCATCGACTGCCACATCATCCAGAACAGCATTGACCCGCGGCAGAGTGTTCCGGTGCAGATCATCGGTCGTGGCGCCGAGCTCTTTCGCCGTGGTGGCGAGCGCATCAAGAACGGTGAGCTTCTGGTCGACGTCGTCCGCCAGTCGCTGCACACTTTCCACGGTGCCTTGTGCTCGCTGCACCAGAGCCGGCGCGGCTTTCACCGTGGGTTCAAGATCTTGCGACAGGGTCCCGTAGCGATCCAGCGTTCGCCGGAAGGTGTCCACCAGCGCCATCAATCGCTTCTGGTTCTGCTCACTGAGGAGGTCATCGAGTCGCCCCGCGACGCGGCTGACCTTCAGAACCAAGTCGCGCATATCGTCCTCGGCACGCTCGAGAAAGGAGGCCTGCAGTTCCAGTCGTGCGACGTTCGTAGTCGAGATCACTAACGGCGCGCTCGTCGTTCCGGCCGCTTCATCCAGCTCAATGAACGCCACTCCGGTGATGCCCTGGGAGCTGAGCTTTGCGTACGTCGAGCGTGTCAGGGGAGCCGCGGGATCGATGACGACCCGAACCCGGATCTGGCCGCGCTGACGGGGATCGAATGTGATCGATTCGACATGACCGATGTCGACGCCGCGAAATTGCACCGGGGCGTCGGCCTTGAGGCCCGAAACACTGTGCCGCGTCACGAGATCGATGGGCAACAGCTTCGGCCCCTTGGGAGGACTCAGCCACAGCGCTCCGGCAATCGCGGCGAACGTGAGGAGGAGTACGAACAACCCGGCGACCAACGAATGCGAGCGGTTCTCCATCGGGCTGACCTCGCTAGACTGGCGCAGGCGCCACGGCCCCGAGCGCGCTCAGCGCACGCCGGCCTCGCCCAGTCAGGAAATAGGTTTGGATAAAGGGGTGAGGGACCTGGATGACCTCACGTATGGGGGCTGCAGCGATCACGCGCTGATCGGCGAGCACCGCAACGCGATCGCTGAGTGCAACCAGGGTATCCAGGTCGTGGGTAACCATGACCACGCTGAGCTTCAGCTCTTGATGCAGCTCACGTATCAGCCCGACGAAGGTCTCACTGCTTTCCGGATCGAGTCCCGCGGTGGGTTCATCCAGAAACACGATGCGCGGCTCGAGCGCCAGGGCGCGAGCGAGTGCGGCACGCTTTATCATGCCGCCCGAAAGCTCCGCGGGCATCTTGCTGCCGTCATCGTGGCTCAGACCCACCATCTCGAGCCGAAGCAGCGCGAGCTCATGAATCAATTCATCATCAAAAGTGTGGAGCTCCCGAAGCGGCAGCATTACGTTCTCGGCCACCGTCAGGGCGGAGAACAAAGCGCCTTGCTGAAAGAGCACTCCCGAGTGGCGTCTCAGTTCAATGAGCTCCTGAGCGCCCAGCTCGGAGAGCGTGACCCCTAAAACCTCGACCTTGCCCGCCGTGGGCGCATCGAGGCCCAGCATCTCGCGCAATAAAGTGGTCTTTCCTGAGCCGGAGCCGCCGACGATGCAAAGCACCTCTCCCCGCAGGACCGATAGCGCGATGTCGCGGTGGACGACATTCTGTCCGAACCGGGTGGTGATACCGGTCAAGCGGATGACGGTTTCAGCGGGCGAGGCCATTACATTCCGACATGGGAGAAGACCACCGCGAACAGGGCGTCCGCCACCAGCACGCAGGTGATGGCAACCACCACCGAGCTGGTGGTTCCAGCTCCCAGACTCTCGGTGTTGGGCTTGATTCGCAGCCCGAAGTGGCAAGCCACCAGTGCGATGATCGCCCCGAAGACGACGCCCTTACCGAGGCCGATCCAATAGTTCGCGATGGGGACGACGCCCGGTATCGCATCGAGAAAGTAGGTGTAGCCGACGCCGAGGGTGAAATGTGCGGCGACCATCCCACCGGCCAGTGCGACACCGCTGGTCCACAAGCCGACCAGGGGCTGGGAAATGGCCAGCGCCAGGACTTTGGGCAGGATCAAGCGCTGCGTGTAGGCGATCCCGATGGTCGTCAGCGCATCGAGTTCTTCATTGAGGCGCATCACGCCTAGTTGCGCCGTGATCGACGACCCGGAGCGTCCGGCCACGAGAATGGCCGCCAGCAAGGGACCGATCTCCCGCACGCAGCCGATGCCGAGAAGGTTCACCACGTACAGCTCCGCGCCGAACCTGCGGAGCTGATCACCTGACAGGAAACTCAAGACCACTCCGATGAGAAATCCGACCAGCGCCAGGATCCCCATCGCCTGGGGTCCGGCATGGAAGACTCCCGCGGTAATCTCGCGCACCGGCCAGCTCCGCGGGCGGCGGACGAGCCCCACCAGATCTAGCAGTAGGCGGCCGATGAGTCCGACCACGTCCCGCCCCTCAGCGACGAGACCGATCGGGCCGCGACCCAAGCGCTCGATGCCCCGCACGATCCTGCGTTTCGCCTCGTGTCGCTCGCTCTCCCCGAAGGATTCCCGACTCAGACGGGTGAAGTAGGCGCGCAGCGCCGCCGGGATCAGCAGTCTCTCCGGGAGCACCCGACCCCACGTTCGCCACAACAGCAACGCCCCGGTGTGATCCAGCCTCTCGAGCTCCGACAGATCCCAGGAGGCTGTGGCATTCGCAGAATGGCGCGCGAATTCGGCTTCGAGACCTGCGACACGGCTTACCAGCCCGAGCGTGGTCCACTGTCCCGTCAGCGCCACGCAAGGCCGCCCGTCCACCGCCCGCTCGGCCATCTGGACTGCGGGCGGACTTCCCGCAAAGTCATTGTCGGGCTGAATGGGCAACGCGCTGGATGCCTCGAAGTTTGGATTCACCGAGCGTTGACGATCAACGTCACGGTGCAGTTGTCAGGGTGTGCGGCCACAGTCTCCTCTCCTCAGTACATCGTCCTGCGCTTTGAAGACAGAACTCCTTCAGCTCGCGCTATCTGTGAGACCAATCCTGAGCGACGGTCGAGCTCGGTTCTTGTGCAGAAGCTCCGCCCCTTTTCGTATCGTCCCGTGGAGCAGCGGGGGAATGTCGGTGCGGCCGCTGACACTTGCAACGCGGCCGATTCTCCCGTGACCTGCAAACAGGCACGACCGTAGTGACAAATCGCAACCATAATCTGCAATCTCCTGGCCAGAGAGTCCGCGATAGTTCTTTCATTCACTTCCTTACGCGCTTAGCACGGTGAATAACACTGCCTGCGAGTCCTGCCGGAGATTCGTGCAATTGCTCGCGGCCGGGGTGTTCGGCTCGATGTTTCTTTCCGTCTGGAGGGCTAACCATGCACAAGGGCGCGCAGGAACCGTCACTGTCGAGAGCTGTACTCGTGGTGGTCCCGAGCTGCATGTTCACGGGCTGCTCCTTTACGGCGGCACCCTCGTTCGAACTCTTCGGCGCGTACTTTCCGGCCTGGATGTCGTGCGGGCTTATCGGCATCGTCGGGGCGGCCAGTACCCGCATGGTTCTCACGACTCCAGCGGTTAACGGCCTCATTCCCTTCCCGCTTGCGGTGTGTACCGCCGTGGGCGCTGTCACGTCGCTCCTCACCTGGATGGTGCTGTTCACGTGATGCCGTGAAGGTACAGGACATGCATTGGTTCACCTCGCGCGGCAGGCTCATTGCGCTCGGGACGATCGCGTTGGCCGTCCTCGTCGCGCTCGCGGTCGCCTCCTGGGTACGGGGGCATCCTTCCTCGAGCGACGCCTCGATCGATGCCGATGTAGTGCACGTCGCTGCGGCCGTGGGAGGCCGAATTATCGATATCCCCGTTCGCGAGAACTCTGCTGTTCAGCGCGGCGACCTGCTTTTTCAGATCGATCCGCTGCCCTACCAACTTGTCGTGTCGCAGGCCGAAGCGGACCTGGCTGTGGCCGAGGGGCAGCTCGACACCAGGAGAAGACAGCTCTCGACGCAACGCTCCAACGCGACGCTCGCCCAAGATCAGACAAAAAACGCCAAAGCCAATTACGAGCTCGCAACACGAACCGCGGAGCGCCTGAGACCGCTGACTGCGAAGGGGTACGTACCCAACCAGCAGCTCGATCAGGCCGACGTCAATGCGCACGATGCGGCCACGCGGCTGCAGCAGGCGCGGGTGCAGCAGCTCGCGGCCGTCGAGGCGATCGACACACTGCAGGCCGCGGAATCGGAGGTCACGGCCCGGCAAGCGGCTCTCGCACTCGCGAAACGCCACTTAGAAGACACTACGGTACGCGCGACACATGACGGCCGGGTGGTCGGACTCACGATCTCAAGCGGGGAATTCGTCGCCCCGGGGCAGTCGCTGTTCACTCTTATCAACACCGAAGAATGGTTCGCGTCCGCCAATCTTCGTGAGACGGATCTCGCCGCGATACACACCGGCGACTGCGTAACGGTCTATTCGATGATCGATCGCCGCCTGGCTACCCGTGGGATTGTTGACAGTATTGGCTGGGGGGTGCTCGATCAGGATCGCATCAACCTGCCCCGCTCGGTCCCCTACGTGGAGCGCTCGCTCAACTGGGTGCGCGTGGCGCAGCGATTCCCGGTCCGCATCCGCCTCGAGAACCCGCCGGCACAACTCATGCGGCTGGGAGCGAGCGCGGTAATCGAGGTCAAGCATGGCCGCCAATGCCGTTGAGCGGCCCGCGGGCCTACGCGCGAATTGGCTGCGGTTGCTCGCGGCAAATCCTGAGCGGCTGGAATTTGCCACCCGGTTAGCACTCATCTGCAGCCTGACAACCCTGGGCACGGAGATCTATCAGACGCCTTTTCTGGCGCTTACAGCCTACCTCCCCTTTTTCTTCCACCGGCCAGAGCGGACCCTGAGTCTCATTCTGAGCGTCGTCTTCACGGTTGTGATTGCGGTGGTTATCGCTCTCGTTTTCCTCGTCGCAAATGTAGTGGTGGACGATCCGATGTGGCGGGTCATCGCCATTACGGTCATGTCGTTTGGCCTGCTGTTCCTTGGCTCAGCTAGCCGGTTGCGGCCCATCGCTGGTACTGCAGGCTTAATCGTCGGGTATGCACTCGCCCAGTTAGGGACTATTCAGACCGGTGAACTCGCGACGCGTGCTCTACTGTATCTCGAGCTTGCCGTGGTCATCCCTGCGGGCGTTTCGCTCATCGTCAATCTTCTGCTGGCACCCGCACCGCGCCGCACGGCCCAACAGGGCATCGCCGATCGTCTGAAACTGGGAGCAGCCGTGTTGCGCAACCCCGCGAGTCCCGCAAGGAGCGAGCTTGCGGCGACGGTGCGCGAAGGCATGGCACCCATCTTCGAGCAAGTGAAATTTGCGGAGATCGAGAAGAGCGCGCCGGTACGAGACCTCGTTGCGCTAAGGCAGGCGGCGTTGTCCTCATTTGCGCTCATGAGCGCCATTGATGTACTGGCTGCGAGCCCCGAGCTCGAGTTGCCGGGCACGGTGCGCACGAGGCTCGCGGACGCCATTGAACACATTGCGCACAGGGTTCGGCGGGGTGGCTTTCGGGTCGACGTCACCCTGGAACTCCCTGGCGCGAACTTGCCGCCCATCGCTCATGAGCTCGTGGCTGCCATCCGTGATGCCGTGATGCGCTTCGCCGAGCCTGACACATCGGCGCCGGCACCACCCAGCGAAAAAGGCCGCTTCTGGGTTGAGGACGCGTTCACCAACCCCGCGCATGTGCAGTATGCGCTTAAGACCACCGCGGCAGCCGTGTTCTGCTACCTGTTGTATTCGCTGCTTGATTGGCCTGGGATCCACACATGCTTTCTCACCGTGTACATCGTCGCCCAGAGTACCGTTGCCGAATCGGTCGAAAAGCTCACTCTTCGCATCATTGGCTGCCTCATCGGCGCCGCTGCTGGCTATGCCGCCATTGTGTTTCTCGTTCCCGCCCTTACCTCCATCGGCGGTCTGATGATCGCGGTATTTGTTGGCGCCTGGATCGGGGCGTATGTGGCGGGCGGCAGCCCCCATATCAGCTACGCGGGCTTCCAGATTGCCTTCGCCTTCTTTCTGTGCGTCATTCAAGGCCCAGGGCCCGCGTTCGACCTGACGCTAGCGCGCGATCGCATTGTCGGAATCGTCATCGGGAACCTCGTTGCGTATTTCGCCCTGGTGCACCTGTGGCCCGTATCCATCAGCAGCCGCGTGGATCCGGCGCTCGCGGCGGCGTTCAGACAACTGGCGAAGGTAGTCTCCGCGAAGGGACCCAGCGAGCGGCGGTTGCTCGGTGCTCAGGCGCTCGGGAGCTTGAGAGAAACCGAGACCGATATAGAACTGGCTCGCTACGAACCACCCTCCATCCGCAGCTCCCCGGCGTGGCTTTCAACTCGGCAACAGGTGATCGAGAACGGTCAGTCACTCGGCACGTTGTTACTTCTCGGTCCCAATACGAGTGCACTATCACGAGTTGACGCTGCGGCGCGCCTGGAACGACTGGCCACATATTTGTCGGCCCCGTCCAATGCGGGGCAGGTTTCTTCATGGGTGACGGAGTCCGCACACGGATGGCAAACACTGCCTGCGCGGGTCAACCGGCGCCTGCGAACCCTCGAAGAGACGCTGGGACTACGGGTCGGAGCTGCCGAGGCGAGCATTCATGCATATGCGTGACAAGCTCGGACTTCTGTTGCTAGTGACATTCCTATCGGGTTGCGCGACTTCATCTCTCAACTTGGCGCCGGCGGCGCCCAATGTTCCCTGGACGCCCAGCACGAGGTCCGACGGTGAGATTGTCGCGGGCGCCCCGCCGTCCGCAACCGCACCGAGAAGTAACTCTTACGTTCTGCCCTCCAATGCCAAGGCCGCAGGGAAAGCTCAGGCGCCGGCGGATCTGGACAAGTCCCATCCCTATACTTTGGCGGAGCTGATCGACCTCGCCCAATTGCATAACCCCTCAACCAGGGCGGCCTGGGAGAACGCACGCGATGCGGCGCTCGCCACCGGAATCGCCAAGGCCGCATACCTTCCGAGCCTCTCGGCCAGCGTAGTCGGGGCCTACCAGACAGGCGGCGATCTCTCGCTGCACGGGTCAATCTCCGCCATTTCGGTGCAATGGTTATTGTTCGATTTCGGCGCGCGTGACGCGCAAGTCTCTGCGGCCGAGCAGATTTCGGTGATGGCGAACGTTGGCTTCACCGCCGCGCATCAGGAACTGATCTACAAAGTGGCCCTCGCCTACTACACTCACATGGCCGCTCAAGCGCGGGTCGGCACGGCCGAGAAAGCTCTGCTCAACGCCCGGGAGGTGCAGGCGGCGGCAGAATCGCGCTATGCCCAGGGAGTCGGCACAATCGTGGAAGTGGCCCAGGCGCGCCAAGGTACCGCGCAGGGCGAGCTTGCACAGGTGCAGGCCAGTGGCCAGGCCCAGGACAGTTATGTGGCGCTGCTCGCCGCGATGGGCATCTCCCCGTTGACTCAAATCAAAGTCGCCGATCTCGGTGTGCGGAAGCTTTCGGCGGCCTTGATGGGGCCCATTGATCAGATGGTGACCGACGCGCTCGCTCGGCGTCCTGATGTCTTAAGCGCCTACGCGGCCCACGAAGCCAGTATCGCCAAGCTTCGCGCGGCGCGGGCGGAATTCATGCCCAAGGTTTTCCTGTCAGCCACCGGCTCGCATACGTCCAATACCTTGAACGTTTCAACGCTTCCGGGTCTCGGCCAGGGAGTGAGCCAAGTACCCCCAACGCTCAACGTCCCCTCCACTCATTACGGCGCCACGGTGCTCCTCGGTGTAACCGTTCCCATCTACGATGGCGGACTACGACGCGCGCTCGAGGGACAAGCGCGAGCGGATGAGGCCAAAACCGACGCCAGGCTCGAGCAGGTTCGTGACGAAGCGACCCGGGAAATCGTGGGCGCATCCAATCAAGTCCGCACGAGCCTGTCCGCCCTCGACGCTGCGGCGGCCCTGGCGTCAGCCGCCCAGATCACGTTCGATGCCGCAATAGATGCGTATCGGCATGGAGTGGGCTCCATCACCGACACAACACGCGCACAGACCGCGTTGCTCGAGGCTCAGAACGCCTTGACCGACGCTTACAGTGCATCCCTGTCATCAGCGGCAACACTCGCCCTGGCCGCGGGCACACTCGGCAGCGCTCCCGATGAAGCCCCAAAGTGACGAAGTAAGTCAGACCCCTCCGCTATCGGATGCGCCAGGCTCGCTACACGAGCGCGCCATCAGCATTATCGCTTTCGCAACTGTATTGGCCCTGCTTTATGTCGGTCGCGAGGTACTCATCCCTATTACCCTTGCGCTGATGCTCGGCCTGCTGATTGCGCCCATGGTCCGCGGATTGAGGCGCATCGGATGGGGTCAAACCCCTTCAGTGCTGGTGGCGGTCCTGGCCTTTTCTCTTGTGGTCACCGCAGCCGCCGGGGCGCTGGGCACCCAGGTCTTGCGCGCGGCCGCGAGCTTGCCGCACTACGAAAGAACGATTCAGCGAAAGCTGCACGACCTGAATGAAGTGACGGTCGGTCGGCTTGACGCTCTGACCAGTGAAGCCAGTCGGCTCACCGAAAGCCACCCTATGAGCGTTGGATCCACCGCAAGCTCTGCGACAGGTGATCCCCAGGGTACGGTGCCGATTCCCGTCGAGTTACATCAACCGCACCCCGCCCTCTTACAGATTCTAGCAAGAGTGCTGGCATCGGCTTGGGCGCCCGTCGAGTCCACTGGAATTGTGCTTCTCGTAGTGGTGTTCATGCTGCTCGGGCACGAAGAGCTGCGCGATCGATTTATCCGTGTCGCCGGCGGGACGAACATCCGGCTGACAACCGTTGCGCTCAACGATGCGGGCGAGCGGCTTTCCAGATATTTTGTATCGCAATTCTCCGTCAACCTCGGAGTCGGTGTGGCCATCGGATTGGGCCTCGCCGCTCTTGGAGTTCCCCAGGCGCCGCTTTGGGGCGCCCTTGCTGGATTGCTGCGCTTCCTTCCCTACGTCGGAGTGTGGCTCGCGGCGCTGCTGGCTACCGCACTAGCCATCGCCATCATCCCCGGATGGTCGCTAGCCGTTAGCACGCTCGGCGTGTTTATTGGAGTCGAGCTCATCGCCGGACAAGTCGTCGAACCAAATCTCTATGGTCACACGACCGGTCTGTCACCACTTTCGGTCGTGGTGGCGGCAATCTTCTGGAGCGCACTCTGGGGCCCAATCGGCCTCATCGTGTCAACCCCATTGACCGTTTGCCTACTCGTGATAGGCCGCAACATCCGCGCGCTGAGGTTCCTGGACCTACTGTTGGGTGACACGCAGGCGCTCACCCTGCCGCAAAGGTTTTACGAGCGGGCGCTCTCCGGCGACATCGACGCGATCCTCGTGGATGCTCGAGCCTTCCTCAAAAGCAACTCATTCGCCGCCTATTGTGATCTCGTCATGATGCCCGCGCTGCACCTCGGGGTTCTGGATCGGGCGGCCGGTGCGATCAGCGATGATCAGCACACCAAGCTACACAACCTGCTCGTGATGGTCGTCTCCGCTCTGGGCGGCGAACCCAGACGCTTGCAACGACGCCCCCTCTCAGTCTTGGACGATCAGAGCGCCGGCCTCATCCTGCGTCAGCACCGCGAACAATTGAGCGGAAAACGGCAGGGGCTGGTGGCGGTACCGCCTGGGTCGATTCTGCTCTGTCTGGGATTGGGTTCGCCCGCGGACACGCTTGCCGCCGAACTGCTGGTACGCGCCCTCCGGGAAGAGGGACTGGATGCGCGTCATGTTTCAATGGAGGACTTCGATGCAGGATCGCTCCCCGCCGAAGCGATTCCAGCAGCCATAGCCATCGTCTACCTCGTGAGCGCCTTTTCGAGGGCGGAGCATGAGCACTCTGAGCATGCAGCTGACCGTGTTCGGCCGTACTTCCCGAGCGCCAGCGTCGTATCACTGTTTCTTCCAGGAGTGGCGCTGCAGTCGGCGCTCTCTCCGCATGTTGCCAACACAGACTACGCGGTCAGCTCTTTTGTCGAGGCTGTGCGGGTGCCTCAAGTCGCTGCCCCGAGACAGCGTGAAGAGCAACTCCCGGCCGCAAACTGAAGTGAAGCCGCGCGGCGCGCTGCAAAGACTGCGCACTCTTGCCCCTACGCTTTCGGCAAAAAAGAAAGCGCGTTTAGAGCAGCATCCGGGTTGCGGATCACCCACCGGTAGAAAGCTGGCGCGTGCGTCGGTTTCCCCATTCACGAGCCAAAACTGCAAGAGCTTGTGCGTGCGACTAACTAGTCTGACTCCAGGCTCGGCCTAAGGCGGTCGCCGTGGCCGAGGCAGAAATT
>Ga0306923_10004783_pt1 | contig 13030 bp, 10 predicted proteins | sample sta12Can44000108_FD_203841 | JGI IMG/M metagenome (GOLD analysis project Ga0306923, IMG submission 203841) | Lab enrichment of tropical soil microbial communities from Luquillo Experimental Forest, Puerto Rico - statanox.12C.anox.44.000.108 (v2)... | ecosystem: Environmental > Terrestrial >... | reverse complement strand
CCGGATCAGTGGCGAGCGTGCGCACGAGCGCCACGCGCTGACGCATGCCGCCGGAGAGCTGGTACGGATAGGAGTGCTCGAACCCGCCCAGGCCGTAGGCTTCCAGGAGTTCATGCGCGCGGCGGCGCGCCTGCGCGGTCCCCATGCCCCGGATTTCAAGGCCAAGCTCGGCGTTCTGGAGCACGGTGCGCCATTCGAACAGGTGATCCTTCTGCAAAAGGATCCCTGTGCGCCGCGAAGGGCTGCGAATACGCGCGCCGTCGACCAGGATCCGACCTTTGGTCGGCTGCAGTAGCCCGCAGATGATCGCGAGCAAGGTCGACTTTCCGCAGCCGCTCGGCCCGACGATCCCGCAGAACTCGCCATCGGCCACGACCAATTCCAGATCCCTCAGCGCAGCAGTCTCTCCGGCTCTCCCGACATAGGTGTGGGAAATTTCTTCGGCGCGAATGCGCTCCAGGCGGCTCATCGCTTTATCGTTTGTAACGCCTTTTGCGCAAATTGCGGCGCGACGATCTGGGTGTAGGGAAAACGCTGCTTGAGGATGCCGCCGTCCACCATCAACCGCATCATCTCGTCCATCCCCTCAGGGCGCAGCAGCGGATCCAAGGCCCAGATCTTCACTTTCTTGTATTCGGTGATGACGGCCTCGATCAGCGGTACCGGAACTTCCTTGAAGTCCGGCGCAATGAGCTGGGCAATTTCCTGGGGAGAGTGCGTCTCGGTCCAGATCTCCGCCCTGTAGATCGCATTGGTAAAGGCCTGGATGATGTCGGGATGTTGCTCGATATAGCTCGCCGGGGCCATGAAGGCGGTGTACGGCATCGGCCCCGCCAGAGCACCCACCGAGGCAACCCTATGTCCCTTCTTCTCCGTCACGGCTTGGGTGATCATTGGCTCGAACGCCTGCGCAAAATCCGTGCTCGGCTCGAGATAGGAGGGGATGATATTTGAGGATACCGGAATGTTGCGGATGGTGACGTCCTTGTTGGGGTCGAGCCCGGCTTTTTTGATGAGGTCGACGAGAACGAGGGCAGGGGTAGAACCCTTGCCCGAGGTGACGATCGTCTTTCCTCGCAGATCGGTCAGGAGAAAGTGGGGCATTGGGGATTTGGACAGAATAAATCCGCCGTCGCCGTTTGTGAGCAGTGCAAAATTGACGAGCCGACGATCGGGACTTGCTTCCTGCGTGAGGCCGGCGGCTTCCGGGCCGATTAGCGCGATATTGGAGTTACCGCTCACGACTTCGGTGACCGCGGCTTGCATCCCCCAGGTGGTCTTCGGGCCGATGACCTTGATCCCCTCTTGAGTGAAGGCGTCGGTTCTCACAGCCACGTATTGCGGCAAATAAAACAGGCTGCGGAGCACCTCGTTGAGTCGCACTTCCTGTGACGCGGCGGGCTGAGCGGAAAGGACCCCGGCGCAGAAGCAAGCGATCGCAGTGGTGCGCCAGATTACAGATGCCATTGGGATGCGCATGTGACCTTCCTTCATGGATCTTTCGAGCCGAGTGCATTACAGGCCAAAGCCGTCAGCCAGAATACCTCTTACCGGCCGAGGTCAGCCAGCCCGACTGGCACGTGACGCAGTGGCTTGGCCGGAAATCCATTCGAGACGAGCGCGACTTGTGCGATGTTGACACCATTGGGTTTGCCTCCTACTCGATTATCAAAACGTGAATATCAATTTAGTCGCGGCCGGGCAGCACCCATATCTGCAGAAAGTGCACGGGGTCGCTCTTTGAATCGTTGAACTCGCTGTGCCGAATACCCGTACCGGCGGACATCACCTGCACCCCGCCGGGCCCGATCGCCGACCCGGTACATGCGCCGAGACAGCGGCGCAGACGGGATGCGTCACGTTGAGCCGGAGACAATCTCCTTTGCTTTTCTTAGTACGGCGCTAGCTGACGAGCAGCAGAATCACCCCGCAGACGGTTGTAGCCACGGCGGCTATGAGCCGCGCATTGACGCGTTCGCGTTTCAAGAATCGAAGGCTTAGCAGAAGCGTGACCAGCGGATGGGCGGCAATCAGCGGCGAAACGAGCGCGACAGGCCCGTGACCAAGAGCGGCATACATCGAAAGAACGGCAGAGCCATTGCACAGTCCAACGGCTGCAAACCACAGCGCTCCGCGGCGGTCGAAGCGCTTTTCGGGCGTACGACACGACACGAGCGCGACTATGATCAGTAGCGCTGACGAGACCGTATAGCCGATGACAACCGCGGCAATCGGATTGTGCCAGCGTTCCAGCCCGAGCTTGACCACCGGCTGGACGAAACCGCGAATGGCGGCCGCACCGAGGGGCAAAGCCAGGAGCCAATGTCCCCTGACCGTGAAACCTTGCCATCTTCCGCTGTACATCAGCGCGACCCCGGTAACGACCGTTGCAATGCTGAAGAGTTGCCAAAAGCGAAGGGGCTCCCCGAGCAGTATTAGCGCCAGCAGCACGGCGAAGAGCGGCGCCAATCCGGCGACAGCGCCGGCAATGTTCGGTCCCACCAGGCGGTTGGACTCGAAGTTCAATAGCGTGACCGCCGCCGGAAAGAGCAGTCCAATAACTGCGAACAGACTGGCCGCGTTCAAATCCACTTCCGCGGGATCAATCGAGAAAGGCGCGAGGCACCAGAATAACAGCGTGGAGGTCGGAATGCTGAAGGCGCCCCCCACCCGGGGCGGCATCCAGCGCAACGCGAATTGGGTCAGCACAAAGGCGGCGCCAAAACCGAAGGTCGAAAAGAGCGCCAAAGCGACGGCGAGTGGACTGTTTACCAATGATCCCTCTGTTTATTTTGCCGGGAAACTATCGATTGTGCGCTTGATAAGTCCAATGCATTTATGATCTTATCTTCGATGCAATACATGCATCATGAGAGTAAACGTCGACCAGCTGCGCACCTTTGTCACTGTCGTGGAGACAGGCGGCATCCACCGAGCGGTCGCGCAACTTCATTTGAGTCAACCGGCTGCGTCGAGGCAGATCAACGCGCTCGAAGCCGCCCTCGGCGTGCCCTTATTTGATCGGATAGGCCGGCGCCTCAAACTCACCGCGGAGGGCGAAGGCTTGCTTCGGCTCAGCCGCCGCCTGCTGGGAGAAGTAGAAACCTTCAACGAGCGGGTTGCCGCGCTCAAGAAGGGGGAGACCGGCATTCTCCGCGTCGCGGCCACACCGCAGGTCATTGAAAATACGCTTTCGCATTTCCTCGGCCGGTACCGGCGCCGATATCCCGGCATCGAGGTTCAGCTGATCGAGGAAGGAGGTGTCGCGATGCCTCGCCGCCTTGAGTTCGGCGGTGTGCACCTCGCCCTCATGGCGGTCGATGACGATCGTTTCCGCATTCGGCTGCTCTATCCGGTGCGCGGCCTCGCAGTGGTTCCTGGCGATCACAAGTTCAGCCGCCGCCGCACGATCGAGATCGCCGAACTCGCCGACGAACCACTTCTCCTTCTCCGCAACGAATTTGCTTCGCGCGACTGGTTCGAGACCGCCTGCCGGGTTGCGCGTATTCGGCCGCGCGTGCTCCTTGAGAGCGGCGCTCCACACACGGCTATCGCTTTGGCGGGTGCTGGCTATGGGATCGCGGTCGTCCCTTCCACCGTCGTCATTCCGGCTGGTCACGTTCGCGGCATTCCACTGCTGGAGCGCGGTGCAGCGGTCGGCCGCTGGCTGCGGGTCGCATGGCAACCTGAGCGGTTCTTGTCTGTTCATGCCGAGCAATTCATCGAGGAGCTCTGCAGGCATTGCCAGCGAGAGTACCCTGGTCGCGAATTTAATCGGCGCGCTACGCTCTTGCCTCGACCAGGGGAGCCAATGCGGTGATTGACTGATACCCCTCGCGAACCGCCGAGTCGCTGCCCCGTCCGATAGCATTTGTCGCATTGCCTGCATTTGGTCTCGCTCACTCAATGTGCTAAAACCCTTACGCAAGAGTTCCGGTCGGACGATGCTCGCCTCGGGCGGCTTTCGGTAGACAGCGACCATGGATGCACAACCTGTAACCGTCTACGACAAATCGCCCATTAGTCGCGCCCGACGTGCCTGGTGGCGTTTTGTCGAGCAGCACCTTCCCGTGGTGGTCATCTATTTGATGGTGGCGACGCTTGTATGCGTCGTGCTCGCTCCATTTGTGATAGTGACAGTTCCAAGCGGATATGTCGGCGTCCTGTGGAAACGGTTTGGTGGCGGCACCGTGCTCGATCCGCGCAAGCTCAAAAATGAGGGCATGCGCATCACTTTGCCGTGGAACACGGTGTTCTTGTATGACTTGAGACTGCAGTCCGTGACCAAGACCTACAACGCAATTTCCAGAGACGGCATCAGCCTTAAGGCAACCGTCAATACCCGTTTTCGATTGAAGCGTGATGCTACTCCCCAACTGCATCAATCAATTGGTTCTGATTATATCCAGGATTTGATAGTCCCGGAGATCGGCAATCGCATGCGCGAGGTGATGGCGGAATACACAGCGGAGGACGTTTATTCCACGAAGCGCACGGAGATTCAGGACAAAATCCGCAAGCTTGCCGAGTCCAGATTGGGCGAGAGAATGATTGAGGGTGGAGTGGGCGAGGACGAGGACAATGCTCCTTACCACATCCCGCTCTATGCCATGCTTAATCTCATCGACACTCTGATTCTCGGCATTGAGTTGCCGACTGCTGTCGAAACGGCGATCAATCGCAAGATCGAGCAGTATTATATTTCGGAGGAGTACAAGTTCCGGGTCGCACGCGAAATAAGGGAATCTGAGCGCAAGAAGATTGAAGCCGAGGGCATCAGCGAGTTTCAGCGAATCGTCAGTGAAGGGATTTCCGACTCGTATCTGCGTTGGCGTGGCGTCGAGGCGACGCTTCAACTCGCGCAGTCATCTAATTCCAAGACGGTAATCATCGGCAGGGGCAAAGATGGCTTGCCGATCATCCTCGGCAATGCGGATGCATCGCCATCTCCACAACCGGCCGCCGCACCCGCAGAGACTCCGCCCAAGGAGCGGACGACCGCTGCGACACCGGCAACCCCCTTGGAGAAGACACCGGCCGGCACGTTGCCGAACCCGGCGGAAAAAACCCCCGCAACCCCATTGGAGAAAACACCCGCTGATACCTTAACCAAGCCATCAGAAAAGACGCCGCCTGCTCAGCCGTCTGAAGCGCAACACATCTTCCCGACGAGCCTGTCCGAGCTCAAAGCCCTTTTGTCCAAACTCACTGGAAGCGCTCCTGGCGCATCGGACACAGGCAATGCTCCACAAAAGCCTGCCGCACAGTAATTTCTTTCGAAATTCATGCGCACCATTGGAATTGCTCTCGCCGGATTATTCCTGTCAATCCTCGGAGCCCGTGCCGATGGCACTTGGTGTGCTTACTACAGCAGTCCCGGTGGTGGCACGAATTGCGGCTTCCATTCGTTCGAGCAGTGCCGAGCTACTGTCTTGGGGATAGGCGGATTTTGCACACGCAACCCATTTTCGGCTTATAGAGTCGAGCCGCGCACGCGCTATCGCCGTGCTCGGTAGGGCAGAGGACGGCTCAATCAGGAATTTCGTCGCGCCAATAATTGCCTCAACGGCGACATCGCAAGCGTCGTTCGGCCAATGCGGGCGAAGGAGACACGAGGTGCCGACCACCAATCCGGACCGTGTGCTTGGTGATCTGGAGCATCTTCGCACAATCGGCGCATACAAGACCGGCGTTCATCGGCCGACCCTCTCCGCTGAAGACGTGGTTGCAAGAGAGTGGCTCGCCGAGCGCATGCGCGCGGCCGGCCTCGACGCCAGCATAGACGGGATCGCCAACATTCTCGGCACCACCGATATCGCCGATCGAATCATGCTTGCAGGCTCGCATATCGAAACGCAGAACTACGCCGGCTGGCTGGACGGTGCGCTCGGCGTGATCTATGCGCTGGAAGCGGCACGCGCCATACGCGAGGACCCCTCGTTGCGCGGTATTGGCGTCGATGTCGCCGTGTTCTGTGACGAAGAGGGACATTTCGGCTCGTTTCTGGGCAGCCGGTCATTCATCGGGAGTCTCGAAGAGGCGGAAATCGACAACGCCCGCAACGTCCATCTCGGCACTCCGTTGCGGGAGGCGCTGGCGGCTGCCGGCTACCAAGGACGGCCGCGCTTTGAGCTCGACCATTCGCGTTACGTCGGCTTCTTTGAGGCGCATATCGAGCAGGGCGGGGTGCTCGAAGCCACCGGGAACAGGATTGGCATCGTCAGCGCCATCGTCGGCTTCTGGCAGTACCGGATCTCGGTCGAGGGGCAGCAGAACCACGCGGGCACGACACCCATGCAGCTGCGGCGCGATGCGGGGCTCGCCCTCGTGCGGCTGCTGGCCGCAATCGACCTCCGGTTTCCATCCCTGGCAGGGCCGCATACGGTCTGGACCACCGGAAAGCTGTCGGTCGAGCCCGGTGCGAGGAGCATCATTCCGGGGCGAGCCGAGGCGTTCTTTCAGATTCGCGACACCGATGTCGCGGTGCTGGAGCGTCTTGCTAACGCGCTGCAGACGCTGGTGGACGAGGCCAATGCCGCGGGTCCATGCGTGCTGTCCTTGTCGCGCCTGAGCGCCAGCCAGCCGGCAGTCATGGATGCCGGTCTCATGAAATGCGTGGAGAGCGTTGCGCAACAGCAGGCGCCCGGCCGCTACATTCACATGCCGAGCGGAGCCGCGCACGATGCACAATATCTTGCCCGAAAGCTTCCCACCGCCATGATGTTCGTCCCGAGCATCAATGGCATCAGCCATCATTGGACGGAGAATACGTCGGACGAGGATATTGTTCTCGGCGCCCAGGTCTTTGCGGATGCAATCGCTCTCGCTCTGCAGACAAGCATGGCCTAAAGCGGGTGATTATGGCGTCAAAACCGGGAATCCGGTAAGTGTTTGCCGATGAAGACGCGTCAGAACCTGCGCTCCTCTGCTGGCGGCAACAGCGACTGATTGTAGATGGTCGCGAGGTCGGCCGGCGGCACGATCCCGGTGGCCGCGGCCATCAGGTCCACTCCTTCGTGCAGTTGCACCTGTGAGACGTGGCCCAGGCCCTGCTGGCGGAGAAGATCGCCCTGCATCGAGTAGGAGAGGATCAATTTCAGCCGATTGGTCTCGCCCGCTACGTTGATGAGCCGGTCATAGGGCGTGAGCATTCGAACAGCGGCTTCCGGGTCCATGAGCGCATCCTGCAGACCGGCAATGGTCCCCTTGATGAAGGCGCGAATGACAGCAGGCTTTTCGCTGAGCATCGCCGGCCTGACCAGAAGCCCGGAGCCGAGCAGACCCGGCAGGTAGCGTGAGTAGTTGAATACGATGATCTCATCCTTTGTTGCTCGGAGAGCCTCGAGCGCCATGATGGTGGTGGGGACATAGGACGCGACCGCGTCTACTTTGCCCTGGAACAGCAATGTGTCTCGGAGGTTTGGCAGCGAGGAGGTCCACTCGATGCTGTTGCTGTCGATCCCGACCTTCTGGGCGAACGCCGGAAAGAGCAGCCGCGCGGCATCCCCGATAGGGGAGGCAATATTCCTGCCTGCCAGATCCTTCGGTTCGCGGACGCCGGTCTTTGTCAGCGTGACAATGCCGGCCGGCGTGCTGTTGTAAACCATGAGCACGGCGGTCACTGCCGTATCGGGGTGATCATGGTTGAACTTGATCAGCAGATTGGTATCGCCGTATCCGATGTCGTAGGTGCCCGTGGCTACTCTTCCGATGGTCTCGCCGGAACCGGTACCGCGATCCATTGTGACATCAAGCCCCTCGCGTTTGTAGTAGTTCTTCTGGATGGCGACCGCGAACGGAGCATGCGCACCCTGGAAGACCCAATCGATTGAGAACCTGACGGGGGTTTGTGCGACGGCCCCATTCACGGCCCAAATTGACCCGCTCAGGTATAATGCGGCGGCAATGCTGAGCATGCGTTCTCGAACCATAATTTGCATGTGAGCGATTCCGTCTCTTCCTGTGTGAGCCAGCGTCCCCGCCAGCGACTGCCGCCAGATGCGCTTGATTTGTGCTCGTTTTCCATTCCCAATGCCATAGCTGCGTGCTAGCGTTGCGGCGCGAGAAGGAGGATGCCATGAACGACGCTGCCGACGAGAATCCTGATCGCGAATGGGCGCTCAGTCACGATATCCCAGACGACGAGCTGGAGGCTGCTGCGAACGGAAAATGTGCGTGGCTGATGCCAACTGCATCGTTTGACGCTCCCTGTTGCTGACATTTGCACGTCTGATTACTGCCTGCAGCATTTCGCGGAGAGCGTGTAACGCGAGTTCGGGCGAGTGAGCGCCGGGCAGAGCTCGAGAATAACGCTTTAGCCCTCTGGTCCCTGTGCTGAACCCGCGGGTCCAGGGGTTAGGCGCCCCGGCCTTGGGTCTTCAGCGATCTTCTCCCAAGGCCGGGTGCCGCCTTATCGCAGGGTAGACAGGTGTGGCACTGGGAGCACGATTGTCCGGAAACGTGCCGCAAGCGGCAGCGAACGGCGCATGATCGCTTGCTTGCCATATAGCGGGAATACGATTCGAGGACGCGCGGGCAAGGGGAGATGGGGGGAAACGAGCTGAACCGCCCTCCATTTCAACAATCCCGCGCTAACCATTCAATGTCGCGTCGGGCGCCTGTCAGTCGATCACCCTCATGGAGATGTAGCATCCGCTCGCAACCGGATCGCGCAGGCGACCGGCGGGCAGCCTTCGGCGAAGTGCAATATGAGCAATGGGAATGAGACCGACGCCGTGCTCCTGGAGCTCGATGAGCGCCAGGTGGCGTCCGTGGTTCTCAACCGCCCTGCCGTCAATAACGCTTACAATGGCGCGCTTGTCGACCGCATGTTGGCCGTCATGGATGCTCTCGAGCAGCTGGGCGGGCTGCGGGCGGTGATCGTCAAAGGCAGGGGCAAGCATTTCCAGGCCGGTGCTGATCTGAATTGGATCAATGCGCTGCGCATGTCCTCGCCCGAGGAGAATGTCCGCGCCTCTCGCGCAACCGCTGAGGTCGTGCGAAGGCTCAATCGGGCGCAGGTGCCGACCGTGGCCCTGGTGCAAGGGGCCTGCTTCGGCGGTGGCACAGGCCTTGCTGCTGCCTGCGACATGGTGATTGCCGCCGATGATGCGATTTTCTCGATCGCGGAGGTGCGCTGGGGGTTGAGCGCCGCCATCATCATTCCGCAGCTCAACGACGCCATCGGTGTGCGGCAGGTGCGCCGATACGCGCTGACCGGGGAACGTTTTGGGGCTGAGGAGGCACGCCGCATCGGCCTTGTCCATCAGGTGGTGGCGCTGAGCGAGCTGGAAGCGGCCGGTGCGCGGATTGTTGATCAGCTGCTGCAGAATGGACCGGAAGCGATTTCGCAGACCAAGATGCTCGCTCTGCAGTCGGCGTGGAGCGATCTGGACGCGGCGGAATTCGACCGCCTTGTCGAAATTCACGCTCGCAAGAGACAATCCGCCGAAGCGGCCGAGGGTCTCCTGTCATTTGCGGAAAAGCGTGCGGCGCAATGGAAATGAGAAAGCTGGCCGGGCCGGGCTGCTCCTTGGCGCCGGACCACAGACGTGGCTCTTCGTGCCTGCTGGCTGATTCTTGAGGCGCACGCGACGCGGTTGCGGCAAGCTAGATTCTGCTAGCTTTCAGCAATTTAACGATTTCGAGCGGTGCGCGATGTTCGAGCGTGTGCTCAATTTATGTTGGGTCTTGCTGGGAGCCACCGCAGCGGCGTACGCGTGGACGCTCGGCCTGGTCGGCCCGGCTGGCCCCGACAGCGGCCTATTTCCGTTCATTTCCGCGCTGATGATCATGGGCGCGGGCCTTGTGCTGCTGTTGCAGCCGCGTCATGCGCTGGTCGCCCCCGACCTTCCTCGTGGCGCGGCACTCGGGCGCATCCTTGGGGTCTGTGCCGGTCTTGCATTCATGGCGATCAGCATCCCGTTCCTGGGCTTTGCGGTCAGCGGTTTCATCACGATGATCATCCTGCTGCATGCGGTCGAGAAGTCGGGTTGGGTCTTCTCGGTGTCGCTGGCCTTGGTCTCGGTTGCCGCCGTCGTCTGGTTGTTCGGCAGGGTGCTGGGCATGCCGCTGCCGCGCGGCCCGTGGGGCTGGTAGGCATGGAGCCGCTCGCCGGTCTCCTGACGGGATTTGGCGTCATTCTGACCGTCGAAAATCTCTATCTCTGTTTTCTGGGAAGTTTGATAGGAACACTGGTCGGCGTGCTGCCCGGGGTAGGTCCGCTCGCTGCATTGGCGTTGCTGTTGCCGGTCACGTTCACACTCTCGCCGGTAGGCGGCATGGTGATGCTGGCGTCGATCTTCTACGGAGCGATGTATGGCGGCTCCACGACCTCGATCCTGCTGAACATTCCGGGTGAGGCCGCTTCCGTGGTGACCTGCATTGATGGTCACCAGATGGCAAAGCAGGGGCGCGCCGGCGCCGCGCTCGGCATCGCCGCCATTGGTTCCTTTGTCGCGGGCACGCTCGGCGTCATTGTCATGACGTTCTTTGCGCCGGCCATTGCGGCGGTTGCCATTCGCTTCGGTCCACCGGAAAATTTCGCGCTGATGGTTCTCGGCGTCGTCTGCACGCTGTTCATGATCACGCATTCCCCGGTGAAGGGCGCATTGATGATCGCGCTCGGATTTCTCACCGCCACGATTGGCATCGACGTGGTCAACGGGCGCGAGCGCTTCACCTTTGGATCGGTGGATCTTTCCGCGGGCATCGAGCTGCTGGCGGTCGTGATCGGCCTATTTGGGGTGACCGAGATATTGAGCAACGTCGAGGCGGTCGTCAGAAGCACCGTCGTCGATGAGCGTATTCGCGGCTTGTGGCCGACGCTTGCCGACTGGCGGGCATCGTGGGTGCCGATGCTGCGCGGCAGCGGGCTCGGTTTCTTCCTGGGGCTGGTGCCGGGCGGAGGACCGGTGACCGCCTCCTTCATGAGCTATGCGGTGGAGAAGCGGGTCTCCGCGCATCCCGAGCGCTTCGGAAAAGGCGCCATCGAGGGCGTCGCCGGCCCCGAATCGGCGAACAACGCCGCCGTCGCCGGAAGCATCATTCCGGTTCTTTCGCTCGGCATACCGGGCAATCCCGTGACTGCGCTGCTGCTTGGCGCTCTCGTGATCCAGGGGATTCAACCGGGGCCGCTCTTCATCACTCAGCGACCGGATCTGTTCTGGGGCATCGTCGCCAGCATGTATGTCGGCAACGTCTTTCTGCTGCTGCTCAATCTGCCGCTCGTCGGCCTGTGGGCGCAGCTCCTGCGCATCCCCTATCGCGTGCTGTTTCCGCTCGTGCTGCTGCTCTCGGTGGTGGGAACCTACTCGGCCAACAAGAACGTCTTCGACCTCTGGGTCATGCTCGGCTTCGGGCTTGCGGGATATGTGCTGCAGAAGCTCAAATATGACCTTGCCCCATTCATCATCGCATTCGTGCTTGCGCCATTGCTCGAGCAGTCGTTGCGCCAATCGTTGGCGATGTCGCCGGACGGCGCTATGATATTCATGCAACGTCCGGCTACGGCGCTGATGCTGTTCTCCAGTGCCGGTCTCATCGCCCTGATGTTTCGCCGGCGGTCGAATCCCCGGGGAGAAAGCTCATGAAAAAGCCGATGATCGTTTTTGCATTACTTGCCGCTTTCCTTGCCGCTTTCCTTTTCGCTCTCTCTGCAGGGCCGGCCGGCGCACAGGAGGCGAGGGCGAAGCTCGCCAGGGTCAAGCCCAAGGATTTTCCGACCGCCCCGATCGAGTACACAGTGGTCTATCCGCCCGGCGGCGGAATGGATGTCACGGCGCGACTGCTGGCCAAACATGTGGAGAAATGGAGCGGCGATCGGATCATCGTCAACAATCGTACTGGCGGGGCGGGGATGGTCGGCCACGCCTATCTTGCTACGCAAGCAAAACCCGATGGCTATACGGTCGGCGTCATTGCCAACCTGATGTGGGGCGATGCCATGCTGCGCGCCCAGAACCGTTGGGCCTATACCGATCTTGAGCCGATCGGCTACCTGAACTCGGATGCGTTGACCTGGGTCGGTCCGACCGAGGGACCCTACAAGGGCATGTCGATCAGGGAGATCGTTGCGCTCGCGAAGGAGAAACCTGCAACCATGCGCGCGGCAACCGTTCCCGGCAGCATGTGGGATTATGTTCTCGATCAGGTCGAGGCCAGCGCGGGCGCAAAATTCCTGCGCGTGCCGTTCCAGGGCGGCGGCGCCGGCATCAACGCGCTGGCGGGCGGAAATGTCGACATCGCGCAGGGCTTCTATTCCGAGTTCCGTGGCCTTGCCGATGCTGGCAAGGTGGCCCCGATCGCCGTCGCGTCATCGGAACGCATGAGCTTCCTGAAAGATACGCCGACCATGAACGAGGCGCTCGGCAGCAACGAGTATCTTTGGAATGTCATTCGATTTGTGGTTGTTCCAAAGGGAACGCCCGCGGATCGAAAGGCATATCTCAGAGCCACCATCGAGACGGCAATGAAGGATCCGGAGCTCGTCGCCGAGTATGTCAAGGCGGGCGTCTATTTCGATCCGAAGCTCACGGATCCCGCACGCATGGAAGCAAATCTCAACGAGTATGCCGAGCGGGAGCGCGAATTTTACCGGAAAACCGGACGCCTGAAGTAGGATCGAGCGATGCTGCGCAGCGCCGGGCGGATTCTGACAACGCATGCCGGAAGCCTGCCGCGGCCGGAGCACTTGACCAGCCTTTTCGTGCGCCGCGCCCGTGGGGAAGGCGTTTGTGCAAACGAGATTGTCAGGGCCGGCCGCGAGGCGCTGCGCGCAATCGTGCCGATGCAGGTCGCAGCCGGCATTGACATCGGCAACAACGGCGAGCAGCAGCACGATTCATTTTTTCTTTATCTCAAGGATCGCCTCACCGGCCTCGGCGGAAGCTGGCAGCGCCCGTCGCGCGCGGATGTCGACCGATATCCCGAATTCAAGAAACGATGGCTCGAGCAGATGTCGGGGAAGTCTCGGGTGTCGCCGAACGAAGGACTGCCGATGGCGATCGGGGAGGTGCGTTACATCGATACC
>Ga0306923_10004780_pt1 | contig 13035 bp, 8 predicted proteins | sample sta12Can44000108_FD_203841 | JGI IMG/M metagenome (GOLD analysis project Ga0306923, IMG submission 203841) | Lab enrichment of tropical soil microbial communities from Luquillo Experimental Forest, Puerto Rico - statanox.12C.anox.44.000.108 (v2)... | ecosystem: Environmental > Terrestrial > Soil... | reverse complement strand
AGATCCTGGCGGCGCTGCGCGACGCGTACGGCACGCCGGTCGACGTGGAGTTCACCGCCAACTTCGGCCGGGACGGCGAGCTGCGCATCAACGTGGTGCAGTGCCGCCCGCTGCAGCTGCGCGAGGCGGGACCTGCGACCCCGCCGCTGGAGCGCATTCCGCCCGATGCACGGCTGCTCGCGAGCCGTGGCCCGGTGGTGGGCCAGAGCACGCACACGCAGATCGACCGCGTGGTGTTCGTCGATCCCGACGCGTACGTGACGCTGGGAACGCAGGACCGCTACGAGGTGGCGCGCGTGGTGGGCCGCGCCACCCGCCTCCCACCGATCGGCGAACTGCGCATCCTCCTGCTCGGCCCCGGCCGCTGGGGTACGACCACGCCGTCGCTCGGCGTCCCGGTGTCCTTCCCCGAGATCCAGCGCGTCACGGCGGTGTGCGAGATCATGCGGCTCGGCACGGTGATCCCGGACGTGTCGCTCGGCTCGCACTTCTTCAACGATCTCGTCGAGGAGAACATCCTCTACGTCGCCGTCTACCCGGGCAGCCTCGGCCACGCGCTGGACGAGGTGCGGCTTCGCGCGGCGCCGAACCGGCTGCCCGAGCTCCTCCCCGACGACGCGCGGATGGCCGAGGTGGTGCGGATCATCGACTTCCCGCTCCCCTTCGACGGCCGGACGCTGTGGCTCAACGCCAGCAGCTTCCGCCAGGAAGTCGGCTGCTATCTCTCGGAGTGAAGCCGCTCCCGCCGGACGGGGCACAGGTCCATCCAGTCCTGTCGCGTCTTGGCGGTGACTGGCGCCCGAGGCGGACCGGACATAGCTAGCCGGACATGGACCGCCTCCCTGTCCACCTCATCGGAGCGGCCACGTTGGCCGTCGCCCTCGCGGGTTCCTGTCGAGCCAGCGCGCAGGAGTTGGCCGACACGGTGACGGATGGCGAGGGCGAGAAGGCGAAGGACAAAGGCGGCCACAACCTGTCGCTCGCGGTGGTCCCGGGCCCGATCTACAACCCGTCGCTGGGATGGGGCCTGATGGTGATCCCCTTGGCCATGTACGACGTCGACCCCGAGGACAAGGTCTCGCCGGGCTCGACGAGCGCGCTCTTCGGGATGGTCACCAGCAACGGCAGCTGGGCGGCGGGCCTCGCACAGAAGCTCTACCTGTCGCAGGACCACTGGCGGCTCAAGGGCAACGGGGGGTTCGTCAGCGTCAATCAGCGGTTCTACGGGATCGGCGGCAGCGGCACCGGCAGCTACGTGAACATGACGATGGAGGCGGTCTTCCTCCTGGCGGAGGGGCTCTACCAGATCTTCCCCCGGGGCTACGTCGGCCTGCAGCTCGCCTATCGCCAGTCGCGCTTCCTCGGCAGCGACGCCTTCGCCGACTCGGTCATCGAGGCCGCCGGGCTCAACCGGAGCTGGGACCGGAACCTCCTCCCCGCGCTGCGCTTCGACTACGACTCTCGCGACTCGCAGACCGCGCCGTGGCACGGGCTGCTCACCGAGTTCACGCTGAAGGGGGCGAGCGAGGCCCTCGGCAGCACCAACAGCTACGTCCGGCTCTCGACCATCTACAGCCAGTTCCTGTCGCTCGCCCCCGAAGGGCGGCACGTGCTCGCCTGGAACGTGAACCTCGACGGCGGCTTCGGCAACGTCCCGTTCAACGAGTACCCGGACGTCGGCGGGCACAAGGCGCTGCGCGGCTACATCCGCGGCCAGTTCACCGACAAGAACATGCTGACGACGCAGGTGGAGTGGCGCTGGGGCTACTGGAAGCGCATCGGCACCGTGGTCTTCGCCGGCGTGGGCAAGGTCTTTCCGGAGTGGAACGAGTTCGGTCCGGCCACCTGGCTCCCCTCGGGCGGGTTCGGCCTGCGCTACCTGGTCTTTCCGGCGCGCCGCATGAACGCACGCTTCGACTTCGCCTGGGGCAAGGAAGGGGGGACCGTCTACTTCAGCGTCGGCGAGGCGTTCTAGGAGCCTATCATCGCCACCATGGCAGAGAGTCCTCATCCCTCACGCCAGGCGGACGTCGTCGTCATCGGCGCCGGGATCGCAGGGGCGTCGGTCGCGGCGGAGCTGGCTCCGAGGCGGCGGGTCGTGCTGCTCGAGATGGAAGAGCACCCCGGCCTGCACACGACCGGGCGCTCTGCCGCCATCTTCGCCGAGGGGTACGGGAACGCCGTCGTCCGTGCGCTGACGCGTGCCAGCCGGCCGTTCTTCGAGTCCCCGCCGCGCGGGTTCGCGGAGCACCCGCTGCTCACCCCGCGCGGGTGGATGTTCGTCGGCCGGGACGATCAGCTCGCGCTCCTCGCCAAGCTCGAGCGCGAGCTCGGAATGCGCGCCATCTCCCCGGCGGACGCGATCGCGCGGGCTCCGATCCTGCGCCGCGACTACGTCGCCGGAGCGCTGTGGGATCCGGGGGCCATGGACGTGGACGTGAACGCGCTCCACCACGGATTCCTGCGGCACCTCCGGGAGGTGGGCGGGGAGCTCGTCACGACCGCACGCGTGCGCGGGCTCGAGCGCACCAGCGGAGCCTGGCACGTGGACACCGAGCTCGGGTCGTTCGAGGCGCCGGTCGTCGTGAATGCGGCGGGCGCGTGGGCCGACGAGGTGGGCCAGCTCGCGGGCGCCGTGAGCATCGGGCTCGTGCCCATGAGGCGGACGATCGTGCTGCTCGATCCTCCCGCGGGGATCGAGCTCGCGCGCTGGCCGCTCGTGATCGACGCGGAGGAGGAGTTCTACTTCAAGCCCGAGAGCGGGAAGATCCTCGCGTCGCCGGCCGACGAGACCCCGTCGCCGCCGTGCGACGCGCGGGCCGACGACCTCGACGTGGCGATCACCGTCGACCTGATGACCCGGGCCTGCGACCTGGAGGTGCATCACATCCCGCGGAGATGGGCGGGGCTGCGATCGTTCGTGGCGGATCGCTCGCCCGTCGCCGGCTTCGATCCGCGCGCCGAGGGCTTCTTCTGGCTCGCCGGCCAGGGCGGCTACGGCATCCAGACGGCCCCTGCCCTGGCGCGCCTCGCGGCGGCCCTCGCGCTGGGCGGTGACGTGCCGGACGACATCGCGGTCGAAGGGGTATCGGCGCGGGACCTCGCGCCGGGGCGGCTCGGCGGGGGCGCCGAGACCGTCGGCTGAGGGAGATCGCGCCGGCGCCCGAGCGCCCGCTGGCCCGGCGGATACCGCGCCAGGTGCTGGCAGCGGCTGAGGGTTAACCCGAATTCGCGCCGGCGGATCGGATGCGAATGGATCGGGGCGATGCCTCGGCCCGTATCGCGCGGGTGGTCGAAGAGCGCCTTGCGAGGCCTGCTGCGCCCTCGTTCCCGGGAGGGAAGCGTGAATCCTCTTCGCCGCCTCGCCGCACTCCTCGTGCTCGCCTGCGCCGCCGCGCCGGCAGGCGCGCTCGCAGAGTCCGCTCCCTCGCTCCCGGGCCTGTCGCAGTACTCACCGTCCACGTCACAGGGCAGCTCACCGTCCGAGCCGGCGCGCCGCCGCTGGGAGCTCATGGGCATCGCTGGGTACCAGCTCAACACCGACATCGGCACGAGCGCCGGGCACCTGAGCGTCAGCGACGAGCCCGTCTACGGCGCGGCGGTGGGCGTGGAGATGACGCACGAGACGTGGCTCGAGCTGATGTGGCTCTACTCCGAGCCGACCGTGCGTGCCTTCGGCACCCCGCTCCTGAACGGCAGCCAGCCGCTGCACGTGGCCACCCACTACCTGCAGATCGGTGGGACGCGCGGCGTCCAGCGCGGGCGCGTGAACGTGTTCGGCGCCGGGACCCTGGGCGCGGTGGTGTTCATGCCTGGAACGCTCCGCTACTCGAACGGAACCAGCACCTCGCTCGGCGACACCTGGCGCTTCGCCTTCACGCTGGGCGGTGGAGCGAAGATCGACCTCGCGAGCCATCTCGCGCTCCGCCTGGACTTCCGGGTCGCCGCGCCGGTCTACTTCTCGGGCGGCGGCGTCTACGCGGGCTCGGGGGGAGCTGGATTGACCGTGAGCGGCGGGATCCCGCTCTGGCAATTCAATTTCCTCGGCGCGCTGGTCGTGGTGCTCTGATCTCAGAACACCTCGCCGAGGCCGAGGTAGAACGCGACCGATCCCTGCCCGAAGCCGAAGTCGACGCGGACGTTGTTGCGCGTCGCGCGGCTCAGCATGAAGCGCAGCCCGAAGCCGCCCGCCGGCACGAGGGTGTGGAGGAGCGACTCCCCAGAGCTCTGGAAGCCCGGGACGGCGACGGCCGGGCTCGAGAACGACCGCGCGTTCGCGAACACCGTCCCGCCCACGAGCCCGTTGGGCGTGATGCGGAACCGGAGCTCCGCCTCGGCATAGAGCTCGGTCGGTCCGCGGAACCGTCCCTGGACGAAGCCGCGCCCGGTCGCGTTCTTCGCGTCCCATCCCTCGGCCGGGAGCGCCAGGTAAGGGACGTCGCCGGTGAAGACCGTCTGCCCCAGGACCCAGACCGCGAGGACGTTCCGCGGGACGGCGCGCGAGAGCGAGAAGTAGTGTCGGGCCTCGCCGTAGAGGTGCGTGCTCGACTTGCTGCTCCCCAGCCACGCGGGGCTCATCCGGTAGTCCAGGCTCGCGTAGGTGCCGCGGTACGGGTTGATGGTCGAGTCGCGATCGTCGTACAGCGCGGTCAGGCTCACGCTCGAGACGGTGTATGCCTCCGGCGTGAACCCGAAGAACGTGGAGTACGCGTAGTGGCTCGTGACCACCGGAGGAGAGGCCACGAGGTCGAGCCGCCGGTCGTCGATGCCGAAGTAGCGGTCGTACCGGACGCCACCGCCCACGTACAGCGCGCTCCACACGCGCCGCATCGCGACCTGGTGCAGGCGGATGAGGTTGAAGTCGATCGGCTGCCCGCCGGGCACGGGCGCCGTCGAGCCGAGCCCGCCGATCGTGATCCCGCTGTTTATGGGAGCGGTCGAGGTCCCGAGGCCGAAGGTGTCCTGGTTGTAGTAGAGGAGCCGCCAGTCGGACTGGAGCTCCCAGTCGTTCCGCGCCGTCATCACGACGGCGTTCACCGTCGCGATGATCTGCCGGTTCGTCGAGACGAGGAGGAGCGCCGACCCGCTGGAGATCGTGGTCGTCGCGGGGTCGCCCAGGTACATCCCGACGCTGCCGAGCGCCCCGAGCATCCACTTCGCGCTCGGATTGTAGCCCACCGCGGGGAGCACCGAGACCACCGGCTCGAACGGCCCGGGCGGCGGGCTCTCCGCCCCACCGATGCCCGTCGCCTTCCAGATGTCGGTCCGGTCGACGTACGCCTCGCCCTGTGCGCCTACCGGGCTTGCGACGAGCGCCACGAGCGTGACGACGGCCAGGCGACCGTGCATGCACGCAGCGTGGGCATTCGAGGGGCCGCGGCTAGAACTCGTACGAGGCCGTCGGCGTCCCGGAGTCCGCATGAACCCCGACCGGGCCCATCGCGTCGCGCAGCGGCTCGCCGAGAACCCGCCTTCTCGGACACCACTCGACGACGTGCTCGCAGGGCGGCACGTGTAGACTGCGTCGCCATGGCGCTCACCGGGAAGGCCCGATTCCCCGTTCGCTTCGACGCCTGGTATCGCGTCCTCTCCACCGCCCTGCTCCTCGCCCCATCGGAGTCGTACGTGGAGATCGAAGGCGGCGAGGTTCGCGTCCGGATGGCATGGGCCTTCCGAGCGCGCTTCCCGAGATCGGCCGTGGTGTCGGCGACCCCGTACCGGTCGAAGCCACGGAGTCGAGGCGTGCATGGCTTCGCGGGCCGCTGGCTCGTGAACGGCTCGAGCCAGGGCATCGTGGAGATCGCCCTCTCGCCTCGTCAGCGCGGCTTCGTGCTGGGGTTCCCGGTCCGGCTGCGCAACCTGCTGGTCAGCGTCGACGATCCGCGCGCCCTCATCACGGCGCTGGCCGAGCTGCCCGGGCGCTGAGGCGCTCGGCGCCAGGCGGCCGACGGAGAGCCCGCGCGCCGCTGCCCCCGCGTGGCAAGCTGCTCACCGTGGCGACGGCGCACGAGCGGCGGCAGATCTGCGCTCATGGCCCTCCCCTCCAAGCAGGTCATCGAGACCCGCTACGATCAGATGTTCCCGACCCTCGAGGCACCGGAGATCGACCAGCTCCGCCGCTTCGGCGAGAAGCGGACGTACCGCGTCGGCGAGGCCCTGGCGACCGCCGGCGAGGTGGGCCCCGGCCTCGTGGTGATCCTGAGCGGAGAGGTCACCGTCACGCAGCACAACTTCCTCCACGGCGACCAGCCCATCGTCACGCACGTCACGGGATCCTTCATGGGCGAGCTCGCCCAGCTGGCAGGGCGGCCGGCGCTCGTGGACGCGCGCGCGACGAAACCCGTCGAGGCGCTCGTCATCCCCACGCGCAGGGTGCCCGAGGTGTTCGTCGCCGAGGCGGACATCGGCGAGCGCCTGATGCGCGCCCTCATCCTGCGGCGCGTGGGCCTCCTCCAGAGCGGCAGCTCCGGGCCCGTGATCGTCGGGCCGGCCGAGCACGCGGACGTGCTCCGGCTGGAAGGGTTTCTCGCGCGGAACGGACACCCGCACCAGCGCCTCGATCCGCAGACCGACGCATCGGCGAGGGCGCTGATCGAGCGCTTCCAGGTCTCCGACCGGGATCTGCCGATCGTCCTGTGCCCCAATGGCCGCATCGCCCGCAATCCGAGCGACGTCGAGCTCGCGGGCTGCCTCGGCCTCGTCCACGCGCTCGATCCGGACAGGCTCTACGACGTCGCCATCGTGGGAGCCGGACCGGCAGGTCTCGGCGCCGCGGTCTACGGTGCCTCGGAGGGTCTCTCCGTCATCGTGCTCGATGCTCGGGCTTTCGGGGGTCAGGCGGGGGCGTCGGCCCGGATCGAGAACTACCTCGGCTTCCCCACCGGGATCACAGGCATCGCGCTGATGGCCCGCGCCTTCAACCAGTCGCAGAAGTTCGGCGCCGAGATGGCGATCCCGGACGAGGTGGTGAGCTTGCGGCGCGCCAGTCTGGATGGAAGCGGCTTCGAGCTGCGCCTGGCGAACGGAGAGCTCGTGAGGGCACGCTCGGTCGTGATCGCCACCGGCGCCCGGTACCGCCGCCTCGACGTCCCGAACCTCGGCGCCTTCGAGGGCTCCGGCGTCCATTACTGGGCCTCGCCGCTCGAGGCGAAGCTGTGCGGAGGGCAGGACATTGCGCTCGTCGGCGCCGGCAACTCCGCGGGCCAGGCGGTGGTGTACCTCGCGAGCCAGGGCGCGAAGGTGTCGCTTCTCGTGCGCGGCAGCAGCCTCGCCGCCAGCATGTCGCGCTATCTCGTCGATCGCATCTCGGGGTTGAGAAACGTGGAGGTGCTCCTGCAGACGACGGTCACCGCGCTCGAGGGCAGAAGCGGCGCGCTGGAGGCGGTCCGCTGGCGCAATGCCACCTCTGGGGAGGAGACGCGCCGCGCGATCCGGCACCTCTTCCTGTTCGTCGGCGCCGATCCGAACACCGCGTGGCTATCGGGGTCGGGAGTGGAGCTCGACGCGAAGGGGTTCGTGCGAACGGGCGCGGACGCCGGCGACGGCCGTCGCCTCCTCGAGACCAGTCAGGAGGGCGTGTTCGCGATCGGCGATGTGCGCTCGGGATCCACGAAGCGGGTCGCGGCCGCCGTCGGCGAGGGTGCCCAGGTGATCGCGACGATGTTCACGGCGCGCTCCCCCTCCCCTGGTCCGGCACCGGCGACAGGACGGTGAGCGCGCCCTCGCACTGCGCGACGTGACACCGCGCTCGCTGCCCCCGATCAACCCGGGTGCGGCTCCGCGTCGAGCAGCCTCATCAGCTCCTCGACGTCCGCTGGTTTTGCGATGTGGTGGTCGAACCCCGCGGCTCGCGACCGCTCACGATCTTCCGGCAACGCGTAGCCGCTCAGCGCGACGAGCCGCGTCGCGCGCAGCGCGCCGTCGCTGCGGATCGCACGGGCCACGTCGTATCCAGGCATGTCCGGCAGCCCGATGTCGCACAGCACGACGTCTGGCCGAAGCTCTCGCGCGAGCGTCACTCCCGAACGACCGTCTGCCGCGACCTGGACCGTGTGCCCATACAGCGTCAGGACATCGGCCAAGCTCTCGCCCGAGTCCAGGTTGTCCTCGATGACGAGGACGGAGCGGGATCCCGGCGAGCGAGGGGCCACGTCGCGAGGGCGCTCGACGGGCGCGCCTCCCGCGAGAGGCAGACGGATGACGATCTCCGCACCGGTCCCGAGCCCTTCGCTGCGCGCTCGCGCGGTGCCGCCGTGCAGCTCGACGAGCTTCCTCACGAGCGCGAGTCCGAGGCCGAGCCCACCGTGCGTCCGCGCGAGACCCTGATCCGCCTGCGCGAACGGCTCGAAGATGCGCTCCAGGTCGCTCGAAGCGATGCCCACCCCCGTGTCGCGCACCGCCACCTCCGCGTGCGATCCGCGACAGGAGACCGCGACCGTGACGCGCCCCTTCGGCGGGGTGAACTTCGCGGCGTTCTGGACGACGTTTCCGACCGCCTGCGCGATGCGGGTCGTATCCGCGTCTATCCAGACGGGGCCGAACGGCAGGTCGAGGTGCATCTCGATGTCGCGATGCTCGAATGCGTCCCGATGATCGTCGCACGTCCTGCGAACCACCTCGCGCAGATCGAGATGCTCCCGGTTCAGCGAGATCTTCCCGTGCGAGATCCGGGTGACGTCGAGCAGGTCGTCCACGAGCCCCGACAGGTGTTTCACCTGCCGCTCGATCACGGAGCGGGCGCGAGCCGCCTGCGCGGCCGAGCTGGCACGATCGAGCACGATCAGGCTGTTGCGGATGGGAGCGAGCGGATTGCGGAGCTCGTGAGAGAGCACCGCGAGGAACTCGTCCTTCCTGCGATCCGTCTCCTCGAGGCGCTCCTTGGCCTCGCGCACGGAGGAGAGCAACGTCTCCCGCTCCGCGGCCGCGTGCGCGAGCTTCAGGTTGTTGAAGCTCGACTGCGACACCATCCCGGCGAACTTCAGGAAGAACTCCATCCCGGCCGCCACGTTCGCGCTGCTCAGCCGCGGGACCGCGTCGAGGGCGGCGAGGTACTCGCGCTCATCGAAGCCGTAGCGCGCCGCCTGTGCACGGAACACGTCGTACTCGATGGGCTCGTCCTCGAAGAAGAACTGTCCCATGAACACGTTCCCGGCGTGATGCCCGCCGATGTGGATGGGCGTCGCGACGTCCCACATGTTGTTCTTGCACTTGTAGCGCCGGATCTCGCCGGCTGGGACGCCGGCCGACAGCCTCGTGTCGCTGTCGATGCAGTGCTTGCAGGTCTCGGGGTGCACGCGATGGAACTTGGTGCAGATGTCCTGCCACCCCACTCCGACGAGCACCCGTCCTTCCAGATCGATGATCGCCATCGGGATCCGGGTGAGCTCATGGAAGTCCCGCATCATCGACCGCAGCGCATCCGCGTCCAGGACGTCGCCGAGCTCGAGCGTCGCGAGCTCGGCGGACGGCGACAGGATGGCTTGCAGCTTCGTCCGGACGCGCCGCTCGCTCTCCCGCAGCGCCTCCTCCGCCTCGCGCTCCATCGTCTGGTCGCGGAAGACGAGCACCACCCCCGAGACCCTGCCTTGCGCGTCGCGGATCGGTGCAGCGCTGTCCGCGATGGGCCGCTCGGAGCCATCGCGCGCGACGAGCGCCGTGTGGTTCGCGAGACCGACGACGATGCCCTCGGCGAGCACCCGACGGATCGGGTTCACCGCAGGCTGGCGCGTCTCCTCGCTGATGATCCGGAACACCTCGTCGACGTGTCTTCCAGTAGCCGCTCCCGCGCTCCAGCCCGTGAGCTCCTCCGCGACCCCGTTCAGCAAGGTCACGCGGGACTCGTCGTCGGTCGCGATCACCGCATCGCCGATGCTGCCGAGCGTGACGCGCAGCCGCTCCTTCTCCGCCGCGAGCTGCTCGAAGGCCCACCTCTGCTCGGTGACGTCGTTGCCGTAGACGTTCACCTCGTTCCCGCTCACGCTGAGCGACAGGGCGAACGTCCGACCCGCGGACGCGAGCTCGATCCAGATGCGCGTACGCTCGTCGAGGGCGCGTCGGGCGGCGACCGCGAGCTCCGGAGGGACCCGCTCCCCCACGGCGAGCGGGAGGTCCGGCAGCGCCGAGTACGCCGCGGAATTCGCGTAGGCCAGCGAGAGGTCCGAGGCGATCCGGAGGACTGGGTCCGGGTTCTCTTCCGGGAACCGCGCGAGCGAGGCTGCGCGCTCATGGGCCTCACGCAGCGCGGCCTCGGTCCGGAGCACCTGGTCCTTGAGCTGGACGTCGCTCACGTCCTCGACCGTCAGCACGGCGCGCAAGGTCCCCTCACGCTCCACGGCCGACGCGCTCACGAGCATGCACACGTCGGACTCGTCCGCGTCCCGGCGCAGCCGCATGAACGTCCGCGCCCTGTGAACGGAGCGAGTCGTGAGCGCCTGGTCCACCGAGTTCCGGATGACGCACTGCTTGCAATCCCGCTGGCGGCCGCATCCCCCCTCCCCCGTGGAGTGCACGCAGCGAAGCGCCTCGCCTCCGCGCTTCATGAGGAGGGTGGGCTCCGGCTCTCCCAGCAGCGCGCGCGCCGCTCGGTTCACGCGCAAGAGCCGTAGGTCGTCGTCGACGATGAAGGTCGGCGCCGGGTACGCGTCGAAGACGTCGAGCGCTTCACAGGCATGCGAGTCCATGGGGCCGTCCGTGCAACCCGATCGGGTGCGGCGCGAATCATAGCAGGGTGAGTTCACACGACGGACAGGCGCCGCATCGCCCTAGAACATGATCGTCGTGAAGAACGAGATCGAACCCTCGAACGTCCTCGTCGAGCGGTCGGGGAAGCGCACCGAGGGGTCGATCGGCGCGAGGTACACGCCGCGGTAGCTGCCCCAACCATACGCACCGCGGACCGCCACCGCGGTCAGGAGATCCCACTCGTTGCTCCCGCGCAGCGCCTTCACGACCTTGCTCGGCCGGTAGATCGCACCCGACGTGAACCCCGTGTAGCGCAGCGAGCCAGCGGTGGCCGATGCCTCCGTCGACGCCGAGTCGAGGAACAGGCCCGCTCCCAGCGTGAGGTCGGGATCGAGCTGGTACGTGCCGCCCGCCCGCCCGTTCCAGCCCGCGTGGAAGACCCCGAACTCGCCATCGAGCGCGGGGTGCCAGTCGCCCTCCACCGCGAGCGTCCAGCGATCCTTCGCCCAGCGTCCTCCGAAGTACAGGCGCACCGGCTCGATCGCGGAAACGCCTCGGGCGGGCCTCTGCTCGGTCGCGGTCTGGCCCTGCGCCGCCGGCGAGACCGCCGGCATGAGCACGGCGAAGGAGAGGGACTTGTCGACGGGGCCCCAGGCGTAGAGGCGGATCGTCGGGCCGCGCACCGCGGCCGCGAGGCGGAGACGATCGGTCACCTGGAATTGCGCTCCCAGCAGCGTCCGCAGTCCCAGGACGCCCCCGTCGCCGCGCTCCGAGTAGACGACGTGGCTTCCGCTGTCGGAGCTCGAGCCCGTGTTCGTCGCGAGCGAGGCGTTGAGGTCCACGGTCCAGACGTCCGTGGAGTAGGCACCTTGCAGCATCGCGCCGATCCGGAGCCTGCTCGTCGCTTGCCATCCGACGCCGACGCCGCCCCAGGTGTCGTCACGCCGCTCGGTGAAGGCGTAGGTCTGCGCGTACGTCGCCGAGGTGTAGGGGCTCGACGGGTACGCGCCGGCCGACGTGACCGTGACCGAGCCGCCATCGTAGTCGTGATACGGCGTCCAGACGCCGATCGACACCCCGAGCCCCTCGCGCAACCGGAACGCGTAGGACAGGACCGACGGCACCGAGGAGTACCGGAGCGACTTGATGTCGCCCGATACGGTTCCCCAGGGGAGCGCGACCTGGGCCGCGTCGTGGATGACCGTCGCGCTCTCGGCGTATGCGCTCGCGCCGACCTGGATGCTGCTGCGCGACACCGCGCCGAGGGCCGCTGGGTTGTACCAGCCACCACCGCCGACGTCGTCGGACGCGAGCACGGCACCCGCCGTGATCGCTCCCTCGGGCGAGACGGGGACCGACTCCAGGCTCTTCGCCCCCGCGACGAGTGGCGCAAGCAACGCAATCGAGACCGCGAAGCCCCAAACGCGGCGGGGTATACGCGCCGGGTCGGCTCCTTGGGCCTGGACCATACGATCGTCCTATCACGCAGTCGCAGACGTCACGGAATCGACGACCCCCGAGGCCCTTTCGAGGCGCCCTCGGAGATTCGCGCCCTCGCGCTGCAGCTCGGCGGCGCGGCCGCGGCGGGCGACGAGGAAGTAGAGGATCGGCACCGCGACCCGCGAGAGCACCGTCGCCGCCACCTCGCCGGCCATGAGGCTCACCGCCAGCCCCTGGAAGATGGGGTCGGCCAGCATCACGGCGCTGCCGACGAGCACGGCCGTGGCTGTGAGCAGCATGGGGCGGAACCGGACCACGCCCGCCTCCTCGACCGCAGCCGCGAGCGGCATCCCCTCCCGCAGCTTCAGCTCGATGAAGTCGACGAGGATGATGCTGTTCCGCACGATGATCCCGGCGCCGGCGATGAAGCCGATCATGCTGGTCGCCGTGAAGAAGGCGCCGAGCGCGAAGTGCCCCGGCAGGATGCCGATGAGCGACAGCGGGATCGGGACGAGGATGACCCACGGCACCGCGAAGCTCTGGAACCAGCCGACCACGAGGACGTAGATGAGGACGAGCACGGCCGCGAAGGCCAGGCCGAGATCTCGGAAGACCTCCAGCGTGATGTGCCACTCGCCGTCCCACTTCAGGGCCGGCTGCTCGGTCGAGGCGGGGTGGTCGAGGCCGAGGCGCGGCACCACCTCGCCACCGGCGCTGCGGAGCGGCTCGAGCTTCCGGTTCAGCTCGGCGAGCGCGTAGACCGGGCTCTCGATCTCGCCCGCGAGATCTCCGAAGACGTAGGAGACCGGCAGGAGGTTCTTGTGGAAGAGGGGCGGGTCCACCCTGCCCTGCTCCGCGCGGACGAGCTCGGCGAGCGGCACCGGGCCGCGGCGTCCCGGGATGGTCAGCTGCAGC
>Ga0306923_10004779_pt1 | contig 13035 bp, 12 predicted proteins | sample sta12Can44000108_FD_203841 | JGI IMG/M metagenome (GOLD analysis project Ga0306923, IMG submission 203841) | Lab enrichment of tropical soil microbial communities from Luquillo Experimental Forest, Puerto Rico - statanox.12C.anox.44.000.108 (v2)... | ecosystem: Environmental > Terrestrial >... | reverse complement strand
TAGCCCATCACCGAGCGCCCTTAGAGCACCTAACAAAACTCGAACCAGACTTCCGCGGCCACAAGCCACGGGTCGATCAGGCCCGCCGATCATCGCATTCTCATCGAGGAGAGCGCGATGCGTGAAGACGAGCGGAGCGAGCCCTGCGAGCGAGCAGCAAGGACCGCACGAAGGACGTCGTCATGGACTCGTATCGCGCCCTCGCTATGAGCCTGCGTCTCGGCTTTCCGTAGATGCGATCGAACGCCAGGCCTGCGTGCCCGTCTCATCGCTTGTTGCCACAACTGCGCTACAGCGAGCGGGCTCGCGCGAACGAAGCTTCCGCGGTTACGCGGCGATGGCCGGTGACGCACGAGGACTGAATATCCCCGTATCGCGCGAGACCTTCAGCTACCTACGGCTCGATCCCTTGCGTGCCTGGGGTGCTTGCGTCCGCGCGCCTAGTCCCGGTACCGCTCGCCGATATGTCCGCCCGGTCAGCCGATCGCTGCGTGCAGGCCGCAGGGTAGTCGCCTGCAGCCCCGGCGCGAGCGGCGCGAAGGCCCTGGCGGCAGGAGGCCGGCCACCCGGCGCGGCCCTCTACGCGAGTGGCCGCTAGACTTCAACCGTTGGCGCGGGCGGTCATGGCGGCAGGTCCGTTCGTCCTGAAGTCGGTCGCGACTCTGGAGCGCGCTGGGAGCAGGCGCGCGAGCGACTCGCCGCGGCGAGTGGAGAGTACATCGGCCGCATGGCGGGGGTAGATGAGTGGAGCATCGACGTCGGAGTCGGGTTCGCCCGCAGTAACGGCCGGGAAGGCGTCGGCGCGGCGCGGGTGGGAGCGCGTTCTCAGCCCCGTCGAGCGGCTCTCCGAGATCCTGTTCGGGCTGGTGATGGCGCTCTCCATCACCGGGCGCTGAGCGTCGCCGCGGGCGGCGAGGAGGACGTTCGCCGGATGCTCGCCGCGGCGATCGGGTGCAACACGGCCTGGGGGATCGTGGACGGGCTCATGTACCTCATGTCGGCGCTCATCGTGCGGTACCGGGGGCGCGCGCTGATCGACGCCATCCGGGCAGATCCGGACCCGGAACGGGCGCATCGCGCCATCACGGACCATCTCCCGCCGCTCCTCGCGACTGAGATCCGGAAGCCCGAGCTCGAGCACGTTCACCGGCAGCTGGCCACGATGAAGGACTTGCCCAGCGCGGGACTGACTGGACGTGATCTCTTGGGGGCCTTCGCCGTATTCCTGCTCGTCTTCGTCTCGACGCTGCCCGTCGTCGTCCCGTTCTTGCTACCGCTCACGCCGCGCTCGGCGCTCCGCACGTCGCACGGCGTCGCTCTGGCGCTGCTCTTCGCCGTCGGTTTCCGCCTCGGCAGGTATGTCAAGTACCGGCCGCTCGTCGTCGGCGCCGCCATGATCGCGCTCGGCGCGTCGCTGATGGCGATCGTCGTTGCGCTGGGTGGGTGACGTCCGGCGGCACCAGGTTCTCCGGCGTGGTCGGGGCGCCGTTCAGCGATGCACGTTGAACTCGCTCGCCAGTCTCACCTCGTCCATGAGGAGGCGAAGCCTCATCGCGAGGGATCGCGCGACGGCGTGATAGAGTTGGTAACCGGCCTCCGTATTCTCGGCGAGCCTCGCGCGCAACCGCTCCGGGCGGAGGGCGTAGGCGTCGACGCGCTCCAGCGCGACCGCGGTGATCCCGACGGGCCCTCCGTCGAGCAGCGTCACGAGCCCGATGGTCTGCCCGCTGCCGAAGTCGACCGTGGGCATGCCCTCGCGCGAGCAACGAACGGTTCCGGTCCGAATGAGGATCAACGCCTTGGCCGGTTCGCTCTCGGACGCGAGGATCTCGCCGCCGCCGAACGTGACCGGCTCTACCACCTCGGCCACGAGTCTCAGCACGGGCTCGCTCACGTGCTGGAACACGAAGATCTGCTTCAGAGCTTTCACGGCGTCCTGCATGAGGTCCTCCGACGCGCGGGGTCGATGCCCGAATCTTGTGTCGCCCGCGGGAAGCACGCGGGCATCGAACCGATCGGCGTTCGTTCTGTGGCCCGGCCGCCACGCGATCGCTCGCTTCCCGGAACTTCCGGCGGGTGACGGACGCGCTGGCGCACGATCCCGGTGATGCCGACGATTGGGGGGTTGCCGCTCGCGCGTGCCGGCAGCGGCACCTGACAGCGGGGACCAGGGTCATGACGGAATCACGAGCGCTGCTGCGCTACACCCGGGCGACCGCCATCGTCGGCGACATCATGCGGATCCGGGCCCGAGACGTGGGGCTTGGCGAGATGGCGCTCGTAGATCTTCCGGACGGAGAGCAGTCGCTCGCCCAGGTGATCCAGCTCCAAGGGGACGAGGCGTCCCTCCAGGTGTTCGCTGGAGGAAAGGGGCTCTCGACCGAGGCCACGGTCCGCTTCCTCGGGCACCCGACCCAGGTGACGTACTCACCGTACATCCTCGGCCGCGTCTTCCGCGGCGATGGGCAGCCAATGGACGGAGGCCCCTCCCTTGCCGAGGAGCGCCAGGTGGACGTGGGTGGCCCCTCGGTGAATCCGGTGACGCGCGTCGTCCCCGACAAGATGATCCGAACCGACGTCCCGATGATCGACGTCTTCAACTGCCTCGTCGAGAGCCAGAAGATCCCGATCTTCTCGGCCGCCGGCGAGCCGCACAACGCGCTCCTCGCGCGCATCGCCATCCAGGCGGACGCGGACATCGTCGTCTTCGCCGGGCTGGGCCTGATCTTCGACGACTATCACTTCTTCCGCGCCCGCTTCGAGGAGGAGGGGATCTTCGGTCGCACCGCGATGTTCGTGAACCTGGCGTCCGATCCCATCGTCGAGCGCGTGCTCGCCCCGGACCTGGCGCTCAAGGTCGCAGAACGCTTCGCGGTGGAGGAGAAGAAGCGGGTCCTGGTCCTCCTCACCGACATGACCGCCTACGCCGACGCTCTGAAGGAGATCGGGATCTCCATGGAGCGCGTCCCGTCGAACCGCGGCTACATCGGCGACCTCTACAGTCAGCTCGCGGTTCGCTACGAGCGCGCCTGCGCATATCGAGGAGCGGGCTCGGTCACGGTCCTCACCGTAACGACCATGCCGGGGAAGGACGTCACCCACCCCGTCCCCGACAACACCGGCTACATCACCGAGGGTCAATTCTACCTGCACGACGGCGTGATCGACCCGTTCGGCTCCCTCTCCCGCCTCAAGCAGAACGTCATCGGCAAGGTGACCCGCGAGGATCACGCGCAGCTCATGAACACCATGATCCGCCTGTACTCGGGCGGCAAGGAGGCGCTGCAGAAGCAGGCGATGGCGTTCGACCTCTCCGCCCACGATCGCAAGCTCATCCGGTTCGCGGAACTCTTCACCCAGCGCTTCATGGCGCTCGACGTGTCGCTGCCGCTGGAGCGGGCGCTCGACCTGGGCTGGAGGACGATGGGGGAGTGCTTCGAGCCGGAGGAGTTGCTCATGAAGCAGGCGCTCGTGGACCGGTACTTCCCGCGCGACGTCCGGCCCGAGCCCCCCGAGGCGGCAGCCGAAGGGCGGGCCTGACCGAGGGAGAGGATCGTGGCCGTCGCGCTCAGCAAGAGCTCCCTGCAGCACCGCCGGGACGAGCTGCGCCTCTTCCAGCGGTTCCTGCCGTCGCTCGAGCTGAAGCGGCAGCAGCTCACCGGCGAGTACAAGAAGGCCGCCGAGGCGCTGGCCCAGGCCGAGCGCAGGGCGGCCCGGGCGAGCGGCGCGCTCCCGGCCTTGCTGCCGTTCCTGGCCAGGGCCGGAGAGAGGCTGTCGGCGATCGTCCGCGTCCGGCGCGTCGAGCTCGGCGAGGAGGACCTGCTCGGTCTGCGCCTGCCGACGCTGCGCGCCGTCGAGTTCGACGTGGCGCCGTACTCCCTTCTCGCCACGCCCTTCTGGTTCGACGACGCGGTGGCCTGCCTGAAGGAGACCGCCACGGAGCGGCTGCGCCTCCGCGTCTATCGCGAGCGCGTAGCCCGGATGGCGGGCGCCGTCCGCCGCGTCTCCCAGCGCGTGAACTTGTTCGAAAAAGTGCTCATCCCGGGCGCCGAGCGGGACATCGCGCACATTCGCATCTTCCTGTCGGACATCGAGCGCGCTGCCGTGGTGACGTCGAAGATCTCCAAGGCCAAGCGCGCCCGGGAGCGGGCGGCCGCGAAGAGGGCCCCGGGAGGCGGTTGATGGCGATCGTCCTGCTCGACAAGGTGACGCTCTACGGCCCGGCCGCCGAGAAGGGCGACGTGCTCGAGGCGCTTCAGCAGCTGGGATGCCTGCACCTCGTCGATCTCCGGCCCGGGGAGGGGCGGGGCGCCGAGGTCGCAGCCTCCGACACTGGCGCACGCGCCGCCCTGCAGTACCTGGAAGACAGCCCGGTGCGGCGGCGCCCGCAAACGCGGGCGGGGGTCGACTTCCAGGCGTTGGTTAAGGAGGCGCTGGAGGTCCGGGATCGCTCCCACGCACTCGGCGAGGAGCAGCAGCAGGTCCGCCGGGGGATCGCGGACGTCGAGCCCTGGGGCGACTTCGAGGTGCCGGACTGGGGTCGGGAGGGCGCGCTGCGGCTCTGGTTCTACGTCGTCCCGCTGCACAAGCTCGACCAGCTGAAGGACGTCGACGCGCCGTGGAGCGTCGCCGCGCGCGACCACCGGTTCGCGTACGTGGTCGTCGTGGCCGCCGAGCCGCCGGAGGGGATGCCGGTGGCTCCGGTGACCCTTCCCCCGCAGCGGCTCTCGGCGCTGAGGGGGCGGCTCGAGGAGATCGAGCGGGAGCTGGAGGACCTCGAATACCGGCGCATCGGCCTGACGCTGCACCGTGAGGCCCTCGCCGCGTCGCTGGACGAAGCCGACGACCGCGCCGCGCGAAAGCGGGCCGGGCTCGCGGCCCTGGAGCGAGACCAGCTCTTCGCCCTGAGGGGATGGGCTTCCGCCGCGCAGGTCCCGGCGCTCCGGAAGCTCGCCGCGGACCGCCGGCTCGCGCTGACCGTCGAGCCTCCCGGCCCAGGAGATGCTCCGCCAACCCTCTTCGACAACCCTCCTGCGCTCCGCGGCGGCGAGGGCATGGTGACGTTCTACCGGACGCCTTCGTATCGCATGTGGGACCCGTCACGGACGGTGTTCTTCTCCTTCGCGGTGTTCTTCGGGATGATCTTCTCGGACGCCGGCTACGGCCTCGTGCTCGGGCTCTTCACGCTCGCGATGTGGAGGCGCCTCGGGCGCTCGCCAGGTAGCGCCGCCGCGCGCGGCGTGCTGGTGGCGCTCGTCGCCAGCTCGATCTTGTACGGCGTGCTGGTGGGGAGCTACTTCGGCCTCGAGCCGCCGGCAGGCTCCTGGCTCGCGCGAGCGCGCGTCATCGACGCGGGGAATCTGAACCAGATGATGCTGATCTCGGTGGGCGTGGGGGTCCTGCACCTCACCTCGGCGAACCTCATCACCGCCTGGCAGCGTCGGAAGAGTGCGCGGGCCCTGAGCGCAGTCGGCTGGGCGATCGTTCTCCTCTCCGGGTTCCTCGCCGGGCTGGCGAAGAGCACGCCCGGCCTGGCGCGGTGGGCCTCCGTGGGCTTCGGAGGCCTCGCTCTCGGTGGCCTCCTCGTGCTGCTCTTCTCGAGCAGCCATCCCCTCTCGCTCGCGCCGCGCGCCCTCCTCGGCCGGCTCGTCGAGGGACTCCACGGCGTGACGGAGGGCTCCAAGGCCTTCGGCGACGTGCTCAGCTACCTCCGGCTCTTCGCGCTGGGGCTCGCGTCGATCAAGCTCGCCGAGGCGTTCAACGGTCTGGCGGCGACCTCCTTCGCGCACCGGGGCGCCGGGATCCTGCTGGGCATCCTGGTCCTCCTGGTCGGCCACGTGATCAACCTCGCGATGGGGATCATGGGCGGCGTCGTGCACGGGCTCCGCCTCAACGTGATCGAGTTCTTCAACTGGAGCCTCCCTGAGGAAGGGGAGCAGTTCCACGCCTTCTCGCGGAAGGCGGCGTCATAGGAGGGATGGCCATGGAATCGGCGTACGCGGTGATGGGCTGGGCTGGCATCTACGCGCCGGTGGCGCTGGGCGCGCTGGGGAGCGCGATCGGCTGCACCCGAGCCGGCAAGGCAGCCGTCGGGGCCGTCCTCGAGGTGGACGGCGGCTACGGGCGCTACATCGGGCTCTCCGTCCTGCCCTCGTCCATCATCATTTACGGCATCGTGATCATGTTCACGCTCAACCGGCCGGTGAAGCCGGAGGTCGCGCCCGGCCTGTTCGCGGTGGGCGGGCTGGTGGGGATCGCGCTGCTCTTCATCGGCGCTCTGCAGGGCGAGTGCTGCGCCGCCGCCATCAACGCGAGCAAGGGGAAGCCGTCGATCTTCGGTCTCTCGATCACGCCAGCGGCCATCGTCGAGGGGCTCGCGGTGTTCGCCTTCGTGTTCGCGCTCATCGTCAGCGGGTCACTCCCGAAGGGGTGAGTCATGCCACAGGGACCGAAGGACCAGGAGTCCAGAGGCGAGCCCGCGGCGGCGCAGGGCTCGCCCGGCTCCGAATCGGCGGGGGTCGAGAGCCTCATCGGAAGGCTCCGCGACGACGGGATCGCGGAGGGCCGCACCCGCGCCGAGGCGATCGTCACCGCCGCGGAGCAGCAGGCCGCCGAGATCGTCGCCGCCGCGCACCACGAGGCGGAGGCCGCCGTGAGCCAGGCGAGGGAGGAGGCCGGCAAGCTCCGGACGGCGGGCGACGACGCGATCCGCCTCGCCCTGCGGGACACGATGCTGTCGCTCGAGGGCAACCTCATCGAACGCTTCCACGACATGCTGCGCCGGTTGGTGAAGGGGGCGCTTCAGGATCCGGAGACCCTGAAGCGGCTCGTGCTCGAGGTTGCCGGCAGCGCCGCGCCCTCCGTCGCCGGCCGGCGGGCGGTGGTGCTCCTCCCCGCGTCGCTGGTCTCGCTCGAGGACCTGCGGCGAAGCCCAGAGGAGGCGAAGCCCGGGACGCTCATGCACTTCGTTCTCACCCTGGGCGGCGGCCTGCTCCGGGAGGGAGTGACGTTCGGGGCGGCCGACGACATCGAGGCGGGGATCCGCGTCAAGCTCACCGACGACGACATGCACGTCGAGTTGACGGAGTCCGCCGTGAGCGACCTCCTGCTGCGGCACCTCCTGCCCCGGTTCCGGGCGCTGCTCCGCGGGGCGGTGGTGTCCGAGGCCGGCGCCGCCGCGGGCGTGGGCGGTCGCGACAGGCAGGTCACGCCGTGATGAGGCCGTGGCCCCGTAGCTACCACATGCTGGTCTCCAGCCTGCCGGCGCTGCCGCCGCAATTCGACGCGGGCCCGCTGCCCATCAGTTCTGAACGGCTCCAGGGCCGCCTGCGGATGCTCGACCCCGCCGACGCGAAGGAGATGGAGCGGCTCCTGGACGTCCTCGACTGGAGCCGAACGTTGCCCGAGAAGGATGACGCCGCGATGGTGCACCGCTACGGCGAGCTCCTCCTGCGGATCGGTCATCCAACGCTCCGTGAGATCGCGGCCGCCTTCGTGGACGTGCAGATGATCCTGACCGCCTTGCGACGGCGCCGCCTCGGGCTCGGTCCCCCGGAGGTCGGCGTGGGACGGTGGCTCGACCACGTGCGCCGCCACTTCGCGGAGCCCGACCTCGGGCTCAGCCGCGTCTTCCCTCACCTCGCCGAGCTCCTCCGGCTGCTGGAGGCGGACGACGTGCTGGCCTTCCACCGCGCGCTCCTCGAGGCCACCTGGAAGCAGCTGAAGGCACGCGCCGCCGACCACTACTTCAGCTTCGAGGCCGTCGCCCTGTACGTGGCCCGCTGGGAACTCATGCGCGCCTGGCGGGAGCGCGACGCCGAGCGCGGGCGTGCGGTGTTCGAATCTCTCGTCAGCGAGGCGATGGGTGAATATGCGGACCTCCCAACATGAAGCGCGCGTCGTGGGCGTCGCCGGAAACATCCTGAACATCGAGAGCGACGCGCCACTGACCAAGAACGCCCTCGTCTTCGTCCGAACCGGCGACGTTCGCCTCCAGGGCGAGGTGCTCCGGGTGGAGGGCCACCGCGCCGACGCCCAGATGTTCGAGGAGACCCAGGGCGTTCGCGTGGGGGACGGCGTGGAGATCACCTCCCAACTGCTGTCCGCCTCGCTCGGCCCCGGCCTGCTCGGGATGGTCTACGACGGGCTCCAGAATCCGCTCGCGGCGCTCGCGCAGCGCGACGGGTTCTTCCTCGCGCGCGGCAGGACCGCCGACGCACTCGACCCGGCGCGCCGGTGGACCTTCACGCCGCGGCGGAGCCCGGGCGAACGCCTGCAGCCGGGCGACGTCCTCGGCTTCGTGCCGGAGCACCGCTTCACGCACAAGATCATGGTGCCCTTCGGCGAGCCGGGAGAGGTGGAGCTGCTCTCGATCCGAGGCGGTGAGCTCGGCGTGAACGACCCGGTAGCGCGGATCCGCGACGCGGCCGGGAAGGAGCGCGAGCTCACCATGGCCCAGCGCTGGCCGGTGCGTCGCCCCTTGCCCGAGAGGCTTCTCCGCCGCCGCCTCTCCGAACGTCGCTTTCCCGTCGAGCCGCTCGGGACGACCATCCGCCTCATCGACACCTTCTTCCCCGTCGCCCTGGGGGGCACGGCCTGCATCCCCGGCCCGTTTGGCGCTGGCAAGACGGTGCTCCAGGGGCTCATCGCACGATTCTCGACCGCCGACGTGGTGATCCAGGTGGCCTGCGGCGAGCGGGCCGGCGAGGTGGTCGAGACCATCGAGGAGTTCGCCCGGATGAAGGATCCGCGCGGCGGCCTCCTGATGGACCGGACCGTGGTCATCTGCAACACGTCCTCGATGCCGGTGGCCGCGCGCGAGGCGTCCATCTACATGGGGATCGCGCTCGGCGAGTACTACCGGCAGATGGGGCTGAACGTGCTCCTCATCGCGGACTCCACTTCGCGGTGGGCGCAGGCGATGCGTGAGACCTCCGGACGGCTCGAGGAGATCCCAGGCGAGGAGGGCTTCCCGGCCTACCTGGACTCGTCGATCAAGGGCGTATACGAGCGCGCGGGCGTCCTCGCGGCTCGGGACGGCTCGGTGGGGAGCCTCACCATCATCGGAACGGTCTCTCCCGCGGGCGGTAACTTCGACGAGCCGGTCACGCAGTCGACGCTCGGCACGGTGAAGTGTTTCCTCGGGCTATCGTCGGCGCGGGCCTATCGGCGCTTCTACCCGGCGGTAGACCCGCTCATGTCCTGGTCGCGCTACCTCGATCAGCTCCGCCCCTACTTCGACGAGCACGTTCGGCCAGGCTGGACCGACTCGGTACGCGCGCTCTCGGAGCTCCTGCGGCAGGGCGATGGCATCTACCAGATGATGCAAGTGACCGGCGAGGAGGGCGTCACACTTCAGGACTTCGTGACGTACCAAAAGGCCACCTTCGTCGACATGGTGTACCTGCAGCAGGACGCCTTCGATCCAGTGGACGCCTCGACCTCGCAGGCGCGCCAGCGAGAGGCGTTCGAGCTGGTCCGAGGCCTGGTCCAGCGCGACTACCCGTTCAAGGACAAGGACGAGGCCCGCACGTTCTTCACGCGGCTCACCGGCCTCCTCAAGAACCTGAACTACGCGCCGGCGGACTCCCCGGACCACGCGGCGCGCCTGGCGGAGATCGAGGAGCTGGTGGAGACGCTCGGCCGCGGCCCCTCCCCGGAGGTTGCCGGCCGACGGGCCGCCGAGGGTGCGGAGGCAAGGCCCACCATCCATTGATGCCGCGACTCAACCCTGAGGGGGCAGCGTTCATGGCAGCAGGGAAGGCCACAGCCCGCGAGGAAGCCCGCTCCGCGCGGCTCAAGCGCAAGGAGTACGAGCGGGAGGTCGCGAAGCTCCACGTCGAGCTGGTGAAGCTCCCGGAGTGGGTGAAGGGCGAAGGGCTCAAGATCTGCGTGGTGTTCGAGGGGCGCGACGGCGCGGGCAAGATCGTGATCTTCGATCGCAGCTGGTACAACCGGGCAGGCGTGGAGCGGGTGATGGGGTTCTGCACCGAGGAGCAGGCGCGGCGCTTTCTCCGGATCGTCCCCGCGTTCGAGAAGGCGATGGTCGATTCGGGCATCGTCCTCATCAAGTACTGGCTGGAGGTGAGCGAGGACGAGCAGACGCGCCGCCTCCAGGACCGGATCGACGACGGGCGCAAGGTCTGGAAGCTCTCGCCGATGGATCTCCTCTCGTATAGCCGCTGGTACGACTACTCGCGGGCTCGCGACGAGATGTTCGCCGCCACCGACACGAGGTTCGCGCCGTGGTGGGTCGTCCGCTCGGACGACAAGCGGCGCGCCCGGCTCAACCTCATCCGGCACCTTCTCTCCCAACTCCAGTACAAGGACGTGACGCGGCGGGAGAAGGTGAAGCTCCCGAAGCGCCAGAAGCGCGGCGGCTACCGGGAGTCGAACCACCCATTCAAGTTCGTGCCGGAGAGGTACTGATCGAGGCGTGACATGGCCCCACCCCCGCCCGCCGCGTCCTCGCCCGCAGCCTCGCGTCGGCCTGGGGGGTCGCTCCTCGGCTGGCTGCGCGGGTACGAGCGCGCCTGGCTCGCGGCCGATCTCGTCGCTGGGCTGACCGCCGCAGCGGTAGTGCTCCCGAAGGCGATGGCCTACGCGACCGTCGCGGGCCTCCCGGTGCAGGTGGGTCTGTACACCGCCTTCATCCCGGCGGTGGTGTATGCGCTGCTGGGGGGGTCGCGGGTGCTGAGCGTCAGCACCTCCAGCACCATCGCCATCCTGACCGCCTCGGCGCTGACCGCGGCGGTCCCGGACGCGAGCCCGGAGCGGCTCCTCACCGCCGCCGCCACCCTCACGCTCCTCGTAGGCGCGATGCTCTCGGGAGCCGCCGTGCTGCGGCTCGGGTTCATCGCGAACTTCATCTCGGAGCCGGTGCTGGGCGGCTTCAAGGCCGCCATCGGGCTCGTCATCGTGTTGGACCAGGTGCCGAAGCTCCTCGGCGTCCACATCCACAAGGTGGGGTTCTTCCGCGACCTCCTCCGCCTGGCCGAGGCCGTCCCCGCGACCCACGTCCCGACGCTCCTGCTCTCGATCGCCCTCGCGGCAGTGATCCTCTCGCTGATGAGGTGGGCGCCGAAGATCCCGGCGCCGCTCGTGGCCGTCGCCGCCGCCATCGGGGCGAGCGCGATGCTCCCACTGGCCGCCTGGGGAGTGAAGACCGTGGGGACGATCCCGGGTGGCCTCCCCAGGCCGACTCTTCCCGATCTGAAGCTGCTGGAGTCCCTGTGGCCTTCGGCGGCGGGCATCGCGCTCATGAGCTTCACGGAGACCATCGCCGCCGGGCGCGCCTTCGCGGGCAAATCGGATCTGCGCCCGTCCGCGAACCAGGAGCTCCTCGCCACCGGGCTCGGCTGCGCGGCCGGCGGACTCCTCGGCGCCATGCCCTCGGGTGGGGGGACCACCCAGACGGCGGTGAACCGTAGGGTCGGCGCGCGCACGCAGCTCGCCGGCCTGGTGACGGGCCTCATCTCGCTCGCGACCCTGCTCGTGCTCGCCCCCGCGCTCTCGCTCATGCCGGAGGCCACCCTCGCCGTGGTCGTGGTGATCTACTCGGCCGAGCTGGTGAGCCTGAAAGACTTCCGCGCCATCCTCGCGGTGAGGAGGACCGAGCTCGTCTGGGCGGTGACCGCCTTCGCCGGGGTGCTGTTGCTCGGGACACTTCGGGGGATCGTCGTCGCGGTGCTCGTGTCGCTCCTGGCGCTCGCGCAGCAGGCGAACCACCCGGCGGTGTACGAGGTCGTTCGCAAGCGCGGGACCAACGTGTTCCGCCGCCGCAGCGCGGAGCACCCGGACGACGAGTGGTTCCCGGGCTTGCTCCTGCTTCGCGTGGAGGGTCGGATCTACTTCGGGAACGCGGAGCGGGTGATCGACCTCCTGACCCCGATCGCGCTGTCCGCGGACCCGAAGGTGCTGGCGCTCGACTGCAGCGCCATCTTCGACCTCGAGTACTCGGCGCTGAAGATGCTCGCCAGTGCCGAGGAACGCGTCCGCCGCCACGGGGCGGAGCTCTGGCTCGCGGCGCTCAACCCCGAGGTCCGCGGCGTGGTGGAGCGCTCGCCGCTCGGGAAGGCGCTCGGGCGCGAGCGGATGTGCTTCAACCTCGAGGACGCGGTGGAACGGTTTCGCAAGCGCGGCGCGTAGGATGTGACTCCAGCTCGGACTCGCACTGGAGGAGGCGCATGCAACCCGAGGGAGTCCGTGCACCGGGAGAGGTTGGCGTCCGTCTCATCGTTGCCTACAAGGGGGGGAAGGCCGTCGCAGAGCTCATCCTCGCGGTGGTGCTCGTGGTCCTGGCCGCCTCCGGCGAGCTCGTCGCGCTGAGGGACCTTGCGACCCAGCTCCGGGAGCACCTCGCGAGTCGCTGGAGCGTGCTCGCCGGCCGGGCCATCGGGGCGCTGATGAGCGAGCGAGGCGTCCACATCGTCGAGATCGGGCTCGCGCTCGACGGCCTCGTGTCGGCCGTGGAGGCCATCACGCTGTGGCGAGGCTACCGCTGGGCGCCGTGGCTGGTCGTCGTCGCGACCGCCTCACCGCTTCCTCTCGAAATTGCCGAGATCGCTCGCACGCCCCGGCCGTCACGGGTCGGCCTGGCGATGGTCAACCTCGCGGTCGTCGGCGTCCTCGCTCGCCACATCGCGAGGCGATGGCGACGCTGAAGCGCGGGGTGCGCATGGCCGCGACGCGGCCTTGCGCTCGGTAGCCTTCGTCACCTTGAGCGCGGTCGGCTCGTCGCTGAGCTCACCGGTACTTGATGGCGGTGCCGGCGATCTGTTTGCGATCTGGCCCGGTCACTGCCGAGATGAGGAAGTCGCGCGTCACGATGACCGCGTCGGCCCCCATCTCGCACGCCTTCTCCCGCAGCACGTCGGCCGGCTTCACCTCCGCCGGCCAGTAGCCGTAGAGTTCGCCGAGCGCGTCGTACGCCGTCGCCGGCGGATTCTGGAGGAACTCGACCTGGCAGTCGTGCGGCCGCGCGGCGGCCTTGAACTCCGAGGGCTTCACCGAGACCGGTGACTTGGAGGAGCTCGC
>Ga0306923_10004775_pt1 | contig 13038 bp, 10 predicted proteins | sample sta12Can44000108_FD_203841 | JGI IMG/M metagenome (GOLD analysis project Ga0306923, IMG submission 203841) | Lab enrichment of tropical soil microbial communities from Luquillo Experimental Forest, Puerto Rico - statanox.12C.anox.44.000.108 (v2)... | ecosystem: Environmental > Terrestrial >... | reverse complement strand
CACAACGAAGATGCCATGAAAAACAGGTGACGATAACAAAAATTCCTTCACTCGCAAACATTGTTAAAACCTAACTGTACAATAAAAGTTATTTTTGCATTTCATTTGAATTTTAAATTATGAGCCGTAAAGGAAAAGTTCTGGTAGCAATGAGTGGCGGTATTGACAGTACCGTTACGGCCTTAATGTTACACAATGAAGGTTACGAAGTGGTGGGCATTACTATGAAAACATGGGATTATGCCAGCAGTGGCAGCAGTAGTAAAGAAACGGGCTGCTGTAACCTGGATTCGTTTAACGATGCCAGGCAAGCTGCCGTTAATAATGGATTTCCGCATTTTATTTTAGACATACGTGAAGAGTTTGGTGATTTTGTAATTGAAAATTTTGTGGAAGAATATTTGGCCGGTCGTACGCCAAATCCTTGTGTAATGTGCAATACGCATATTAAATGGCGGGCTTTATTAAAACGTGCCAATGCTTTAGATTGTGATTTTATTGCAACGGGACATTATGCAGAAGTTCGTCAGCATACCAACGGCAGATATGTAATCAGCAAAGGATTGGATGAAACAAAAGATCAGAGTTATGTTTTGTGGGGATTGGATCAGGAATTATTGAGCCGCACTATTATGCCATTGGGTAAATATCGCAAAACAGAAATAAGGCAAATGGCACACGATATGGGCTATCCTGAGCTGGCGAAGAAAAGTGAGAGCTATGAAATATGTTTTGTTCCTGATAACGATTACAGAGGTTTTTTAAAACACAGAGTTGCCGGATTGGAACAAAAAGTAGATGGCGGTTGGTTTGTTGATACCAAAGGCAATAGACTGGGTAAACATAAAGGCTATCCTTTTTATACAATTGGCCAGCGTAAAGGTTTGGAAATAGCATTGGGCAAACCTGCTTATGTAACTGCTATTGATCCTGAAAAAAATATTGTTGTTTTAGGTGATGAAAATGATTTGGATCAAAACAATGTTTTGATATCAAAAATCAATTGGATAAAATACGATGGCATTAGCGATGGCATGGAAGCCGTAACTAAAATCCGTTATAAAGACAGAGGTGCTTTAAGTAATTTATATAATACCGAAAATGGTATCAGGGCTGCGTTCTATGAGAATGTAAAATCTATTGCACCCGGGCAAAGTGCTGTATTTTATGAAGGCAATGATGTGATTGGCGGTGGAATAATACAAAGAGGAGAAATTATTCTTTCTTAAACAACGCCGCAAACATAGAATCAGCTTTTTTATCGTAACCGATTAAAACTTCCTGTTTAATTAATTGAAGGTTGAATTGCCGTTGAATGAATGCAACATTTTCTTCATTTTCTTTTTTAAATACGGAACAAGTAATGTACAAAAAGTAACCATCTTTTTTTAGATAAGGAATTGTATTACTTATAATCTTTTGCTGCAAAGCAACATACTCATTTAATTTTTCTTCATTAAAAAAATATAATTGTTCCGGCGTTCTGCCCCAAGTACCGCTGCCGCTGCAGGGAGCATCGCAGAGAATAATATCCAATTTCTGATTTGAAATTTCTGATTTGTTTTGACTATTGACCATTGGCCATTGACCATTCACTATTGACAAATCCGCCACAAAAGAATTATATTTTTTTATTCCTGCTTTCTCGAAACGCTGTTTTAAATTTTGCAGAATGGAAGAACGTACATCGCTTACCGTTAATTCGATATTTTGCAGCACATCTTTTGCTAAAATAGATTTACCGCCGCTGGCTGCACAGCAATCCCAAAGTTGAGTTGTAGGTTGTAAGTTGTAAGTGATAAGTTGAAGAAATTCTTTGATTTGTTGAGAGGAATAATCTTGCACAACAGCTTCTTTATCTAAATCAATAATGCTATCAATTTTACTTGTATTGGGCAATGCCAAACAAGTATCTGTTATTGGTTGAAACGGAATTTGACTGGCTTCTAATTTAGCCTTTACAATCTTTTCTTTGTGAGGACGAATGCGTAAAAACAAATCGGGTTGAATGAGATGAGAAGCAGCAAATGCTTTGGCATCAATAGTTTTGCTTAATTCATCTTTCCATGGAAAAATATCCTGAATGAAAAATATCGGGTATTTTTTTTGAATACAATCAATTCTTGCATTTATATCGTTACTCCATTCATTCCAGTTTTCGTCAAACAAAATATGCCAATCTTCTGCTGTTGCATTACATAAATAAATGGCAATTTTCAATCTTTCTTCAACAGATAATTGTTTTGCAGCATAACCGATTCTATAATAACAATAACACAAATGTGTGATGAATTTTCTATCCTTTGAGCCATATTTTTTATGCTGCGAAAAATATTGTTTTAAAAAATGTACCAACGGAATTTTTCCATCATACAATTTTATCAAACTAACAGCAGTATTAAAATAGGATTGAAAACGCATAAGCCCCAAAGGGAAGTTTTTAAATAAAAAAGTCTCACATGCATGAGACTTCAAAAATATCATTTAAAAATCATAGTTAACCGTAGTTTATAATTCCAATAATGTTTTTACGGGATCTTTACCAAACAATAATAATGCAGGGTTCTCCAATAATTCTTTTACACGCACTAAAAAGCTAACGCTTTCTCTGCCGTCAATAATTCTGTGATCGTAACTCAATGCTAAATACATCATCGGCCTTACTTCCACTTTTCCGTTAACAGCCATTGGCCTGTCCTGAATTTTATGCATTCCTAAAATGGCACTCTGCGGAATATTAATAATCGGTGTACTCATTAAGCTTCCAAATACACCACCATTGGTAATGGTAAATGTGCCGCCGGTTAATTCTTCTGCTGTTAATTTACTATCACGGGCTTTTGTTGCAAGCTCAACTACTTTCTTCTCAACCTCAGCCATAGTAAGACTTTCAACATTTCTAATTACCGGAACAGTTAACCCTCTCGGGGTACTTACCGCAATACTAATATCTGCATAATCATGATAAATTAATTCATCACCGTCAATGTAAGCATTCACAGTTGGCCATTCGCTCAAAGCAATAGCACAAGCTTTTGTAAAGAAACTCATGAAGCCTAAATTAACCTGATGGGCTTCTTTAAATTTATCCTTGAATTTTTTTCTGATGTCCATGATATTACTCATATCCACTTCATTAAAAGTGGTGAGCATAGCAGTAGTGTTTTTAGACTCAACCAACCTTCTGCTAATGGTTTTACGCAAATTGCTCAATTTTTCTTTGCGAACATTTCTGCTGAACAATTCTGTTCCTGTAAAAGATTTTTTACCAGGGTTATTCAGTGCATCCAACACATCGTTCTTCATAATTTTTCCACCATATCCAGATGGCGTAATGCTATCTACACTCACTTTTTTATCTGCAATAATTGCACTGGCAACAGGAGTTGCTTTAATATCATTAGAAACAGAAATAACAGGAGCTTGTGAAACTTCTAATTTCTGATTTGAAACTTGCGATTCCTCTTTTGTAATTTTTACTTCTTCATTCGTGCTTGCTTCAGGTTTTTCCGCCGTTTCATCAATCTGTGCAAATACAGATCCAATAAGGATCGTATCACCTTCGGCAGCTAATGTTTTTAATGTACCTGATTTTTCTGCGTTCACTTCAAAAGTTGCTTTTTCACTTTCCAATTCGGCAATCACCTCATCAATCAAAACATATTCGCCATCTTTCTTTGTCCATTTTAACAAAGTAACTTCATTGATGGATTCGCCTACCGACGGAACTTTTACATCTATCATACAATTATTTTCTTTTTGTTGTCAAATTTCTGTTTTCAATTAAGCATCGTTGCGTCGCACACTTCAACTTTCTGCTCTTTATTCTACACTCATTCTATCACTCACTCATTAAATATTAAAAGCTGTTTCAATAATTTCTTTCTGTTCCTGTGCATGAACTTTTGCATAACCTGTAGCTGTTGCTGCACTTGCATTTCGACTAATTACGCCAAAATTAATCTGTTGCAAATTCATTTTTAAAAACGAAGCTGCACCCATATTCAACGGTTCTTCCTGTACCCAAAACCATGTTGCTCTATGGTATTTTTTATACAATGCATCCAATTGTTTTTGAGGTACCGGATACAATTGTTCTACCCGCACAATTGCCACATCGGTAACATCACCTTTCAATTGCTTTTCTGCTAATTCAAAATATAATTTGCCTGAGCAGAATAAAACTTTTTTAATATTATCGGCATCTTTTACAAAAGCATCATCAATCACTTCCTTAAATCCGCCTTTCGTAAAATCGTTGACAGAACTGTAGCTGCCGGGATAACGCAAATATGCTTTCGGAGAAAAATTAATTAACGGCTTCCTGAAAGGCCAAGCTACCTGCCTTCTCATGACATGAAATAAATTAGCAGATGTAGTAATGTTGGTAACAACCATATTCAACTCGGCACTTAACTGCAAAAATCTTTCCATACGGGCACTGCTGTGCTCCGGCCCCTGACCTTCATAGCCGTGCGGCAATAGCATTACCAAACCATTCATACGATTCCATTTTTGTTCGCCTGCTGCAATAAACTGATCGATCATCGTTTGAGCCCCGTTACTAAAATCCCCAAATTGAGCTTCCCATAAAACCAATGCATCGGGGTTTGCCAACGCATATCCATATTCAAAACCCAATACGGCATACTCACTCAACAAAGAATTATATATTCTGAATTTTTCTTGGTGTTCCTGCAAGCCTTTTAATCTGTTGTAACCTTTATTCGTTTCTTCATCCCGCAATATTGCATGGCGATGAGAGAACGTGCCACGCTTCACATCCTGCCCGCTCATACGAACAATTTTTTGTTCTGTGATGATGGATGCATAAGCCAGTAACTCGCCTGTTGCCCAATCAATTTTATTTTCCGTTTCTAATAATTTAATTTTTTCCTGTAATAATTTCTCAACTTTTTTCAATGGTTTAAAACCATCAGGCCATGCCATTATTCCTTTAAATAATTGGTTAATGGCATCTTCATTTAAAGCAGTATCCGGTGATGTATCAAAATCTTCGGGAGTGGCTCTGCGTAAGCTTTTCCAAGCCAATTCAGGCGGTTGATATTTATAAGGTAAAGGATGTTGTTTCACTTCATCCAAACGTTCCTGCAAATCGGCCCAAAACTTTTTTTCCATTTCTTTTGCCAACTCTTTTGCATCAGTTTCTCCATGTTCTAATAAAAAATTGGTATATACTTCGCGGGGATTTGCATGCTTCTCAATTAAAGCATACAATTGCGGTTGCGTATATTTTGGGTCATCGCCTTCATTATGTCCATGACGGCGATAACAAACCATATCAATAAAAATATCAGCATTAAATTTCTGACGATAACGTGTTGCAATCTCTGCACACTTTACAACAGCTTCCGCATCATCTCCGTTTACATGCAAAACCGGAGCCTGCACCATGGCAGCTACCGAAGTACAATAATCGGCACTTCTCGCATCATCAAAATCTGTTGTAAAACCAATTTGATTATTAATTACAAAATGCATGGTTCCACCAGTATAATAACCACGCAGTTTGCACATTTGCAATACTTCGTACACAATACCTTGTCCGGCAACAGAAGCATCTCCATGAATTAATATGGGAAGAATTTTATCGAAATTACTTTCATACATCACATCGGCTTTTGCCCGTGCAAAGCCAAGTACCACAGGGTTTACGGCTTCCAAATGCGATGGATTAGGCATTAATTTAAGATGAATATTTTTACCGTCGGCCGTTTCCACATCACTTCCATACCCCATGTGATATTTTACATCGCCACTACCCATCGTTTGATCTATTTTGGCAGTACCTTCAAACTCACTGAAAATTTGCTCGTAGGTTTTGCCCATAATATTTGCCAACACATTCAAACGTCCCCTGTGAGCCATACCTATCACCACTTCCTGAACATCATTGTTAGCAGCCGTGTTAATAATTGCATCTAATGCCGCAATGGTTGTTTCGCCTCCTTCTAAAGAAAACCTTTTCTGGCCGATATATTTTGTATGCAAAAACTTCTCAAACATCACACCCTCGTTCAGCTTTTCCAGAATCCTTTTCTTTTGGTGTATGGTTATGGGCTGATGAAACTTCTGCTCTATTTCCTGAATAAGCCAATCAACTTTTTCAGGATCTGATATATATTTAAATTCTACACCCACTTTATCGGCATAACATTTTTGCAAGTGCGTTAAAATATTTTTAAGCGACGTTTTACCTAATCCAATTAAATTGCCTGCAAAAAAATGTTGGTTTAAATCCATATCCGATAGGCTAAAAAAGGCCAAATCTAAATTGGCATTTCTATCCCTTCTTTCCCTAATAGGGTTGGTTTTAGCAATTAAATGCCCTTTGTTTCTGTAACCGAGAATAAGACGGTAAACATTTATTTCTTTTGCCCAGTTAATATTTTCTGCTGTATTAGGCTGATTGATGGCGGACACAGTTCCGGAAGAAACAGCAAAATCAAATCCTTCAAAGAATTTTTTTAAATCAGGGTCAGCTATATCAGGGTCTTTTAAAAATTCATTATATAAATTTTCTATATATGCAGGATGTGAGTTAGTTATGTATGAGAAATCCTTCATCTCAAGTAATTTTGGGTTCTTGTTAAGAGAGAACAAATATCGTGGATACAAGCAGATAAATGTGCTATTATTGATGAGTTTTAGATGGATTTACCAAAATAATAAATAAACAGAAAGGTGTTTTCGCAATTTTTTTTCACATAAATTTTCTATTTTAAATGAATGCCCTTACCTTTGCCGTCCGAATTTTAGATTTAAAAAGCAAATATGGCAAATCATTCAGCTACCAAAAAAGATACCAGACAAGCTGCAAAACGCAGAGACAGAAACAAATATTACGGTAAAACCACCCGTAATGCTATTCGTGAATTAAAAACTGTTTCTGACATTAAAGCTTACGGCGAGAAATTGCCAGACGTTGTATCTATGATTGATAAGTTAGCAAAACGCGGTGTTATCCATAAAAACAAAGCGGCTAATCTTAAGAGCAAATTAGCAAAGAAGAAAGCTTAATATCACAAACTACTATAATAAATAAAAGTCATCCTTTTTGGGGCTGGCTTTTTTTTATGCCTGTTTTTGTTTAAAATAGATAGTAAATCTGTTAATAGATGGTTTAATGGCAGTATAAGCAAAATTGCCATTGTGCAAAGTAATAATACGCTGAACTATAGATAAACCCAAGCCAAACCCTTTTACATTGGCAGAATTGCTTCCTCTGAAAAACGGCACTTTTAATTTATCTGTTTCCGAGGCGGTTAAATGCTTTCCGTTATTTTCAAAATACACATTTATCTGATTGGCAACAACATCAATAGTTACAAATACTTTTTTATCGGTTGAATATTGCCACGCATTTTTTATAAGGTTGGTAAAAGCCACTTTAAGCAAGGCATCATTGCCTTGTATCATTAAACCGTTTTCATCTTCCGGAATATTGGCAAATTCAAGTTCTAATTCAATTCCCGACAACATTTTTCTGGCACTTCCTATCGTTTCATATAAAACCTCATCAATCCTGAGCATTGGCCATTTAGAATAAGATTTTATTTTTTCGTATTGAGATAATAATAATAAAGAATTGGTTAACTCAACCATACCTACCTGATCTTCTTTTAGAGACTCTAATAGTTTACGATATTCTTCGTGTGAAAGATCTTTAGATAGCGCAATTTCTGTTTGAGATAACATGGTGGCCAACGGTGTTCTTAGTTCGTGAGAAGCATGATGTACAAAGCTTTTCTGCGATTCGAACGATTGGTTTAATCTTTCCAGCATGCCGTTAAAGCTATGAGCGATTTGTTGTACTTCATCGTTTCCTGTACTTTCAGAAACCCTTGCTGTTAGATTGCTCTCTGTTGTTTGCTGCATTTGCATACTTAAATTGGCAAGTGGCTTAAATGCAGAACGAACAAAGAAAAAAGATAAAAATGCAGTTAAGATTAACCCACCCAAGAATACACCAATTAATAAAAGCCTTAAAGTGGCTAATCGTTCAATTCCGCTTTTATCAACAGCCGAAACAATTACATAGTATTTGTTATCCAAAAAAATAATTACCCCATTTCTTTCTTCATTCCAAAATCGATATTCTGCTTCTGTAACTACGGGTAAATTTTTAAGCAGCTCGGGGGGTAACTGAAAATTGCTGGTATCCGGTTCTTTGTAAAGTACATTTTTGTTTTGATCAAGCAGAGCTAACTGTTCTTGGTAAAAGCTGTTTCTATGCTGATTAAAATTTCTTAATGATTTAAAAACAGAATCGTCGTGATTAGATTTTAAAGTACTGTATTGATCGTATAACGATAAGCCTTCGTCCCTCAATCTTCTATAAAAATCGGTATGATGATATTTTGAATAAAAAAGATAAACTGAAGCAGTTATTACCAACAGCATCAATGCTACAAAAACAGTAAAAAAAGCAGCAAATCTCAGCTTTAAATTCATATATTTTATTTAATAAAATAGCCAAATCCGGGTTTGGTTTGTATAAGCTTATCTTCAAACGGCTTATCAATTTTATTTCTCAAAAAGCTGATATAAACTTCTATGGTATTGGTACCTGTATCGAAAGTTAAATCCCAAACTTTTTCTAAAATCTCTTGTTTGGAGATTACTTTACCTCTGTTTTGGCACAATAAAACCAATAATGCGAATTCTTTAGCAGTTAAAGGGATTTCCTTATTAGATCTGGTTACGGTTTTGGTTGCAAAATCAATTTTTAAATCTTGTATTTCAATGGTAGAAAGTTGCGGCTCGGGCGTATCAGTTCTTTTAATGGAAACTTTTATACGTGCAAATAATTCATCAAAATGAAATGGTTTTACAATATAATCATCGGCACCTAAATTAAACGCATCCATCTTGTCCTGAATTTCGCCCAAAGCCGTGAGCATAATAATAGGAACGGTTTTATTGGTAAGACGAAATTCTTTGCACAAAGCCAGCCCGTTTTTATACGGCAAATTAATATCTAATAAAATAAGCGAATATTGATTTTGCCTGAAAAGTTTTTCGGCAACTTGTCCATCGTAGGCAACATCTGTTGGAAAACCACGTACAGTAAGCTCCTCCTGAATTACCTGGCTCAACTTAGGTTCATCTTCGGCTAACAGTATTCTGTAACCTTTTTCCATTTGCTTAGGGTTTGAGTTTTGAAAGTGCGAAAGAATGAACAAGGCTTTTTAGGGTAAAAGAGGGTTCATCTATTCACAACAAATCAAAGATAAGTTTTGAATATACCAAAAACAAACGCTGAAAATGCCCTATTTATTGTATTTTTTTAATTTGCCCGCTTCCGGCAATATGTTGTTCGATGGTTGCATTTCCTTGATAATACACGTTACCGCTTCCGGCAATATGGATTTCAAGTTTATTATCTGCAAAAACTCTTACATCTCCGCTTCCGGCAATATGCACTATCGCATTTTCGGATTTTAAGTTTTGACACCTGTAATCTCCGTTTCCTGCAATATGGATTTCCTGCGTTTTAGTTTCGCCGGATAGCTGAATGTTACCACTTCCGGCAATATCAGAATATATGCCCGGCACATTTAAATCTAAATTTACATCTCCACTTCCAGCAATTTTTATTTCCATTTTTTCGGCAGTAGAAAATTTATCTCTTCCAAAAACATTACCGCTACCTGCAATTGAAATAGACCGTAGGTTTTGGGTTGTAATTATAATTTTTATTTTTTTTGTAGGATCAAGATTGATTAATCTTTCAGATTTAATTACCAGCCAATCCCCTTCTTCTCTTGTAATAAGATAAGGCATCAAATTATCGTCTGTTTCTACTGTAACAGAAGCTGCGTTTCCCTTCACCAATTCTACATCGTAGCTGCCTGCAAGTTTAATTTTATCAGCAAAAGAAACATTTCTTGTTTCGGTAACAATATTGCCGCTTCCTTTTATATGTCTTCCTAAAATCAGGTCGCAGGAAGATAAAATAACAGCTAATGCAATTGATACAAACAACAAATTTTTCATAACGTAAAATTGAACCGGCAAGTTACACAAAAACAAAATATTTAATGTACCATTCCTGTTGCGAGGCAACCGTTAATCCTATATTTTCATTTACCTTCGCTGCATGACGGAAAAAATTTTAATACTGGACTTTGGAAGTCAATACACCCAGTTAATTGCCCGGGCAGTTAGAGAAGCGAATGTTTATTGCGAAATAATTCCTTATCATAAAAAATTTGTAATAGATTCTTCTTTAAAAGGTATTATTTTAAGTGGCAGCCCTTTTAGTGTGAATGATGAAAATGCACCCGTTGTAGATATTCCGTCATTCATTCAACATTTACCTGTTTTGGGTATTTGTTATGGTGCACAATTAACTGCCAAAGAATTTGGCGGCAGAGTTGATAAAAGTAATAAAAGAGAATATGGCCGTGCCACTATGGAAAAACATGTGAACGATGTTTTATTGAAAGATATTAGCAACAACACACAAGTTTGGATGAGCCATAGCGATTCAATTGCTCAACTTCCGGCCGATTTCGAAATTTTAGCTACTACAGAAAGCATTCCGGTTGCAGCGTTTAAGCGGTCAATTGTCGATAGCTCGTTAACAGAATTTCCTTTATACGGTTTACAATTTCATCCTGAAGTTTATCATTCAACCGAAGGAAAAAAAATCATTCAAAACTTTTTGATAAATATTTGCGGATGTTCTCAAAACTGGACTCCTGCTAATTTTGTAAATGAAACCGTTACACAATTAAAAGAACAAGTTGGTAACAAAAAAGTAATCATGGCTTTAAGTGGCGGCGTTGACAGTACTGTTGCTGCAACATTAATAAGTAAAGCCATAGGTAAAAATTTATTCGGCATTTTTGTAGATAACGGTGTTTTACGCAAAGGCGAATTTGAACAGGTTTTAGAAACGTATAAAGTACTCGATTTAAATGTAAAAGGCATTGATGCGAAAGAACATTTTTATACTAAACTTGCAGGCAAAACAGACCCTGAAGAAAAAAGAAAAATAATCGGAGCAACTTTTATTGAAACATTTGATGCAGAAGCACATAAACTGGAAGGCATTGAAATGTTAGGCCAGGGAACAATTTATCCTGATGTAATTGAAAGCGTAAGTGTGCATGGCCCATCACAAACCATTAAATCGCACCATAATGTTGGCGGCTTACCCGATACAATGAAATTGGAGTTGATTGAACCCCTACGTTATTTATTTAAAGATGAGGTAAGACGCGTGGGTTTAGAATTGGGTATTCCGCATGATTTATTATTCCGCCATCCGTTTCCCGGGCCCGGGCTCGCCATCAGGATTTTGGGCGAAGTAACCGAAGAAAAAGTAACATTATTACAAAATGCAGATGCCATTTATATCAATAGTTTGAAAGAAAATAATTTGTACGATAAAGTTTGGCAGGCAGGTACTATTCTATTACCCGTAAAAAGCGTTGGTGTTATGGGCGATGAAAGAACTTACGAATACACAGTTGCCATAAGAGCCGTTACCAGTGTAGATGGCATGACTGCCGATTGGGCTCATTTGCCTTACGAATTTCTGGCTAACTTATCCAACGAAATTATTAATAATGTAAGAGGTATTAACAGGGTTGTATACGATATCAGCAGCAAACCGCCTGCTACTATTGAGTGGGAATAAGCTGTTTTAATTTTTACATTAACAAGTAAAAGATTATTGCCATGAAATTTGTTTATAAATCATTTTTAGTTTTTACTTTTTTTATTTTCGGTTTTTACTCTAAGGTTTCATCGCAAGCACCATCTTTAAAAATTGCAGTATTTGCCCCGGTTTATGTAGATTCTGCTTTCGATGGCAATAATTATAAGTTAGGCAATGGTAATCTCCCTAAAAATATTTTAGCAGGATTAGATTTTTATAATGGCGTAATGCTTGCCGTTGATTCGTTACAAGCCGAAGGTATTAATGCAGAAGTTTTGTTTTTCGATCTGAAAAGCACAGAACAAACACTTAAAAATATTATACAAAAGGATGCGATAAACAATGTATCGCTTATCATCGCATCATTCAATTCCATTACAGATATAAAACCCTTGTCAGATTTTGCTGCGAGTAAAAAAATTCCGCTCATATCTTCCACATTTCCTAACAACGGCGGCATTATCAACAACCCTTATTTTACCGTTATTAATCCAACACTAAAAACACATTGCGAAGAACTGTACAAATTTCTGCAACGCAGCTACTCAACCAATACTGTTTTATTTTTTAAAAGAAAAGGTGCCGTTGAAAACTTTATTCTCACTGCATTTTCAGATATGGCAAGAAGCACCCCTGCTATCCCTCTAAAAATAAAGACTATTGAACTTAGCGATACATTCAACACCAAACAATTAGCTGCCTATTTAGACAGTACCCGAAAAAATATTTTGGTATGCGGCTCGCTTAACGAAGCATTCAGCATACGGCTGGTAAAAAGCTTAAGTACCATTTCATCTACTTATAAATCTACCGTCATAGGAATGCCCAATTGGGATGGATTAAAAGATTTAGATAAGCCTGATTGCAAAGGAGTTGACATTATTTATTCAACCCCTTATAACTTTTCAAAAACAGATAAAAATATTATCGCACTAACCAACAAATACAGAAACATTTTTAACGGAAGGCCAAGCGATATGGTTTTTAAAGGTTTCGAATCCATGTACCATTTCACTAAAATTGTTGAAGAACATGGTAGCGAGTCTATCCATTTCTTATCCGAAAAAAAATTCAAATTGTTTAACGATTTTGATATTCGTTCCGTCATCAATAAAAACAATCGGTTACAAACAGATTATGTTGAAAACAAAAAACTGTATTTCATTAAAAAGAGTGAAGGCCTTATAAAATCTGTTTTGTAATTTTTTGTTACCGGCATTTGTTTTCATGTCATCGCCTGTTGCCACGCTCGTTTTACCGTTCCGTTTTCATGGCAACATTTACAATTCCTGTTCAGGCAATTCCTTATTGTTTTATTGGGCAATATGCAATTTATAAATCTTCTG
>Ga0306923_10004773_pt1 | contig 13042 bp, 11 predicted proteins | sample sta12Can44000108_FD_203841 | JGI IMG/M metagenome (GOLD analysis project Ga0306923, IMG submission 203841) | Lab enrichment of tropical soil microbial communities from Luquillo Experimental Forest, Puerto Rico - statanox.12C.anox.44.000.108 (v2)... | ecosystem: Environmental > Terrestrial >... | reverse complement strand
AATCGCCATGGCACAGCTGACGACGGAGCTCGCGGGGCTGCCGGAGGCGGCAGGGGCGCCGCAGGCGATCGAGTTGCGGCATCTGCGTTACTTCACCGCGGTCGCCGACGCGGGCAGCTTCACCCACGCCGCGGAGCGGATGTTCATCGCCCAGCCCACCATCAGCCAGCAGATCCGGCGGCTGGAAAAGATCGTTGGCACGCCGCTGCTGCAGCGCCGCCGCGAAGGCCTGCGGCTCACCCCGGCCGGCACCGTACTGCTGGACGCCTCCCGCACCGTGCTGTCGCTCGTGGACCACGAGGTGAACCGGACCCGGCAAGCGGCGGGCCTAGGACGGCCCCGCTTGCGCGTGGTTGTGCCGCCCGGGCTGCCGGATGCTCTCGCGGTCGAGGCCGCCTCCGCGCTGCGATCGGCGGCTGCCGCCGCGGACGTGGAGATCGCCTGGTCGGAAGCCCCCCTTGATGCCGAGTTCTCGCTAATCCGCCAGCGCCGGGCCGACGCTGGATTCGGCTGGCTGACGGACCGCCCTGAGGCGTTGCCCGCCCCGCTCGACGTCATGAGCCTCGGGGACTTCGAACCGGACGTGTGGGTTCCGTCGCGGCACCCGGCCACGCGCCGCGGGACGATCAGCCTCGACGAGCTGGCCCGCATGGACGTCATCCACGGGCCGCGCCGTCAGGAGCCGGGAATCTACGATGCCTGGACTGAGGTCCTGCGGACGGTGGATCCGCGCTTCGAGTTCACCGATCCCCCGCTGCGGCATTCGCTGCCGTTGGCGCTGGCCTTCGCCGCGACCGCGGACCGGTCCACCGCGGTGCTGACCGGCCCCGGCGTCACCGCCGGAAACCGGCCCGGGCTGATCCGGATGCCGCGAGCCATGGTCAGACAGGACATGGCCCTAGTCGGTCTGGAGCATCATCCCCTGACCGCGACGGCGGCCGTGGTGTGGAACAGCGACCTGCCCCGCCCGCTCCAGCAGGTCCTCTTCGACGCCGCGGACGGCCTCACGCCGCCGGTCCCGGCCGGGACCGGCGAGCACGAGCCCGCGGCTATCGGCCTGTAGGCCGCGGCTATCGGCCGCTGCCCTGTCACCGCCGCCCTTGAAAAGGGCGCATACGCCCAAGCCGGACGTGACTAAGCCATCGGAAGGCAATTAATTATGACAACTGACATTCGCGACACCACCCCTGCCCCTTCGCCGCCTGCGGCTGGCGCCGGGCGGCACCGGTTGCGTTACCTGGTCGGGATCTTGGGTCCGGGCCTGGTGACCGGGGCGGCCGATGATGACCCGTCCGGGATCGCGACCTACTCCCAGACCGGCGCCCAGTTCGGCTACGGGCAGCTGTGGACCGCGCTGTGGATGCTACCGCTGGTGACCGGGGTGCAGGAGGCGTGCGGCCGGATCGGCAACATCACCGGGAAGGGACTGGCCGCCAACATCAAGGCCAAGTACAACCTGCGCACCCTGCGCGTGCTGGTCATCTTGCTGGCCGCCGCCAACGTGATCAACATTGGGGCCGAAGTCGGCGCCCTGGGCGCGGCCTCGGCGCTGATTATCCATATCCCGGTGGCGGTGCTGATGATCGCGTTCACCGGGCTGATCCTGACGCTGGAGATCGTGGTCAGCTACCGCAGGTACGCCAAAGTGCTCAAGTGGCTGACGATCTCGCTGGCGGCCTACCCGATCACCGCGCTGCTGGTCCCTGAGCCGTGGGGGGAGATCTTCCGGGCCACGTTCATCCCGCATATCGAATTCTCTCCCGCGTTCTTCTACGTCATCACCGCGGTCATCGGCACCACGATCACGCCCTACATGTTCTTCTGGCAGACCTCCCAGGAGGTGGAAGAGAACGCCAGCCGCAAGACCCGGCGGTCGCTGAAGGACCTGCGCACGGACAACGCCGTCGGCATGTTCATCTCCCAGGCCGTGGCCTGGTTCATTATCATCACCGCGGCCACGGTGCTGCACACCGCCCACGTCACTACCATCAACACCGCGGCCGACGCGGCCAGGGCGCTGGAGCCGCTGGTCAAGACCTTCCCGCACTCCGGCCAGGTCGCCCAGGCGCTGTTCGCCATCGGCATCGTCTCCCTCGGCATGCTGGCGATCCCGGTGATGGCCGGGTCCACCTCCTACGCGCTGGCCGAAGCCCGGGGCAAGCCCGAGGGCCTGGACCTCAAGCCTCGGCAGGGCCGGTACTTCTACGGGGTCATCGCCGCGTCCATGGTGATCGGCCTGGGCCTGAACTTCATCGGCGTCAACCCCATCCACGCCCTGGTATTCGCCGCGGTCTTCAACGGCATCATCGCCGTCCCGCTGATCTGGTTCCTCAACCGCATCGCCTCCGACCGCGCCGTCATGGGCGCCGCCCGCAGCGGCCCGCTGTCCCGCACCACCTTGATCATCACCTTCGTCGGCAGGGCCGGCGCGGTCGTGGCCATGGCCATCTCCTACCTGCATAGCTGACGGTGCGCTGGGTTGCCGCCTCGTCGGCTGACTGACGCAGGAAAAGCGGCCTGCGGCCTAAACGGCGCTTCACGGTTGGCGATGCGCTCGACGACTGGCTCGCTGGTAGCGTGGACGGCCTCTCGGCCCGGACGGTGACCTTGTACCGGAACACCATCGGCGAGGCGCCTCGTAAAGAGCTGGGCACCGTCAGGCTGACCGACCTGACCGCTGGGAACGTCGAGAGGCGCTGACGGCGATGGCGTCTCGGTCATTGGCACGGACGGTACAGATCGCACAACGTGCTGGTCCGGGCAATCCGGCAGGCCGAACGCGACGACCTGGTGGCCCGCAGTGTTGCAGCGCTGATAAAGCCGCCCCGGGGACAAGGGGCCGGGCGGCCGTCGAGGTCGCTCACGCTGGAGCATGCGGTCGCGCTGATGACGGCGGCTCGCGGTACCCGGCTGGAGGCCCACATCACCTTGTCGCTGCTGACGGGCCCCGGCCATCCGCGCGGACCTCGACGCTGGACTACAAGAGCGCCGGGAAGCCTTACTCCGGGAGCGGGAACGGCTGTCGGCGCGCTCGATAGTGCCGGTGCTCGACGCGCTCCTGGGCACGTTGGCTGTGATAGGAGATGTGCTGAATGGCATAGTGAGCATCAAGCGCAGTCAACGGTCGGCCCAGTACGCAGGGCGCCATAGACAGGAGGAGCTCCAGCATGCTGTTCCACATCAAGCAGTCGCACGGACCTCAGCACTGTCCGTACGGCAAGGGGGGCTCAACCTCGCTTTTCGACGGCGACATGAAGGACGTTAAGATCCGCGGTTACTGGCTTGCGTTTCCGCAGCATACGACATTCCTCGTCGTCGAGACCGACGACATCTCCCACCTCCAGGCGTTCCTCAAGCCTGGGGCGGCGGTGACGACCTGCGAGATCACGCCCGTCAGCGACAAGCCTGTACCATACCCCGGCTAGACATAGTTGACGCTAAAGTTCGCGGCATCACCGCGTCGCTGGTAATGACAGTGGCCAGCGCGCGGCGGCGTTCGAGGGTGATGGTGTACGCGGCGGCCGCGCTGACATAGCAAACCTCATCACGCCGTGCTCATCATGCTGCTCCGGTCCGGCGCGCGACCGCCGAAGCTCCTACGTCGAGAGCCGAGCGAGCTGGACTCATAATCCGCCGGTCGTGGGTTCGAGCCCCACCCGCCCCACTGCCTAGAACCGCAGATTAGGGCTTCTGACCTGCAGGAACAGCTGGCTTCCCAAATCCTTGATTTCGCAATGATATGCGGCTTTATGCGGTGCGAGGCTGTCATCTGCGGCTCTCTGTGCCCAATACGTGCCCAAGTTCAAGATTGCTGGTGTGAACGGCATCCATATCAGTCTTGATGCAGCGCTTCACTGATCCGGCGCTTGGCGAGCTCGTCCTGGCCCACGACGCACTTGGCGTAGATCCGCAGTAGCACGTCGACGCCGTGCCCGGCCCACTCCGCCACCTGAGTGGGATAGACACCGCCGTTCAGCCACGTGGACAGGCAAGCGTGCCGCAGGTCATACGGTCGCCGGGCCAGGGGCGAGGCTTGCTGGGCCGCCGTAAGCGCCGTCTGGCGCGCCTTGATCCAGGCCCGCCGGTAGGTAATGGTCGGTAGTTCACCGCCCCGCACGCCCCCGAAGAGGCGGCCATCTGCGGTCGTCCCGAAATGGGCTAGATGCTCCCGGAGAAGCTGGGTTAGCTCGGGGTGGGTCGGCACGATGCGGCTGTCTCCCTCAGCCCGGTGCTTGAGCTGGCGCGTTTCGCGCGGGCTTCCGTCGTCGGTCCACTCGCTGCCCGCGTCAGGCGTCGCGCTGCGAATGTGCAGCTCGCCCCAGTCATCATCGTCTGGAGGACCCTGCCACTGCTGGCTCTCCTCGTCCCAGACTCCGGGCGGCAAGATCACGTTGTCCCTGGCGAGGTTGACGGCTTCCTCGGGTCGAAGCCCGGCGTAGTACATCACCGCGAAGAAGGCGACCAGCCTCGGGCCGCTTGGCTGCTGAGCGCCCACGGCCTCGAGCAACGCTCGCGCCTGCCGCGGGTTGACCACGCTTCGCCGGTCCACCTGACTGGATACCTTCGGCGCCGTCCACTTGATACGCCGGATCGAGTTCGTCTCCAGCAGGCCCAGCTCGATCGCGTAGTCCATGGCATTGGCCAGGATCGTGCGGTGCCTGCGGGCTGTACTAGCGGCCGCGGTCTCCCCATCGAACCGGTCAGTTGCCTGATCGAGCATCCTGCGGGCAGTCGATGCCTCGGCTAGTGCCGACATCGGAATGCTGTTCCGCGCGACCCACGTGAGAACCTCGGCAACCTCGGCAGGCGGGTCGGAACGCTGTTTGGTGTTAAATCCCCACCGGATGAGCGCCCGCCGGATGCTCGCTTCATCCGGCCGCCCGCGGACTTCGGCCAGCATGGCCGGAGTCGCAGCGGTCAGCGCCCGGGCGATGTCCTTGCGGTACTTGGCCGAGGCCAGCTTCCATTTCACGTCCACATACGCACAGGCGAACTCGTACCACTTGGTGTCCGCCTTAGCGCGTTCCCAGGACGCTGGCCTGCCGGTAGCGAGGCTGAACGCCTCGCCTTTCCGGGCAGCGGTCAGAAGGGCGCTACGGAAGCTATCGGCCTGAGCGGCGTTGCGGAAGCCCTCCTTCCACAGCCTGGCTCCCACCTTCCAGCGCACCTTGTACGTGGTAACCTCGCTGCCCTTGTAGACCTCCGTCCTATAGACCCGGGCGTCGTAGGTCGTGCCGTCCGCCATCAGGCGGCTTCCTCACGCGCTGCCAGCCAGCGCTGATACTCGGACCGGCGGACGCGCAGGCTCCCGTTCGGCAGCGTGATGCACCTGGGCGCTCGGCCCTTTGCCCGCCATTCGTAGAAGGTCCGTCGGCTGATACCAAGATCGGCGCACACCTCCGCGATGGTGAGCTTGTCCCGCTCTCGGGAGCCGCGGAGCTGCTGATCAGCGTCGGGCATGACGGCGCCTCTCAGCCGCAACGTCGCACTGGTCGTCCAGCTCGGACCGCCGAACCGGCCAGCACAGCCGCTTGTCCATGGTGATTCTCCTTCCGGGTGGGGGACCAGGCAGCAGTGGGGGTCTTCGCCAGGAACGCGTCACTACATGCGGTGGGGGTGCTGCCCCGCCGACGAGTTCCGCGAACAGTCGGCCCCTGGCTAGTGGGCCGCCCCGCGCTTTCCGGACAGCGGAATTTGAGCTATTTCATGCTGCACGCTGCCAGTTCAGGTACTCGTCGTGAACTTCCTGCGGAGTCCGATAGCCGAGCGCAGAGTGGAGGCGAGTCCGATTATACCGGAGCTCGATATAGCGTGCGACGTCCTGCCGTGCTTTCTCTCGCGTCGGGTAAACGGTGCGGTGAACCCTCTCGACCTTCAGGGAAGCGTTGAACGATTCTGCCAAGGCATTGTCAAAGCAAATGCCTGTCCGGCCCACGGATTGGCGGATCCCCAGCCGGTCCAGGACCGCGGCGAACTCTGCCGAGGTGTAATTGCTGCCCCGATCGGAATGAAAGATCGCATCGGGAGGTAGTCCGATGTTCCTCGCGGCCATCTCGATAGCTGCAGTGATGAGCGGGGTTTTGTAGTTGTCGCCCATCGCCCAGCCGATCACCTTGCGGGTCGCGCAGTCAATGACCGTAGCCAGATATTCCCAGCCCTGCCAGGTCGGAATGTAGGTAATATCGCCGACCATTTTCTCGCCCGGCGCGTCGGCCGAGAAATCCCGGTTCACCAGGTCCGGGATCGGCCCGGCTTCTCCCTGCCGGGTGGTGGGCGGCCGCCACGGCCGCGGCTGGCAGGCGACCAGGCCCAGCTCGCGCATCAGCCTGCGGACCAGCTCCGGCCCGGCCTGCACGCCCCAGCGAGCCGGCTGCGCGGCGATCCGCCGGTAGCCGTACGTGGCATCGGAATCATCGAAGATCTTCGTGATGATCAGCGCGAGTTTCTTTCTCCTTTCCGCGGTAACGCTTTCCGGCCGCGACCGCCACTCATAGAATCCCGATTTCGACACTCCCAGCCACTTGCACATGCATGTGATCGTGGGAGCGGGCCCGCTGTCCGCGCGACCATGGGCGTACTCGGCGTCGATGAACTCGTATCTGTCGCTCACCGATGCTCCCTCGCGAAGTACGTGGCTGCTTTTTTCAGGAACGCGTTCTCCATTTCCAGCTCACGGTTGAGCCGCTCGAGCTCCCGCAGCCGGGCCCGCTCCGATATCTGCAGAGGCGGCTCATGTTCTGCATGCTGTTCCCGGTAGGCCCGAACCCAGTTACCGAGCGATGTCTCGTTGATCCCCAGCTCCCGCGCGACATCCGCTATCGCACGAGAGGTTTCTACTACCATCCGGGCTGCTTCTTCCCGGAACTCTGGTGAGAACTTCCGGTATTTCCCCGCCATAATTTCTGTCCTTTCCGGCGATGATCCTAAAGGATCCGCAGTCCGGAAAGTTGGAGGCACGCCCTAGTCCCAATGCCGGGGAGTTAAGGGCTCCTGGCGGTTGTCACGCGCCGCTGGCGGCGTGTCGCGTCCGGGTGGTGTTCCTGGCGGATCATGGTGGTGATCTTGGTGATCTGCTGGCAGGTGCGGGGTTTGCCTGCTGGGTGCTTGTTCCAGCGGGACAGCGGGGATTTGATCCGGCGGGCGCAGACGCGGGGCCGCCGCGGCGGGTTGAGGTTCGCCAGGATGGCGCGGCCGATGCTGCCGGCCAGGTCCGTCGCGCTGGTGATGACGCCGCGGGCGCTGGTGACCAGCGTCTGGGCGGTCTCGACGGCGATCTGGTAGCTGGCCCGGTCCGGGTCGGTGGCCGGGACGGCGATGGCGTCGGTGATGGCGATCCGCAGTGCCTGGTAGACCGCCAGCAGCGCCCACATCTCCTGGCGGAGGCCTTCCGGGTCATGCGAGCGCAGCACCCGCCCGGCCAGCAGGGTGTGGCGCAGCGCCAGGTAGGTCAGTTCGTGTTCCCACCGCTCGTGGTAGAGAGCGATCAGCGCCCCGGCCGGGTAGGCGCGGTGATCGGTCAAGGTGGTGGCCAGCCGGTAGACCCCGCCGTAGGTGGTGCCGTCGTGGCAGGTGACCGTCACCGATGCTTCGATGATCCGGACCTTGACCCCGCCGATCAGCGAGAGGAACGACCCGTCGGGCAGGTGGCCCAGGGCGGGCAGGCTGCGGTGGGAGGTCAGCCGGACCAGGAACTGGGCCCGGGTCGCGGCGACCTGGGCGAGGAACTGGCCGCCGTCGAAGCCGCGGTCGGCCAGCACCAGCATGGTTTGGTCCAGCAGGTGCAGCAGCTTGCGGGCCCAGGTGATCTCCCCGCCGGCGGTGCTGCCGAACACCGCGCCCAGCAGCGCCCGGGTGCCGGTCTCGCACAAGGTCATCAACGCGATGACCGGGTAGCCGGTCTCGCCGTTCACCGCGTTCATCTTGCCCAGCCAGCCGCGGTTACGCGGCGTGTCGGGGACCTTGATCGTCTTGCACCCGTCGAAGGAGACAGTCCGGTATCGGCCGAACATCACCCCCGGGGTCCGCGGCCAGGCCGCCGGCCCGGCCAGCGTCTCGAACAGCACCCTCAGCGGCGCGGCGCCCAGCCGCCGCCGCAGGTCCCGCAGCGCCTTCGGCGAGGGCACGGCCAGGCCCAGCCCGTCCAGCGCCGCGGTCAGCTCCGCCCACACGCCCCGGTAGCCCTTCCGCGGGAACAGCCCCAGGGCCAGCACGAAGTAGATCCCGACCCGGGAGGGCAGCAGCCGCAGCCGCCGCTGGGCGGCCCGAGTATCGGCCAGCACCCCGTCCACCAGCTCGAACGGGATTACCTGCGTCAGCTCGCCCAGGTGTCCCGGCGCGAACACCCCCGCCGCCACAGTAATCGTCTTGGTAATGGTCACCACAGCGGTGCCGATGGCAGACTGAACGCGCAACGGAGGTCCTCACCGACGGAGATCTTGGCGGAATCCGGTCTAACCGGACCTCCGTTGCCAGAAGGTGACGACACGCCGAAAACGGTCCTTGACCGCCGTACACGGCCCTTAACTCCCCGGCATTGTGGCTAGTCCCGGGCACACGGGAAGCAGATGTCAGGCGCTTGCTAAAGGCGATAGGGGAGTTGACCGGGGATGAAACCCCGTGGGGAAACGCGGGTGCCTAGTTCCACGCCGGAACGGCGATCTTGATGCTGCCGGTGCCCTGGGCGTTCAGCCCGGTACCTTCGGCGACGCTTGCTCGGCTCTGGTATCCACTGTGCGGCTAAGGCCGGCTGAACGCAAACACCGACACGTTGGCCGCGGCGGCCAGTAGTGTCCGCCGAAGGCCGCAGAAGCCCGTTACCGTCCGTTTACGGCCGGCAAGCGACAGCTACGTGATCTGAGTCACATAGCCACGCGCAGGCGAGGCAATCCGGGCCGACACACCTCGTCCGCATTATGGATCGTATGAGAAGGCCGAAGCGCCAGTCGGGCTCCGGAGCCAGGCAGGTTCAGCCGGATCGGGGGCAACCGCCAGCCGAACCTCCAAGCCCGGCTCGGCCGGTTTCCCGTTTGTCCCCGTCCCAGGTGCTCGAGCGGATCAGGCGCGCCCGGATGACGCAGCAAGAGGCAGAGGCAGAGCTAGCGGCGCTCATCGACCAGGCTGTCGGGCTGGGCATCGGCTGGCCAGAGATCGCCGACCACCTTGGGGTGACCAGGCAGGCGGCCCGCCAGCACTACCAGCGCCGCCACCGTAAGGACGCCAACCCTCAGGATGGGGTGACCTGACCGATCGTTGGCTCAGACGCCTAGGTGTAAAGCATCAGATGGAACCGTAAACACATGTTGCCGCGTTCCTGACGGCGCCCGCGTCCCGTCATAGCCGCTTGACCAGAGGAAACCTCTCGTCCCAGGATCTCGACAACGGATGTTGTCCAATCGGTGAGGACTTTCTTTACGTCTTCAAGGGCGCACCTTCGGCGCGCCGGGCTGACCGGCCCAGGCCGAGACTCGCAAGGAATGTGCGGGACGTGCACGGAGAGCGTGAACGAGCGGGTGATGCCGTGCCGTACCGGCCAGGGGTGATGGGACTCTCGCCGCAGGTGGTGGGACAGCCTGGCCCGCTTCTTCTTGCGCGATAGCGCACCGTCGCGGGCCGCTGCCCGCGCGCCGACGCCCCGCACCTGATCGCAGCTCGCACCCGCCGTAACGCAACGTGGGTCATGCGCTCCACGAGCTGGCCGAGCTGGTCGTCACGCGCCAGATGCGCCGATCGCCGAATGAAGGGTCGCAGGCGCCGAGGCCGGAACGCCGCGCATTGTCCGGGTCAGCCCCTCCAGCGTCAAGGGCACCCGAAGATCTTTCCCAACCGCTTCGCAAAAAGATCTTCGGGACCCACCCTTGAGCGCCGGAGACCTCTGCCGACCCAGCGGGCCTGACGGCAAGGGCCAGGCCACAGGCCAGGCCCGAAACGCGCGCGGCGAACCTCCGCTAATTCAGTTGGCCCGGGCGACTTGGTTGTGAACCGGCGGAGGCAACGAGTACATTAATGCACTATGTTTAGGGGAGCGACCAGAAAGCGATAAGCATGCCAGACGTTACTGTCGTTACGACCACTGCCGATGCGGCAGGGGCTGGAAGTATCACGGATTGGCTAACAAGTATTGGAACAATCGCCGCCGCTGTCGTCGCATTGATAATAGCAATTTTTGGTGAGCAGCTTAAAGCGCTTATGAGAAAGCCCCGCCTGACCGCAACCATGCGGCCTCATTCTAATAAGATTAAAACTTACATAGAAGACGAAAAAACCTATTACGATTCATACTATTTTGGGTTGAGGGTAGAAAATCGCGGCAGTACAGGTGCAGTCAACGTTGAAGTGCGGTTGCTATCTCTATCAACAAAAAAAAGGTGAAGAATTTGCACGGGACGTTCACTTCCCTCCGCTAAACCTGGTGTGGTCATTCACTCACCCTACGGTGATGAAACATTTGCCTGCAGGGCCGCCGGAGCTCGGTAAAAATTGCGATTTCTTTCACATCATAAATAGGGGCGAGCGTTTGCTTGAGTTCGGCACTGAATCGACGCCGAATAAGGTGGACTACGATGGAGATTGGGTGTGGCCTACACACAGAGGGCCAGGCGTCTATCGGGGAACACTAGCTATCACGGCGGATAATGCCAAGACGGCATACCTCGATTTCGAGGTAAGTTATAATAACTGGATCGACGACGAAGCCACGATGTTCACGGAAGGGCTCACCCTAAAAAGCTGGCATCGTTCACGGCGGCGTAAGGATAGCCGAGTTGCTGTCCAGGCACTAAATGTCAGCTCTATACAGCAGGACGTACAGTAATAGAGGCTGACCACCAGAGCTGACCACAACGGCATACGACTCGAGCCGATTGAGCGAGTGACAAGGCCAGCCGAATTCCCAGGTGAGCCACGGTAGCCGACAGATTGGTAGTGTCTCAGAAGCGAAGGATCGGTGCCAACCGTCCCTGGACCGCTGCGGGCAATAGCTTTCGGCTGTCTCCTAGAGCACCAATGGCCCTGGGCGGGATCGTTTACCATTTGCGTACTTCTCCTCCAGCGGGGTTCCTGCGAACGGGTTGATATCCGAAGCCGGGTCGCCGCCCAGTCCTAGTTCACCGCGCATCGCTGCGACCGTGTCACGACGAGCAGGCGCGATGAGCGGACGTACGGCGTCGAAGTTCTCCGGTCCCATGACGCTCGTGGAGCCCAGTTCCGTCGTCAGTTCCCAGAGCCGGTACCCATAAATACGGACGGTTTCGAACAGTGGAGTGTCGGCAACGGTCTCCACCACGTTATAGGCCCCCCAGAAGCTGGTGGACGCGGACTCAAGGTTGATCTTCGCCTTCTCCTTCTCCTGTGGGCGAGCGGCCTTATATGCCTCGCTCGCGTGGACCAGCATCTGAGCGTCCGTAAGGAACCGGTCATAGATCGCACGCCGGTTGTCCCGCATCCAAGCGCGTTCGGCCGCTTTCCGAGCCTGCCACGCGACCAGAAGGCTCACGGTACCAGCTATAACCCCGCCGATCAGTGCCCCCACAAGGCCGACAACAGCGGGCACAAAAGAACTCCCAGTCGCCGCGAGTGGACTGTTCACCATCGTGATCTCCCCAAACTGACACGCGCGAACCAAGAGCCTGATTTGATCATGGCACGTGCAGGTAGTAGCTCTCTGCACTCACCGCTTGCGGAGCCGTGAGCTGGCATCGGCCGCGGGCGTCTACAGCCTGCCACATTCATGCCAGAGAACGAGCGGGAAACTGCGGTCACCAGCGGTCATCCACGGGCACCGCGAACGACCTCCGATCTGGGCACCCGCAGGTTGATCCCCTACCTGAAAACAACCTTCTAAGCAGCGGTCGCGGTTCTAATCCTGCTGGGCACGCTGACCAGGCAAAACACAGGTCACCAAGATCACGTTGGGCCTGTCTGTCGCCATTTTGTTGCAACGGGCCTATTCAGGCCTGGTCAACTAAAGGTATCTGTCTCGCGTCTATGAAACACACTGGTTGCAGGGAGGGATCACAGCATGGGACTGCTCTGGCGGTTGTTCGCGCCGAAGCCCCTGAAGAAGGCGCGCCGCACCGTCAGGAAAGCGGCCCACCCGGTACGAACCGCTGCGCGAGCCGTCACGCCAAAGCCGGTTAAGCAGCTACAGCGTGCTGCCCATCCGATCAGCTTGGCCGAACTCAAGATCGAAGACGCGGCAGTGAACGCACTCCGAGGACGCCCCCAGCGCAAGCAATCCCGCCATAGTGCGCGGCCGTCCGCGGATGCCCCGCCGCCTTCGAGGAGAAATCCGGCCGAGCGGGGAAGGCTTGTCCCAGCCCGCGGGGACGAAAGACCCGCCTGGATGCTGGATGGCATCGAGATGGCGCTCTTCGACGGCAGTGAGGATCTAGAAGTAGTCGGAGAGTCGTACTACCAGGAGAATCTGTGGCGCCTGGTAGGTCCGCGCTGGCCTAATGACCGGGTACGCCACCCCGTCTATGCCGTGCTGGTTGCCGAGGACGACAATCCCCACGACGCGAACGCGGTGGCGGTCTGGGTGCAGGGGCTGAAGGTGGGCTCCCTGTCGCATGCCAATGCCCGCCGTTATCGTCCTGGCCTGCTCAATCTGCAGCGTCGTCATGGCCAACCGGTCGCGCTGAACGGCGTGATCGTCGGCGGCGGGATCCGAGAAGACGGCCCAGGGCAGCTCGGCGTATTTCTCCATCACGATCCCACTGACTTTGGCCTGTGAGTCCCCACTGATTGCTAGGTCAAGCAAGGGGTCAGTCTGGCCGCGAGCCCGGAGGCGAGTAACCAACTGAGTAACGATCGCCGCCGACGAAGACGGACGCCAGCGGACGAGTATGGACCACGTGCAGCAGCGCAAGGCGAAGATACGAAAGCACGAGCGGCAGATAGCATTCCCTGATGCCATGAAGGAGCGGGGCCTCCCGCTCCCCGTAGTTGTCCCGGGCGTTCATGCTCGGGGTGTCTACGTCATCTACGACGATGGGAGGCCCCTGGTGGAAGCGTACGACGGCCCGCAGATCGTGGGCATGGACCT
>Ga0306923_10004771_pt1 | contig 13043 bp, 16 predicted proteins | sample sta12Can44000108_FD_203841 | JGI IMG/M metagenome (GOLD analysis project Ga0306923, IMG submission 203841) | Lab enrichment of tropical soil microbial communities from Luquillo Experimental Forest, Puerto Rico - statanox.12C.anox.44.000.108 (v2)... | ecosystem: Environmental > Terrestrial >... | reverse complement strand
TAGAGCAGACTGGCCGGCGCCAGCACGCCGACGGATCCGATCAGCACCGCAGCGGTCGCCGCTAAACTGTAGGCTGGCCCGATCCCGGCCACGCCCATAACCACCGATTCACCAAAGCCCAGCGCGTCGGCGCGAAGTCCTGTATCGTCGTTTGCAGTCCGTACGTTCGAACTCATCCTGGTTGGTCCATTGTCCGCTATCCAGGCCGCAGCCGCGGAAGTGGCAGAGGTTTACAGAGTTCCCCCCAGCGAAATCGAGTGCATTTTGGATAACCTTACCGGCCGTTCGTCCTCTCTGCCGCTATGTGATGCGGCTGGAAACTCGACGGTTTGCCGTCGGTCGCGGTGATGCCAAACCCACCGTTTCGCAGATTGACAAATTTTAAATAAATGATAATCTTACAAATTTGTTATCTCCACGACGACGGACAACCAATTGCTCCGATCTCGCTGTTCTTGCGTTTGCTGGCTCGCCGATATTTCAGGATTCCTGCGGCGATCGGGGATCGCCCGCTGATAATTTCCTGCAAATAACAGCAAAAACAGTAGCGATCAGGGAATTTTTGCGTGGGTTCGGACTCGATATCAGCGGTGGCGCTATAACCGGCTCCGGTTATAGGGAGGGACGCTGATGGGCAAGCTCGACGGCAAGGTAGTGATCGTCACCGGTGCGGCGCGCGGGCTCGGCCGCGCTTATGCCCGGCGTCTGGCCGGACTCGGTGCGAAGGTCGCGGTCGCCGACCTCGATCTGAAATCCTATCGGGAGTTCGACGCCGAAGCGCAAGACATGACCGCGGAGAGCACGGTCGCCGAAATCGAGGCCTCGGGCCGCGCCGCGTTGGGCATCGAATGCGATGTCTGCAACCACCGGGCAGTCGAGGCCATGGTGGGCCGCGTCGTCGAGCAATGGGGCCGAGTCGATGTCCTTGTCGCCAATGCCGGGGCCGGCCGATGGACACCAAGGCGAGCACGATCGCTTCGGGGCTGCTCGATCTCGTCGTCGGCATGAATTTGTTCGGCACCGTCTATAGCTGCAACGCGGTGGCACCATTCATGAAGCGCCAGCGCTCGGGCAAGATCGTCACGGTCAGCTCGGTGGCCGGCCTGTCCTCGTCGGCCGATGGCGGCTATGCGCATTACGGTGCGGCCAAGGCCGCGATCGCGCACTACACGCGCTATCTGGCGCAGGACCTTGGCCCCTACGGGATAACCGCAAACTGCATCGCCCCGGGGGTCATCGCTACCGGGCGGATCATGCAGACGGTCCTTCCGGGCAGCAGCGACAGCAATCGGGACCGCTCGGAACTGGTCGCGCTGCGGCGGCTCGGCACCGTCGAGGATTGCGCCAAAGTTGTCGAGTTTCTCGCCACCGATCTCTCAGATTACGTGACCGGAGCGGTGATCCCGATCGATGGCGGGTTGCGCCGCGGATAACCAACAGGAGGACGCCACGAAGTCAACGATGCGATTTTCGGTCTTTGCATTAGCAGCATCGATGGTGCTCGGTGCTAGCGCCAGCGCCCCGGCGCAGCAAGCCAATATGACCTTCTTTGTTACCAGCGCCGGCTCGGGCAAGGGTGCCGATCTCAGCGGCTTGGCGGGCTCAGACCGAATCTGCCAGCAGCTGGCCCAGGCCGTCGGGGCCGGAACCCATACCTGGCACGCCTATTTGAGCACCCAGGCGGCCGATGGTCAGCCCGCAGTCAACGCACGCGACCGCATCGGCAAGGGTCCGTGGCAGAACGTCAAAGGGGTGGTCATCGCCAAGGATGTCGGAGAACTGCACGGCGATAACAACATCACCAAGCAGACCGCACTGACCGAGAAGGGCGATGTCGTCAACGGCCGCGGCGATACTCCGAACCGGCACGACGCGCTGACCGGCTCGCAGCCCGACGGCACGGCGTTCCCTGCAGGTGACGACAAGACCTGCCATAACTGGACGAGCAGCACCCAAGGTGCGGCGATGCTCGGGCACATCGACCGGCAGGGCTTACGCGATGACGCTCAGTCGCATTCGTGGAATTCCTCGCATTTGTCGCGTGGGCCGGACGGCGGCTGCAGCCAGAACGATCTCCGCAGCACCGGAGGCGACGGTCTGTTCTATTGTTTCGCGGCTAATTAGAGGGGACTACCTGGCGCCTGCTTACGGGTCGATCCAGCGAGACAAGATTGCTTCGCGGAGCCTGTCCTCGGGCCGCGCGGAGCGCGGACCCGTGGGCTCGCAATGACGCGTCAGTGCCGTCATTGCGAGGAGCGCAGCAACGAGGCAATCTCTATGCATCAGCCTGACTAGCCGCAACAAAAGAGGTTCAGGAGACACCGATGTTCAAGAGGATCGACCACGTCGAAATCGTCACCGATCAGCTCGACCGAACCATAGAGTTTTATACCGACGTGCTGAGCTTTACGGTGAAGTCCCGACAGCGGATCGAGCGCTCGAGCATCGGCGCGCCGATGGACCTCGTTTACCTGGACCTCGGTGGAACGGTGGTCGAGCTGATATCGTATGAGGGTGCCCGCATCGACCCCGCTCCGAAAAACGAGCACTTCGGCTACCGCATGATCGCGCTTGAAGTCGACGACATGCAGAAGACAGCCGATTATCTTAAGACCAAAGGCGTCGACATCGTCTGGGGCCCGAGATTCGCCGAGACTTACGCCAGGGCCGAGATCGCCGATCCCAACGGCTACTGTATTGAGCTCAGGCACTGGTACCGCTGAGCCGAACGGGATTGCGAGCCGCTAACGGTATTCGTCGCCGCAGTCGCCGATCAGTTTAATCAGGTCGCGAGATTTGGCGAGAACCGGCTCGATCATCGCGTGATCACCGGAGTCGAGCGCGAACCCGAAGACCCGGGCGTTGTCGGCGATATGCTGGGCCGTACCAAGCCGCGCGCCGACGATGACGCCGGCGACCGCCGGTCGGTCCAGTATATAGCGCACGCCGACATTGGCGATGCTCACCCCGTGTTTGTCGGCAATTTGCTTCAGCACCGCGAGCAATTGCTGGAACAGCGCCCAGCCGCCCCAAGCGTCGATCATGCGCTTGTATTTCTGTAACGATGCGGTGTTGAGCTCGGCCCGCGGCGGCTCCGGGCGCCCGAGGTATTTCTCCGACAGCAGCCCGCCGAGCAAACTGCCGTAGGCGAGCAGCGTCACTCCGTGCTCGCGGCAGAACGCCGCCATCCGGACCTCGGGACGGCGGTCGACGAATGAGTACTGGACCTGGTTGGAGACGATCGCGACGCCGTGATCAGCGATGACGCGCAAGCGCTCGGTGTCGAAATTGGTAAGCGCCAGGTGTCGGATTTTGCCTTCTTGCTGCAGATCGGCAAGATGATCGAGCGCCTCAAGGTAGCTCTCGTCGCTGTAGTCCCACCAGTGGAATTGGAGGAGGTCGAGACGTTCGACACCCATCCGCGAGAGCGAGACGCCGATGGCCTCCTCGACCACCCGTCGCGTCATCCGGCTAGGATGCGGCACCCATTTGGTGAAGGCCTGGATCTCTCCGAGCCGTTCGGCTCCGTGACGGCCGGCAAACAGGCGGCGGAAGTTGCCGATGAAGTTTTCCGCCGGGCCGTAATGGTCGGCGAGGTCCCAGGTGGTGAACCCGGCGTCGTGGTAGGCGAACATCTCGTCGACCGCGCGCGCCTGGTCGATCGCGCCATGCGCGCCGGAGACCTGCCACATCCCGTTGAGGATGCGGCAGATCGTCAGATCGGCGGTGAATCGGAAGCGGCTCGATTGCGGCGGCGTCACTGCAGCTGTCGATCAGCGCGCTTTCAGGGCTGCCAGCCGATCGCTCAAGCTTTGCGGCACGGGCGGCTTGCCGGACGCAGCGGCCAGTGCAGCAGCGATGTTGGGGTCGTCCTGTTCCGGTCGCGTCGGCCGCAGCAGCCGCGCCTTGCTCATCTGCGCGTCGGCCGAGGCCAGGTCCTTTTGCGCCGCGTCCTGCATCGCCTTGAGTGCTACTGTCAGGCTGCTGGTCGTGCTGGCGAGCCCGGCCGCCCGGCGCGCCGCCTCGGCCTGGCGGTCGGCTTGCTCGCGCTGCTGTGCCGCCCGCGCCATATCGCGCTGCGCTCGCTCGAGTTCGGAGCGCGCCGTTTTGAGCTTGCCGCCGGCCTCCGCGTAGGTTTGCTCGAGCATCTGCAGATAATCCTTGGCGTCCGCTTCGTCCTGCTTCTCGCGCTCGATCTCGGGGGTCATCTGCTCGAGCATCCCGACCAAGGTTCCGAGGCTTTTTTCCACAGCCGCTTTGCGGGTCGGATCGCCCTCGTTATTCATCTGCTGCTGCAACTGCTCGGCCGCCGCCATGCGCTGATGCGACAATGCCTGGATGGCGTCGGCTTCGCGCTTCTCCCTGTCGTAACCCTGGCGAGCCAGCGCGACTTCGCGGCCGAGCGCGTCCAGATTTTGCTCCATCGTGCGCAGTTCCGCCTCGCTCGCCGATTTCGGGTCCCAGCGCACCAATGCCTCGATACCGGCCTGAGCGGCCTTGTCCATTTTCACGCCCGCCAGGTTCTTTAGAAATGCCAACATGTCGGATGCTCCTCCTCTGCTACATCAATTCGGCACCATCGCCGCCGCATTCAGCAACGCAACGGCGATCTGTGCCCCCGCCAAGGTGATCGCCGCCGCGATGTTGCCCCCCTCGATCATGCCGCGAAAATTGCGCATCGCCAATGCGACGACGCCGAGCGTAACAAGTTGCAGGATCAGGGCCACCACGCCCCACACCACTACATCGAGCAGGGTGCCGCTCGTTGCCAGCATCGCCGCCAGCGGGATCGCAAGCGCCAGGATGGCGCCCGCGAGCACCGTGCCGGCCGCGGCATTACCGTGCGCAACCATCTCGCGCTCGTGGAACGGAGTCAGCCTGACATAAATCGCCATACCGATCGCCAGCAGCACGGCGCAGACGACAACCTGCAAGATCAGTTTCGGCAGACCGCTGCCCAGCGCGTCGAGGATGGCGGCAAACGATCCGGGTGCGGCGTCCATGATGCTTTTCCTTTTGGCGCCTTGTTCAGCTGTCGAGCGGCACGGCAGGAAGCGTTAGCGCCGCAGGATTGATGTCGATACCGGAATACACCTCGACCCAGGCTTCGTCGCCCTGCTCGACGGCACACACCAGCACATACTCTATCGCCGGCGCAGGTGGAGCCGCGCCGGTCCGGGCACCGTATAGCATGGCTTGTATTTTTCGCTCCACCGTGCCCGACGTGCCCTGCAAGGTCTCGACCTGCTGACTCGGCTGCACCCGCGAGCTCCCCGACGCCCACACCCGGTCGTAGGTCTTGCCGTCCTTGGTCTCAAACTGCGGCCAGCCGATCATCCCTTGGGCCGGGTCGAGCCAGAACCCCCAGTCGTCCTGGCTGGCCGGGGTAATCCGGTCGAGCAAGGTGAAATACCGGCATTCGTCGGGAGCGCCGTCCCGTCCAAGATGCAGCATGAAGAACGCCTCGCCAGCGGGCAGATAGAGCCGATGCAATGCCACTCCGCCGTCATTGACCAGCCCCACCGCCTCGACGCTGATCATCCCGCCTGCCTCGGGCGGCTTGACCTTGGTCATTCCGGCGGCGAGCACGAACGGCGAAGGGTCGACCGGGAAGGTCATGCCGACGCGGAAGCGGCTCTGCGCGCTGCCCGACAGGCCAGGTGCCACCGCCATCGAGCCGCCTCCGGCGACCGCTGTGGAGCGACGGCGCATCAGCCACAGCACTACGAGGATCGCGCCTCCGACAAAAACGACGACGAACAGCGCGCCGGATCCTCCAGCGTCGGAGGGCGTAGGGCGCGGGCTAGCCGGCTGCGCCTTGGCCTGCCCCATCAAGGAATCGAGCTCGGCGAGCTTGCGGGCGACGGCGGGATCGCTCTGGGCCTTACGCTCTGCCTCGGCTCGCCATTGCGCATAGCCGGGGTCGTCGCGATTTTCCTGGAAATAGTTCACGGTCTGTGGCCGCGACAGCGAATTCAAGAGCGACCAAGCAACGACCGCATCCCACGGGCCGAAGCGAGGCGTGGACACCGTGTAGCCAGGCGCGTACCCGCCACCGCCCCATCCGCCTGGCAGCGGGCGGCGCCCCAAGGGTGCCGTCCCCCAGCCGCTGTCGTCCCAACCCGAAGACGGTCGGCGGGTGGTCGGGACCGTGGTGCGCTCTTGTGAGGCTCGATAATCGCGTAGTGCCTGGCTCGAGTTGCGCCGCGATATCGCGAGGTCGCCGCCGCCAAAAGCACCACCAAACCCGCCAAACGAGGACGATGACGGAAGCCCGTAACCGCCGCTGACCGACGGCCGTCGGGCATAGCCACCGAAACCGCCGGCGTATCCTCCGCCGCCCGAATAACCACCGCCACCTGGCCGCCGGTAGCCGCCGCTGGTTTGCGCTTCGGCCGGCGGCGCCAGGGCCGCGATGTCGGTGACCGGCGCCAGCCACGGCGAGACGAAACCCGAGACCGGATCGACCACCAGCAATGTCAGGCAGATCAGAGCGAGGCGCACCGTGCGCCTCAGCGCTGGATATTTCACGGCCGGCATCCGAGCCGGTTATGCCGCGTGAAAACGAACGTCGTCGGCCCCTATGGCGCCGACGAGCATGATGAACGTAGCGTCTGCGATGCCGTCGTTGCGAAAGTAATGGACCCGGCCGGCCGGGTTGAAGATTGCGTCCTTCGGGCCGAGGCCCTCTTCGACGCTATGCCCGGCTTCTTCCCAGCCAGCAGTGATGCAGCCCTCCAAGACGAAATAGACGTCCTCGACCGGGCGGACATAGCCGCGCACCGCCACATCCTTCGGTAAATGAATCATCTCCATACGATATTGGCCGGGCGGGGCGCCACCCTTGCCGATGTAAACCGAGCGCGCGACACCCGCTTCCCACACCGGCCGCCGCTCGGAGTAGCGCACGATGTGCCGGGCAAACTCCCGCTGACGCGGATCATCGCTGTCCGGATCGAAGGCCAGAGTCTTCTCCGGGCTCGCGCCGAAATGCCGGGCGACCGAGGGGTCGCTGTCCCGCGGGTGGCAAACATAGACCGGCGGTCTTGGCATGCCGCTACCGACGCTAATCGACATCAGCACCGGCTCGACCCCGTCGTTGCGAAAGCCGTGCGGCCGGCTGGCCTGGTTCAGCACCATGTCCTTGGGCCCGAGGCGCGCCTCGATCACCTCGTCACCCCACGCCCAGCCGACGGTCAAGACGCCCGAAAGCACGAGGAAGTGTTCGACCACCTCGTGGGAATGACAGGCGGCGTATTTGCCGACCGGCTGATGCACCAAGCTCAAGGTGAATTGCCCCGGCTTGAGGGTGCTCGGATCGTCGGCTTTGGGCGAGCCGCCGGCCCCGATGTAGCGCATCTGTGCGCGCTCCAAATCGGGGAAGCCGCGGCTTCCCGGGAAGGCGTCCCAGTCGAAGCTCTTGTCGGTGTGGCGCCCGATAAAGGCGTGCATCTGGCTGGTCAGGTCGAACGGCTCGGCTTGGGCAAAAAGGGCCATGACACAAGCTCCCGTCAAACGCTTTGCCAATCTCGGTCCGGCGCTCCGCCGGCTCAAGCAAAATCGATCGGCGGTGCGAGACGGCGGCAGGTCCCGCCGCCTCTCCCCCAATGCCTCAGGTTGACTTGACCTCGATTTTCTTTTGCGGCTTCTGGGACTCCGCCGTTTTCGGCAGCGTGATCGTCAGCACCCCTTTCGAAAAGTCGGCGGAGACCCGGTTACGATCGACGCTCGCCGGCAAGTCGAACGCGCGCTGAAACGAGCCGTATGCGCGCTCGGAAAAGTGATAGTTCTTCTGTTTCTCTTCCTTTTCTTGGCGCTTTTCACCCTTGAGGACGAGCATGTCCCCGGATAGCGATACGTCGATGTCTTTACCATCGATGCCGGGCAACTCGGCCGAGATCTTGTACGCCTTCTCGTCCTCGCTCATGTCGATTGCCGGCATAGAGAAGCTGAACGAACTGCGCCATGCCGGCTCGATGTCGAACATGCGGCGTAGCGACGGAAAACCGAAACCACTGCCGAACCGGTCGAACAGCCGATCCATTTCGCTGCGGAAGGAGTGCCACACATCCGGTACGTTCGTCTGTGGCGGCGCTGTCTTCTTTACTTCAACAGGTACGTCTGCCATCGCTGTCTCCGTCTTTCGTTAGGAAGGGAGCGGGGTTTTCGCCCGTTCGAGCAAAGTGCGTGCAGTCGCCCTATGAAACATTGATCCAGCTCAATCGCTCCGGCGAGGAGAAGAAAATGATATGTATCGTCATTCTCGCCGGCATTTTAACCGCATCCGCCTACACCGCGAACGCTCAGGACGCCTCCGGAAACCCCGAAGCCGGGCGTCTATATGCGCGCGAAGTGTGTTCGCCCTGCCATGCGCTTACTGCTGAGCAGGCTTCACAGAGAACTATCGCAATCGGGCCGGATTTCCAGACCATAGCCAACACATCCGGAATAACGGCGACCGCGCTCCGCGCGTTTCTGCAGACGCCGCACCCGAAGATGCCAAACCTGATCCTCACACCGGAACAATCGGCTGATGTGATCGCCTTCGTGCTCAGCCTGCGCGAGCAACGACAGCCGTAAGCAAGCCCTCGAACCATCGCTGATTCCCGGCATCCAGCGATTGGGCAGTGTCGAACTGTCCGAATCACCCACTCCCGCCACCGGAACTAGGCCCGGTTCAGCGGAGCGACTCGATGTAGCCAACCAGATCATCGATCTCTGTCCGCGTCAGCGACAGATCCGGCATCGCGCCGTGCGGATGCGACAGGAAGGCGCGCAACTGTTCGGCTGTTCTGGCACGGGCAATCGTGGGGAAGCTGGGAGGGCCTTGCTGCAGAGTACCAGCCGGACTGCCGCCGGTCACGTGGCAACTGGCGCACCATTGCTGGGCGAGTTGACTGCCCTTGGTGGAGTCCGCTCGCGTAGAATGCTGGGTAGCGGCTCCAAGCACCAAGAATACCAGCAGGACGGCGGGAGATCTGTATTGCACGGTTGTCGCCCCTCGCCGTCGCATATTAATTCGGAAGCGAGTGCCGGCGTCAGCTCTCGGGGCGCGGCTCCAGTGACGCGCAAAGCAGCTTTGCCGCCTCGCTGAGCTCGGTACGGTGCTGCTCGTCGAGCTGACCGCGAGAGGCCAGCGATTTAGCGAGCTCGACAAGAATGTCCGCCAAGAGCCCGTAGTGCAAATGCATCACCGCCTCGCGCCGATCCTCTCCGGGCCGCACCAGCCTGACGGCGACGCTGTCGTCATCGGCGTAGGCGTCGAACTGCGAATGCCGACCGAAACTGCCGATATAGGCCTTGTCGGGAAAATCGACGGAGATCTCCGCTTTGTCGCTAATTGGATGCAGTGACATGTGTCGGGCTCTTTGGATGCGTCGGGCTAACCCAATAGGCGAGTCGGGACTCGCCGCATGTGATCCTCGACCCGCCGAACACCTGGAATGTTCTCGGCCGCGACAACAAGCGCCCGCTTTTCCTGTTCGGACAAATAGGAGGACCACAAATGCACGACACCGTCCTTGACGGTCACGTTGGCAGGAGATACCTCCGCCCATTTCTGCGCCTTCAGTTCGGTCAGGAGTTTGTCCCGGATCGCTTGGTCGTCAGCCCCCGCGCCGCTTGGGGCTTCGTCGATTGTCATGGCGAGTGCCCGAACGAGGTTTGCGCGGCTGACGATTCCGACAAGCTTGCCGTCACGCACGACGGGGACGCGCTTGATCCGGTTCGTCTCTAACAGCAAGGCGATGTCGGCGACCGGCGTCGTCTCAGTGACAGAGACAACATCGCGCGTCATGACATCATTCACCTTGCCGCTATGCGACTTGATGTAATCGCCAGCGAGCTTGTTTGTCGATGCCATCATGTCCAGCCACCATGCTTGGCGGCGCTCGGTTCCGGTTTCAGCTCGATGCAGAAGATCCCCCTCGCTGACCATGCCGATTACTTGGTTGTCCTTGTCGACGACCGGGACCGCGCTGATGCCGCGGTCGGCCAGCAGTCTCGCGACTGCCGGTACAGTCGCATTCTCGTCGACCGAGATCACTTCACTCGTCATAACGTCGATCGCGTGCATCGGAGAGGTCTCAAGCTGCTGAACTGTGAGATAAGACAGGGACTGTCCACTTCACGCATTGATGCAGATCAACCGCCGCGAGTCGTAGGGCGGACACTGTCTCAGCCCGCTCGACCCACCCGGCTAGGCTCGCGCGCAATTTATCCGATCTCGATGTAATCCGTGAGATCGGCGATCGCCTTGGCGAATGGCCTGATCAGCCCGTCCTTGTCGCGCAGCGGGATCTTGGGATTAACGGAGATCACCGATTTTGCCGCCACCGTGCGGCAAGCCGCCCGCGGCATTCTTAAGGTCATCGCCCGCGCCAGTCGGAAAGCTTCCTCGGTGGTACCGTCGGGCGCCATGCGCACGCCGCAGATCGCGGCCAGTAGGCGAAGTTATCTATCGCAACGACCGCCGTCAGCCCGACGGCGGAACGATGAATGTGGACGAGCTTGAAGGGCCCGAAGTCGTCGGCAAAGCGAAATGTGTGCCTCTCTGACACGAAGGTTATCGGTTCAGAAGCCAGAAGATCAGCGACACGATCCCGCTGGCGACGAGACAGGTCATGATCGGGAAATAGAAACGGAACTCGCTACGCTCGCTGACATGTCACCGGGCAGTCGGCCAAGCCCGAGCCGACCGAGCCACGGCCACAACAGCCCGGTCACAACGAATACCAAACCGACCCCGACGAGCCACCATCTCGTGATCGAGCGCCAGCATTTCCGACTTCAAACCGGCCTCGACCCTCCCTGCTGTGTGGGAAGCTGAGGCAGAAAAACACCTTGCGACTGTGTCGTGCGCCCGAAACTCCCCATCGGATCAGATGCTTGACGACATGTTGAGATGCGAATCGAGCCGCTCTGAGGGAAGCATTGACTATTATTTGACGCCCGAGGGGACCCCGCGCAGCCCGCGCCCGTGCGGCCTAGGCCGCAGCGAGTTCGGCCGAAAGACCGAGCGTCTTGGCGGCGCCAAGCATCCCCTTTCTAAGCTTGTCGACGGCGCGCACTTCGAGCTGACGGATGCGCTCGCGCGAGACGTGAAATCGCCGGCTCAAATCCTCCAAAGTCAGAGGCTCGTCGCGCAAGCGGCGCTCGACGAGAATCTCGCGCTCGCGCGCGTTGAGCCCCGCCATCGCCTCGCCGAGCAGCTTGCGCCGCTGCGTTATCTCGTCGGCCTCTGCGAGCATCGCTTCCTGGCTCGGCCGCTCGTCGACGAGGCGATCGAGCCACTCGATCTCGCCGTCCTCAAGCACGGTCTCGTTCAGCGATCCGTCGGCCGCGCTCATCCGGCGGTTCATCTCGACGACGTCCTTCTCGGGTACTTCGAGTTCGGTGGCGATTGTCGCAACCACCTCAGGCGAAAGATCGCCTGCCTCGAACTGCTCAAGCCGACCCTTCAGCTGGCGCAGGTTGAAGAACAGTTTTTTCTGGGCTGCCGTGGTGCCCATCTTCACGATCGAGGTCGAATGCAGGATATGTTCCTGGATCGCCGCGCGAATCCACCACATCGCGTAGGTCGCGAAGCGGAACCCGCGGTCGGGGTCGAATTTTTGCGCCGCCTGCATCAGCCCGACATTGCCTTCCGCGATCAAATCGGAGACCGGCAGACCGTACCCCGCGAAGCCTCGGGCGATCTTGATCACCAAGCGGAGATGGCTACCGACCAGATCCTGTAAGGCCGCCTGGTCGCCGTCGTCCCGCCAAGCCCGCGCGAGATCCAGTTCCCGTTCCGGGCTCAATATCGGGAACCGCCTCGCGTCGGTCAAAAGGAGGGCGAGTGCGTCGCCTCTGTTTTCATTCACTTTAGTCACCATCATCTCGTCTCGCTTATGCACCCGCGAACAGAAAGACCGCACCCCCGGAAATCTCCAGGAGCTCGGTCGGTAATCCGCAGCGGGGTTTTGCTTGGTATCGGGCGCCCAGCAGATATAGGAACAGTAATCGAACGTTCAAGCGTGGGGGCCCTCCTCAGCGGATGCTGTCGGTTCGACCCTCGGCCGGATCAGCAGCGGCGGCTTCAGGCTTAGCGACCGCCGCGGCACCGAGCGCGGCAACCCGATCGCGCAGGGCAGTGCTGATCCGCTCCTCGTCGGTCCTGCCGGTGCCGCCTCCGCGCAAGACTTCGACCGGCTCGGCAGAGCCGAAGGCAACGGTGATCCGGCGAAGCTTGGGGATCCGGCGCCCACGGGGCAACGCGTCAAACGCACCTGCGATATAGGTCGGCACGGCCGACGCCCCGCTACCCAGCAGCAGCTGCCCGATGCCTGGCAGGAAACGCTGCAGCCTGCCGTCGGGTGAGCGCCATGCCTCTGGAAACCAGACCTGGACGTGGCCGGCCTGCAGCACCCGCCGGGCGCTTTCGAGTGTCGCGCCGGGGAACTTTGCGTCGACCGGGAAGACATGCACAGCTCGGCAGAAGACCCGATTGAGCGGGTTGGAGAACATGCGCACTGCGTCCCCCGCCCAATAGAGACGCCGGAAGCGGGACCAAGGCAGCGCCGCCGCGATGACCAGCCCGTCGAGATCGCTGACGTGGTTGGACGTGATTACAAACGCTCCCGCGGCAGGCAATTCCTTGACGCCCATCGCGCGAAGCTGAAACAGCGCGCGCATTACAAGCCAATTGAGAGCATAGAGCGCCATGGCAAGCGGCGTCAGCAACCCACCCGTCGGCGCCAGCCAGCGCTCGAAATCCGTCGCCATGGCCGGTTCTTCACGTGGCAGCGCGCAGGCTCCCCCCCGGCGCTCGATTGCCAAGCGCAGCAGGTCGCGGATCGTCCTGATGCCCGCGATGTCCGTCTCGGACAGATGAATGTGCAGCCGGTCCTCGAATGCGATCGAAATTTCCATCCACCCGAACGAATCCAGGTTCAGATCGAGGGCGAGATCGACATCGAGGTCGAGCGCTTGGTCTGGGTACCGCTCGTGTAGGAAGGCCCAGACCGCTTCCGCCGTCTGGTCGCGCAACAGCGCCGCGTCTT
>Ga0306923_10004768_pt1 | contig 13045 bp, 23 predicted proteins | sample sta12Can44000108_FD_203841 | JGI IMG/M metagenome (GOLD analysis project Ga0306923, IMG submission 203841) | Lab enrichment of tropical soil microbial communities from Luquillo Experimental Forest, Puerto Rico - statanox.12C.anox.44.000.108 (v2)... | ecosystem: Environmental > Terrestrial >... | reverse complement strand
CTCGCCGCGGCCGATTGAGGGTAATCGAATGGCCGACGCGTCGCTTGCGGCGCGGACCGATAGCTATTTTCTGAAGAGCAAGGCGATCGTCGGCCGCTTTGGCGACCGGCCGGCGACTTACGCCGTGTTCATGCGCCGGCCGGTGATCAGCGCGCCACGCTTTGTGATCGATTTTCTCGAAAGCAAGGCCGCCGAGCGCGGCACCCGCTTTGCGATCGAATTGAGCCATCCCGAGGGCGCCTGGGTCGGCGCCGGCGAGCCGATCCTTTACGTCACGGGGCCGCTCTTTCATCTCGTCGATCTCGAGACCGTGCTGCTGCAAAAGCTCGGTCCGATTTGTGTCGCGGCCCACAACGCCTATGCGATGTGCGCCGAGCTCCCCAAGGTCGCCTTCCTGGCGATGGACGCGCGGCACTGCGCCGGCGCCGACATGGCGACGATGATGGCTTACGCCGCCTCGGTCGGCTCGGCGCATGCGCGGCGCGAAGCGGGTGCGGTCGGCTTTGTCGGCTGCGCCACCGATGCCACCGCCGCCTTCTTCGGGCAGCAGAAGGGTGCCGGCACGATGCCGCACGCGTTGATCGGCTATGCCGGCTCGACCGTGCGCGCGGCCGAGATGTTTCGCGAGGTTTTCCCCGACGAGCCGATGACCGTGCTGATCGATTATTTTGGCCACGAGACATCGGACGCCGTCGCGGTCGCCCGTCGCTTCCCGGAGCTCGCCGCTGCAGGCCGGCTTTCGGTGCGCATCGACACGCCCGGCGGGCGCTATTGCGAAGGGCTCGATCCGGCCCGCTCCTACGAAGCGCTCGAGCGCCACGCGCCGCAATCGATCCGCGGCTATCGCACAGAAGAGGAGCTGCGTCACCTCGTCGGCACCGGGGTCTCCGCGGCGGCGATTTGGCTGTTGCGCCGGACCCTCGACGAAGCCGGGTTCGCGGGGGTCAAACTCGTCGCGAGCTCGGGGTTCGGCCCGGCGAAGTGCCGGATGATGGCCGTCGCCAACGCGCCGATCGACGTGATCGGCACCGGCTCCTACCTGCCCGAGCAGTGGAGCGAGACATATGCGACGGCCGACATCATCGCCTATGACGGCGTGGCGATGGTCAAGGCCGGCCGCGAGTTCCTGCTGCGCAAGCGGGATGGCACGCCATAAAAACAACGTAAATCGCGATCGCACTCTCGAAACCACCTGATCTCGGGCCGCAATAGACAGTCGGCTCAAGCCGTTAGAGGATAGTTTGCGGCTTTGCGGAACAACGAAAACGGCCTCGCCGATCAACGTAAATCGCACACCCCTGAGGGAGCGGAAACGACGGACAAGCCCCCTCCCAGTCTGGCCCCCCTTGTGGGGGAGGATGGGGTGGGGGTGGTGGGCGCCCCGGCTTTGCCGGCGCGGTTTCTGGAGCCGTCTGGCTTCGTCTGGGGTAGGTTCTCGACCACCGATGGGGTGCGGTTGCGCTGGGGACATCTGCCGGCGAAAGAGCCGCGCGCCGAATGCGTGCTGGTCGGCGGTTTCGCCGAGTGCACCGAGAAATACTTCGAGACGATCGCCGATCTGGCGGCCCGCGGCTTATCGGTATGGTCTCTCGATTGGCGCGGCCAGGGCGGCTCGGCGCGCCCCAAGCGGTTGCCGAGTCGCCCACGTCCAAGGCATTTCGATCGCGACGCGAGCGAGCTTGCCCTGTTTACCGAGAAGCTGACGACCGGGCGCCGGCCGCGCCTGTTGATCGGTCACTCGATGGGCGGTTCTGTGGCGCTCCTGTGCCTGCACCGATATCCGGGCCTCTTCGACGCCGCGATCCTGTCGGCACCGATGCTCGGCATTCGCACCGGCGGTGTGCCGCCGGCGCTGATGCGTTGCTTGACCGGGCTCACGCGGAGGATCGGGCTCGGCATTTGTTTTTTGCCGGGCAAGAGGCGGTGGAGCCTCGATCGGAGCCCGACACCCGAGCTGAGCCGGGTCTCGAACGACCCCGAACGCTGCCGCCTGCAACATGCCTGGTTCTCGGCCGATAATGCGCTGCGCCTCGAAGCCCCAACCTGGGGCTGGCTCGACAGCGCACTGCACCTCACCGCCCGGTTGGCCAAGAAAAAGCTTCTCGCCGGGATCGACACTCCGATCCTGCTCGCCAGCGCCGGGGTCGAGACGTTTCTGCGCCCTGAGGCGCATCGCCGCGCCGGCCGGCTGTTGCCCGAGTGCACCCTCGTCGAGTTTCCGGATTCCAAGCACGAGCCCTTCCTCGAGCGGGACGCGGTCCGCGCGCCATGGTTCGCGGCGATCGACCGGTTCGTCGCCGAATGCGTCGCTTGGACCAGCCCCGAGCGCTGACGGTACTGACGCATCGAAGCTTTTCCGCAACCGAGACTAATGCACCGGCAACCCTGTGTTGAAGGGCGAGCTTGTATCGGCGAGCGTAAGCAGGCAGTGACCGCCGAATTCTTCGCTCGCGTTTCCAATGCCCCAAAAGCCTGAAATGCGGCCATCTCTTTCTACCCTATCGAGCTGTCCCGACCCCATTGCCACCAAATTGCACAACCAGACGTCGGAAGCTCTCTCCGAGGGCTGCAGCTGCGGCGGCGCTGCCACGCGCCGCGAAAATAAGTACGCCGCCGCCCAGCCGGTTGAATGTTCACCCATCCGAGGGTCCGCTCATCAGCGGCGTAGTCATCCGGCTCACCGAGATAAAAGAATGTATCCGCCAAGCTCGGACTTCCGGGTTCCCGCCACCTGGGTATTTCGTCCGGGACATCCCCGCAGCTTAATGGCGAATGATGCGGCGGGATGGGGATGCAGGCAGCGAGCAGCAAGACGGATAGCAAAGCAGCCGGCCAAATCCACCTCATGCCCGCGTCTCGAAATTGACCAGAGTGTGGCGGCGCAGGAGCTCATTGGGATCAAACTCCAGCACCGAGCTATAACGTGTGTCGGACCAGCCCCTCTTCTTCGAAGAGAGGTCCTCCTTCTTCGGAGAAAGGTAGAACCCCTCTGTCGCCTCCCCCATACGATAAGTCCAAATGCTGCCGCCGCCCCAAAACGGAAGCGGGCCCCATCCGGGTCTCGACGTCGTTCTTTGTTGTCGTTCTTTGTTGTCGTTCCGTCCTGCAAAAAAAGCTAACAGGTCTTTGTGTCCCTCGGGATGGGAGCAAGGATCGAGCGCGAGCCCTGCCAGCATTGCAGATGAAGAAGCAGCTACGCCCTAGCAATGCGTTTCGTAAACCCATGTTAAAGTCGCTGTACAACGTTCGATGTCTTCGCCAGTGAGCCGACCTATCGCGGCGTAGCACCGGTTTCTTTGATCTGGGCCGATTCGCGTTTTCGTTACGAAACGCTATGCTATAGTCACAATCCGGCAGGAGTAGGGGGTAGCGATGAAAAGATCGGTTTTGGTTTCGGTCGTTGCGTTTGCCCTCCTGATCCCCCTCTCGGCCGCGCGTGGCGGCTACTCCAGCCTCTTTGTTTTCGGGGACAGTCTCTCGGATTCCGGGAATAACTTTCTTGCCCTGCAGCGGCAAGTAACTCCCGTCCCGATCCCGGGAAACAGTTTTATCCCGTTTTTCCCCTACGCGTCCGGGCACTACACCAATGATCAAGTGTGGGCCCAGATCGTCGCGACTTCACTCGACCTGAGCGCCACCCCATCGCTGCTTGGCGGAACCGATTATGCGTTCGGTGGAGCCACAACCGGGCCGCTGAACACCATTCCTCCGAGCCTAGAGACACAAGTCGCACTCTTCTTGTCCCAGCGCGGCCCTACGATCCCTGGTGATGCGCTCTATGTAGTCGAAGGCGGTGGGGAGAACGCACGAAACGCCCTCGACTCGATCAATAGCAGCTGCGGCATAAACCCGGTCTGCATCAACGGGATCATTTAGACAACTGCCGCGGGTTTCGCAGGAGACATCCAAACCATCGACGCCGAGCTCGAAGCAGCGGGGGCGAAAAATATCGTTCTCTGGAACGTCCCGGACATTGGAAAGGCGCCTGCGGTCCTCACCGCCGGCCCATTCGCCTCGATGCTGGGCACGACAATCGCGTCCACGATGAACAATGTACTGTTGACAGCGATGGGCAGCGACCCGACATCAAATTGTTCGATGACTTTGGCTTGCTCAACGAGGTGATCGCGGCCCCGAGCGCTTTTGGTTTGTCAAATGTGACCGACGCATGCGCCAAGTTCGTCGACTGCGACCCGTCAAAATTTCTGTTCTGGGACGGAATTCACCCGACTTCGGCGACGGAGGCCATTATTAGCGACGCGATTGAGTCGATGGCGGTGCCGGAGCCCTCGACACTGGCGTTGCTGGCTGCCGCCTTTCTGGGACTCGGTCTGTTTCGCTGTGCCGGCGGCACGCGGATTCAGGCGCTGTGCGATCGACGCTGAATATTGCTCGGGTTTTGGCTTAGCGGCGCATTATTCGGCAGCATCTTTGTGAAGAACCGCTGGCCGTAACGCCCTCCTGGCGGCGCCACTTCCATGACCACACGGTAGGTGTTGAGCGGGGCGTAAATCTGGGTCACGTAGCGCTGCCCAAAGGCGTCATAGAGGGTGCTTTCGATGACGCTTGGATTGACGCCGAGACCGGAGGCGAAATCGCGGTTGATGCGGATCATCAATTGCGGGCTGGTGTGCTCGAGATCGCTGGCGACATCTGCAGGCCGGGAAGGCTTTTGAGCTTGGCTTCGAGCTTTGGAGCCCATTCCTGAAGTTCGGCGATGTCGACGTCCTGCAGCTGTACTGATACTCGGGGCGGCTCAGCCGGGCCGCCGATCTGGATCGTCTCGAGCGGCTGCAGATAGGTCGTGATGCCGGGAACCTGGGCTAGCTTTGGCCGCAGCCGCTGGATGATTGCGGCCTCCGTGGCCTTGCGCCTCGTCCCATGGTTCAAACTGATGAAGATACGACCGGTGTTGTTGCCGGAGCTTGAGCCGCCGCCAATCGCCGAACCGACCGTCGCCACATCCGGACCACCCAGAATGACTGCGGCTGCTCGTTGCTGAATATCGGCCATTCCCCCTCGGCAAAACCGAAGACCATCCCGGTGTCCTCTTCCGGGAAGAACCCCTTCGGTATGGTCATAATCAGCCAACCGCTGAACACAATCAGGGCGAGGTTGCCGAGCATCGTCCACAGCCGCGGGACGAAGACGGCGATCAGCGAGGCGGTAATCGACACGATTGTAAACCGATCTCGGCGGAACCTTTGAGCGCCGCAGTCAGCGCATCGTCGCCGTGCTCGGCGTAGCGAAAAATATTCTCCAGCATGGCGATCGCATCGTCGACGACGAGACCAACCGCGAGTGTCAATGCCATCAGCGACAGATTGTCGAGGCTGTAGCCACCCAGGTACAGCACGCCGAAGGTGCCGACCAATGACAAGGGTATCGTGATGCTAAGGATCATCGTGGCCCCATAAGCTGCGTAGAAAGGCAAAGATCACCAGCACGACAAGCACGACCGTGAAACACAATGTCAGCTTCACGTCAGCGAAGCTGACGCTGATCGACAGCGATCGGTCGCTGATCGCGATCAGCTTGACCGAAGGCGTAATGCCGGCCTCAAGCCGAGGCAGCATCGCCTTGATCCGGTCGACGAGCTGGATCGTATTCGAGCCCGGCTGACGGCAAATCCCGATCATTTCGCCGATATGGTTGTTGACCCAGTCGAGCTGCATTGGCGCTTCCGACCCGTCGACCACCCGGCCAACATCGCTGACCCGCACTGGAGCGCCATTGCGATAGGCGACGATCACCTTGCTCAGTGCATTTACCTGCAATAGCTAACTGTTTGTGCCAATCTGGTAAGCTGCTCGGTTCTCGGGAGGCTTCCCACCGGCTGCTCTACGGTATTGTTGCTGATCGCCGTGGCGACGTCGTCCATGCCGATGTTGCGGGCCGCCAGGGCAGTCGGGTTGAGCTGGATCGTCGGTGCGTATTTCTGCTCGCCAAAGATCACGACTTGACCGACGCCGAGCAGCGTCGAGATCCGCTGGGCGATATTGAGATCGGCATATTGATCGAGCTGATGCAAGGTCATGACGTCCGAGGTCAGACCGAGAATGAAGACTGGCTTGTCTGCTGGATTGAGGTTGTTATAAGTCGGCGGGTTGGGCAGCTGCTTTGGCAATAACCCGCTCGCCGCGTTGATGGCGCGTTGGACGTCCGACGCGGCGCCGTCGATGTTGCGTGAGAGATCAAACACCAGGGTGATGCTGGTGGTGCCTTGCACATTGGTCGAGGTGATCTGATCGGCCCCCGGCAAATCGGCAAATTGGCGCTCGAGCGGTTGCGCGAACCGACGAGGCCATGATCTCGGGACCGGCGCCCGGTAGGCTCGCGTTGACGCTGATCGTCGGAAAATCGACACTCGGCAGCGCTGCCACCGGAAACAGGTTGTAACCGATGATGCCGCCAACCAAGAGTGCGGCCAACAACAGCGCGGTCGCGATCGGACGGCCTATGAAGGGCTCCGAGATGGTCATCGCGGATTGATCCTGCCGAGGCCGGAAGGAAGGGTATTGACCCCTGTGCTGCCGACCCCGTCCGGCCCGATTTCGGGCTCACCCGCGTTCATCTCGCCGGGCGAACCCTGCTTTACGGCGACCTCGACGCCGGGTGAGAGGTCGGTCTGGCCGGAGACAACGACCTTGGCGCCCGCTTGCAGCCCCTTGCCGATCGGTTCCGGCCGCGGCTTCGGTCACCGTTACCGGCTGCGCCGCGACCGTCGAATTGCTCTTGATCGCGTAAACGAACGGTCCCTTCGGGCCCATTTGTACCGCCGCCGCCGGAACCGTGATGCCGTTTTTTGACGACCTTGAGCACCAGGTGGGCATTGACGAACTCCCCCGGCCACAGCGCGGCGTCCTGGTTGGCAAACTCGGCCTTCAACGTCACTGTTCCGGTGCTCTGCTCAACCTGGTTGTCAACCAGCTTGAGGGTGCCGTTCGAGAGCTGCTTGTCATCATTGTCATTGAACGCGAGGACCGCCAGCGGGTGCAGCGCCATCGCTTGGGGGACGCGGTCGAGGTCTCGTTCGGAACGGCGAACGTCACAAAGATCGGCTTGACTTGAGTGACGACGACCAGCGGCGTGGCGGCGCTCGCTTGCACGAGATTGCCGACATCGACGAGCCGCAGGCCGGTGATGCCGTCGATCGGCGAGGTTATCAAGCAGTAGGCGACGTTCAACCTGGCGGCATCGATCTGCGCCTGGTCGCTCCGGACCGTAGCCTCGAGCTGCTTAACCATGGCGCGCTGCGCATCCTATTGCTGGCGCGTCACCGCCAATTGGTTGCCGACGATCGCCGCATAACGGGCGAGGTCCCGCCGCGCGTTTTCGAGATTGGCTTGGTCCTTGGCCTTGTTGGCCTCGGCCTGCCCGAGCTGCGCCTGATAGGGCCGGAGGTCGACCTGCATCAGCAGGTCTCCCTTGTGCAAAAACTGGCCTTCGGTAAGGGCAACCTTGACGATATTGCCGTCGACGCGGCTCTTGACTGTGACCTTGTTGAAGGCCTGAACCGAGCCGATGCCCCGCACGATGATCGGCACGTCCTTAGCCTGACCGTGGCCGCGAGAACCGGAACCGCCAGTTGTGCGCTCTCTTGATCCTTGCCTGCTCCAGTGCGGGGGTTGCGGTCCCGTTGCTTCGCCATGCCAGCCACGAGCTCGCCGCCGCAATGGCGAGGACCACTCCCAGCATTAGCAACAGCTTGATTGAAAAGCGCACTCGAACCCACCTCTGGTGTGGGTCTGATCTCTTCAACGGCGCGACGCGATAAAGGGTTCTTAGACGCGCGCCTCCTCGGGCATCCCGGCGCAAGGTGTAAGTCGACTTAGAACGCATAACGCCCTCGCACCGCGATTCTCGTCTGTATTAGTGTCGTCGGCGATTTTGCCCGACGCATCGGTAGCGAGTGCGACGCCCGGCTCGCTCGGTTGTCTGCCGGCTTGCAGTGCGCGCCAGGGACCCCCATTTCCGCCACGGAGCAAAACCCTCGATCTGCAGTTAGCGCCGATGATCGGAAGGCTCAACCACCTGGCGATTGTTGTGCCGGATCTCGCGGCCGCGAGCAGGCTCTATCGGCAGGCGCTCGGCGCCCGTGTCTCGGGGCCGCGCGCCTTGCATGCGCACGGCGTCACGGTGGTCTTTGTCGATCTGCCGAATGCCCGGATTGAGCTGCTCGAGCCACTCGGCGACGCCTCGCCGGTGCGCGGTTTTCTCGACCGCAATCCCGCGGGCGGCTTGCACCATGTGTGCTACGAGGTCGACGACATTATGGCCGCGAGAGACCGGTTGCGCGCCGCGGGTGCCCGGGTACTCGGCGACGGTGAGCCAAAGCTCGGCGCTCATGACAAGCCGGTGTTGTTCTTGCACCCGAGGGATTTCTGCGGGACCCTGATCGAGCTTGAACAGGTATAGGCCGACGCCGGCGCGGGTCGTGTTACAATGGGTTGGGTCAGTGGGATCGTCGTATATTTCATCGTCTGGTGGGTCACTCTGTTCGCCGTCCTGCCGCTCTGGGTAACCCCCTCCGATCCGGACGATCCGGGTTACGCGGCCGGCGCTCCAGCGCGGCCGCGGCTGCTGCTCAAGGCGGCGATCACGACCGCCCTTTCGGCGGTTATCTGGCTGGTGATCTTTGCGCTGGTGAAGTCTCCATGGCTCAGCTTCCGCGAGCCCTGAGGTGAGCGCTGCCTATTGCCGGTCGGCACCGGGCGATCCGGTCCACGGGCTCTACCACGATACCGAATACGGTTTTCCAACCGATGAGGAGAGCGTGCTGTTCGAGCGGCTGATGCTGGAAATCAATCAAGCGGGCCTCTCCTGGTCGACAATCCTCAAGAAACGCGCGGGGTTCCGCGCCGCCTTCGCGGATTTCGCGGTCGATCGCGTCGCCGCCTTCGGTCCTGCTGATATGGACCGCCTGCTCGCCGACCCGGGGATCATCCGCAACCGGCTCAAGATCGAAGCCGCTACCGAAAATGCCCGGCGCCTCCGGGCGCTGCGGCAATCACACGGTTCGTTCGCCCGTTGGCTCGCAGCACACCACCCACGCACGCTGGAGGAGTGGACGCAGCTCTTTCGCCGAACGTTCCGCTTCACCGGCGGGCAAATCGTCGGCGAATTTCTGATGAGTGTGGGCTATCTGCCCGGGGCGCACGAGACCGACTGCCCAGTCTTCGCCCGAATTCTCGAACATTCGCCGCCCTGGGCGCGTGCGGCAGGGTCCTCCGGTTTGTCCAATTGAGCCCCACGAGGCCGCTGCCTAGTACCTCGCTGCATAATTGGCGTATGTCTAAGCCACGTCGCACCGCCGTATCGCCACTCCCGCGATCCCCGAAACGGTCCGCAAGGGCCGGCCGTTCGGGGAGGGGTCCAGGGTCGCAGCTGGAACGTTGGGGCCTGGATGCCCGCTTTCGCGGGCATGAGGAGAACAACGGGTTAACATACACTAACTTTCGCAACGAGGTATCAGGGCCTGCCGTCAATTATTTGACCCCAACAAGTAATACGAGTATTCGGGTAAGAACGCAATCGTAAAAAGAGTCTACCTTCGCCGCGATTAATGTGAATTGTCGAGGGTCGGCTACAAAACAGGCTGACCATGACCCGGTATGGACTGCGCGGTGATCAATGGCAGAGGATAGCGGATCTGCTGCTGGGGAAAGTTGGCCATGTCGGCACCACCGCTCGCGATAATCGCCGATTCGTCGAGGCGGTGCTTTATCGATACCGCGCCGGAATTCCCTGGCGACCTGCCGGAACGATTCGGCGATTGGAAAAACACCCACCGGCGGTTCAGCCGCTGGGCCAAGAAGGGGTATGGCAGTGCCTGTTCGAGCACTTGGCCGCCGAGGCCGACAACGAATACAGCACCATCGTGCGGGCGCACCAGCGCACAGCGCCGGCGCACCCAAAAAAGATGACGACCACGCGATTGGCCGCAGCAAGGGCTACCAAAATCCACGCGCTGGACGATGCGCTCGGCAATCCGCTGAGCTTCTGCCTGACCCCGGGACAGACCCACGATCTGGTCGGTGCCAATGCTCTGTTACCGCAAAATGGCCGCCGATCTGCTCATCGCTGACAAGGCCTTTGATGCCGACGAGCGGGTCATCCGGCCGCTGGCGAGCGCTGGAAAAGCCGCCGTGATCCCACCGCGCAAAAAACCGCCGCCCGAGCTGCGAATTCGACCACGACCTCTACAAGGCACGACACTTGGTCGAGAACTTCTTCTACAAACTCAAACAGTTCCGCGCCATCGCCACCCGCTACGACAAAACCGCGGGCAATTTCCTCGCCCCTATCAACCTCGCCGCCGCTACAATCTGGCTCAATTGACGACACGCCCTAGTCTGGATCGCATCGCCGGCAGTCGATTTTTCAGCGCGGCGGAAGCCCCCGCGCCCTTGTCGGCGGCCGCTGGGGTGCCGCTCCAGCATCACCCGGCGAGGTGCGGTTAGATGCCGGACGCATGGAACCAATAGGGCGGGGATTTGTTGACCGCGCGTCAGAACCAACCGGAAAGCAAAGCGATGCGGATGACCGAAGTGCATCTCCCGGACGAAAGAGATCTGGCCGAGCGGCTGACGGATATGCAGGCCTGGCTCGATAAGCATCGCTATGAACCATCGACCTTCACCTACTTCTTTCTCCCTCCGGGAATGAAAATCCGGGTCTCATTCAAGATCGACGGCGAGGCTAAGGCATTCGCGCAAAGGTTTGGCGGTTCTTTGCTCGACATGCCGAGGGCAACCGCTCAGCTCATGACGACGTAGCGCTGCACGAACAACTCCGTTAATTGGCAGATGCCGCGGCCGCCTGCTGCAGGTCGCGCGCGGCCCGAACTCGGCTGGTCCTGAGAGATATGGAACGGAGGTTGGATAGAGCATCTGTTTTGATCGTCGGCGCCGGACGCACCGTATTGGCACTCGCATGCGACCTGCGAAGCCGAGGGGTCGACGCGCAAGTGGTGGACCGGCTTGACGAACCGGCGGCAACGACGCGCGCGCTTGGGCTCCAGCCACGGGGCCGCCAGATCCTCGATCGCCTCGGTGCCCTCGGCGATCTTCCGAAGGAAGCACCGCCGCACACCGAGTTCGATGTCTATGTCGACGGGCGGCACAGGCTACGGGTGGACCTGGATGCGCTCGGGATCGCAACGATAACGGTCCGCTTCGCGTGCCTCAGACGGCGATCGAACGCCGCCTTCGTGAACGGCTGCGAGAACTGGGGGTCGAGACGTATTGGGGCCACGAAGTCATCGACGCTCGTTAAAACCCTGATGGGGTCGCAGTCACGATCCGCTCGAAGGACGGCGTTGTAACAACCCGCGCCGATTGGTGTGTAGACTGTGACGGCGCCCACAGCATCGTCCGCGGCTTGATCGGCGCGGCGTTTGATCGGGCCGCATTCCCGGAGACGTTTCTTCTCGGAGACGTCCGCCTTGATTTGGACCGGCGTCAAGGTGCCTCAATCTATCTGCACGGCAATCAAATACTGTTGATGGTATCGCTGCCGGACGAGGCACGGCGGATCGGTGTGGCGCTTCCGCCTGGCGACCCCATTGCCGAGAGTGGGCGCCAGGCTATGACCGCCGAGCGCAACAGGTGCGCCATTGGACCGCAGGAAGGGCTTGAGCGGCTGCAGGAACTGTTTACCGCTTATTCGGGCGATGCGAAGACGCGGATGTTTGACCCGACCTGGTTTTCCGTGTTTCGGATCAATCGACGGACCGCCTCGACCTTTCGTGGCCGTCGCCTGTTGATCGCCGGGGACCCGGCGCATCTTTCCAGTCCGCTCGGGGCAGGGAATGAATTCGGGGCTCGGTGACGCCTTCAATCTCGGCTGGAAGCTGGCGCTGGTTGTCGAGGGGGCGCACCGGTGAGTCGCTCGTTGACACTTACGAGTTGGGAAGGCGTTCGGCCACAGAGCAGATCGAACGCGCGACCACTCGATGGACAAACCTCCTCCTTGGAGAAGGCTCAGCCAATCGCTTTCTCCGACGCTATGTGGCTCTGCCCGCTATGCGGCTTCGCGCAGTTCAAAGCTGGGTACTGACCCAACGCCGGGCGTTACAGAGCAGCTATCGAGGTAGTCCTCTGGCACCCGCCGCATTGTTGGTTCGCTTGCATTGCCGAAATCCGCAGCCGGCCGACGAGGGGCGGACGCACGGTGCAGATTGGCGCATAATTGTAGCCAAACGAGCGTCGGCAAGGAAATCGGAAACAACTGGGGTTTGATCTTCTTTGGCGGAGATGAGCCGGCTATCCGGGCCTGCTCGGATGCTGCGCGAATTCGCCTAGGCAGTGAACTGCGGGTTCTGCGTGTCAAAGGTAGTCATGCCGATGCCCGGTCAGCAGCGACAAAGTGATCGAAGACGACCATGGCGCCGTCGCGCGCTTACATCCTGGAAAAAACACCTCGATTTTGCTGCGCCCGGATGGCTATCTTGCGTGGAGATCGAGGCAAGCGGATGCCAGCGGACTAGCGATCTGGCTCGACAAGACGCTCCGCATCAAGGTTGTAGCAGCTTTTGGTTCAGATGCGCGCGAACAAGGGACTGAGATCTTCGAGGGTCCTTCGGAAAATCCGCCAAATTAGCAGCCCTGCTGCCGGCGCGCGCCGGAGGAACAAGGCGGTTTCTGGTGACAAATAATGTTGCTTACTTCCCGGCGAAAGGCCGGGGTCCACCTCTCGACGGCACGGGCGGCGGGCAGGCAGGTCCCGGCGTCCGCCGCGACAGTGGACGCGCACGGTTTCATGCAGTCGGGTCGGCGGCCCGGCCGATGGGGAACTCGCAATGACGCGGCTTTTAGAGGCTGACCGAAAATGAATTGAGTTATTTCAGCCAGTTGTGTCATAATGGTTGTGGTAAAGCAATCATCGAGGCACAAAATGTGGACCGAAATCACTCGCCAGAAGTATGAGCGAGAGGGTCAGCGCTACGCAAGCGATCTGACCGACGCCGAGTGGGCGTTGATCGAGCCGCATATGCCGGCGGTTAAGCGTTTGGGTCGGCCGCGCGAGACCGAGTTGCGCGCCG
>Ga0306923_10004765_pt1 | contig 13049 bp, 13 predicted proteins | sample sta12Can44000108_FD_203841 | JGI IMG/M metagenome (GOLD analysis project Ga0306923, IMG submission 203841) | Lab enrichment of tropical soil microbial communities from Luquillo Experimental Forest, Puerto Rico - statanox.12C.anox.44.000.108 (v2)... | ecosystem: Environmental > Terrestrial >... | reverse complement strand
AGAAGCCTAAACTTACTGGTAGGAACGGCAAAGCGCCGATCCAGACAAGGAGATGGCAAACAATGAACACGGCAGAAAACGGCACCAGCCCCGAGGCGGTTGCCAACCTGCGCGAGACCCGGAAGGAGATGGCAGCGGCACGGCGCGCGGCCAAGACGGCAGGGAGGCCAGCACCGGCGAAGGCACCGGCCAAGAAGGCCGCGGCGCCGCGGACACCGGCCAAAAAGGCAGCCGCGAAGAAGACGGACGCCGCGCCGAAGTTGATGTGGCAGTTTCCGGAGGGCTTCGAGAAGCGCGGGGAGACTGGCCAGACGGCGGCGTTCGGTGGCGGTGAGTTGGCCATGCGGCCGGTCGACGGCGGCTGGCGCGCGACGTTCACCAAGGACGGCAACGTGACCGTGCTGCTGGACCAGGGCGCGCGGGGAGCCGCTTACCGGGCCTGCACCCAGCACGCGAAGGGGGTTGCCAAGTGACGATCACGCTGGCTCTCGCGTTTGGCGGGCTGCTTGCCGCCGTGCTCGCCGTGCTCGCAGGCGTGGTGCGCATGGTGACCGGAGGCGACGATGAGTAACGCCGAGCACCGGGCGACGCGGCGGCTGACGTTTGCGACCTGGGTACTGGTGGCGGCGACGTGTGTTCTCGTGGCCGCGACGGTTCTGCTGGCGGTGGTGACCGCCGAGGAGAAGGCGGGTCACGAGCCGGCGCAGACACAGGAGGTGGCGACGCAGCGGTAGTTAGAGCCGAACCCGTGCCAGGCGCACGGGTTCGGCTGTGATTACCGGCTCGCCACAGGACGCCACCGCGCGCTACGCGGGTAAGCGCCCGAACAGAAACGACCCGGCTGGAAGAGACAGCCGGGTCGCTTTTTTTCAATTGTGGTTATGACTCACGACAACGCGGAGCGAGCAAGTTTCCATTCCACGCTATGTATAACTGTGGCTAACGCCACACTCTGGCCTGCCGTCAACGCAGACCGGCCCGGCGCTACGTCTAACCCCCCGCCGAGCGCCTCCGCTCCTGAGGGGGCATTCAGCTTGGGTGTTCGAGTTCTGTTCGGGCCTGGTCGATTTGGTCGTATGCGTAGGTGGCGATGGCGGCGGTGCTCATCGTCTCACCCTTGCGGGCGAGCGATTCGTAGGTCGGATCGCCGAGGACATCGCGCAGGTGGTCGACCGTGGTGCTGAGTTCGGGAACCCACACTGCGGTGACGGGATCGAACGCGAAGCCGGCGATGGTAGCCGCCGGCTCATAACATCCCAGCCGATCCAGGCACGCGGCGAGGGCAGCCAAAATGGCACGCATCTGGGCGATGCTACCCACGTTGTGGTAGTTGTGGATGGCCACAGCGGAGTATTCGAGCGCGGCCAGCGGGTCGCCATACTCGGCCTCGCGACGGGACAAAGCGCCTGCCAGGTGGGTCTCATTGGTGCGGTTGCCGCTGTCTCGTGCGATCACCAGGCCCCGCCGCAGAGCGTCACGCGCGCGGGCGGGATCCTCGCCGCGGCAGGCGTACCCATACTCGAGGAGCGCGAATGAGATCGCGTACGGGTTGCGGGTGGCCTCGGCGGACTCGATCAGGCCGTTCGCGGTGGCCATCGCGTCGTCAGCGCGACCGGCCATCTTCAATGCGGTGACCAGGGTTGCCCTGGTGATTGTGTGGGTGTCGCGGCCGCGCGCGATTAGGGCGCGGCACCACTCGACCGTCCGTTCGGGCTGGCCGACGGCCAGATAGGCTACGCCGAGCCCGCCCTCCAGGCCGAACGGCACCTCGTAGTGGCCAGTGCCGATCACCGTCTGGCCGGCGTCGCTGTAGCGGACAGCCGCCTCGATCCGTCCGGCCGCGAAGCACAGCGACGCGATCACATACAGGAACGCGAGCCGGGGGTGGTCGACGGCGCGGGCGGGCTCGGTCAACTCTTCGGCCCAGGCCATCGGCTCATAATTCTCGACCAGATCACCGAGCCATCCCGCGTAGGTGGCAATGGTGGCCGCATCGTCGAGGTCGCCGTGGTCTGTGGCCCACCGGAAGGCGGTGCGCAGATTGGCCAGCTCGGCGGTAAACCAGTCGTAGGCCTCGCGCTGGCGGGGGCTGTCCCACAGGGCCAGGATGTCGGCTTCGCGTCCGGCGAAGTACCGGGCATGGGCTGCCCGGACCTCCTCGGCCACACCACGGGCCGCGAGTTGCTCCTCGGCGAACTGGCGGATCGTCTCCGGCATCGAAAACCGGGCATGCCCAGACGAGCGATCCGCCAGGAGCAGCGACTTGCGCACCAGCGCGTCCAGTACATTCAGCACTTCGAATTCGTCTTGATCGGATCCGGCTACCGCACAAGCACTTTCGAGGTCGAAGCCGCCCGCGAACACCGAACACCGCTCCAGCAGCACCTTCTCCGCGTCGTCGAGGTGGTCGTAAGACCAGGCCACCGCGTGGCGCAGGGTTTGGTGGCGTGCCAGACCGCGCCGCGATCCCACCAGGAGCCGGAAGCGCTGATCGAGGCGATCACGCACGTCGCTGGCGGTCATTGACGCCATCCGCGAGGCCGCCAACTCGATGGCCAACGGGATCCCGTCCAGGCGGCGGCAGATTTCCACCACAGCGTCCGCCTCGCCGGGCTGGGCCAGCGAGAAGTCCGACACAACACTTTGGGCGCGGTCGACGAAAAGGTTCACCGCGGCGGATTGGGTTCCGGAGTTGACGTCCAGCGACGGGACACGCCATAACTGTTCGTCGCTGACCCCCAATCCTTCGCGGCTGGTCGCCAGAATCGTGACGGTCGCCGAGGCGGCCAGGATCGCTACGACCAGATCCGCGACACTGTCGACCACGTGCTCGCAGTTGTCGAACACCAGCAGTCGCGACCGGCCCTCCAAGGCGGAGGCCACCGACTCGGTCACTGTCTTGCCCGGTTGCTGGGTGATGCCCAACACCGCCGCGACCGCGTCGGGCACCGCCGCCGGGTCGGTGACCGCGGCCAGCTCAAAAAACCAGACTCCGTCGGGAAACTCATCGGCCAGCCGCGCCGCAACCTCCAACGCCAGCCGGGTCTTGCCGACCCCGCCCACCCCGGTCAACGTGATCAACCGATGCGTCTTTATCGCGGCGTGCAGCTCGGCGACCTCGGACTCCCGTCCGATGAAGCTCGTGGGCGCGGGGCGCAGGTTCCCCGGACGCTCATCCAGTGCCCGCAACGACGGAAAGTCGGTGCGCAGGCCCTCCGATTGGACCTGGAACACCTGAACCGGGGTCGGCACATCCCGCAACCGCCGCGGCCCCAGATCCAGCAGATCCACTCCGCTCAGCAGACCCGCCGTCGACTCGGCCAAAAGGATCTGACCACCATGTCCGGCGGCCATCACTCGTGCGGCGCGATTGAGCACCGTTCCGAAGTAATCCCCGTCGCGCCGCTCGGCCTCGCCGGTTGCCAATCCCATGCGCACCGGCAACCCCAACTCCCGTTGCGCGTCGATCGCGGCGTTCACCGCCGACATCGGCGACGCGAAGGCCGCCACGAAACCATCGCCGGTGTGGCTGAACACGAACCCGTCATAGGCCTCGATCGCCGTGCGCAACACCTTGTCGTGCACGACCAGCGCCGCCCGCATCGCTTGCGCGTCGGCCTCCCACCGACGGGTCGAACCCTCCACATCGGTGAACAAAAACGTCACCACCCCCGAAGGAGCAGCCGCCGCAGCAGCGGACACCACAGCAGAATCTCACAACCGACACGCTCTACCAGCCACATCGGCGGAATCCGGCCCGGATCCCGCCGCGCGGCGATCGTCGATGGCGACCTGCTCAAACCTGTTCTCGGAATCGCCTTGCGCCCTATGCTGGTGAACCGGGACCTCGGGGGCCGGAAGCGGCGGAGGGTCGGATGACCGCAGCGACGGCGTGCCGCACGTGTGGCACCGAGTTGCGGGAGGGCGCTCGATTCTGTGACGGCTGCGGTGCATCCGTCACGGAGCAGGACACCCGTGCGGAGTACAAGCAGGTGACGGTCCTGTTCGCCGATGTGGTGCACTCGATGGACCTCGCGGCGACCGTCGGGTCCGAGCGGCTGCGCGAGATCATGACCGAGCTGGCCGATCGCTGTGCGACGGTGGTGCAGCGTTACGGCAGCACGGTCGCACAGTTCACCGGCGACGGGATCATGGCGGTGTTCGGCGCACCGATCGCCTTGGAGGACCACGCCGTTCGTGCGTGTCTGGCGGCGTTGGGTATTCAGGAGGAGACCACCCGGCTGGCCGCTGAGGTCAAAGAGCGCGACGGTGTGGACCTGCAGTTGCGGGTGGGACTCAACTCGGGTGAGGTGATCGCCGGCGAAATCGGTTCGGGGCCTTTCGGTTACACCGCTGTGGGTGAGCAAGTCGGCATGGCGCAGCGGATGGAGTCGGCGGCCCCGCCTGGCGGGGTGATGCTCAGCGCGTCCACGGCGCGGCTTGTCGAGGGCGCCGCAAACCTCGGCGACGCTGAGCTGGTCCAGATCAAGGGTGGCGAAGCGCCAGTGCCCGCCCATCGGCTGCTGGGCATGGCGGAACGGCATCCCGCCCTCGGGCATGTCGAGTCGAATCTTGTTGGTCGGCAATGGGAGATGTCCGCCGTTGAGGGCTTGTTGGGCCGCGCTGTTGACGGCCACGGCGCGGTGGTCGGCGTGGTGGGGCCACCTGGAATCGGCAAGAGCCGTCTGGTGCGTGAAGTTTCTGCGATGGCGGGTTCTCGTGGCGTGCCGGTGTTCACCGCGTTTTGCGAGTCGCATACCAGTCAGGTCCCCTTCCATGCCGTCGCCCGCCTGTTGCGCGCGGCCTTTGGTGTGCAGGGTCTTGACGGGCAGATTGCCCGCGATCAGGTGCGCGACCGGGTTCCCGGCGCAGACCCCGAGGACATGGTGCTCTTCGATGACCTGCTGGGCATCGCTGATCCCGAGGTGGCGCTGCCCAAAATCGATCCGGATGCGCGGCGGCGTCGGTTGACCGCGCTGGTGAACGCCGCCTCGTTGGCCCGCGAAACCCCCAGGGTCTACGTCATCGAGGACGCCCATTGGATCGATGAGGTCAGCGAGTCGCTGCTGGCCGAGTTCGTCAGGGTGATCCCGCAGACGCCCTCGCTGGTGCTGGTCAGCTACCGACCGGAGTACGAAGGGGCGTTGGCTCGGGTTCACGGTGCTCCAACCATCGCCCTTGCGCCGCTGAGTGATTCAGAAACCGCAGCACTGGTCACCGAGCTGCTCGGCCCAGACCCCTCGGTTGCTGCACTGGGTCATAAGATCGCCGCACGGGCCGCCGGTAACCCGTTCTTTGCCGAGGAGATCGTGCGCGAGCTGGCCGAGGGCGGTGTCCTGCGCGGGCACCGCAGCGCGTACTCCTCTACAGCCGATGTGGCCGAGGTCAGCGTGCCCGCCACCTTGCAGGCGACCATCGCCGCCCGCATCGATCGGCTTGACCCCAAAGCCAAGCGCACGTTGAGTGCAGCGGCGGTCATTGGCTCGCGGTTCAGCCTCGAGATGCTGGAAACGCTGGGCATTGAACCCATTGTCGAGGATCTTGTGGTGGCCGAACTCATCGATCAGGTCAGATTCACCGGAGGGCCGGAGTATGTGTTTCACCATCCTCTGATCCGCACGGTGGCCTACGAATCACAACTCAAGTCGGATCGCGCCGAGCTGCATCGGCGGTTGGCTGCCGTAATCGAGTCACGCGACCCGGCAGCGGTCGAGGAGAACGCGGCCCTGATCGCCGAGCATCTAGAGGCCGCCAGAGAGCTGCACGCCGCCTATGGCTGGCACATGCGGGCCGCAACGTGGGCGACCTACCGTGACATCGGTGCGGCGCGGATGAGTTGGGAGCGCGCTCAAGAGATCGCCGATGCATTGCCCGCCGAGGACCCGGACCGGGCAGCCATGCGCATCGCCCCCCGCACCATGCTGTGCGGGATCGCCTGGCGAGTCCATATGAGTGTGGCTGGTGACCGCTTTGATGAGTTGCGCGAGTTGTGTGCCGCCGCCGGGGACAACGCTTCATTGGCCATCGGCATGGTGGGGCTGGTGATGGAGCACGCATATCAGGGCCGGATGCATGAGGCATCGCGGCTGGCATCCGAACACATGGCCCTTATCGAGTCGATCGGCGATCCGAACCTGACTGTGGGGCTGTCCTTTGCAGCCGTCTACGCCAAGGCTGAAAGCGCCGAATTCGGTGACGTGCTGCGGTGGTCACAGATGGCCATCGACCTCGCCGATGGTGACCCTTCTAAGGGCAACATGGTGTTCGGGTCTCCCTTAGCTCTGGCCCTAGTGCAGCGGGCTTTTGCCCGGTTTTGCTTGGGTCGTCCCGGATGGGGAGACGACATGAAGCACGGCATGGCGATGGCGCGTAGCGCCGACCCCCTGTCCTACGTCACGGCCGTCGGCTACATCTACTGGCCGGGGATACCGACGGGCGTGCTAAGGCCTGACGATCACGCAATCCGCGAGATCGAAGATGCCCTAAGGATTGCGGAACGATCCAGTGACGACATCGCGTTGGCCTACGCTCGGATAACGGTGGGCCTTGCGCTGGTGCACCGCCAAGCGGCTGCAGAGCGTGACCGCGGACAAAAGCTGCTGGCTGAGATTCGCGAAATGTTGATGCCTCGGCGGGGATACAACGTGTCCGAACTACCGGCCGTCAACATCTACTTGGCGCGTGAAAAGGCTCGTCGTGGAGATCGCGATGAGGCGATACCGCTGATGTGTGCCGCCGTTGACGACATGTTCTGCAAAGGACTGCTGGCGTGGGGCGTTCCGGCGACGGGTGTTCTGGTGCAGACGCTGCTTGACCGCGGTGCCGACGGTGACGTAGCAGAAGCCGAGGCCGCATTCGAGCGGTTAGCGGCCGCGCCGACCGCCGACGGTTCAGCTATACGCGACATCTGGCTGTTGCGGCTGCGGGCTGTGCTGGCGCGGGCGCACGGCGATGCCGCGGCTTACGCGCACTTCCGAGATCGCTACCGCGACATGGCGAGAACGCTTGACTTCGAAGGGCATATCGCCTGGGCGAAGGCGATGCCATGACGGGCGGCATTGGCGTGCGTGCGTCGTGCCCGAGGGTTGTCTGAGCCCAACTGCCGGAGTCAAGCTCCTCAGAACGTCGGTGCGGTCAACCCCGTGACCTAGCCATCGGGCTTTTTCCCGGTCTCCGGCCTACATCGCCCGCAACTACTTCGGAGTTAAGCCTCATCCGGGCCTTTGCGACTTCACCGACATCGCCGAACGCTATCCGGTGTTCGTGATCGCGCCGGAGAAGTAGGCCGAGACCTGAGCAGCACAACGCCAACGTTTGCGATCGTGTCCGGTGGATCCGCCAAAAGAGGCAGAGGTCATCGCGTGGCTGAGAGGATGAGTCTGTGGCAGTTCAGTGGGACTCAGCGGTTGCCCTTGACAGCGGCTCAACTGTGGGCTCGATCGCCAGCATGGACAGCGTCGCAGTCGCGGGTTCGGTCGCGACTGCAGGCAGTATCGCGGTAGCCGGGTCCGTGGCCACCGCAGGCAGCGTCGCGGTAGCCGGCTCGGCAGCGACCGCGGGCAGTGTCGCGGTAGCCGGCTCGGCAGGCACCGCGGGCAGCGTCGGGGTAGTTCGCAGTCTCTTGACTGTGTTGTGTCTGCTCGCCAGGGAATGTGTGGCGTGCGTGGCCTGTATTGCTTGCTCCCGGTGCGTCGCCTGTATTGGCTGCGTGCGCTGCATCGACTGTGTAGGGTGCATCGGCTGCGTGAATTGTTCGGGACTACGGAATGTGAAGGGCGCCCGCAACCTTCGGGCTGAGTCCGCCGCGTGAGTGATCGATAGTGACGGCCCTATCGCTGCACTTCCCGACATGGCAGAGTTCCGCGCCGCGATTGCCCACCTAAGTGAGGTCCTTGGCGACCCGGCCTACGAATCGCTCGCCCGCAAGGACAATGACGACCACCACCATGGTGACCTACGCACACGACCAAATCGACCAGGCCCGAACAGAACTCGGACACCCTAGTTGAGTTGCGCGAGTTGCGTGTCCACGCTAGAGCCGCGCAGCATGTTCTCAATCGCTTTCAGCAGTCTGTTCGGCCAAGACGCGGTACACTGTCGCCTGGCTCACGCCGAGGGCGTCATAGGCATACCGCATCCGGTCGGCAACAACACCCAGCGCTCGCTCATGCCACGCCAACCCATCAACCCACCGCTTACACGCCAACAGCGCCGGATAGCACCGACCACGTTGATATTGCGCATTGGTTGAAGACTCTGCCCACCGCTGACGGGCGTCCCAGTTCCGGTGGCGCAGGCGTCGCCGATTGGGGGACATCTGAATCCATACCGCGCTGGCCGGTCGGCGGACAGACATTGCCGGGGAGCGCAGCAATAGTTGGTGTGCGCCCGCAAAGCGGGCTCCCATCAAAACATCCGCCTGAGGAGATGCCCGTAATGTCAATCACAAAAATACTAGTCGGCGCTGCTATCGCTGTCGGCTTCCTTGTTGGGGGAGCAGCACAGGCCAGCGCCGATCCGAACGCGTTCGGCGCCGACCCGAACCCGTTCGGCGGCTTCAGCTCTAGCCGCCAAGCGCCAGCTCCAGCCGACGGTCCGGCTCTGAGCGAAAGGATAAATCGGGGACTCCGGGAGGGGCACTCTGCCTGGTTGCCAGGACTACCGGCACCGACCCAGCCCAGGTAACCCCGGCCGTAATTTAAGTGCTGGCTCCAAGTAATCGCCACCTCAATCCGCCGCGCCCGGTCCGACCCCTTGGACCAGGGCGCGGCGCCATACCTACCAGGCAAAACGGCCTGCGGAGGCTTCTCCGGGGGCCGTTTTCATGGCCGATCGGAACGGGTCGGACACATTCGCGACAGTACAAGCAAAAGGCACCATCGCTACCACAAGGTCGGCGACCCCCTCAAGATCGGCGCATCGAGTCAGAGTCCCAGTTATTCGCACTGACAAGGACTATTGCCTCGAGACGCGATGGTGTCTGTTCGGAAAACGGCTCCTGGAAGTGGAGGAATTTCGTTTCTGCCCATTGGGGGAGCCATCAGATTGGGAGCAGATTGGGCCGGCCGCGCTTTAGGATTAAGGATTGGGCCAACGGTGCGTTGCGTTTGGGCGAACCGGGCATTCGACAGTGGGAAGCTAACGACATGGGTGGGCCGGCGCCGACCAAGAAAGTACGGGTAGTGGTGGGCGACGACCACCCGATCTACCGCGAGGGAATGGTACGGGCGCTTTTGTTGAGCGGCTCGGTGGACGTGGTCGGCGAAGCCGATGACGGTGTGAGCGCACTGGAGATGATCAAGACCCATCGACCCGAGGTCGCGCTGCTGGACTACCAAATGCCCGGCATGGATGGCGCCCAGGTGGCCGCCGCGGTAAAGCGCAACGAGCTGCCGACCCGCGTGCTGTTGCTGTCGGCATATGACGAATCGGCGATCGTGTACCAGGCATTGCAAGAGGGCGCGGCCGGGTTCCTACCGAAGGAGTCGACGCGAACCGAGATCGTCAATGCCGTGCTCGAGTGCGCCACGGGTCGCGATGTGGTGTCACCCGCCCTTGTTGCGGGCCTGGCGGGGGAGATCCGCCGGCGCGCCGAACCCAGCGCACCCGCGCTCAGCGCACGCGAGCGCGAGGTGCTCAATCGCATCGCGCGTGGTCAGAGCATTCCGGCGATCGCAGCGGAGCTGTACGTGGCGCCGTCCACGATCAAGACCCATGTGCAACGCGTGTACGAGAAACTCGGCGTTAGTGGTCGCGCGGCGGCCGTTGCCGAGGCGATGCGGCAGCGGCTGCTGGAATAACGCTGGAATCGCGCTGTTCTCCGGCAACCGGTGCTCGGCTTTGGCCGATCCGCCAATCAGCGACCTTTCCTGCTGACATACGCATGATCGACGAGGCCTGGCGGCGTCGGCTTCCTTCGCGGAGTGGTTCCCGCACATCGGACAGCGCGCTAATACATGAAACCTCCACTTTGTTTCAGATTTAACCGTATGAAATCGAACGGAGTGATCCGCTCCCGGTCCGATGCGATGACCAGTTCGGGAACTTCAAATGGCGAGCCGAGGATTCACTGAGTCAGCTGCGATGCGTCCCCAGCGTACCCACGCTGGGCCCGAATTCGGCGCCGCCTGCGGGTTGCCGCAGCGGTATGGAGATTGTTACTTCCGTTCCAGGGAAGTTTGCACGCACATCGAAATGCCCGCCGGAAGCGATAACCTTAGCGCGAATCGATGCCAGGCCGATGTGACCGCTTTCAACGCTTCGACTTAGGCTCGCAGGTGAGATGCCCACTCCGTCATCAGCGATTCGTACGAAGGCTAGCCCCGGCTTTCGTCCTAGCTCGATACAAACGTTGTGTGCCCGGGCGTGCTTAATTGCGTTTGTTAAAACCTCCCGCGCCGCGCTGTAAAGAACGTGATCCGCGTCGGTGCGTAGGGTGTCCGGCCATGTCCGTGCGTCTAGGTCAACCGCGAGTTCTGTGCGGGTGATCATGTTATCGGTTAGCTGCGTGATCGCCGATTTCAATCCAGCCCGTGCTAGGACCTCTGGATGCAGTTCCCTCACTACGTCACGGAGTAAATGCGAAGTCTCTGCAAGCCATGATTCCACCCGGCCCACTGCAACAAGTGAGCCAGACCGCACTTCCTCCAGATCTTGGCGCGCGACAAGAACATACTGAAGAGCACCGTCGTGCAGGCGCTCGGAGAGGGCTTGCCGCTCGCGCTTTTCCAGTCCGAGCAACTCCTCCAGCAATTGCGTGCGTTGCCGCGCCAGGTCCCCAATCATGTTTACTCGAGACCGCTGAATACGCGACAATGCTACGGAGCCGCCGGCCAGGGCGGCCAACACGGTGGCGCTCAAGAGAATCGATGTCCACGGCTCCTGGTTAGCGGACTTGGTGATCCAGCTTACGGCAACAAGTGCGAATACCGTGGGAATGGCCATCGCACCGCTGACTTCCGGGTTTAATTCTGCAGCAGCGATCAACGGAATCAAGAACAGCCCATTCCTCAATATGTTCGACGTCCAGCTCTCCGGTGCTGTGATTCCCGTCAACACCGAAAGAATGGATACAACCGCGACATCGGCGCCGAGCACCAGGAAAGTCACCAGCTTTTTGGTATGTATAACCGCGCGGGCCGCCGGCCGCAGCGCCCAGATGCTCCAGCGCCCGACGATGACTACGTAAGCGGCCAAAATGGATACGCAGATCCATCTATTACTGCTTGGCGGTTCTAACAGTAAAGTGATTGTGCCAAAGACGATTAATACGGTGCGAATGGCCCATTGCAACAGAGTACCGAGAAAAATATACCGCTCCGAGTCCTGCGGAGGCTCAATATGATCGGAGGCGCGCTGACGAGGTCCGGACATACACGACTCCCTGTCACCTGCTGGTCGGGTCGCGGCTTGTCTAATGATATGTGACACGCTGATTCGCATGCAGCCACGCCGCCGTCGGCTGTCTGCTCGATCACGAACTGCCGTAATTACCACGGTCAGCGTCGACACGCTGTACCAGGTCGTGCACGACGCCACCGTCTACGGGCCGGCCAGACCGCCGACGTACCCGACGACCTCGCGCAAACATGGATCACCGCCCGCTGGGTGTCAGAAGCGAAAGCCACCAAAGCGGCGCCACAGAAACGGGCACGTTAACGCTGCTACGGGAAAAGCATGCTCATGAACGACGTCTATGACGATTGCCCCGAAAGCACGCCCCGCGTCCAATCCACACTGCCCAGCAAGGGCGCCGCGACACGCAGAATGCGCTCATCGCTGGAGTACCAGAACGTCCGGAAACAATACAGATCCCGGGCAAAAGCGCATGCAGAAGCAGCGTCCGTGCCGGGCGGGCGCTAGACGCGCGATGCAGTGCATGATCTGAACGACGACGATCATCGTCTCCACCACGCTAAAAGACCTCGAATCCGCGGCCGGTAAAGGACTCACGGGCGGGGGAAGCCTGCTGCCGGTGTGCGACGTGATCCGCATGGCCCGCCACGCACATCACTATTTGGCTGTCTTCGACAAGGGCCAGGCTCTGGCGCTGTATCACACGAAACGGCTGGCATCTCCGGGGCAGCGAATTGTGTTGTACGCCAAGGACCGCGGCTGCACCCGACCGGGTTGTGACGTGCCCGGCTATTGGAGTGAAGTCCACCATGTCGAGGAATGGGCGACTACGCATTGCACCGATGTCAACACGCTGGCCCTGGCCTGCGGATCCGACCACCCCTTGGTCAAACCCGGCGGCTGGGTGACCCGAAAACGCAAAGACGGCAACACCGAATGGATCCCACCACCACACCTTGACTACGGCCAGCCGAGAACCAACACCTTCCATCACCCCGAAAAGCTCCTGGCGGATGGGGATGAAGAAGACGACGAAGACGGGGCGGCGTGACTGGTCGGGCCGGAACAGCTGGGCGCTGCCCGGCTCGCAGTGTGACGGCAATGGGTTGACAGGGAACTTCGAGGGGAGCCTTAATCCTGATATGGACTTGGTTTGCTCCGGGGGGTCGCGGTCGAGCCGACGACCGAGTGTGCCGTTTGCCGAGCCGGTCGCCGATCCAAGGCGGCCCGCGTGAAAGCCATGATGCACATGGGACAAGCGCTGCGGCTGAACGCGCGCCTGTATCCCGACAAGGTAGGAGCGAGCGACCTGTCGCGAGCCATGACTTTCCGACGGTGGGACGAAAGGGCACGCCGGCTGGCCAATGCTCTGCTGGGGCTGGGTCTACGGAAGGGCGATCGCATCGCGATCCTCGCCTACAACTGCGTCGAGTGGATGGAGATCTACGCCGGAACCGCCAACGCCGGCCTCGTGATGGTGCCGATCAATTTTCGTCTCGTCGGCACTGAGATCCAGTTCATTGTCGAGAACAGCGAGGCCCAAGCGGTCATCGTCCAGGACGACCTGGTTGAGAACCTCGACGAGGTTCGCGCCAATCTCGTGATCTCCGAAGGTCATTACATCCACTTCGGCGGTGACGTGACGCCCGGCGGGTATCGGGCGTACGAGGATTTAATCGCAGCCGCTTCAAGCA
>Ga0306923_10004746_pt1 | contig 13074 bp, 9 predicted proteins | sample sta12Can44000108_FD_203841 | JGI IMG/M metagenome (GOLD analysis project Ga0306923, IMG submission 203841) | Lab enrichment of tropical soil microbial communities from Luquillo Experimental Forest, Puerto Rico - statanox.12C.anox.44.000.108 (v2)... | ecosystem: Environmental > Terrestrial > Soil... | reverse complement strand
CAGCGCGGCGGTGGTGCCGCGCACGCTGCGCGGGTCGAGCGCCACCAGCGGCTCATCGGAGGCGGCATCGCGCTCGGAGAGCAGCTGCGTGTGCCATGCGACTTCTTCGGGGGAGTGCTGCAGGAAGTAAGCTGCAGTGAAACGCTGCCACACGGCGGCGAGCTCTGCTTCCGCCACGCCGCGTTCGAACAGCGCCCGGCGCGCGGCGTCCTGCGTCTCACGTACCAGGTGCTCCGCGTCGATCGGACTCTCGAGTCCGCGCCGCAGCGCCTGCTTTACCCGCTGATAGAAGTCATGGAACAGCGTCGCCTTCCAGGAGTTCCACAGCTTCGGGTTGGTGGCACGCACATCGGCGCAGGTGAGTACGTAAAGATAGTCGAGGTGTGTTTCGTCGCCGACCTTGCGTGCGAAGGCGTTGATGACCTGCGGATCGCCGATGTCCTGCTTCTGGGAGGTGATCGACAGCAACAGGTGGTTGCGTACCAGCCAGGCGGTGAGGCGTGCATCGTACGGCGATAGTCCCTGCTCGAGGCAGAACGCCTCGGCATCCACCGCACCGAGCTCGGAATGATCGCCGCCGCGACCCTTGGCGATGTCGTGGAACAGCGCGGCGAGGTAGGCAACCTCGCTGCGCGGCAGCGCCTGCATGATGCGCGAGGCTGCGGGCAGCTCGTGATCGTAGCGCGTAATCGCGAAACGGCGCAGATTGCTCACCACGAACAGCGTGTGCGCATCGACCGTGTAGGCGTGGAACAGATCGTACTGCATGCGCCCGACGATGCGCCCGAACGCCGGGATGTAGCGTCCGAGCACGCCGTAGGTGTTCATGCGCCGCAGCTCGTGGGTGACGCCTACCGGCGACCGCAGTACGTCGAGGAACAGCCGGTGGTGCCGCGGGTTCTGGCGGAACTCCTCATCGATGAGCCACAGGCTCTTCGCTACCGCGCGCATCGTCGAGGCGCGCACGCCGCGGATGTCGGGGTGCTGCTGCAGCAGCACGAACAGCTCGAGCAGTGCGCTCGGCGCGCGCTCGAATACCTCTTCGCTCACCGCCTCGAGCGAGCCGTTGCGCACCTGGAAGCGTGCGTTGAGTGGCCGCGGCGGCTCGCTTTCGCTCAGGATCGCCTCGCGGAACAGCTGCAGCAGCAGCTCGTTCAGCAGACTCACGTCCATGACGGTGCGGTAGTAACGCTGCATGAACTGCTCGACGGCGAGGGTGTAGGAGGCGTCCTCGTAGCCGAAGCTCTGCGCGAGACGGATCTGATGATCGAACAGCAGCCGGTCCTCGTGGCGGCCAGTGAGGATGTGCAGACCGAAGCGCACCTTCCACAGAAATGCCTGCGACTGCTGCAGGCGCCGCAACTCGCCCGGCGCGAGAAAGCCGTGGGTGGCGAGCCCATCGAGGGTGTCGGCGCCGAAGTGCCGCTTCGCCACCCAGGCAATGGTCTGGATATCGCGCAGACCGCCCGGGCCCGTCTTGACGTTGGGCTCGAGGTTATATGCGGTGTCATTGGCCTTGAGATGGCGCTCGGTCTGCTCGCGCACCTTCGCCTCGAAGAACTGCTTCACCGGCCAGATGTTCTCCGGCCCGAGCGCCGTGCGCATGTCCGCCAACAGCGCCGCGTTGCCGGCGAGCAGGCGTGCTTCCAGCAGGGTCGTCATGACGCTCACATCGCCGATGCACTCTTCGCGGCACTCGGCGATGGTGCGCACGCTGTGACCCACCTCGAGCCCGATGTCCCACAGGAAGGCAACCAGCTGCTCGACCGCAGCGCTCCCGGCGGCGAGCGGCGACTGCGGCACGAGCAGCAGAATGTCGATGTCGGAGCAAGGGTGCAGCTCACCGCGACCGTAGCCGCCGACGGCAACCAACGCCCACCCGCTGTGCGCGCCACAGTGCTTGCGCCACGCCTCGCGCAACACCGCATCGATGAGCGCCGCACGCGCATGCACCAGATGCTCGATCGGTTCCTCGGCGAGGAAGCGCTCCTTCAGCTCCGCGTGAGCCCGGCCGAGCAGCTCCCGCCAGGCGCGCGGAGTCGTGTCCGCGGCGAGTTGCACCGGCAGTTCCGCGAGCAGCGGCCACGCGGGAGCAGCTGAGTGCGGCGCTACAGTCTGGTCGAGCAGCTCGCTGTCCGCAGCACCCACGGCCAAGTCCGCGGCCTCAGTGCTGCGCGCGCTCGGTCGTAGCGCGTTCGGACTGCGGCCCGCCGGGCGCGGCGCCACCATTCGCACCGAGCGTGAGCACATCGACGCCGGTGTCGGTGACCAGCACGGTGTGCTCCCACTGAGCCGACAGTGAATGGTCCTTGGTGATCACCGTCCAGCCATCGGGCAGCAGCCGCACGTGACGCTTACCGGCATTCACCATCGGCTCGATGGTGAAGGTCATGCCGGGCCGAAGCTCGAGCCCCGTGCCGGGCTCGCCGTAATGCAGCACCTGCGGGTCCTCGTGATAGACGCGGCCGATGCCGTGGCCACAGTACTCGCGCACCACCGAGTAGTCGTTCTGTTCGACGAAGGTTTGGATGGCGTGACCGATGTCGCCGAGATGCGCACCGGGCCGCACGGTATCGATGCCGCGCCACATGGCGGCAAAACAGGTCTCGGCGAGCCGTTGGGCATGGGCAGGGGCCTTGCCGACGAAGTACATACGGCTCGTGTCGCCGTGGAAGCCATCGCGGATCACGGTGACATCGATATTGACGATGTCGCCCGCCTTCAGGCGCTTGTCGTTGGGAATGCCGTGGCACACCACGTGATTGACCGAAGTGCAGATGGTCTTCGGAAACCCGCGGTAATTCAGGTTCGCGGGCACCGAGCGCTGCACCTTCACGATATGGTCGTGGCAGATTCGGTCGAGCTCCTCGGTCGTCACTCCGGGCACCACGTGCTCGCCGATCATGTCGAGGACTTCGGCGGCGAGCTTCCCGGCAACCCGCATTTTCTGCTGCTCTTCCGGGGTCTTGATGGTGACGTGCATAAGCTCCGAAATGGGGCCGGTGGCTACCGGCGCCAAGAGCCAGCGCCGAGCGCGTAAGACATTGTTCCGACGAGGCCTTCATGGTATAAAGCGCGGCCTTTTTTGGCAACGCAACCCACACGCGCATCGTTAACGCCGTCGACTGGGTGTTCCGCGAACCAGCCCTGTCAAGCAGGGGTTCCGGGATGGTCACGGGGATGTGCGGAGGCTTAACCCACGAGGAGTGTTTCATGCCCGGCGTGTCCATGCGACAGATGCTGGAGGCGGGAGTCCATTTCGGACATCAGACCCGCTTCTGGAACCCGAAGATGGCGCCCTTCATCTTCGGCGAGCGCAACAAGATCCACATCATCAATCTCGAGAAGACGCAGCCGATGTACGCAGAGGCCGCGAACTTCATCAAGGGCGTCATCGCCGATGGCGGCAGGGTGCTGTTCGTCGGCACCAAGCGCTCCGCACGTGAGTCCATCCAGAAGGAAGCCGAGCGCTCCCTGCAGCCGTACGTGAACCAGCGCTGGCTCGGCGGGATGCTCACCAATTTCAAGACCATCCGCCAGTCGATCAAGCGACTCGGTGAGATTACCGAGCTCGCCGCCTCGGGTGCGCTCGACAAGCGCGCCAAGAAGGAAGCGACGCAGCTGCGGCGCGAGATGGACAAGCTCGAGAGGAGTCTCGGCGGCATCAAGAACATGGAGTCGCTCCCGGACGCGTTGTTCGTGGTCGACGTCGGCCACGAGAACATCGCCGTGCACGAGGCGAAGAAGCTCGGGATCCCGGTGGTCGCCGTGGTGGATACCAATTGCTCTCCCGATGGCATCGACTTCGTGATCCCGGGCAATGACGACGCCATGCGCGCCATCCAGCTGTACGCCGCGGGCATCGCCGATGCGGTGCTCGAGGGCAAGGAGGCAGTGCCGCAGGTGACCGTCGGTGAGGACGAGTTCGTCGAGCTCGATGAAGCCGGGGTGCCGCGCAAGAAGGCGGCGCGCGGACGGCAGCGTCCGCAGGCCACCGTGCGCCGCAAGCCCCCGGCGCGCCGTAAGCTCCCCGCGGTGAAATCGGCGGTCGGTACCGAACCTGAAGAGGTCAGCCCCGAGGATCTGGAGCTCGACGCCGAGGAGGCGCGGGAAGCTGCCGCGGCCGGGAGTATTCCCGTGGCCGATGACGCCCGCCGTCCAGCGGGCGGCGCGGGGGCCGGCGGCCGTCGCAAGCGCGGAGGCCCGGGCTCGACAGGAGCCGACGCATGAGCATTCCGGCAGATGCGGTGAAACAGCTGCGCGAGCGCACCGGCGCCGGCATGATGGAGTGCAAGAAGGCACTGGTGGAGACCAACGGCGATCTCGATGCGGCCGCCGAGCTGATGCGCAAGCAGGGGCTCGCCAAAGCCGATAAGAAGGCCACCCGCGTCGCCGCCGAAGGCGTGATCGCCATCGCCCGCTCCGGCGACGCGCAGGCCGCTGCGCTGGTCGAGGTGAACTGCGAGACCGACTTCGTGGCGCGCGAGCAGGATTTCCGCGCGTTCGCTCAGGCCGTCGCCGAGTGCGCGCTCGCAGGCAGGCCGGCGGACCTCGCTGCCCTCGCGCAGGCGACACTCGCCTCCGGGGAAAGCGTGGACGAGCGTCGGCGCAACCTGATCGCGAAGATCGGCGAGAACATCAGCGTGCGGCGCTTTGCCGTGCTCAGCTCCCCCGGACACCTGGGCGCATACGTACACGGCACCCGGATCGGCACGCTGGTGGCCATCGAGGGCGGTAGCGCGAGCCTCGCTTACGATCTCGCCATGCACGTCGCCGCCAGCAACCCGAAATATCTGAGCGCTGCACAGGTGCCGGCGGAGGTGATGGCCAAGGAGCGCGACATCCTCACCAGTCAGGCCCAGGGCGAAGGCAAGCCCGCTGAGATCGTCGCGAAGATGGTCGAGGGAAGGCTGCGCAAGGCGCTGGCCGAGATCACACTCACCGGTCAGCCGTTCGTGAAGGACCCGGACGTGACGGTCGAGAAAATGCTCAAGGGCGCGGCGGCGCGGGTGGTGGCGTTCGAGCGTTTCGAGGTCGGTGCCGGCATCGAGAAGAAGCAGGACGATTTCGTCGCCGAAGTCATGGCCCAGGTGAAGGGTGCCGGCCCGGCACCGGTCCGGCACTGACGGCCAGCAGTGAGCAAAGGACTTAAACCCCGCCGCGCGCGGGGTTTTTTTGACCACCAGCAAATTCCGCCGATCACGACCGGCCATTTTTTCCGTCGAGCCAGATGCGCAATTTCCCGGGCACCCCGGTAAAACCAGGAAGGGCGAGGAAAGGGGCGATGAATCACATGAAGGCGGCGTTCTCCAGGATTCTCGTCAAGCTCTCGGGCGAAGCGCTGATGGGTGAGGGTGACTACGGCATCGATCCGGTGGTGATTAAGCGTATTGCCGGAGAGCTGCGCGAGATCGTCGAGATGCAGGTGCAACTCGCCGTGGTGATCGGCGGGGGCAACATCTTCCGCGGTGCGGGACTGGCACGCGCCGGTATGGACCGGGTGGCAGCGGACCACATGGGCATGCTGGCGACGGTGATGAATGCGCTCGCCATGCAGGATGCACTCGAGAGCCTCGGGGTGCACGTGCGCGTCATGTCCGCTATCCGCATCAACGAGGTGTGCGAGGACTACATCCGCCGCCGCGCCATGCGCCATCTGGAAAAGGGACGGGTGACGATCTTCGCCGCCGGTACCGGCAATCCTTTCTTCACCACCGATACCGCGGCGGCGCTGCGCGCCATCGAGATCAATGCCGATGTGCTGCTGAAGGCGACCAAGGTGAACGGGGTCTTTTCCGATGATCCGCTGCGCAACCCGCAGGCGACGCGCTACGCACGGCTCAGCTTCGACAAGGTACTTGCCGACCGGCTCAACGTCATGGACGCGACCGCGATCGTGATGTGCCGCGACAACCGCTTGCCTTTGCGTGTGTTCAATCTCAACAATCCCGGCGACCTCACCCGCATCGTGCGCGGCGAGGAGGTGGGTACGGCGGTGACCGTCGAGTGAGCCGCCGCCCCCAGGGGTAGCGAGGAGAACGGCGATGCTGGACGACATCAAGAAAGACGCGGTTTCGCGCATGGCGAAGTGTGTCCACAATTTCCAGGCGGATCTGAAGAAGCTGCGCACCGGGCGCGCGCATCCGAGCCTGATCGAGCACCTGAAGGTGGATTATTACGGCTCGGACGTACCGCTGCAGCAGGTGGCCAGCATTACCGTGGAGGAGGGGCGCACGCTGGTTATCTCGCCCTGGGAGAAGACCATCGTGCAGGCGATCGAGAAAGCCATCTTCAAGTCAGACCTCGGACTGACTCCAATGACCGCCGGCACCGTAATCCGTATCCCGATGCCGCCGCTCACCGAGGAGCGCCGCCGCGAGATCACCAAGGTGCTGCGTCACGATGCGGAGAATGCGCGCGTGGCGGTGCGCAACGTGCGCCGCGACGTCATGAACGACATCAAGGAGATGCTCAAGGAGAAGCTCGTGTCGCAGGATGATGAGCGGCGCGCCGAAGTCGACGTGCAGAAGCTCACCGACAAGCACGTCGCGGAGATCGATGGTCTGCTCGCCGCCAAGGAGAAAGAGGTCATGCACGTCTGATGGTTGCACCTGCGCTTCTGCCGCGGCACATCGCGATCACCATGGACGGCAACGGCCGTTGGGCCGCAGCGCGCGGGCTCGCGCGCTCGGCGGGCCACAAGGCAGGCCTGGATCCCGTGCGCATGTGCATCGAGCAATGCTCGCAGCGCGGAGTCGAGGCACTCACGCTGTTTGCTTTCTCGAGCGAGAACTGGCGGCGTCCCATCGAGGAGGTGGGCAGCCTCATGCGCCTGTTCCTCGAGGCGCTCGATCGCGAGGTCGACGAGTTGCACCAGCAGGCGGTGCGGATGCGCTTCATCGGCGAGCGTCGCAGCCTCGCGGTACGACTGCAGGCGCGCATCGCTGCCGCCGAGGCCCGTACTGCGGCCAACGCAGGCCTCAAGCTCCAGGTGGCGATGAGCTACGGGGGCCGCTGGGACATCGTCCAGGCGGCGCAGAGCATCGCGCGCGAGTGCGCGAGCGGCCGGCTTCGGCCCGAGGAGCTCACCGAGGACAGTTTCGCCGCCCGCCTCTCGCTCGCCGGGATCCCGGAGCCGGACCTCTTCATCCGTACCGGCGGAGAGCAGCGGGTCAGCAATTTCCTGCTGTGGGACCTGGCGTATGCGGAGCTGTACTTCACACCAAAGCTGTGGCCGGACTTTGCCTTGAGCGATCTCGAGGAGGCACTGGCGTACTTTGGCGCACGTGAGCGGCGCTTCGGCCGGGTCTCCGAGCCGCGCGCTGCAGCCAAGGCTCGATGAACCGTGGGGGAGGTACTGCGCAAGCGTGTGCTGACCGCCGTCGTGCTGGGGGCGGCGCTGCTTGCGATCCTGCTATGGCTGCCGGATTGGGTGACCGTGGCGGTCATGACCGCCCTCGTCCTCTTCGGCGCCTGGGAGTGGTCCGCGTTCCTGCTGCTGGTCACCCCGGGTCCCCGCCTCGCCTATGTGGGGCTGGTCGGTATGCTGCTGTGGCTGGTGTGGCGTTTCTCTACTACTCCGGAGCGGCGCGACCTGATCCTGGAGGTGGCCGTGCTGTGGTGGCTGGCGGCACTCGCCTGGATCTTGTTCGCACCGCGCCGGGTATCGTCGTGGGCGGCTGGGGCGGCGGGCGTGCTCGCACTCGTGCCGTCCTGGTTCGCGCTGGTGCAGCTGCGGCTCAATCTGCCGCATGGCGCCCAGTGGGTGTTGTTCGCACTCGTACTGGTGTGGGTTGCGGACAGTGGCGCATTCTTCTTTGGCCGGCGGTTCGGGCGCGTGCGCCTGGCGCCGGAGGTGTCACCGGGGAAGACCTGGGAGGGTCTGTTGGGCGGAGTCTCCGTGAGCGCGCTGGTTGCGATTGCAGGCAGCCAGTGGTTCCACCTGCCGTTGGCGGCCTTTCTGCCGCTGTGCCTGGCAGCGGTCGGCTTCTCGGTGGTGGGAGATCTCACCGAGAGTCTCCTCAAGCGCTTTGCCGGCATGAAGGACAGTGGCAGCCTCTTTCCGGGGCACGGTGGCGTCATGGATCGCATCGACAGCCTCACTGGCGCCGCACCGGTGTTGCTGCTCGGACTGTCACTGCTCGGAGTCGTGCCATGATCGGCGTAGCGGTGCTCGGTTCCACAGGCTCGGTGGGCGAGAGCACACTCGATGTGCTCGCCCGCCACAGCGAACGCTTTCGACTGGTCGCGATTGCAGCCAACACCAACGCGGCGAAGCTCGCGCAACAGATCCGCACCTGGCGACCGGCGTACGCGGCGCTCGCCGATGAGAGCGCCGTCAGCGAGCTGCGTGCGCTGCTCGATGGCGGCGCACACCACACGCGCGTGCTCGCCGGTCCTGCGGCGCTCGAGGAGCTCGCGCTCCTGCCCGAGGTACATTGCGTCATGGCGGCGATCGTCGGCGCCGCGGGCCTGCGCTCGACGCTGGCGGCGGCACGGGCCGGCAAACGCCTGTTGCTCGCCAACAAGGAATCGCTGGTGATGGCAGGACCGCTGTTGATCTCGGCCGTCAACGCTTCGGGCGCGACGCTGTTGCCGATCGACAGCGAGCACAACGCGATCTTCCAGTGTCTGCCGCCTGGCGCGGTGAGCGGCGAGGCGCCCCCGGGGCTGCGGCGGGTGCTGCTGACTGCTTCCGGTGGCCCCTTCCGCGACACGCCGGCCGAGGCGCTCCGCGACGTGACACCCGAGGCGGCCTGTGCTCATCCCAACTGGGTCATGGGGCGCAAGATCTCGGTGGATTCGGCGACGCTCATGAACAAGGGTCTCGAGCTCATCGAGGCCTGCCTGTTGTTCGGACTCACACCCGCGCAGGTGCAGATCCTGGTGCATCCGCAGAGTATCGTGCACTCGCTCGTCGAGTACGCCGACGGCTCGGTGCTGGCACAACTCGGCGCGCCTGACATGCGCACGCCGATTGCGCACGCGCTCGGCTGGCCGGAGCGAATCGACTCGGGCGTCGAGTTCCTCGACCTGCTGAAGGCGGGGCGGCTCGAATTCCGCCCTCCGGACACCGACAAATTCCGTTGTCTTGCGCTCGCGCAGGCGGCCGCGCACACCGGCGGACTCTCTCCGGTGACGCTGAACGCCGCCAACGAGGTGGCCGTTCAGGCGTTTCTCGAGCGCCGATTGAACTTTCCCGCTATCGCCGCGGTCATTGAAGCGGTGATGGAGCGGGCCACCGGGGGAGCAATCGGCGGGCTGGAGGACGTGCTGGCGGCCGATGCGGACAGCAGAATTCGCGCCCGTGAGCGCATCGGTCGCCTGACATTCAATGCCGGACCAAGAGGCGCTCACGCATGAATTTCGTCTGGTACCTCATCTGGTTCGTGGTCGCCGTCGGGCTGCTGGTGACGGTGCACGAGTTCGGTCATTTCTGGGTCGCGCGCCGGCTCGGCTTCAAGGTGCTGCGCTTCTCCATCGGTTTCGGGCGTCCGCTGCTCACCCGTGTTGCCGGCGCCGACCGCGTCGAATACGTCATTGCTGCAGTGCCGCTCGGCGGCTACGTGAAGCTCCTCGATGAGCGTGAAGGGCCGGTCGAGCCGCGCGATCTGCCGCGCTCCTTCACCCATCGCCCGCCCTGGCAGCGCATCCTGGTGCTGCTCGCCGGTCCGCTATTCAACATCCTGTTCGCGGTGCTCGTGCTGTGGGCGATGTTGTGGGTGAACGGCGTCACCGAGGTGCGCGCGAAGGTCGGCGATGTCACCACCGGCTCGATTGCGGCGCGCGCCGGCCTGCGCTCCGGGGATGAGATACGCGCGATCAACGGCGCCGCGGTTACCGGTCAGCGCGATGTGGTGTTCGACCTGCTCGATGCCATGAGCGGCCGTGGCCAGGCGCTGCTCACGGTGCGCGGCAATGCGGGTGAGACACGCCAGGCGAACCTGAGCGTGGAGGATCCTAACGAGCGGCGCCGCCTGACCGAGCCCGCGGAGTTGTTCCGTGGCCTCGGTTTCCAGTTCTGGACACCGCCCGTGCCGCCGGTGCTCGGTCCGGTGACACCCGATGGCCCTGCGGCGCGCGCGGGTCTCGCCGCCGGGGACCGCATCGTCGCCATTGATTCGGTGCCGGTGAACGATTTCCGCCAGATCGTCGACTACATCAGCGCCCGGCCCGGTGAGCGCGTGAATATCGACTACCGCCGCGGCGGTGCGACGCACAGCGTGCAGGTGACGGTGGCGAGCGAGGAGGCTGCCGGGCGTCGCATCGGGCGCATCCGCGTACAACAGCCCGCGGGCGTCACCTATCCGCCGGACATGCTGCTGCACACCGAGCTCGGGGTTTCCGGCGCGCTCGCGCGCGCGGGCGGTGAGGCCTGGAACATGACCATGCTGCAGGCGCGGCTGTTCTGGCGCATGGTGCTCGGGCGCGTGTCGCTGAAGAACCTGAGCGGCCCGCTGTCGATCGCCGAGTTCGCGGGTGACTCTGCCGAGGCCGGCGTCGCCTCGTTCATGAGCTTCCTGGTGCTCATTTCCCTGTCGCTCGGTTTTCTCAACCTGTTGCCGATCCCCATCCTCGATGGCGGACAGATCCTGTTCCAGCTGGTGGAGTGGCTGAAGGGGAGTCCACTGTCGGATCGCGCCCAGGCTCTCGGGCAGCAGGTGGGCATTGCCCTGCTCATCGTCCTGATGGGTGTCGCGCTGTACAACGATATTGCGCGCCAGTTCGGTTGAGCGCGTCTTAAGGCGGGCGGGCGTCTGCAGGTCAGCTGGTCTGCGGTTCTCCAGTCGTGCAAGACATGAGATGAGTAGCGCTCGCTGAGCGCTGGTTGAAAGGGATACGGTGGTCAGAACATGAAGGGGCGCGCAGGCGCGAGTCCGGATCGCGCTGGCGTGAGTGGGGGCTCGGGAGAGACTGCTGCACACGGCCGTAGCGCCCCGGCAGCGGCTGCCTGCCGCCGCAGCATCGCCGCGGCGCCGCTCGCCGGGGTGGCGCTGGTCATGCAGTGCGCAATCGCGCTGGCGCAGCCCGCTCCCGTGCCCGAGCAGACGGCTCCGACGCCCGAACCGACGGCCCCCGCGCCCCAACAAACATCCCCTGCGCCCCAACAGACGCCCCCTGCGCCCCAACAGACGCCCCCTGCGCCAGAACAGCCGGGCCCTGTACCCCAGCAGACGGCTCCTGCGCCCGAGCAGTCGGGTCCTGTGCCCCAGCAGACAGCGCCCGTACCGGAGCCGGCGGCCCCCGTGCCCGAGCAGTCCGGCCCGGTGCTCGAGCAGGCGGCCCCAGCGCCCGCACCGGCGGCCGTGCCCGCGGGTTTTACCGTGAGCGACATCAGGGTCGAAGGCCTGCAGCGCGTCTCAGAGGGTACGGTTTACAACTATCTGCCGGTCAACATCGGCGATCATCTCACCCCGCAGCGCGTGCGCGAGGCGATCCGCGCACTCTATGCAACCGGTTTCTTCCGCGACGTGCAGATGCGCCGCGACGGCAACACGCTCATCGTCGTGGTGCTCGAGCGTCCCTCGATCGAGAGCTTCGAGATCACCGGCAACAAGGACATCAAGACCGAGGATCTGCAGAAGTCGCTCCGTGGCGTGGGACTCGCAACCGGTAAGACCTTCGACCGCTCGGTGCTGGAGGACGTCACGCAGTATCTCACCGACCAGTACTTCGCCCGCGGCAAGTACGGAGTCAGGATCAACTCCACCGTCGAGGAGGAGGCTGGCAACCGCGTCAAGATCAAGATCGACATCAAGGAGGGCTCGCGCGCCAGGATCCGCGAGATCAACATCGTCGGCGCCACCAAGTTCCCGCAGAAGGCGATCATCGACACCCTGGAGCTGAAGACGCCCAACTGGCTGTCCTGGTACAAGCAGGATGACCGCTACTCGCGCGAATCGCTGCAGGGCGATCTGGAGAAGATCCGTAACTACTACATGGACCGCGGTTACGCCAACTTCAATCTCGCCTCGACCCAGGTGGCGATCACGCCCGAAAAAGAGGACATCTTCATCACCGTCAACATCGAGGAGGGACAAGTCTACAAGGTGTCGGAAATCAAGGTCGCGGGCACCTTCGTCGTACCGCGGCGCGAGCTCGAGGCGCTGCTGCTCATCCATCCGGGCGACATCTTCAACCGCAAGCTCATCACCAGTTCCCAGGAGCTGATGCAGAACCGCATGGGCCGCGACGGCTACGCGTTCGCCAAGGTCGAGCCGGTGCCGACCGCGGACAACACCAACCACACCGTGGCGCTCACCTTTTTCGTCGACCCGGGCAACCGCGTATACGTGCGCAACATCACCTTCTCCGGCGCCAACCGCATCAACGACGAGGTGTTGCGCCGCGAGGTGCGTCAGCTCGAAGGCGGCTGGCTCTCCAACACTTCGCTCGAGCGCTCCAAACAGCGTATCCAGCGGCTGCCGTACGTGAAGTCGGTGGAATTCGAGACGACGCCGGTCGCCGGCGCCCCGGATCTGGAGGACGTGAACTTCAAGATCGAGGAGGGCCCGGCGTCGCAGCTCTCCGGCGGCATCGGCTGGTCGGAGACCTACAAATTCATGCTGAACGCCAGCTACGCGGACGCCGACTTCCTCGGCACCGGGCAGCGCGTCGCGGTCAATCTGAACGGCGGTGCGTTCAGCAAGGTCTACAGCATCCAGCACACCAATCCGTACACCAGCATCGATAACGTGCAGCGCACGATCTCACTCACCTACAGCGACGTGACGCAGTTCGTGTCTTCCTCCTCGACCTTCTCCTCGCAGACCTTCAGCGTCGGGCCGACCTGGGCGTATCCGATCACCGAGTACATGTACATGCGCATGGGTATCGCCTTCAACAGCTCGCACCTGCTCACCAATTCCTTGAGCAGTGCCGAGCAGGCGCAGCAGTGGGTGCGGCATAACGGCCATCCCTACACGCGTCTCGCGCACGATGACACGACCAACAACGAGTACATCTTCTACGGCACCGACTTCACCACCACCGAGGCGGTGCTCGGCTGGGACTGGGACACGCGCAACCGCACGCTGTTCGCAGACCACGGCATGCGCCAATCGGTCTCCGCGG
>Ga0306923_10004743_pt1 | contig 13077 bp, 9 predicted proteins | sample sta12Can44000108_FD_203841 | JGI IMG/M metagenome (GOLD analysis project Ga0306923, IMG submission 203841) | Lab enrichment of tropical soil microbial communities from Luquillo Experimental Forest, Puerto Rico - statanox.12C.anox.44.000.108 (v2)... | ecosystem: Environmental > Terrestrial > Soil... | reverse complement strand
GTCCAGCTTCCACCCGACGCTTTGATCCAGTGATCGAGCTGAGTCAGCGTGGCGCTGCTTCCGGCAACCGGAGTAAAAGTGTTGCTCGCCGCATCCGCATTCACTGCCAGCGACGAGGTAATCGTCTCGTCGGCCAGGGAGGACAGGTTTGCGGTGTGGCCGGTCTGATTGCCGGTGACGCTGATGACCACGGTCTTGTGGTTGACGTCGGTGAACGTGACCGTGCCCGTGTCCTCGGGCTGCAGACCGGCAATGGTAAAGGGTACCGATGCCGCGGCAGCGGCACTGATGGCCGTGGTTCCGATTGTGAGCTTCAGCACCGCCTGCTGGCCGGCATCCGTGTCAACAACAAAACTCAGGGCGGCGCTCGGCTGGCTTGTATTGCCGGCTGCATCAGTGGCCGTCACCGTGTAGCTGTGTGTGCCGGCATCGGCGAGATGGCCGATGGTGAAGCTCCAGGACCCGGTTGTGACATTGGCAGCGGTGCTGCCGACAAAGTTGCCGTTGTCGTAGATCTTTACCGTGCTGCCCTTCTCGACCGTGCCGGTGAGCGCCTGCGCCGCGGTATCGTGCGCGGCGTTGACATTGCCGCCCACCACCGCGCTGTCGGCAGGCGCAGCGGGTGTCGCCGGCGGCGTGATGTCGACCGTAAAATTGAGCGCCGCGCTCGGCTGGCTCACATTGCCGGCCGCGTCGCTGGCCGTGACCGTGTAGCTGTGCGTGCTCGCATCGGCGAGATGGCCGATGGTGAAGCTCCAGGACCCGGTTGTGACATTGGCGGCGGTGCTGCCGACAAAGCTGCCGTTATCGTAGATCGTCACCGTGCTGCCGTTCTCGGCACTGCCGGTGAGCGCCTGCGCCGCGGTGTCGTGCGCGGCGTTGACGTAGCCGTTGACCACCGCGCTGTCGGCAGGCGCTGCCGGCGTCGCCGGCGGCGTGATATCGACCGTAAAGTTCAGCGCCGCGCTCGGCTGGCTCGCGTTGCCGGCGGCATCGGTGGCGGTGACCGTGTAGCCGTGCGTGGCGGCATCGGCGAGCCGGCCGATGGTGTAGCTCCAGGACCCGGTCGTGACATTGGCGGCGGTGCTGCCGACAAAGTTGCCGTTATCGTAGACGGTGACAGTGCTGCCCTTCTCGGCACTGCCGGTGAGCGCCTGCGCCGCGGTGTCGTGCGCGGCGTTGACATAGCCGTTCACCACCGCGCTGTCGGACGGTGCAGCCGGGGTCATCGGCGGCGTGATGTCGACCGTAAAGTTGAGCGCCGTGCTTGGCTGGCTCGTATTGCCGGCGACGTCTGTGGCCGTGACCGTGTAGCTATGCGTGCCGGCATCGGCAAGCTGGCCGATGGTGAAGCTCCAGGCCCCGGTCGTGGCATTGGCGGCGGTGCTGCCGATAAAGTTGCCGTTGTCGTAGACGGTGACCGTGCTGCCGTTCTCGGCACTGCCGGTGAGCGCCTGCGCCGCAGTGTCGTGCCCGGCATTGACATAGCCGTTCACCACCGCGCTGTCGGCAGGCGCAGTCGGCGTCGCTGGGGGCGTAATGTCGACCGTAAAGTTGAGCGCCGCGCTCGGCTGGCTCACATTGCCGGCGGCATCGGTGGCCGTGACCGTGTAGCTGTGCGTGCTTCCGTCGGCGAGCTGCCCGATGGTGTAGCTCCAGGCCCCGGTCGTAGCATTGGCGGCGGTGCTGCCGACAAAGTTGCCGTTATCGTAGACGGTGACCGTGCTGCCGTCCTCAGCACTGCCGGTGAGCGCTTGTGCAGCAGTGTCGCGTGCGGCGTTGATATAGCCGTTGACCACCGCGCTGTCGGCAGGAGCCGCGGGTGTTGCTGGTGGCGTGGTATCAACCTGGAGAGCGAGATCGGCCTGAACTGCGCCCGATAGAGCTGTGCCAGCAGCATCGAGAATTGTGCCGCCATTCAAGTTGAGCCCGGTTACCTGCAGATCAGGGATGTTGTCGCCCTGTCGCACGGTATAGGTAAATCTAAGAGTGTTCGTTCCCGAGCCTGTGGCGTAGTTCGCGACCTCATTATCGTTGAGCAGCAGGAATGAGCTACCGGTGGCGTAAACGGTCTCATCGAATACCAGTGAGATCGTCACAACGTGACCGGCATTCAAATCACTTGCGCCGTTGTCGGTTTTTGCCGTGATCGACGTCACTGATGGTACGATTACCGTCAGAAACACATCGTGGGCGTCATAACTCAAGCTGAATGTCGCCCCATCATCGCTGACGGGTGTCAAGCTGGAAAAAGTGCCGGATAACAGGCCAGTGGAGCGCAGAACTGTATATGTATGGGACCCGGAATAGTTGCCCGCAATCGGGTTGACCGTGAATGTCCCCGCGACACTCGCGGTCCCGGTAACAACGGTTTCACAGGCGGAGCTTGAAGAGACCTGGATCGAATAATTCGCGCCACTATTTAAGACCAAATTGCCGGAAACGGTAAGTGTCCCGATTGAACCGCCAGGCGTAAGCGTTCCGCCGGCATTGATTGTTGTAGCAGCAACAGTGCCGGTGCCATTCAGGGTGCTCCAGGTGTCAACGGTCACTCCGCTTGAGCTGGAGATATCCCCCGTTACTGAGAGTGTGCCCGAGTTGACAGATGTTGGGCCGGAATAAGAGTTCGTGTTCGTCAGCAGCAACGTGCCGCCGCCGATTTTGGTCAGCCCGCCGGTCCCAGAGACGATGCCGGAATAGGTGGTGGAAGTCCCGTCGTTACCAATAGCCAGCGTGCCCAAGCCCAGTGTCACGGACCCCGCGCCCGCCAACGAGCCTATCGACTGACTGTTGTTATAAAGGTCGAGCGTTGCGCCAGCGGCAACAGTATAGGCGCTGTTAGGCGAAAGTGTATTAACAGCGGCAGCCTGCAGCGTACCGGCCAAAATTGTCGTGTCCCCAGAGTAGGTGTCGAGGCCACGCAATGTCACGGTAGCATTCGTGCTCTTCGTCAACGCTCCCGTGCCGGCCAGTACGCCGTTGACAGTTCCTTGCTGCATGTTGAAACTCAACGATGCTGTCACCGTCGAGCCGGCATCCACTGTACCTCCCACCATCACGAAGTTTGGAGTCGTCACGTTTGCTGATAGCGTGCCCGCTGATCCCGATTGCGGAATCGACATTGTGAATGAGGTCGTACCAATCGCTGTCCCATAGGTCAGCATGCCAGCTGCCAACTGCCACGTTGCTTGCGTCTCCGTAGTAAGGCCAAGATTAAGTATGCCGCCGTTGATGTTGGTTGACCCACCGGGGTCGCCCAAAGTGCCTGAGCCGTTGATTTGGAGTGCGCCGGCATTGAGCGTTGTGCCGCCGGTGTAGGTATTGGCTCCCGCAAGGACCACCGTGTCTTGAGAAGTCTTAGTGAGTCCACCAGCACCAGCCAGCGTCGCACTAATTGTGCCGGACAGCACACCAAATCCAACCGATGAGGAGAGTGTACCATTCTGGATGGTGCCCCCAGTTAGTATGAGGCCGCCGTCCTGGGTCTGTGTGGTGCCGCCGAGTCGAGGACCGCAGTCGCGCCGTTCACCGTCACTGCATTGGTCGTGACGCCAAGGGTGCCGGTGCCAGTCTGCGCCAGAGTGCCGGCGGTAACGGTCGTGCCCCCGGTGTAGGTGTTGAGGCCAGCGAGGGTGAGTGCGCCGGCGCCAATTTTCGTTAAGCTACCCGACCCAGAGATAATACCGGAAAGCGTCCCGTTATTACCGTTGGTATCGACCGTGCCGCCCTGGCTTTCTATTCCGATCGGAAGGTCGACGCTGACATCCGGCCCAGCGAACTGAAGCGTTCCTCCTGTAAATATCGGACCTGGAGAGCCGCTCGGCCCAGATGCTAGTGTCGATGCAAGCGCACCTGAGTCGCGGGCAATAAAGGTCTCGCCGGTGCCGAGAAGCGCGTTGCCATCTGACGCGATACCCAAGAATCGTTGCGACCACAGTATTGTTAGATGTGTCCACAACAGAAATGGTGTTGTCGTATTCGTTGGGTACATAGAGGAATTGAGGTATCGGCAGCTTTTCATCCACGTCCAGGGTTCGCGTCGCTTCCTGAGCCGCGTTGCCGTATTTGTCCGATACGTCGGCGGTGACCGTGTATTTGCCGTCAGGGAACACCGACGTGAGTAGCGCTGACTGCGGTATCGTCACGGACCAGGAGCCGTCGCTGGCAATTGTGCCGGTGTATCGCACCCCGTTCAGGCCCACTGTGACTGCTTGCCCGACGGCTTCGGTCGAGGTGCCAGTGATACCCAGCGGCTGCTGCGCTTTGACAGCATTCAGCACGTCGTCGCCGGCAATCACATTAATTGCAATTGTTGGCGGCATTTCGTGCACCACGAAGCTCAGCGCCGCGCTGGGCTGGCTCACATTGCCGGCGGCGTCGGTGGCGGTGACCGTGTAGCTGTGAGCGCTTCCATCGGCGAGCTGACCGATGGGGAGGCTCCAGGACCCGGTTGAGGCGTCCGCGGTGGTGGTGCCGATCCGCGTGCTGTTGTCGTAGATCGTCACTGTGCTTCCGTCCTCGGCACTGCCGGTGAGTGCCTGCGCCGCGGTGTCGTGCGCGGCGTTGACATAGCCGTTGACAACCCCACTGTCGGCAGGCGCCGCGGGCGTCGCCGGCGGCGTAATGTCGACCGTAAAGTTGAGCGCTGCGCTCGGCTGGCTCACATTGCCGGCGGCATCGGTGGCGGTGGCCGTGTAGCTGTGCGTGCTGCCATTCGCGAGCACCCCGATGGGCAGGCTCCAGGCTCCGGTCGTGGCGTTCGCGGTGGTGGTGCCAATCTGTGCGCTGTTGTCGTACACGGTGACCGTGCTGCCGTCCTCGGCACTGCCGGTGAGTGCCTGCGCGGCGGTGTCGTGCGTGGCGTTGACATAGCCGTTGATCACCGCGCTGTCGGCAGGTGCCACTGGTGTCGGCGGCGTCACGGTATCGATCGTGAACGGTGCCGTGCTGCCGCCGGTTATGGCGGCGTCGTTCAGAGTGAACTCCGATACGACGAAGTTTCCGTTGCCGTACTGACCCCCCGGTCCACCGCCTGGAAGTGACGGGTTTTTGATTGCGTCGAGAAATATCCCGGTAATCGGTGATGCCGAGTCAACCAATGCTGAAATGGTATACGTATCAGTTCCTATCGAGTTTTTGCTCGTATTGGCTAACAATTCTCCCGGCGAAAGATAAGAAAATGTCGTTCCATTCAGGGAAGACGCGAGCTGAATCGAAACGGGCGTTTGCGGGCTGGACAACGTCGGCGATGCCACCGTTGTGTAGTCGAGCGCGAAGTCTCCTAATAGGTGACCAGGGTTCCCATAGTAGTTTTGATAGATTGTGAAAGTGAGCTCGTATTTGCCCGCAGGTAGAGGGCTTGCAATCGTTAATAGAGCATCGGCAGCTTCCGACACGCCAGTAGCATAGTTATATACCGACCACCCATTAATGCCGCCGGGACCCGTGAAGATCCCGTCAATCATTTGCGATGGAGCCCAATCGTTTTGAACTTCGTAGAAGGTCGCAACTGCACTGCTGAAATTAACAGCGGATGCCGTCGTACTGCCACCGGTTCCGGCATTGCCGGCGGCATCGTGGTAGCTGCCGTTAATCACGCTCACCGTGGCTGCGTTATCATCAACACCGGGACTCGCCGTGAACGTCGCCGTGTAGGTCGTCCCAGACCCGCTCAAATTACTCAGCGAACCATCGGCCGAGGTCACATCATTGAGCGAGAAATCCGTCGGCGGTTTGCTGAATGTAAACGTCACCAGCGCAGTGGGACGGGCAACGTTGACGTCGGTGTTATCGATCGACACGGTCACTGTCGGCCTCACCGTATCGACAGTGAACGGAGCGGTGCTGCCAGTTGCCCCAGAATTGCCGTTTCCATCCTGCCAGGAGCCGGCGGTTACGCTCACCGAGGCATCCGTGGTGTCGGTATCAGCGTCACCCGTAAATGGCGCAGTGTAGGTGGTGGCATTCACCTGCTGGAGGTTGCTCAGCGTCCCGCCCACCGCGCTGGTATCGGAGAGGGTGAATGCAGCCGGCGCCGCACTGAACGCAAACGTCACGAGCCCGATGCGATTGGCAATGTTGACGTCGGTGTTGTCGATCGACACCGCGACTGTCGGCGTGACTGGAGTTTCGGTGATCTGAGCGGTCAACCCGAGCACATCGTTCGATCGGTCGCCCAAGCTGTCTACGGCAAAATCAATAGTCGTTCCTCGCGTAAGATACACATCGCTGATCGAGAATGGTATTGTTCCCTGAAGGCTGGACTGTCCTGAAAAGCCTCCGCTAAATTCTGTAACTCCATTGATGAGTACCACAAGGCTGACACTAGCCGCTTCCAGATCAGTGAACGAACCAGTTATGTCGAATACACCATTTTCCGGAGCAGTGAATCGCGTTACTGTGATTTCTGGGGTACTGAGACTCGGTTGCCCCGGCATCAACACGAGCACATTCGTCGGGACAGTAAAAAAGTTCTCGAAGTTCAGCGGCCCTCCGGTAGCAACTCTTCCTACGCTAGGTCCCGAAATGGGCTCGGAGATATAATAATTAGCCAATGTTCCATCAGTCGTGAACTGGCCGCTGCCGACTGAGACGGTGCCATTAGCCTGGAAATTCGGAAATAGTGTAAAGCCCGTATTCAAACTCGTTTCAGTGCCGTACGTAAACGGGTCACCAGCTAACGGCTGAATGCCGGTGGCGTTGAAGTCAGTGACCACGTCGTAGGTCGTAGTCAGGGCTGGTTGTGGGATTGGTGCCAGCCCCCAAAATCCGGCCACGCCTCGGTAAGATGGAGTGCTTGGTGATGCCGCTATGAATGTCGCGGCGCCGCTTTGGGGGTTTGAAAGTATAAATATCGGGTGTGGATGCCCCGTATGCTCCACCATAGAGGGTCCCCCCTACAGAAACCAAAGCTCCAAAGCCGGATTCGCCCTCATTCGTCGTACCAATCAAAGTGGCAGAGCCGTTCGTCGTATTCAAAGAGTAGAGCGAATTGTTCTGCGTCAGGTACAGCGCGCTCGAACCTGACGACATCCCCATCACGGTGCCGCCGAACGACAGGCCCGTCGGCCCTATCTCGGTGGCAGCACCAGTCGTTGGATCTATGGAATAGAGGTTTCCATCTCCACCGAAGGCGTAGAGACCCGATGTCGTCGAACCGAAATCCGCATAGCCACCGCCAATATCGCTCGTGCCGATGGCGGTCAGCGCGCCGGTAGACGTGTTGACGCTGTAAAGCGTGTTACCGTGATAGGCGCCCCCATAGATTATGCCGCCGTAACTGCCGAGGCCGGCCAACGTCTGTCCCATGTCGCCGAGCGACGTGAACACGCCGGTGTTCAGGTCAATGACGCCGAACAGGTCGCTTCCCGGACCGGTTATCTCGTAGGCGAATGGGTCAGCCATCGCGCCCAGCCCCAGTTACGACGCGCCCCCCATACCCGGCTCAAATTGAGAAGAACCGAGCAGCATCCAGGGCAACAGGAAATTGAAACTCTCGGCGGCGCTCAACTGCCATTCGAAAGCAGAGCGGCCGTGAATTTGGCCAGATTAAGGCGGTATTTGGGTGCCGTCCAGCGGTCGAGTGTCTGGCGCACCGCCCCAGCCCGCCTCAGGCGCCGCCCGCGCTCACCACGATGATCGAGATATTGTCGCTGCCGCCCGCCGCCATCGCCGCTTCGAACAGCGTTCGCACCGCCGCCTCATCGTCGCGCGCGAACACGTGCGCGATCTCGTCGTCGTCGAGCATGTCGGTAAGCCCGTCGCTGCAGAGGAGCCAGCGCGACCCCGATATGGAATTCTCCTTATCGAGGTCCTCCTCGCCGATGTGCGGCGAGATCGGGAAGAAGCTGTGACAGCCGCCGAGTGTCTGCGTGATGATCCCGTAGCGCGGTCCCGGCGGCACGTCGTCGATGCTGATCTGCGTGAAGCGGCCTCCGTGCTCCAGATAAACGCGGCTGTCTCCGACATTGAACCAGAGCGCGCGCCGCGGGCACAGCACAAGTCCCGCGACCGTCGTGCCCATGCCGGCAAGCGAGGGATCGTCCTGCATGGCCCCGTAGAGCTCGGCGTTGATCCCCGCGAGCTGCGCGGCAATGCCATCGGGTTGCGCGCTTGCCTTCTCCGCCGCCAGTCGCCGCGTCGCGTGACGGCTCGCAACCTCGCCGCCGACGTGCCCGCCCACCCCGTCGGCGACGGCAAACAGCAGGGGCCCGCCGAGCGCGTGACGCGACCGGCGCGGGCCGGCCATCGCGGCCTCCGGCACCCACCCCGCAACGACGATGCTGTCCTCGTTGCGGGCGCGCACGCGGCCCCTGTGGGTGAAGGCAGTGACCTCGATGCGCGACGGCTCGTCCATGGTTCCCACGGTAGCAGCCGCGTGCGACAGGCAGGTTGCAGGGGCGGCTCGCACGCCGCCGGCACTTTCGCTAAATTGCAGCGCTTGGCAAGGCGACCGCGCTCACGGGTGGCGCAGCCGCGCGCGACGGAGACGGCAATGACCGAGAAGACCTACACCGGCGGCTGCCACTGCGGGGAAGTGCGCTTCGAGGTGACCGCCGACGTTTCCAGCGTGGTTTCCTGCAACTGCTCGCTCTGCCAGAAGCGCGGCGCGCTGTGGGCATTCGTGCCTGCGGAGAGCTTTGCGCTGCGCGCCGGTCTCGAGAATCTCAGGGATTATCAGTTCGGCAAGAAGACCCTCCACCACCTGTTCTGCCCGCAATGCGGCGTGGGAGCGTTCTCGCGCGGCAGATCTCCGCAGGGCGGCGAGACGGTCGCCATCAACGTGCGCTGCCTGGACGACGTCGACCCTTCGGGCCTCAAGCTGGTGCCGTTCGACGGCCGCAGCCTGTAGCGCGGGAGAGCTTCCTTCGAATCGTCGCGGCCTCCTCACCCGCTCGCTACGCTCGCGACCTCTCAGCCCAAGTCGGATATATCCGACTTGGGCAAGCTTAAAGTGCCGAACTCGGGCAGGCCCGAGTTCGGGCGGGGAGAGGTGATCCGAGCCCGCTGCTCGTTCAGCGAAACTCTCAGGTCACGGAAATGTTCTCAAGCCATGCCGCAAACGCGGTTCACCTCTCCCCAGCGGGGAGAGGTCGGAATGGGCGCGCATCGCGCGCTCATTCCGGGTGAGGGGGACCCTCGCTTAGCGCCGCATCTCGCTGAACAGCACCCCGCCCTTCGCTTTTGCCGTCGGCTCGGATTCGACGATCTCGACCGTGACCACTTCGGGGGCAACGGAGAAATTCTTGACCACGGCGTCGGTAATGTCCTTCACCAGGGCGCGCTTCTGGTCGAGCGAGCGTCCCTTGACCGCGTGGACATAGACTTCAGGCATCTGGGTTCTCCTGTGTGATGCTTGCACGACCACTATAACGGGATCCGCGCACATAGAAAGATGCGCCCGCGCCAGCGCGAAAGGCCGCGCCGACGCGGCGCCTGGAAAATCTGTCTGCAAACAATCCCGGACCGAGGGTCACGAGCGCATTCGGCAAATCAAGCGCGGCGCTCGCGCTCGTCCGCGCCGCCTACCACATGCCGGCGTAGCCGCCGCCCCTCGATGATCCGGAATAGGCCGACCTTGCCCAGGACGAGCGACCGGAGGAATAGCCCTCGCGCCGGGCAACGTGGCGGCTGCGGCTGCGCGCAGCCTTGGCAACAGGCGCGACAGCCGCTGTCGCGGGCGCGGCCGCAGGCACCTCGGCGCTGTCGGCCGGCACGGCGGAATCATCCGGCGGCGTCTGCGGGATGGCAGCGACGTTAACCGCGGGCTGCGGGGGAAGCGCCGCCGGCTCGTCGCGGCGACCGATGGCGACGGCGGCAATCGCCGGCCGCTCATTCATGGCCGGAACCGTGCGCGACCTGTGCATTCTGAAGGAGCTGCAATCGTCGCCAAGCCGCTCGCTGACATAGCCGCCGCACGGTGGCAGGGTCACCCCCGCATTGAGCGTTTTCTGCTCCTCGGCCGCCACGGCGTTGGCAGGCGGGGCAGAAGCGGGCGGCGTGCTGAGAAGCGCCTCGGATGGAGCGAGCGCCATTGCATGCATGGGATCGGGATCGGGACCCGCCATGAAGACCGCAATGCCGCTCACGCCCGCCATCAGCCCGAATGCGACGAAGGCGGACACGAGACCAAGCTTGCGGAACAGTTTGGGGGCCGAGCCGATATACCCGAACTCGGGGTGCAGATCACGCGCTAAGGGCACAGCAGTCTCCTCTGCACCCCCGACCCCGTCCCGATATATAGCGGCAAATAAACAATTAGGGAAGGCGCGATGCGCTACCGCCGGGTGACTTGCAGGTTGGGTCTAGCTCTTGCGAGACCCAACCCAGGCCCCATCCCTATGGTGACCTGTAGGTTGGGTCGAGCGCTTGCGAGACCCAACCTACAGTCGCGGCCAATCGGACAAATGGGGTTAATCCGCGCGCACGCCTGCATGCCTCGCTCCCGGCCCGCAAGACCTCGCCCTACCGGGGCACCGGCCGCGTTTAGGTCAGGGCTGCTGCTTCATTACCGCGGCCATTGCGGTACCATGCATGCGGGCGAGGGGGAGAAGCATGGCGGAGAACGCGTCATGGAACTCCGAGCGGCGAGCCCGCGAAAGCATACGATCCAAGGCAGACTGCATAATTACTGTGCCCAATGCGGAGAGACAATATTCCTGCCGGAATGGTCCGAGTATCTGGACCGGTTGCGCGTACGGCACCTGTGGGAATGCGAAGCGTGCGGGTATAAATTCGAGACGTTAGTCTCGTTTCCCGAGCCTGAAGCGGCTTAGCGCCACAAAGATAAAGCCACCGGCGCGGCCGGTGGCTTTTCTTCTCAACCCTGGAGCGTGACGACAATCAGAATCGTCATGCCCGCGCTTGCCGCGGGCATGACGCAGACGTGTCTATCGCGCCGTATTCGCGGGCTCGCGAATCGGCTGCGCCGGCACGCTTGCTTCTGAACGCTCCGTGCGGGCTGCGGCAGGCAGTTGCAGCACGGTTGCCCGTTGGCCGTCGCAAAGGCGCGTAAGCAACACTACCTGGCCATCGGGGAATTCCAGCGCATCGTGATGGGTCACGGCGTTGTCCATGTTGATCTGCCGGAAGCGCGCAAGGCGCTGCCCGATCTTCTTGTTGGGGAGAATGCCGATGCCGAACGAAGGCTCGCACTCGACATTGGATTCGAACGCGATCTCGGTACCGGGAAGCAGGCAAACCGCGACATGCGGCTCGCCCACGGCCGAAAAGCCGCGCGTGATGGAATTGCTGAACTTGGTCACCACCAGCTTGTCCTCGATCCTGGCGGGCCTGGTCGCCACGTGGTGCAGGCTATAATCACACATCGATGGAGCTCCTCTGTGAATGGGATCCGAAACCTGGTCCTTCCTTGGCGGCTCCTCCGGAGTCATGAGACGCCAATTGACCCAAGAACGCTGAAACAAAGAACGGGTTCCTCCCGGATCATTCCTGCGCGAGCCGCGAGATCACGCAAGCGGCTTTCTTGCGCGGCAGAGTCATGCTTTCGACATGCCGGCAATCCGCAGGCGGAATCGGCAGCACGCAAACCGCGGGCATTTCCCGTGCGCGATCAATGGCGCGCAAGACGGTATTGCGCGCTATGACGCCCACGCATGAGGGGGGTGAAAGGGCAGCCCCACCGAGCATAAGCGAGGCTTGCCGGCATTCACCCGGATACGGCACGATCAGCCGATCGTTACCGCGGGCTGAAACGCCCCAAACGCTCTCAATCTCTCCCGGGCCAAGCTTGGCCCCGCCAACCCGCAGCGGAGGAATGTCATGAACGCCCATGCGAAGCTCGCATCCGATATCGAAGGCCTTGCGCACCAGAGCGATCCGCTCTCGCGACGCGGCTTCTTCCTGACGGCTTCCGCCGCGGCCGCCGCCGGCTACACGCTTGCGGCCGGGCCGGTGCGTGCCGACGCCATGCACACCGACACCGGCGGGCTCACCGCGGGCGATGCCAAGGTCAAGGTCGCCGATGGCGAGATGCCGGTCTACTACGCGCGTCCCGCCAACGCGCAGAACCCGCCGGTGGTGCTGGTGGCGATGGAGATCTTCGGCCTGCACGAGTACATCAAGGATGTCGCCCGGCGCCTGGCCAAGCTCGGCGCGTTTGCGGTCGCACCCGACTATTATTTCCGCACCGGCGAGGATCTCACGAAGATCACCGACATTCCGAAGCTCATGCCCTATGTGAACAAGAAGCCGGATGCGGAGTTGCTCTCGGATCTCGATGCCACCGTGGCGTGGGCGAAGTCGCAGGGCGGCGACACCGGCCGCCTCGGCATCATCGGCTTCTGCCGCGGCGGGCGCACGGTGTGGGAATATGCCGCGCACAGCAGCGGCCTAAAGGCCGCCGTCGCGTTCTACGGCTCGCTCGTCGATCCGGATACTCAGAAGTCGATCTGGCCGAAGAATCCGATCGAGCAGGCGCCGGAGATGAAGGCGCCGGTGCTCGGCCTCTACGGCGACGCCGATCAGGGCATCCCGGTCTCCCAGGTCGAGCAGATGAGGACCGCGCTCACTGGCGCGGGCAAGACCTTCGAGATCAAGATCTATCCCGGCGCGCCGCACGGCTTTCATGCCGATTATCGCGCCAGCTATCGCAAGGAAGCGGCGGAGAACGCCTGGAACCAGATGGTCTCCTGGCTGAAAAAATACCAGGTGCTCGCCTGATCATTTCGGGATCTGGACGAGCTCGTTGATCTGCTCTGCTGCGAGCGGGGCCGGAATGAATTTTCCGGCCACCGCATCGGCCATGACCTGGTCCATGCCCTCGATGCGGCCGGTGGCAAGGTTCTCCTTCGGGATGAGCTGGCGTACCCGCAGCACGATCTTCTCCGGCAGACCGGAATACTCGGCGTAATGCTTGAGCGCGGCCGGATCGGAATACATCCAGTCGACCGTCTCCTGATACGCCCGGTTGAAGCGCACGATGGCATCGCGGCGGTTCTGCAGATCGTTTACGCTCGTGAGATTCACGCGCACCGTGCGCGTGCGCAGCGACGCGACATCGCTGCCGGTGGCAATGATCCGGATCTTGCCGTTCTCCGCGAGGTCGAGGCCGAACGG
>Ga0306923_10004742_pt1 | contig 13078 bp, 15 predicted proteins | sample sta12Can44000108_FD_203841 | JGI IMG/M metagenome (GOLD analysis project Ga0306923, IMG submission 203841) | Lab enrichment of tropical soil microbial communities from Luquillo Experimental Forest, Puerto Rico - statanox.12C.anox.44.000.108 (v2)... | ecosystem: Environmental > Terrestrial >... | reverse complement strand
TACGGGGCATCCCGATGAGACGACGCGGACGCAGGTGCTGGCCGCAGGGGCGGTTGCTTTCCTGAGCAAACCCTTTGGCAAACAAGTCCTCCTTAATTGCCTGAAAGCCGCTAACCTTCACCATGGTGTCTGAGACGCATTTGCTGGGGCAAAGCAGACAGTTTATCTGCACTGCGCGCGGGGATGACTTTGCCCGCTCTTTCGGACAAGGAAAGTCTGGCCGGTAGCAGCGTTGCGCTGCTGGCCTGCCCCAGTAGGACCGCACAGCGCTGGAGCGTGGCTACCACCACCAGCGATAGAAGGCGGCAGACGCACCTTCGTGCCGCTGCTGAATAAACGGAGGCTGTCATACGCCGCTCAGCTTGAGTTGGCTAATGTCTGCTTTTGGCACAAAGCGGACATCCCAACGGGCTCAACCAATGTCCGCGACATCAGTCCCGCCTTCCCCAATGTCTGCTTTTGACCCAAAGCGGACATGAGTGGCTCGGGATTGCTGCCGTGCAAACTGACCCCTGAACCCCATTCCGCCGGTTGTAAATCCCTGCTGTAATCGCGTCATTCCAAAGCATTTTCCGCACAGGCGCGAGCCTTGGGGGCGGCAATGCGACGGCGAGATTTCACTAAAGCTGTTGGTTCAGCTGCTGCATGGCCGCTCGCGGCGCGCGCGCAGCAGCCGGGAAAGCTGCCGATCATCGGGTTTTTGGGTACGAGTGCGGCTTCGTCGTGGAGCGCATGGAGCAGGATCTGCGGTACCCGCGATCAAGCAGGCAACATCCATCATCCCGATCGACATCCAACTAATGGGCCTACTAATTCGCTTTGTGGCAATTCATCCCCTATTACAAGGGAATCCAAATGACGAAACAGAAAAAGAAGGCGCCAATTTTGCTCACCGAAACCGAGACCGATCATGTGGCAGGTGGCCTCGCTAACAACGGAAACGACGGAAACAATTTCGGTCAGAAAGCACAGGAGCTAGACGTGCACCCGTGGCAGGTTCCAGGCTTCAAAGGCGATGCCCATCAGTAATCGTGAGTTAAGTGAGTTACAGAGGGCTTGTGAGTTACGGTTCTTGTAGGTCAAACCTCGCCCAATGGCGATGAAGGCACGACGTTCCCGTTTCGACCGTTAGAAATCGACCAGCGTTCCTCGATCATGCGTTGGGAGTAGCCGCCACGTTGAGGCACGTCCGGGCTCGCGGGCTCGTTCTGTTCAATGATTTCAACCTGTTTGCGCTTAACCATAATACCGGCGATCCGCCCCTTAGCTTCGATCGCGCGGACGGCGGCACTCAATTCTCAACAACTTCGTGCTAAGGCCCATCGCAGACGTATTTTCTTTTCTCAGATGGTTACCCGAAATTTAACGCCATCTCGGAAGGTCCACGGTACTGTAGCCACCACTCAAATCTCACAACCAATTACTTGCCCAACTCGCTGTTCGGCTTTTAGCTCGGCAATCTCAGCTGCAATTTCTGATTCATTCTGCTGATCGAACCATCCAGGTAATTTGTTCGTATATATACCTGCGTCCCCTGCGTACAAATCAGCGTCGCTACGTCAAACCCATCTAAACACTGTCGGCGGTTCTGCGTGTTTCGGCGTCACTCTGGGATCTGGTGCGCCGCTGGTTTTCTTACCCGAAGCTTGCAATTCGCCCCTCAAGCCTTTTCCGTCCTTTCCAACCGTTACGATTGATATGCGTCCGTTAACCATCAATAAAAATGCAAGTCGCGCGATGAATAATAAACCTTAATACAATGAAAATTATCTGTTCATTAGATGCGGCAGGCTACGAGTTTTAAGCGCGATGCATGAGCAAAAACCGGGCGTAGCCACGCAGGCTCGAGGTAGTCGCCGAGGGCGGTTGAGGGCAGCGGTTTGCGTCGGCGCGATTGCCTCAGCAGGGATCATGGCTATGGTTGACCCATCCGCAGCTGACACATTGCTCAGCGCGCTCACTCAGGCTTATCAGGTCAATCCACAGCTCAATGCCCAACGCGCAATCGTTCGGCAAACCGATGAAGCTGTGCCACAGGCCCTCTCCGGTTATCGTCCGAGCGTCAAAGCGAACGGCGGCGTCGGCAAGCAGATTACTTCACAGGATACGATTGTCGGTCCGGGACTAATCCAAAACAATGTGTGGCCGACTACACCTAGCGGGGTCGGCATCACAGTGCAGCAGACGCTGTTCAACGGCTTCCAAACCGCCAATCAAACGCGTGCGGCCGAAAGCAACGTGTTCGCCGCGCGCGAAACCTTGCGGGTGATTGAGCAGACCGTGCTGCTCGACGCCGCCACTGTGTATATGGACGTGGTCCGCGACGCCGCCATCTTGGAAGTCCAGCAAGGCAATGTGCGAATGCTCGGCGAAATACTGCAGCAGACACGCGCTCGCTTCAAACTCCAGGAGGTCACCCGTACCGACGTCGCCCAGGCGGAGGCTCAGCTTGCCGCGGGCCAATCGCAGATGCTCAGCGCCGACTCCAATCTGACCACATCAAAAGCCGCCTATCGTCGGGTGATCGGATTGGAGCCCGGCCGGCTGGAACCGGGCTTACCGGTTGACCGTTTCTCGCCGCAGACACTGGCCGCGGCGATCGACGCCGGGACAACCGCCAATCCATCGGTATTGGCGGCCAGATATGGTGTTGACGTGGCGCAGCTGCAGGTGAAGATCTCGGAGAGTTCACTCTATCCAACCGTGACGTTGCTGGGGAATGCCCAGTACCTGCACAACGTTCCGTTCACCGGCTTGATACCTGAACAGTCCTCCGCCACCGCGTTCATCACAGTAACCGTCCCGTTGTACCAGGGTGGCGCAGAGTACTCTGCAATCCGCCAATCTAAGGAAACGCTGACACAGCGCCGGCTCGACCTCGCCACCACGCGCGATAAGGCGCGGGCCACTGTGGTCCAGGTTTGGGGTGAGATTCGGGCCGCTATTGCGCAGGTGCAAGCTGCGCAGGAACAGGTGAGAGCTGCAGAGGTGGCTCTCAATGGCGTGCGCACGGAGGCACGGCTCGGATTGCGCACTACTCTTGACGTACTGATTGACCAACAAGCTTTGGTCAATGCCCGGCTAAACCTTGTTACGGCGCAGCATGATCGCATTGTCGGGTCCTATAAACTCTTATCCGCCGTTGGTCGGCTCGCGCCTCAGACGCTAGGGTTGCCAGCCTCCATCTACGATCCAATGGTGCATTATCAGCAGGTTCGCGATGCCTGGGCGGGCGTGCGCACGCCGGACGGGCAGTAGCCAAATGCGGCTACCGCGCATCAACCATGACATGTGGCACTTGGTGACGACCCGGCTCGCCGCAGTATACGTCGCTGGGCTCAGAAATGGCTCGGCGGACCGCCCGTCAGAGCTACAGCGTTGCCGCGAGGCCGCGGTAGAGGAGTTGCCTCACATAACAGAGCCACGCAGTGAAAAGCCTGTTTTTAAGGATGCTGTCAAGTGACACAGCGGCCCTCGTTGTTCAGACAGGAGGCAGTCGATTTTGAGCGCCACAACCGCGAATGGGGTCAGGTCGCACAGCTCCAGCCGCTCTCAATTAAGATCATCACTTGGTTCATTACTGCGGCCACCGCGCTCGTTATCACCTTCCTCTTTCTGGGACAATATTCTCGAAAGGAAACCGTCGTGGGCTATCTCACCCCGACATCCGGCACCTCCAAGATTTTTGTGCCTCAACGAGGCACCATTAGAGAGGTACAGGTCAGCGAAGGGCAGCTGGTCCACGAAGGTCAGACTCTCTTGACCATAGATACAGATCAAATCGCGGCGAGTGGGCTGGACGTCAACGTCACTATGATCGATACGTTGAGGTCACAGAAAGACCTGCTAACCAGGCAAATTGCAGCGGAGGAAGAGCGCGAAAAGTCAGAGCGGGAGCGTCTGAAGGCCATGATCAATGGCTTGGAGGTCGAGATATCTCAGCTACAGGCGCAGCTAAAAATTCAGGGCGAACGCATCCGAGTCGAAGAAGAGTTTGTTGCTTCTGCGACCGAGCTTAAAAAAGAAGGTTACATAGCGGAAGCCGACTTCAAACGCCGTCAACAAGCCTTTCTTGAGCAAAAACAGAACCTAAATTCGCTGAATCAGCAACTCGCCGCGCGGCAGAATCAGTTGACCGAAACGCGCTACTCCTTGCAGCAACTTCCAACCGTTATGGCGGGTAAGATCCAAGTCCTGCGCAGCGAACTGGCGACAACTGAGCAGCGCATTACCGAGATTAGCGGCCGCCGCGCCTACGTCATCCGAGCTCCGACTGAGGGGCGCGTCTCAATGCTGCAGGCCACCGTCGGTCAGTTTGCGGACCCGCGGCAGTTGCAGATGGAAGTTGTTCCGGCCGAGAGTGTTCTGCAAGCCCAGTTGTTTGTCCCGACCCGAGCTATAGGCTTCGTGCAGCCGGGGCAACAGGTCAGAATCCTGTACGACGCATTTCCCTACCAACAGTTCGGAGCATACAGCGGCAGGGTACTCAGCATCTCGCAGACGATCCTAACCAGGTCCGACACCTCTGGACCGATTGAGCTCAAAGAACCTGCCTACAGGGTCACAACCGCACTCGATCGACCGGACATTGACGCCTATGGCAAGAAGATACCTCTTCAGGCCGACATGTTGCTTCGGGCCGATATTATTCTCGAGAAGCGCTCGCTGATCAGCTGGCTCCTCGATCCCTTGCTGAGTGTGAGGATGTAACCGTGGCAAGCAATTTCTGTACAGAAATGGTGACCGCCGGGTCGAGCGGTCGAAACACCGGACGTGCTTTCCTGGTTTAAAGCGAGAGACGAACCTCATCCCGCTGATCAGCAATCGTATGTGGTCCGGGCCCATGGGTGTCGCGTACGAGGGTCTTTGCAATCGTCAGAACCCGATCTGCGCCGCTGCTTATCTCGGGCCGGTGGGCGACGCTAATGCGTGTCATTTGGAGATGCTTGAGGCTCTCATTGATGTGCTGCTCGCTGTAAACGTCTAAATGCGCCGTGCCCTCGTCCAGAAAGAGAATTCTTGGCTGTCGATAGAGTGCTCGCGCGAGCATCACTCGCTGCCTTTGGCCGCCTGAAAGCGAGCTGCCCATGTCCCCGATCAGGCTATTGTACGTCATCGGCATTGCCATGATCTCTTCATGGATGCCCGCCAGGTGCGCGCAGTTGATCATTCGCTCCTGATCGAAGGACGGATCAAAAAAGCAAATGTTATCAGCAATGGAGCCTGAGAGTAGCTGGTCATCCTGCATCACTGCTCCGACGTGCTCGCGATAGGCTCTAGGGCCCATCGTCGAAAGCGGGATGCCATCGATCAACACGTGCCCTCTTACGGGTTCCAACAGCCCAAGCATGATCTTGATGAGGGTCGTTTTACCCCCACCCGACGGGCCCATAATTGTTACGAATTCCCCCGGTTCGACGATGAAACTGATATCTTCAAGGACAAAAGGCTCTGTTTCAGCATAGCAGAAAGAGACGTTTCGTAGCTCGATCCGACCCTGGATCTGTCGCCCGTAACCCAAAAGCTGGCTATGCCCGCGATCGAGGGGGCTTAACGCTATGTCAGCCAAGCGCTCGAGATGCAGTTCGAGAATGCGGAAGTCGAGCGCCTTTTCGACCAGCTGGACGGCTTTCTCTGTAAAATGCTGCTTGTAGCTCATGAAGGCGAAGATCATCCCAATGGTCAGGCTGTTGCTCAGTGCCAGCCTCGCGGCGAGATAGATCGTGATTACATTCTCCAGCCCGAACAGGGCGTCGTTGATGGTTGTGAACGCGATCCTCGTACGGCCGAGTCGGACACTGGCACTCACCACATCCGCGAAGCGGTTAAGCCACTGGGTCTCGCGGTCACTTTCGCGGTTAAAGATTTTCAGGCTTTGAACCGCGCGCATGGTTTCGATGAAGATGGAATTCTCCTGAGCCTTGGTCTCAATGACAACCAAACTACGCGTTCGGAGCAATCGATAGAGTCCAAGACGCAGGGTCGCGTACAGAACAAAAGCCGCCAACACCACGAGCGCGAGTTGGCTGCTATAGACAAAGATCATTGCCAGAGTCGCGATGGCCATCAGCCCATCGATCGTGGCCGCAATCATGCCTTCGGCGAGGGCACTGCGGATTGGCTCAATGGAGGTGAAACGCGAGAGGACATCGCCAATATGCCGCTTCTCAAAATAAGCAATCGGCAGCCGGATCAGGTGGTGAAACAGACGGGCGCCGATCTGAAAGTGCAAGACGTTCTGTACAATCAGGATGATCAGCGAGCGGATCGCATTGGCGGCAACTTTGATCCCGGTAAGTAGGCCAAAGCCGAGAGCCAGGACGGTCAGGAGATCAGCATCGCCCTTGGCAATCACCTCATCAACCGTGAGCTGAAGATAAAATGGGCTGACAATCACAAAAGTTTCGAGGATGAGCGACAGGACTAAGATCTGGGCGAGCGCGTGTGTGCTGCCGCGCAACTGCGTCCAGAAAGTCGAAAATGGTAATCGTGTTCTTTCGTCTTTCGGGAGAAAGCCCTCTGACGGTGAGAGCTCGAGGGCGACGCCGGTCAGATGCTTGGAGGCCTCCGCAATCGGAAAGAACCTCTCGCCTGAAGCCGGATCATGGACCACGATTCCCTGTCTCGTCACCGACTTCAGAACTAGAAAATGGTTCATATCCCAATGCACGATTGCAGGCAGATGCAACTGCCTGAGCTGCCCAAGTTCGAAGCGCAGCGGTCGGCAGGCGAGGTGCATGTGGCTCGCCACCTGAATTAGAGCCCTGAGTGTAACCCCCTTAAGCGAAACCGGATGTCGGCGCCGTAGCGTATTAAGGTCGATGCGGTGACCATGATACGAACTAATCATGGCTAGGCAGGCGAGCCCGCATTCAGCTGCTTCGGTCTGTTGTATAACCGGGAGGCGGCCCCTGCCACCGAAGTTCAACGCGCCCGCCACCGTAGCATCGTGACACTGAGCAGGCGATCGACGGTCAAATATGTTCTTAAGGGCAGATATTATTCTCGAGAATCGCTCGCTTATGCTGTTTATTGCGAGTGTGCTGGCCATCGGTTTAGACGACGTTCGACCGATTGATAACCTGCATGTCGCTGCCGCCGCCGATAACCACAGCAATATTCACGGCGGTGTTGGTCAGTACAGCGTTCTCGCCACAGAATGGGTTGCCAAAACGTGGTTGGCCAAGGTTAAGATCCTCTTCTCGCAGTTCCCGGCGCGAGACGCTCGTTTCCACAAGAATTCTCCTGCACACCCGCACACTTCCCTCGTTGTCTCACTCCCAGGTCCGTCGCGCGAGTGATTCGCCACCTTATGGTTAATGCCTAAAACAAGTGCCTCCGCAGGTATAAGGCGGGCCAAACTTTTCCACCAGGGCGTGACATCGCTCGCTTATGATCTGGAGCGCGACACTTGTGAACTGGAGCGCGACAAGCGTCACCGCATCGCCCGGCTCAGACACGTTGGGGGCGCAAGGCATCGAGAACTATTCGGGAGGACTTAGTCACACCGGAGCTTGCTGCAGCCTTCCCCTCCTGCATGAAATGTCCGAGATGGAGTTCAGCCCGCAGCGAAAGCGCCACCCTTCCTGTAGTCGGGCTCTCGGATTAAGCCCCAAGCCCTCAGTCACGGATGGGACCAGCTCGTTCGAAACCTTAATTCCTTCGTTGTGACTTTCAATCTCGGACTGAAGCTCAGATACTTCGGTCTTGAGCCCGCCAAAGCAGTGAGACGCGCATGCTCGGATTTCATGCGCTCCTACTCAGCCGCGATCTGGTTTTTTAGAAGATTTCGCGCAGCCTCGAGGGTGACCAACGTGCTGCCATTGATGTCCTCACCATCGCCAATCTAGCTAGCTCCGACCGCCAAGACCGGTTGCTCTTTTTCAACCTGCTGTCCTCCTTTCACGTAGATTTCTTTGATTGTGCCCTGTTGAAAACGCGAAGATCTTCGCAGTGCCGGCGGTTGGCGTTAGCTGGCCGATGACTGTCTCTTTTCGGCATATTGAGCGAGGAGCAGGAAGGCGACGACCAACGCAACGGTCGCTGCAATGAACCAAGTTGTGATCTTTATCGGCTGGAACACCGCGACCCGGCCCTACCATTACCGATGTTGCCGCCGAAAATCGATTGCTTCCTGTCGGAACAATAATTGGCACGCCCCGACCTCCAAAAAACCAGATCCTGTGAATCGATCCGGTTTAACCTCGTCTGGTCGGGTGTATTCCGTCACTGCGCGCCACGAAGTAGTCGGTGGCGCACTGAGTGCGCCACCGACTTAAGCAGTTTAGAAATTGAAGGTGTTGCCGTTAAAGGCGACGAGGCTGAACATTTGTCCGATTTCGTTATTAACAGAGCTGTTGTCTTTGTTAATGAACTTAATCCCCCCCCGGTTGTTCAGGAAACCGCCGCCGACGGCGTCCAATTCCCTGTCTGTCAGTTCGCACAGTTCACTCATATCCATTCTCCCTGATTTAGCAAACGGAGCTCCTCGATTACACAACAGACGTCCTCGGGAACCCGCATTGCGGGCACTGACACGCTAGAGTCGAAAACCAGGGCCCTTCAAGAGCGCATTTGACTAATGTCCAAAAGATAGGCTCGTTGCAGCAAAGTCGCGGGGCGCCTGGGCTCCCAACGGCAAGCGTAGCAAACATCGCAGCGACAGCGATCGCGTGGGTTTGCCGAGCATTGCGCAAATCTGCGCGCCTCTATGCGTGCGTTGAAGGCTTCGCTAATAGCGCCGTCACGCCATCCGAAGGGCCGTACCCAGTGCGCTCACGAAGTTTCTTAGGGGGCACTGAGTACGCGCTGAAATTTCTTTAGAGTCCCAAGGATCCTAAGAATCCCAACAAGGATCCTAGCTGCACGCCTGTTGCGCCGTTCACGCTGAATAGGCCATTAACCTGTTGGCCGATTTCAACACCAACAGTGTTGCCGATATTTATGAAGATGTTGATGGTACCAAGGAAGCCGCTTAAGCCACCGTCGGATGAGGATGAGCCGCTGCCGGTCCAGCTATTATGATGCCGGTAATGCCCTCCGCCGACGCTGTCTAGCTCCCCATCTGTCAATTCGCGCATGTTGCTGCTCATAAATTCTGCTCCCGATGCAATTGTGCCCCCTATGGAACGGGAGTTCTCATTAGCACGCTACGCTATAGGGGTAGGTTAGGCCTCTTCAAGAGCGCATTTGACCAATGTCCAAAAGAGATAGCTCCTTACAGCAAGTCGCGGCGTACCGAGAGCATAAACCGCCCCGCGCTCGCACTGTCGTACCTCTTTTGGCCATTAGCCAAAAACGCTCTTATCTTGACTCGAAAATTGGATCTATGTTGGTTCGAACGGCTGGAGAGCGGAAATCTAATTCGAAGGTTAACGTTGCGGTGCGAGCTGGCGAGATTGCGGCATGTCTCTATCGAGTAAGTGTGTCGTTGCAATAATAGATTCCAAAAATCTGAGACGCGCGAGTATATCTAGTTTTATATCGCCATGGGCAATTTCTGAGAATCTCCAGCAGAAGACATTTAACCCCGATCAGGCGTGCGAACAGCTTCACGAAGATTCAAACCTTAGGATGCTGATCTTAAGTGTTGGCGGAGAATCCCTTGCTGCGCCTGAGAATTTGCAACTAATTAGAATACTACGGGCGCTCGCAACCGATGTGCCCTTCACCATCATTTCCGACAGAGAGGACGCTCAGGACATCGCCGCCGCAATAAGCATTGAAGCGCAGGGGTTTATTAATAGCGGGATGGATCCCTGGCTCGCACACCGGGCACTATCATTCATTCTCAAAGGTGGCTCATATTTCCCACCATCTGCGATGCCTCAAGTTCGGACGGTGCAAAATCCGGCGGTTGACTCGATCGATAGCTTAGAAACCGAATTTAAACGCCACCGGCATGGCGATATCGATGTTTGGCCAGCGCACTCCAGGTATGATTTGGAAAGTCATGATGCGGAAAGTCATGTGAAGCTGACACCGCGCCAACGGCAGGTCCTTGAACGTATCCGCTGGGGACAGTCTAACAAGATGATTGCGCACGGCCTTGGTTTGACCGAGGGAACTGTGAAAGTTCACATCCGCCAAATGATGCGAAAATCTGGCGCATCCAACAGAACGCAATTGGCTGTTGACCGGGTTGGTCATGCGCAGATACCTCAGTGCCTGGCCGGGAAGTCATAGAAGGCGAGTAGGGCGTAGAAATCGTTTCGTAACCAATCGAGAGCCGGGCCGTTTCCGGTCGAGTGGCAGTTCGCGCCACGAAGGCGTGCTCTCGCGTGCCGTGCATGTGCCAGCCGTGCGCACATAGGTGCCCAGCGGTTGCTCGACAGATCACGCTTGAGCCGCAATGCTTCTCGGCCCAAGTCTCCCTTCAGCGCGCGATGGTGGAGTCGACATAGGCGGGAGGCGACGTGAAGCGGATGCGATCATCTCCAACGCCGAGGCGATCGCACACCCGCAGCAGGCTAACCCTAACCGGTCCAATCCCAGAACAGGCGTGCCCTCGTGCAGGTGGTTATGGGCGGACGCGGGGTTGCCGGCCACGTGCTCGGCGGGATCGGTCTAGACCGCCGCGCAAGCAGCGCAAAACCTCGGTAAGCAAATCACCAAAGGCCCCTGTAACCGATCACATGATTTGAGTATCGAACTCACTGGATCAGGCATTGAAAACGAGGAGCTCCAACAAAGTTAGTGACGGCAAGGAGGGATGAGGCGGCGTATTGTTGGGGTTCAAAGCCTCACACGGCGTTACCGACACCAACGTTGCCCCCATCTACAGATGCTTTTTTGCTAATGTCTGCGGCTTGCAAAGAGATTTGGTTCATTGCAGCAACGGCGAGCTGAGTCCGGTTTTTTACTCCGAATTTCTGCATGATTCGGCGAGCGTACAACTTGACAGTGGCCTCTGATAAGCTGAGTCGATTTGCAATTAGCTTATTGGAGTAACCTTGACGAAGAAGAGCGAACACCTCCTCTTGTTTGATTGTAAGAGTCCAGTCGCAGACCGGTTTGTGGACGGTTACTTCGCCAATACAGGTGGACAGGACGGAGGGCGGAAAAAACGTACCCCCGCTCCTAATAAAAGATAAGGCCTGGAATGCCAGGACAGGTTCAATGGTGGTCGGCATGAACCCGCTCGCGCCTTCTTGAAAAGCAGCACATACCTCCTTTAGGTCCTCTCGGTCTGAAAAAATGATCAAGGATGCAAGGGGCATAAGCTTGCGCACATTGTCGATCAAGATATGGCATTGCGCGTCTTCGATCGACGTGCTGCCTACGCTGACAATTATCATTTCGCAGTTGGTGGATTGGGGCAGGGCATCCGGGACAACGGCGTTCACTGTGAATCCCATGACATCAGCCCACGTCTGTAGTAAGCGGGTGATACCAGCTTGGCGCAACCTCTTCGTATCGATAATCAGCAGCTCAGGTTTTTCTCCTCGAGCATGAGAAGTACGCATGCTCAAACCTCCTCCCAAACGACCCCTTCCATTTTTTCGCTCCCGCGGCTCCGTTATGTGAAGCAACTCCTCCGCCATCGCCTTGCTTGCAACGCTGCCGATCTGACGGCCGCCAGCCGAGCCACTTTAATCTCACCCGCCTCATTCGTACTCTGCGGTGAGCTGGGCCGTCAGCAAGATCTACGCGTATGGTTAATGCGGTAACGCACTTGTTTTTGGTCGCCCCCGGAGCTTTTCTCCGTCGCAAAAGCGCATGGATGGTCTCGACTTATCTGCGATGTGTCAGATCAGGCCGCTGATCTCGCCGCCAAGCGTGGAGAGCTTTTGCGCGAGGTGATCCCTGGACTTCGCCGTTTGGCCATTCCGGCTGCGATTTCGACCGCAACGAAATCGTCCGCGTTGTGGACCCGTCAACGCGGAGCGGATCGCTTTACTCAGATCGGTATCGCTAATCGGCAGTCGCGGGTCGCGCAGGTTCAATCGGGCGGCAATGCGCTCAAGGAATACGGGCTTCTCTGGGCGGCAAGACGCCAGCGGCAGTCATGACAATAGCAAGCTGGTCGTCGCTTAAGGCGAGCCATGGAGCTAAGTCTTCCGGCGCAAGGTGGACACCAAATAATCGCCCACCGGGCCGTCGACTTTGATGGTGCGGAAGTCGCCGTGAAACTTGAGGCGTTCGAGGGCGGCGACAATGTCGCCGGGGGTCATGTCCTGGTCGAGGATTTCGGGCTCGTTCCGGGCAACGGCGATGGCGAGATAATCGCTGGTGTTGTGGCCCATCGAGGTGGCTTCCCGCTTGCTGCAATCGACCGGGCCTGGGGCCCACGCAGGAGCCCATCCGTACCGTTTATCGGTGCCGCCGCGGGCAGAACGGGAAATGACCTTGAAAACATAGTGTTTTCAATGCTGTTTTGCGGACATTACGACCGTCCTGATCCACGTCCGCTTTGGGGAGTAGGGCGGACGTTGCGCAGTGCGGTTATCTTCGCTGTAAGGAGCAAATTAAGATGGTTGCGAGCCCCCGCAACCACCGACAATCGCAGGGCTGAATCGCCTTCAGCCCTGCTTTCTTTTGCCTGGGCGAAGCGTGCGAGTACAGCGAGATCGCCGTGCAGTTCAGCTCGCAGGAGGTTCCCCTCTGGCGTCAGGACAATGCGGTCGATGAGGCCGCGCATAACCTCGGCGGCTTCGGTCACGGTGTCAGGCGCGTTGAGTGCCTCGGCGAGACGCTCAATCTTGCTGCGATAGAGCTGAGGCAACTTGGTATGCAACCGCACCACCGGCGCGGGCTTACCGGTGCGGAGCCGTATTTCCGCCTCGGCCTTCTCCTGTTCGAGGGCGGTGAGGCGGGCCTTGAGGGTAGAGTTGTACGCGCCATCCTCAATGGCGCGTACGATGGCGGCTAGCTTGCGCTCGATATCGGCTAGCGTCCGCTTGACGGCGAGGCTCTCGCGCTCGGCCGACGTGGCGAGATTGCGCATCTCGGTATTGAAGGCGTCAACGAAGGCGGCGACCAGGTCGGGTGCCATCAGTCGCTCCTTGAGCCCACTCAGGACGCGATCTTCAAGCTCGTGACGGCCGATCAGCAGTGCATTCGTGCAGGTACCCTTTGA
>Ga0306923_10004741_pt1 | contig 13078 bp, 12 predicted proteins | sample sta12Can44000108_FD_203841 | JGI IMG/M metagenome (GOLD analysis project Ga0306923, IMG submission 203841) | Lab enrichment of tropical soil microbial communities from Luquillo Experimental Forest, Puerto Rico - statanox.12C.anox.44.000.108 (v2)... | ecosystem: Environmental > Terrestrial >... | reverse complement strand
AATTCCGCCGAGAGATTTTGCGTGCTGCCGACATTGATGGTCCCGACATTCAGCGTCCCGGGTTTTGCCTTGGCGGCCGCGATGACATCGGCGAGCGACTTGAACGGGGAGTTCGCGCCCGTCGCGAAGATGAAGTCGAAGAAGCCGAGGCTCGAGATCGGCGCAAAATCCTTCAGCGGATCGAAAGGCAATTTCCTGAACAGCGACACGCTCACGGCGGTGCCGTTCGAGAGCAGTGCGAGCGTATAGCCGTCCGGCGGCGAGGAGGTGACCGTTCGCGCCGCAACGATGCCGCCGGCGCCCGCCTGGTTCTCGACATAGAAGCGCTGCCCGAGCTTTTCCGACAGCTTTTCGGCGACGATGCGCGCGGTGATGTCGGCGACGCCTCCGGCGGCGAACGGAAGCACGATGCGCACCGAACGCTCCGGATATTTCGCCTGTGCGCGGGCCGGGTGCTGCGCAGCCAGGAGCGCACACAGGGCAAATACCAACGAGGACGGGAGACGGAAGCGCGCGCGGACAATAGAAGCCATGGACGACCTTTTTTCGGCTTATAGCACGCGAGCGCGCCGATCCAAGCCTTGGTGGCGCCTAACGCCTGCCGATCCTCTCCCACAGCCAGCGCGCCACCGCAGCGGGGGAGGCGGAGGCGTCATTGCCACTGGCGCGCAGATTGGCCTCGCGCATATCTTCGATATTAATGCGCCCGAGCAGGGGTTTTAGTGCTGCCTGCAAGGCCTCGTCGCCGGCGCGCTTCGGCGCCAGCAGCAGAATGGCATCGTAGGGCGGGATCGCGTGTCTGGTATCGTCAAGCACCACCAGATCGTATTTCCTGATCAGGCCGTCGCTGGTGTAGCCCGCGATCACGTCGACTTCGCCGGACGCCACGGCGGCGTACATGAAGTCCGGCTGCATCGTGCGCTGCGTGCGAAAGGAAAGCCCGTAAGCCCTTTGCAGCGCCGCCCATTCCGGTCGCGAAAAGAACTCGTAGTCGCCGGCGATCGACAAGGTCGGCGCGCGCGACGCGAGATCGGCGATCGAACGGATACCCAGCTCTTCCGCGCGCTTCTTCGGCATGACCAGCGCATAAGCGTTCTCGAAGCCGAGCTCGCCGAACAGCGTGATGTTCTGCTTTGCCAGGATTGCCTTTAGTTCGGTCAACAGCTCTTGCCGCGGCAGCATATCGGTTCGGTGAAACTGGTTGACCCAGAGGGTGCCGGAATAGTCGACGTAGAGGTCGATGTCGTTCGAGGCAAGCGCATCGAAGATCACGTTGGAGCCGAGCCCTTCGCGCGAGCTTGCCGATAGTCCCTCCGCGCGCAGCCGCTCGGCGATGAGTGCCGACAGTACATATTGTTCTGTGAAGGTTTTTGCGCCGACGATATAGGACGAATGCGAGCGGGCCAGCGAAGGGACGAGTGTCGCCGCAACGAGCGCGGCGATGCCGAGGCCGCCGAGACCTGTGCGCAGACGGCTTCGGCTGCGAACCCCGCTCTCGACCAGCGCAAGCAGTTGATCGACTGCAAGCGCGAGCACGGCGGCGGCCAGGCAGCCGAACAGCACGAAGACCCAGTTCTGCGTCTGCAGCCCGGCAAAGATATAATTGCCGAGCGAGGTCTGGCCGATCGGTGTCGACAACGTCGCGGTTCCGATCACCCAGACTGCCGCGGTGCGGATGCCGGCCATGATCACCGGCAGTGCCAGCGGCAATTCCACCATGAACAACGATTGTTGCGGCGTCATGCCGACGGCTTGGGCCGCCTGCAAGATGTCCGCGTCGATGCCGCGCAGCCCGGTCACGGTGTTGCGCAATACCGGCAGCATCGAATAGAGCGCAAGCGCCAGCACCGCCGGCAGGAAGCCGAAGGCGGAGAAGCCGAAGCCGAACCAGCTCAGCGTGAGCGATGCGGCGGCGAGCAGGAGCGGATAGAACAAGGCGAGCAACGCAAGCCCCGGCACGGTCTGCACCACGCTGGCAAAGCCGAGCAGGATGCCGCGGATCAGGGGCCGGTCGCGCGAGACAATCGCAAGCGGCAGGCTGACGATCAGCCCCAGCACCAGCGCCGCAACGCTGACCCGCACATGGTTGCCGAGATAATCGGGAAGGTGCGTCGCTGCTTCGCCCCAGCGCGGATCGGACAAAAGACTCATGCCGCGCCGTCCCGTGGAAGCAGCGTGTTCAGCCGCTCGGCCTGCCGGCGCGGTGTGCGCAGGAGTTCGCTGACATAGGCGTCGCCGCTCCTGGAAAGTTCGTCCGGCGTGCCCAACGACAATAACCGCCCCGCGCGCATCACCGCGACGCGGTCGGCGAGCAACAGCGCTTCCGTCATGTCATGGGTGATCATGATTGTGGTGACCGAGAGCTTCCCGTGCAGCGCGCGGTAGTCCTCACCGAGCGCGTCGCGGGTCAAGGGATCGAGCGCGCCGAACGGTTCGTCCATCAGCACGATGCGGGGATGTGCGGCGAGCGCCCGCGCCACTCCGACGCGTTGCCTTTGTCCGCCCGATAATTCCTGCGGAAGCCGGTCGCGATGCGCGCCGCCGTCAAGCCGCACCAGTGCGAGCAATTCGTCGATCCGCGCCGAGACTTCCGCCGGCGGCGTCCCCAACAGCTTTGGCGTGATGCCGATATTGTCGGCAACCGTCAGATGCGGAAACAGCCCTCCGCTCTGGGAGACGTAACCGATGCGCCGGCGCAGTTGCACCGGATCGACCGCGCCCACCTCATCGCCCGCGATGGTGATGCGGCCGCGGTCGGCCTCGATCAGCCGGTTGGCGAGCCGCAGGAGCGTGGTCTTGCCGGAGCCGGAGCCGCCGACGATCGCGAGAAATTCGCCCTCACTGACATCAAGCGAGACGTCGTCGACCGCGACGACCCGTTCCCCGCTGCGGCCGCCGGCAAAACTCTTGCTGACATTGGTGTAGGCGATCAGCGGCGTGGTCATGCCCCTCGGACCGGGATTGAAGCGGCGAGCGATTTCACCCTCCTTCGCGGGGAGGGTAAGTACCAACTACCACGCCGGGCCCTTTGATTGAACTTGTCCGCGCAAGCGGCTAAGCCATCAGCCAAAACCGGGAGGGAAGGCAGTGGACGATTTGTCGGCACAGGCGGTCGCGCTGGATGACGCGACGGTGGCCTTCCGCCTGTCCGATACGCGTACCTACACCGCGGTTGAAAAGGCGAGCCTGTCGGTTGCCCACGGCGAGTTCGTCGCCATCGTCGGGCCGACGGGGTGCGGAAAGTCGACGCTCCTCAACGTTGCGGCCGGCCTGCTGCGGCCTGCCTCCGGCTCGGTCAAAATCTTCAACCGGCCGCTCGCCGGGCTCAACCACGACGCCGGCTACCTGTTTCAGGCCGATGCGCTGTTTCCGTGGAAAACCGCGCTCGACAATGTCGCAATCGGGCTCGAAATTGCCGGCGTGCGGCGGGCCGAGGCGCTCTCCCGCGCGCAGGACTTCCTTGCTTCGGTCGGCCTCGGCGCCTTCGCCGCCCGCTATCCGCACATGCTGTCCGGCGGTCAGCGCAAGCGCGTCGGTCTGGCGCAAGTTCTGATCCGGCATCCCAAAATACTCCTGATGGACGAGCCGTTCGGCCCGCTCGATGCCCAGACCCGGCAGATCATGGGCAACCTGTTGCTCGACCTCTGGAGCGCCGACCGCAAGGCGGTGCTGTTCGTCACCCATGACCTCGAGGAGGCGATCGCACTCGCAGACCGCGTCGTCATCATGTCGGCGGGGCCCGGCGCGCGCATCATCGGCGACTGGCGCGTTCCGCTCGCGCGCCCGCGCGATATTTTCGAGGTGCGGCTGGACAAGGAATTTCACGCGCTGCATCGCGAGATCTGGAGCGTGCTCAAGGCCGAGGTGATGAAGGGCTACGCGCAGTCGACGGGAGGCGCTTGAGCATGTCGCGGATCGGCCTTCTCTCGCTGCAACTGCTTGTCGCCGTCGTGGCCCTCGTGCTGTGGCAGTTTTTCTCGACCGTGCCGGTGTTCGGAAAGGTGTGGCTGCCGCCGTTTTTCTTCTCGACGCCGATCGATGTGTTCAGTCAGGTCATCAAATGGTTTTCAACCGGCGTGATCTGGAAGCATCTCGCGATCACCCTTTGGGAATCGATCCTCGCCTTCGTGTTGGGTTCGGCCGCCGGCGTCGCGGTCGGGTTCTGGTTCGCGCGCCAGCCCCGCGTCGCGGCCGTGTTCGACCCTTACGTGAAAATGATCAATGCGCTGCCCCGCGTGGTGCTGGCACCGATCTTCACGCTGTGGCTCGGCCTCGGCATCTGGTCGAAGGTCGCGCTCGGCGTGACGCTCGTGTTTTTCATCGTGTTTTTCAATGTCTATCAGGGCGTCAAGGAAGTGAGCCAGACGGTGCTCGACAACGGTCGCATGCTCGGCATGAACGAGCGGCAATTGACACGGCATGTCTACTGGCCTTCGGCATTGTCGTGGATGTTCTCATCGCTGCATACCTCGGTCGGCTTTGCCGTGGTCGGCGCCGTGGTCGGCGAATATCTCGGTTCCGCGGCGGGTCTCGGATATCTGATTCAACAGGCCGAAGGTGTGTTCGACGTTGCCGGCGTGTTTGCCGGCATGTTCGTGCTCTCGCTGTTCGTCGTTTTGATCGACATGGTGGTGACGCTGGTCGAACGACGGCTTTTGGTGTGGCGGCCGCAGGCGGTTGAAACGCAGGCTTAGACTTTCGTCGTCATTTGCGCGCCAACGATGATGTTTGGCAGCGCTCCGGTCCGCCGGGCGCTGGCGACGCAGCTACCTTCTCAAGCCCTCCGCGCTGCTTTATCGTGCCGGCAAGATGGAGGAAACCATGAAAAAAATGCTCAGCAAACTGGCGGGCGCGCTGCTTGCCATGACCCTTGCTTCGCCTCTGGCGGCCGCCGAAAGCAAGGTGACGATCGCAGTCGGCGGCGGCGCCTGCCTCTGCTACCTGCCGACCCTGCTTGCCAAACAGCTTGGCGAATTCGAGAAAGCGGGCGTTGCCGTCGACCTCGTCGATCTCAAGGGCGGCTCGGATGCGCTCAAAGCCGTGCTCGGCGGCAGCGCCGATGTGGTCTCCGGCTATTTCGACCATTGCGTCAATCTGGCGGCCAGGAAGCAGGAGCTCGTCGCTTTCGTGGTCTATGACCGCTATCCGGGGCTGGTGCTGGTCGTGTCGCCCTCGCACACGAGCGAGATCAATTCGGTCAAGGACCTTGCCGGTAAGAAGGTCGGCGTCAGCGCGCCGGGGTCTTCCACCGATTTCTTCCTCAAATACCTCTTGAAGAAGAACGGGCTCGATCCAACCAGCGCTGCCGTGATCGGCGTTGGCCTGGGCGCGACCGCCGTTGCGGCGATGGAGCAGGGGCAGATCGACGCCGCCGTGATGCTCGATCCGTCGGTGACCGTGCTGCAGGGCAACCATGCCGATCTAAAAATCCTCGCCGATACCCGCACGCAGAAGGATACGCTTGCCACCTTCGGCGGCGAATATCCGGGCGGCGCGCTCTACTCGACCGCAGCCTGGGTCTCGTCCCACGAGAAGGAGGTGCAGGCTCTGACCAATGCGATCGTCTCCACGCTCGCCTGGATCCATTCGCACACGGCCGAAGAGATCATGGCGAAGATGCCGGAGGAGACGGTCGGCAAGGACAAGGCGCTCTATCTCGCCGCGCTGAAGAACACGATCCCGATGTATTCGGAGACCGGCAAGATGGACCCCAAGGGCGCAGACGCCGTGCTCGCGGTGTTCAGCGAGGGCTCGCCTGAGGTCGCCAAGGCCAATATCGACGTCAGCAAGACGTTCACCAACAAATATGTCGATCAGGCGAAGAAGACGACGGGCATGAATGCGAAATAGCGCGCAAGCAGATTCGAGCGGCAATTCGCCGGTTCGCTCCGGGAGGTGCGGATGAAGCGGCGCGAATTCCTGAGTTTTGCCGTCGGCGCCGCAATTGGCCTGCCGCTCGCAGCGAATGCTCAATCCGGTCGCGTTCGCCGTATCGGCTTAATGGCCAATCTGCCGCTGCGGCCGATCGAGCGCTTCCGCGACCGGATGAAACAACTGGGCTATGTAGAAGGCCAGAATCTCGTCGTCGAGTACCGTTTTGCCGAAGGCAGGGACGAGCTTTATACGGGCTTTGCCGAAGAACTGGTGAGCATGCCTGTCGAACTGATCGTGGCGTGGGGAACGCCGGCGGCTTTCGCGGCCAAGCGCGCCACTTCGAAGATTCCGGTCGTGATAACCGTTGGCGACGTCATCAACACTGGACTGGTTTCCAACCTCGCGCGTCCCGATGCCAATATCACCGGGTTCGTCGCCCTCAACGTGGAGCTCGAGGAGAAACGGCTCGAACTCATCAAAGAAATAGTGCCGCACCTTTCGAAGGTCGCCGTCCTGGGAAATCGCGCCAACCCGCTCAACAAGATCAATTCGGAGGCGGTACGCCGTGTCGCGGAGCGGCTCTCGGTCTCGATCGAGGTAGTCAATATCGTCAGAAGTGATGAGGTCGAGGCCGCACTTGGCGCGATAGCCTCAGTGCATCCTGATGCCGTGATCATCGCATCCGATACATTGTTGTTGAGCGAACGCGCAAGGATAACGAAGTTCATGGCGGACAACGGCATCCCCGCCGTCTATCCGTTTCGCGAATACGCCGATGCCGGCGGCTTCATCTTTTACGGAGCCAACATCGCTACGTTGTTCGAGCGCGCTGCCGACTACGTGCACAGAATATTGAACGGCGAAAGTCCGCAGAACCTTCCGATTCAACAGGCAACGAGCTTCGAGATGATAATCAATCTGAAGGCCGCGGCAAAGCTTGGCCTGACGCTTCCGCCCGCGGTGCTCGCCCGCGCCGATGAGGTCGTCGAATAGAACCCGCTTGTGACCTTTTCACACGTCCAGGCGCCTTTACTTTCCGCGCGAAAGAGTGTGCTTCGACGGCCTGCGACCTCCGGAGGGTACGGACTGAGATGGATCCGACCATTCACCGCGTCACGATGCTTGACCTGAAGGTCGAGTCCTCCGTCTGGCCGTTCGCGAGCACGCGACGTGGCGAGATCGACGCGCATTTTGCCGACAGGCAGCGCGAGCGGCCGAACATGTGGAACGGCCGCGTGCTGCTCGGCCGCGATCCCGTCTTCGAGGGCCCGCGCTTCTCGGCGCGATATTTCGAGACCGATTTTGCAAGCTTCCTGTCGTGGCGCGATTGGGGCTTTCCCGATTCCGCCGTGTTCAACGGGTTCGGCATGGGCGCGCTGCGCACTTCCGACGGCGCCTTCATCCTGGGCGAGATGAGTGCGCAAACGGCGAATGCCGGCCGCATCTATTTTCCGGCCGGCACGCCGGATCCGAACGACATTGCAGGCGGTGCAGTCGATATCGCCGGCAGCGTGACGCGCGAGATCGAGGAGGAGACCGGGCTCACCGCCGCCGACTACAGCGCTTCACCGCACTGGGATTGCATCGTCGTCGGCCCCTCGATTGCGATGATCAGGCTGCTCGATCTCGCCATGACGGCGGAAGCGGCGCGCGCCAGGATCGAGGCCAGTCTCGCGCGCCAGGCGCACCCCGAATTGTCAGCGATCCATCTGGTGCGCAGCCTGCGCGACCTCAGCCCGCAGATGCCGCGCTTTGTGACCGCATTCATCGAGCGCGAACTGGGTACGTCTTAGCGACCCGCCTTTAGCAAAACGTTCAAGGTCCGGATCGAGGAAAGCAGCGCTATTCGGCTTGACATCGCTCGGCCTGATCAATGTGATGGGCTCCAACAAGATCAAGAAAATGCGATGCACAATTCTTCGAGGGAGGAAGGTTCGATGCTGACCGGCAAGGTTGTTCGCCTGTTTTTTGGGCTGATGGTCGCGCTTGCGACTTCGGGCGTGGCGATTTCCGCCCATGCCCAGGAGAAAAAAATCAAGATCGGCGTGATCTTCGACCTGACCGGCCCGCTGGCCGGCGGCGGCTCCGAGCTCGAATATCTCGGCGCCAAGATCATGCTCGATCAATTCGCCAAAACCGGGGTCGAGGGCTACAAGGTCGAGGCGATCTATGCGGATGCCCAGAGCAAGCCCGACGTCGCCATCAACGAATCCGTGCGTCTGCTCGAGCAGGAAAAGGTCGACATGTTGCTCGGCTTCTTCTCGTCGGCGCAATGCGTGCCGGTCGCCGATCGCGTCGAGCAGCTCAAGAAGTTCATGTGGATGACCACGTGCATTTCTTCCGCCGTGTTCGCCAACAAGAATTTCAAATATGTATTCCGCCCGCAGGCGAGCGGCGACCAGTTCGGCCTGATGACGATGGATTTCATCGCGCGCAATTCGAAGGCCAGTTTCGGCAAGGAGCCGAAGGACCTGCGGGTCGCCATCATCCATGAGGACGGCGCCTATGGCGTCGACGTGGCGAAGGGCAACGTGGCCGGTGCGGAAAAAGCGGGCTTCAATGTCGTGCTGAAGGAGGGCTATTCGGCGACCGCGCCCGATCTGTCGGCTCTCGTCACCAAGCTGAAGCGCGGGCGTCCCGACGTGATCTTCCATACCGGCTACAATCCCGACATCACCCTGTTGCTGCGGCAGGCCCGCGAACAGGGGTTGAGGTTCGGCGCGCTGGTCGGCCATGGCGCGGGCTACGGCGTCTACGAGAAGCTCAAGGAAGGTCTCGGTGCCGATGTCAACTACATCTTCGACACCGATCCGATCTCGATCTGGCTCGCCAACGAAAAGACGCTCGATCCGAAACTCCTGCCGGTGATCAAGATGGTGGGCGAGCAGTTCGACAAATTGCGGCCGGGGGTTGCGATCCGCTCGGCCCATGTCGGTATTGCCGCCTCGAACACCTATGTGTTCCTTGCCGACGTGCTGCCGCGCGCCATCAAGAAATATGGCGGCGTCGATCCGGATGCCCTGCGCAAGGCCGCGCTCGATACCGACATCCCCGAAGGCGGCACCATGCTCGGCTTCGGCGTCAAATTCTACGGCGAGGGCACGCCGATGGCCGGCCAGAACGAGCGCTCGTTCCCGGTCGTCATCCAGTATATCGACGACAAGTCGTATGTGGTGTGGCCGCCGAGTCAGGCCCAGCGCGACGCCGTGTTGCCGCTGCCGAAGGGCACCACCTACGCGAACCAGTAGCGCGGACGTCGAACCGGCGGAGGAACTGCGGTGCTGGAAGTCACGGGCCTGGTGAAACGTTTCGGCGGCTTCACGGCCGTCAACAACGTCTCGTTCAAGGTCGATCAGGGCGAGATCCTCGGCCTGATCGGTCCCAACGGCTCGGGCAAGAGCACGATCTTCAACATGCTCTCGGGCACGCTGGTGCCGACCGCGGGGTCGATCAACTTCGCCGGGGCGGAGATCGCAGGGCTCGCCCCGCACCGGATCATCAACCGCGGCATCGGCCGCACCTTCCAGATCCCGCGTCCGTTCCGTCGGTTGAGCCTGTTCGAAAACGTCGCGCTCGCGGGCTTCTACGGCCAGGGCAGCCACAGCCGCGCCAAGGCCGAGGAGGGGGCGGAGAAGGCGCTGGCGATGGTCGGACTGCCGGCCGATCGTCACACCGGCGTGGATGGGCTCGGCGCGGCGGGCTTGAAAAAGCTCGAGCTTGCCAAAGCGCTTGCGACCGGGCCGAAACTGCTGCTGGCCGACGAGAGCCTCGGCGGCCTCGACGAGGCGGAAATGGACCAGGCCGCCGACATGCTGCGCCGGATCAGGGACGATCTCGGCATCACCATCATCTGGGTCGAGCACATCATGGGCGTGCTGATGCGCGTCGTCGACCGCGTGATGGTGCTCGATCATGGCGAGAAGATCTCCGAGGGCCTGCCGAGCGACGTGTCGAGCGACCCGCGCGTCATCGAGGTCTATCTCGGCACGGACGCCGAGACGACGCAGGCTGCAGCGGCTGCGGCGCGCCGGCGGGCGGGGAGCTGAAGCATGCTCGAACTGCGATCGGTCGATGCGGGATATGGCAGCTTCCAGGCGCTGTTCGGCATCGACCTCGACGTGAAGGCGGGCGAAGCGGTGGGCGTGATCGGCCCGAACGGCGCCGGCAAGACGACCTTGATGCGGGTGATCTCGGGCCTTATCCGCCCCTCGCGCGGATCGATCAGGATGGAGGGGACAGACCTCGTTGCAACGCCGCCGCATCGCATCGTCGGTCTCGGCATTGCGCATGTGCCGGAAAATCGCCGGCTGTTTCCGCGCCTTACCGTCGACGACAATCTCAGGATGGGCGCCTTCATGCAGGACGCGCGCGCCAAGTATGCCGAGCGGCTGGAGTTCGTGTTCGACCTCTTTCCGCGGATGAAGGAGCGCCGCAGCCAGATGGCCGGGACCATGTCGGGCGGCGAGCAGCAGATGTGTGCGATCGGCCGCGCGCTGATGTCGGGACCGAAGCTGCTGTTGCTGGACGAACCCTCGGCAGGACTCGCGCCGCTGGTGGTGCAGCAGGTATTCGATCTCGTGAAGCGCATCCGCGGAAGCGGGCTCACGGTCCTGATCGTCGAGCAGAACGTGCAGCAGGTGCTCAAGGTCGTCGATCGCGCCTATCTGCTCGAGGCCGGCACCATCCGCGCGTCGGGAACGTCGACTGAAATGCTGGCCACCGATACCGTCAAGCAGGCCTATCTCGGAGTTTGATTGCGACCATGCAGGGCTTTCTCGACATTTTCGACATCTATCTGCTCGAAGCGATGATCAATGGCATTCTGCTCGGCGGGGTGCTCGCGCTGCTTGCGCTCGGACTCAACCTGATCTTCGGCGTCATCGACGTGACCTGGATCTGCTATGCCGAGCTCGTGATGATCGGCATGTATGCCATGTACTTCCTGGTGCAGGTTTACGGCATGTCGTACTTCATCGCGGCTCCGCTCACCATTCTGCTGGTCGCAGCGCTCGGCGCGCTGCTGCACTATCTCGTGATTGCTCCGCTCCTCACCGCGCCGCCGATCAACCAGCTCTTGGCCACCGGCGGCGTGCTGTTCGTGCTGCAAAGCTTTGCGACCGTGGCGTTCGGGATCGATTTCCGCAATCTCGGCATTCGCCTGCCGGTGCTGGTGCTCGGCGACATGAATTTCAGCTATGCGCGGCTGTTGTCGTTTGCCGCCGCGCTGATCGGCATGATCGCGGTCTATCTCTTCATGACACGCACCTTCACCGGCACCGCGATCCGCGCCATCTCGCAGGACCGCCAGATCATGGCGCTGATGGGCGTCGACACCAGACGAATCTATCTCATCACCTCGGCGCTCGGCGGCGCGCTTGCGGGCCTCGCCGCCTGCCTCCTCGTGCTGCAATACGACGTGCACCCCTTCGTCGGGCTGTCGTTCGGGCCGATCACCTTCCTGATCTGCGTGCTGGGCGGGCTCGGCAATTTCATCGGGGGCTTCATCGCCTCCTTCGTATTCGCGGAGATCATCGCCCTCGGCGGCCTGTTCTCCGACCTCGAATGGGGCTACGTATTCGCATTCGGCTTCTTCATCGTCATGATGTTCATCCGCCCCGCCGGCCTGCTCGCGAGGCGCCGGTGAACAAATCGTCCGCAGGCTTGATCGTCGGGCTGGCGGCGCTGGTGGCGCTGCCTTTCTTCTATCGCGAGCCCTATCACCTGCACATCCTGGTGCTGATCCTGATCTGGTCTTTCGCCTACACGTCGTGGTCGATGATGGGCCGGTTCGGGCTGGTGTCGCTCGGCCACGGCGGCTTCATGGGGATCGGCGCCTATGTCACGGCGCTCCTGTGGAACCATCTCGGCCTGAGCCCGTGGCTCGGCATTCCGCTCGCCATGCTGGCCGCCGGCGCGCTGGCGCTCCTCGTCGGCTATCCCTGCTTCCGCTTTCGCATCACCGGCCATTATTTCGTGCTGGTGACGCTCGCGCTGTCGGGCATCGTGCTGCAGATCATCACCGCCACGCGCGACTATACCGGCGGCTCCCTCGGGTACACGCCGCACCGCGCCACTTCGGGCAACAACCTGTTCGCGCTGCAGTTCGACGACAAGACGACGTGGTACCTGATCGCGCTTGTCGTCTGGCTTTTTGGCCTGCTGATGTGGCGCCGGATCGACCGCAGCATGAGTCGCTATGCGCTGGAGGCGATCTCCGAGGACGAGGATGCCGCCGCTGCAGCCGGCGTCAACGTCACCGCGGAGAAACTGAAGATCACCCTGATCAGCGCGTTGATGACGGCGCTCGCCGGCGCGCTGTACTGCCAGTACCAGATGTTCATCTCGCCCGACACGGTCAGCGGCATCGCGGTGTCGCTGCAGATGGTGTTTGCGGCGATCGTCGGCGGGATCTACGTCTCGCTCGGACCGACGGTCGGCGCGATCATCACCATCCTGCTCGCCGAAACCTTGCGCATCGCCTTTGGAACTCGCGCGGTTGGATGGGATAACCTGATTTACGGCGTGTTGCTGGTGGTTTTCATTATCTTCCTGCCCCAGGGCATCCTTGGTAGCCTGCTGGAGCGGTTGAAAGTCAAGCGCAAACCATTCTGAGGATCATGAGCAAGAAACCATCCCGATCGGTTGCCGCCACGCTCGATCAATTCATCTCGCCGTTCCGCATCGACGGTGCAGCGAAATTCCATCTCACTTCGCACAAAACCGGCGAGAAGGGGGGTCTCGACAAGGACAAGGCGGAGAAAATCCTCGACGCCAACCGCGGCCGGATGAACGACTTCCAGGAAAAGCTTTATGCACAGGATCGCTGGTCGCTGCTTTTGATCCTGCAGGGCATGGATGGGGCCGGCAAGGATTCGACGATCAAGCACATCTTCGAGGGCGTCAACCCGCAGGGCTGCGAAGTGCATTCGTTCAAGCAACCGAACAACCAGGAGCTCGACCACGATTTCATGTGGCGCTGCGTGCTCGCGCTGCCGGAACGCGGCCGTATCGGCATCTTCAACCGTTCCTACTATGAGGAGTGCCTGGTCACGCGGGTGCATCCGGAGCTGCTGAAGCAGGAGAAGATTCCACCCAGGCTGGTCACGAAGAACATCTGGCGCGAGCGATTTGAAGACATTTCCGCCTTCGAGCGCTATCTGTCGCGCAACGGCACGATCATCCTGAAATTCTTCCTCAACATCTC
>Ga0306923_10004736_pt1 | contig 13083 bp, 12 predicted proteins | sample sta12Can44000108_FD_203841 | JGI IMG/M metagenome (GOLD analysis project Ga0306923, IMG submission 203841) | Lab enrichment of tropical soil microbial communities from Luquillo Experimental Forest, Puerto Rico - statanox.12C.anox.44.000.108 (v2)... | ecosystem: Environmental > Terrestrial >... | reverse complement strand
CGCTCACCGAACTGGCACCCGACCTACTGGTACCCGGACACTGCACCGGCTGGCGGGCACAACACACCCTCGCCGCCGCGCTACCCGACAGCTGGGTCCAAGGCAGCAGCGGCACCCGCTACCAGCTCACCGCTTCCTTACCCCGGCTGACATGACATCGCCTGGCGCCAGAACCCGAGACGCTGGCCACCCCCCAGGGCTAGCCGACGTCTCACTCTCGCGGGCCCTATCCCACTGCCATGTCGACGAAGCGGCTGTAGTGACCCTGGAACGCTACGGTCACGGTCGTGGTGGGGCCGTTTCTGTTCTTGGCCACGATCAGATCCGCCTCGCCGGCCCGCGGCGACTCCTTCTCATACTGGTCCTCGCGGTGCAAAAGAATTACGACGTCCGAGTCCTGCTCGATTGAATTGTGCAGGTTAATACCATTGGCGACAAAATTATGGTTGCCGAGAACAGTGGCATCATAAACAGGCTGATATCCGAGGCTTTCGATCGATGAGATCGTATCCCAATACACATCGCTTGTGGCGAGCATTTCCAGTTGTGCATCACCGAGGATCTGCGCAATGCGTCCAAGGCGCGTTCGTGTCGGGCACATGCTGGCATTCAAGTCGCCTGTGCTGCGGCTACCGACGGCAGCCTGAATCCGCGACAGCGTGAAAGACCGCTCCTTCATCACTTGTTCGACACGTTCCCAGACACCGCTGGGAATCGTATCGAAACGTCCAGCCGCCGTCATCGCGTCCAGTCGTCCCTGCGCCTGCACTACTGCCAGCCCGCGAGCGCCATGTGCGCCAATGTCATCGAGGAACCGCCGTTGGTCCTTGACGCCCTTCACGTCTACGGTCCATTGCGGATGACCATAGACGTTGCCGACGGCGTGCAATCTGGAGACTATTCCGAACCGGAGCAGCAGGATCTGCAACTGCCGCGCCAGTTGCTCGCTTGTGGTGCCGTAGTACACCCGCACTGCGCCGGACTTGCCAACGGTCACCGAGCCATCCGTCGCCCATAGGTGGCGGAGGAAGAATGCAAGCTGATCCTGGGACAGCGAGAAAATCTGTGGCGGGATGAACTTTTCATGGCTTCGCCGGCCAAAAAGGCCCATAGAGTCGATCCACGCCGCGATAGGATTACGTCGTCCGTGAGTCAGGTGGTAAGGAGCGGGCAGCCGCAATGACGTGCACCGCGCCGCCGGATAGTAATCGCGCACAGCAGTGATTCCAAAATGCAGGGCGGCATCTGTCACCGCGCTCAGATTAGCCTCATCCACGCTTGCATACCGGATCGGCTGATTCCTAACGAACGACCCGTCGCCTAGCAGGTGGGCGAGCATGATGAGCTCGGGTTCCGGCATCTCTTGGGGATTCAGCGGTGCTGGTACCTGGCGCGGAATAGCGACCCGGCTCCGAGCGGCTAGGTCACTCAGCGGATGCCAGCCGTCGAGGGTGAGAAACGGGTGGTTCGCAGTGGCTTCAACTTCGCGGCCAGATGTCAGACGGACACGGAATACCTCCTTGGTTCCGCTTGGAAACGCGTGCGTCATGGTCCGTGGCACCATCCGGAGTCGGTCGTCGAGCGACCAGACCGGAATGTTCTGCTCGCCCGACGCCAGCAGGTCGCCGATCGTGGTCTCCGATCCGGTGTCCGCGCGCAGGATTCGCGTGCCGGCTGTCAGGCAGCCTGACTCGCGCAGGTCCGAGAGCAGGGGCTTCTTGTCGGTTCGTTGTTCGGGGCCGCGGTTGAGCTGGGACAGGGCGACGACGGGGACCTCGAGTTCCTTGGCCAGCAGCTTGAGGGAACGGGAGAGGTCCGAGACCTCCTGCTGGCGGTTCTCGACCCGGCGGGGCGAGGACATCAACTGCAGATAGTCGACGATGACGAACTTCAGATCATGCCGCTGCTTGAGCCGACGGCACTTGGCCCTAATTTCCATCATCGACATGTTCGGCGAGTCGTCGATGAATAGCGGCGCGTCGGCCACCTCGCTCATCCGGCGGGCCAGCCGGGCCCAGTCGTCGTCGTTCATCTGACCGGTGCGCATCGTCTGCAGCGGCACCCGCGACTCGGCCGACAGCAACCGCATGGTGATCTCGTTCCGGCCCATCTCCAGGCTGAACAGAACCGTGGCCATGCTGCTTCTGATGGCAGCGGCGCGAGCGAAGTCCAGGGCCAGCGTAGACTTGCCCATAGCAGGTCGCGCGGCGATGACGATCATCTGGCTGGGGTGCAGGCCGTTGGTGAGGGCGTCCAGGTCGGCGAAGCCGGTCGGGACGCCGGTGAGCGTGCCGTTGTGGCTGCCGATCGCCTCGATCTCGTCCAGGGCGCCGGGCATGATCTCCGACAGCGAGTGGTAGTCCTCGCTCGTCCGGCGCTCGGTGACGGCGTAGACCTCGGCCTGGGCCCGGTCCACGAGGTCGTCGGCGTCGGCGTCGCCCGCGTAGCCGAACTGGACGATCCTGGTGCCGGCCTCGACCAGGCGGCGCAGGATCGCGCGCTCCCTGACGATGCGAGCGTAGTAGCCGGCGTTGGCGGCGGTCGGTACCGAGGAGATCAGGGTGTGCAGGTACGGGGCGCCGCCGACCCGGGCGATCTCGGTCCGGCGGGTGAGCTCGTTGGCGACGGTGATGGCGTCGGCTGGCTCACCCCGGCTGTACAGGTCGAGGATTGCCTCGTGGATCAGCTGGTGGGCCGGCCGGTAGTGGTCGGCCGGACGGATCACCTCGATCACGTCCGAGATGGCATCCTTCGAGAGCAGCATCCCGCCGAGGACGCACTGTTCCGCCGCCACGTCGTGCGGCGGCGTCCGCTCGAAGTCGTCGTTTCTCGGGACGATCTCGGTGACGCTCACCTAGCTCCCTTTCCCCCTACAAGTGAACGCGGGACGAACACGTTCCTGCTTTCGACTGCCACTGTTGTAACCGATGCCTACGACATTTTCGGGGGGCCGGCGCCTGCAGCACCAGCCGACCCGGTGGAGACCGTGTGGACAAGGTGTGCAGACACGCCGGTCGCGTTGTGCGCAGGCTGGGGAAATAGTTGTGGAAATGGCTGGAAGAAAGCCGCCCTCATGCACGCTAGCTGCGAGAACGTGATCCACGGGGTGTGTGGAAGAAAAACTTCGCGGCGATTTCGCCGCCCAGAAAATCCACAGGTGCTATCCACAGCGAGCGGCCCGGCCGACGGTGGGTGACGGCTTTGCGCAAGGACCCACGCGGGGATCGTGGGACTGCTACGATTCGACGGTGTGTTCGATCGAGGGGGGCGCGCTCCGGCGCGTGGCGGAGGCTATCGACCGGCTCGAGGCCGACCGCCAGAACACGGACGCCGTCGATCTGGAGGCCCGGATCGCGGCCATCTGGTCGATGGTCAGCGAGATCGACCCGGAGCTGGCCCGGCTGGCATCCGGGTATACCAAGCCCGGCTGACCCGCCTAGGCCAGCCGGGCTCGCTGACTCGCGCCTGTCGGGAAACCTAGCTGGCGACGATGTCGATGTCGACCGGCGCACTGACCTCGGGGTGCAGCCGGACGCGGACCTGGTGCGCGCCGACGGTCTTGATCGGGTCGCGGACCTCGATCCGGCGCCGGTCGAGTTCAGGACCGCCCGCCTCACGGACCGCCGCGGCGATGTCGGCAGGCCCGACCGAGCCGAACAGCCGGCCGCCGCCGCCCGCGCGCCGCCGCATCCGCACCTGCAGCCCCTCGAGCTGCGCGGCGATGACCTTGGCGTCCTCCACGCCGCGGACCTCCCGGGCCGACCTGGCCCGCTTGATCAGCTCGATCTGCTTCTCCGCGCCGCGGGTCCAGGGCATCGCGAAGCCGCGCGGGATCAGGTAGTTGCGGCCGTAGCCGCTGGCCACGTCCACCACGTCACCGGGTGCGCCGAGGCCGCTCACCTCCTGGGTGAGGATGAGCTTCATCGGTGTACGACTCATCTGCCTGACCCCTCTCAGCGCGCCGTGCTCGTGTACGGCAGCAACGCCATCTCGCGGGCGTTCTTGATCGCGGTGGCGACGTCCCGCTGGTGACGCGTGCAGTTACCCGTCACCCGCCGGGCACGGATCTTCCCGCGGTCCGAGATGTACTTGCGGAGCAGGCCGGTGTCCTTGTAGTCGACGTAGACGATCCGGTCCTGGCAGAACACGCAGACCTTCTTCTTGGGCTTGCGCAGTGGTGGCTTGGCCATCGTGGTGCTCCTTGAGCAGAGCCCCGCCTGCGGCGGGGATGGTCGATTTCTGGTTTATCTGGGCCCGTGTTCAGTGGGCACTGTGCTGATCTAGAACGGCGGTTCGTCGGAGTAGCCGCCGCCGGCCGAGTCGCTCGCCCACGGATCGGCGTCACCGCCGCCGCCGCCGCCATAGCCGCCCTGGCCGCCGCCCGAGCGGCTGCCGCCCGAACCCCCCTGGCCGCGCTGGCCCTGCCCACTCCCGGCGCCGTAGCCGCCGTCCCCACCGGATCGGGCCACCCGGTTGACCTTGGCCGAGGCGTTCCGCAGCGAGGGTCCGACGTCGTCGACCTCGACCTCGTAGACAGTCCGCTTCTCGCCCTCTTTGGTCTCGTACGACCGCTGCCGCAACCGCCCGGACACGATCACCCGCATCCCCCGGGTCAGCGACTCGGCCACGTTCTCGGCCGCCTGCCGCCATACGTTGCAGGTCAGGAACAAGCTGTCCCCGTCCTTCCACTCCCCGGTGTTGTTATCCCGGAATCGCGGCGTCGAGGCCACCCGGAACCGGGCCACCGGCTGCCCGGCCGGAGTGAACCGCAACTCCGGATCATCCACGAGATTCCCCGCGATCGTGATCTGCGTGTCGCCTGCTGCCATGGGGGTACTCCGGATCGCTAACGAATTCTGCTGGCTATGGAAAAGCTGACGGAAAACCGTGCTCAGTGGCGGTGCTCGGGCCGCGTGACCTTGGTCCGCAGGATGGCCTCGTTCAGGTTGAGCTGGCGGTCGAGTTCCTGCACGGTGGCGGGCTCGGCGGTCAGGTCGACGATGGCGTAGATGCCCTCTGACTTCTTCTCGATCTGGTAGGCGAGACGGCGCTTGCCCCAGAAGTCGACCTTCTCGACCTTGCCGCCGCCGCCGGTCACGACCTTGAGGAACTGGTCGAGCGACGGCTGTACGGTGCGCTCCTCGAGGTTGGGATCGAGGATGATCATTATCTCGTAATGGCGCATGAGCGTCCTGAGCCTCCTCTGGACTGATGCGGCCACGGTCTTTCCGTGGCAGGAGGTGTCGCGGGTACACGCCGACGCTGGTGCCGGCCGGGTCGTCCGCAGCGTGGTTAGTTTACCCGGCCTCCAGGCCCGCCGCGAACCCGTTGGCGAAGCTAGGGATTCCGGGGTCGCGTGCCAGGGAAGACTCCGCCGTGGAAACATGTGTTCATGGTGTGACAGCCAGGAGGTGGTCACCATGGCAGAAGACGTGCGCACCGGCCGACGTCAGAACATCCTGAACACCGACGGGCAGCCGCACCCGGTCGAGAACGCGATGACCATTCTCGTGCTGGTGTCCGGGCTGGTCTCGTTCGTCCTCGGCCTGGTCGTGCGCAACGCGCACACCGGCAAGGCAGCGATCATCATCGCGACCGTCACCGGGCTATTCGCGTTGCTGGTCGGACTGTACATGCAGATGGTCTCGTCCACGCGCAACCAGCGCGTGCTCATCGTGGCCGGCATCATCGCCGGGTTCGTCGGCCTAGCCATCGGCCTCTCCAAAGGCGGCTTCACCCCGTAGGCCACGGCGCCTCCCCCGCGAGCCAAAGGGCGCGGCGGCGCCTGGACTGAGAAGCGACGAAGGAGCGACGAGGGAAGGCAGCGCGTCAAGAGCGCCTGCGGCGAGCGGGACAACAGAGCGAGCGGGATAATAGAGCATGCCGCGCATCGGAGCCCACATACACCTTGATAATCCGCTCGCCGAGGCGATCGCCTACGGAGCCGACGCGGTCCAGTTCTTCCTGGGCGACCCGCAGGGCTGGAAAGGCCCCGTGATACCCGGCGGCGACGCCGACGCCATCAAGGCCGCCTACGCCGCTGCGGACATGGACATCTACATCCACGCCCCGTACGTCATCAACGTGGCGACGAGCAACAACCGGATCAGGATTCCCAGCCGGAAGCTGCTCGACCAGCAGCTCAAGGCGGCCGCATCGATCGGGGCCAAGGGGCTGATCGTGCACGGAGGTCACGTCACGGCGGGCGTCGACTTCGCCGAGGGCCTGGAGAACTGGCGCAAGGCGGTGGAGCGTATCGAGCGGCCGTTGCCGATGCTGATCGAGAACACCGCGGGCGGAGACGGCGCGATGGCCCGCTCCCTGGACGCGATCGGCCGACTGTGGGACGCGGTGACCGAGGCGGCCGGGGACGCGGGCCAGGACGTCGGGTTCTGCCTGGACACCTGTCACGCCAACTCGGCCGGCATCGACCTGGCCGAGGTCGTTGACCGGATCAAGGCCATTACCGGCCGGATCGACCTGGTGCACTGCAACAATTCACGTGACGAATTCGGCTCGGGCCGGGACCGGCACGCCAATATCACCTCCGGGACGATCGACCCCGCGCTGCTGCTCGGCGTGGTCCGGGCCGCGGGCGCGACGGCCGTCTGCGAGACGCCCGAGGAAGACGGCGGGCTGGCCGCCGACGTCAGCTGGCTGAAGCAGCACCTGCGCGGCTGACCGGCCGGGTGAGCCGGATCCGGAAGCGGTCCGGGGCCTGGTCCAGGACTCCACCCGCAGGGTCGTCGAGGCCGCGGGCACGCACCACGTCCCGTTCGGGACGAAGAATGTCCCGCACCACGTAGGCGGCAAGCAGGGCTACGGCGAGGAACCTGGCCAGGAGCAGGGCGAAGTACCAGCCGGTGCTGATGCCCTGATAGCCGGCGACCGGTGGCGCCACGGTGGCGTAGATCAGATAGCCCCAGATGCCGAAGAAGTAGCCGATCTCGGCGAGCTGCCACAGGGCGTACGGCCATAGCCGGGGGCGGGCCAGCACCGCGAGCGGCACCAGCCAGATGACGTACTGCGGGGACCAGACCTTGTTCGTCATCAGGAACGCGGCGAGCAGCAGGAAGCACACTTGCGGCAGCCGGGGCCGACGGGGCGCGGCCAGCGCGAGCAGGGCAATCGCGGCGAAGGCGATGATCAGGGCCGCCGCGGACATCTCGTTGAGCACGCCGAGCTGGTAATTCCCGAGCCTGGGCACGTTGAAATACTCGAGCATGTACCAGATCGAGCCCCAGTCGGCGCCGCGGTTCTTGCTGAACACGTAGAACGTGGCCCAGCCGGGCAGCGCGACGATCATGACCGGCAGGTTGACCGCCAGCCAGGCCAGCGCGGCGGCGGCGAAGGTCCTAGCGAAGTCCTTCAGCCGACCCGCTCGCAGGCACAGCAGCAGCAGCGCCCCGAGGATCAGCAGCGGATAGAACTTGGTCGCGACGCCGAGGCCGAGCATGATTCCCGCCCAGACGCCGCGGCGCGCCGCCCAGGCCGCGATGCCGAGCGCGGTCAGCGCCATGGCGATCAGGTCCCAGTTGACGAACGCGTTCAGGATCAGCGCCGGGGACAGCGCCACCATCAGCCCCTGCCAGCGGGCCCCCGGGCCCGCGGCCCGCGCGGTCGCGAGCACCGCGGCCACCGCGCACACCGTGAGCAGGATCACGGTGACGTCGAAGAATTCCCGGCCCCTGATCGCCGCGTCGACGTTCCTGACCAGCCAGGCCACGGCCTGCATGGCCCCCCCGATCAGGACCGGGTACTCCACCGGGTGCCCGGTGTAGGGCACCTGCCTGTTGTACAGGCCTTCGTTGTAGTACAACGGGTAGATGTCGGTGTAGCAGGCGTCCTGGAACTTCTTCGCGTCGTAGTTCCAGGCGCCCGCGCGGCACGGCACCTTCTCCGCGAACGCGAGCACCATGGCCAGCACGGTTGCGGCGATGAGCACGCTGGTGCTGCCGAGGGTGGCCGCAAGCGTCGGGCGCTCCCGCCACCCAAGGTTCACCTGATGCGGATCATCGGGCGGGAGAATGCCCGGGCGGGCGTCTTCCACCTTCCTATCTAACCGCGCTTACGTAGCTGTTTGCGCGTGCGGCGTCGCACCCACAGGCCGACCGCGGGCAGAGCGGCGAAGATGCCGCCCACCGCCGCGCCCACCTCGGTGGCGCTCACCGACTGAGTGCCGCCGCCACCGGTGCCGCCCTGGGTGTTCGGGTTACAGGTCACGATCGTCGGGTCGCAGCTGTACGTGGGATAGGGGTTGGGGTTTCCGTTCCCCGGCGGAGGGTTCGGGAAGCCGTTACCCGGTCCCTGGTCCTGGTGCTTCTTCTTGTGCGGCTTCTTGAGCAGGTTCGGCGGCACCAGGTTCCACTTAGCCCCGGTGAAGACCGCCGGCGGGAACTGCTGGGCGCTCAGCGGGAGGAACATGTTCTGCGCGTAGCTGTGCCAGATCATGGCCGGCCAGGTACCACCAAAGCCCTGGGAGATGCCGCCCAGGCCGTTCAGGGTCTGGTTCTGGTGGTTGGTGAAGATGCCGACCGCCAGCGACTCCTGCGGGATCGCCCCGATGAAGAACGCCGACTGGGCCGTGTTCGTGGTCCCGGTCTTGGCGATGATCGGGCGGCCGTCGCTCATCCCGGCAGCGGCCCCGGTGCCGTCGTAGGCGACCTTCGACATCGCGTACTGGACCTGCGACGCCATGCCCGAGTTCTGGGTCGGCACCCCGCTGAACACCGGGTGGCTGCGAATAGTCAACGGGTAGTGCGCGCCGCCCTGGGAGATGGATCCGATGAGGTGCGCGGCGTGATATGTGCCGCCATTGTCGATCGCCGACAGCATCGTGGCCTGCTCCAGCACGCTGAGCGAGGCCTGGCCCAGGGCCACGCCCGCCTGGTCCTTCATCGCGTCGAGCCCGGATGCGCTGCCAGTCTGCACGCCGAACAGCGCCGCCATGTGCACCACGGCATTGCCGCCTACGTAGTGCCACAGGTCGGCGTAGGCGGTGTTGACCGAGTTGGTCATCGCGTCCTGGGGGTTGAATGCGCCGTTCTCGCTGGTGCTGTCGTTGCTCATCGGGTACCACTCGGGCTGGCAGCTGTGCGGGTACCCGGCCGGGTCCGGGTAGGCGTTCTTGTCCGCGGGGTTCATGGAGCTATCGGGCGGGATGCAGACGAAGTCCTGGCCGTCCAGCAGGGACGTCTGCACGTTCATGCCGGCGGCGACGGCGGCCGACAGCACGTACGGCTTGAACGAGGAGCCGACCTGCTCGCGGGCGTAGATGGCCATGTTGTCCTGGCAGGAGATGATCTTGCATTCCTTGGCGGTGATACGGCGACCGTCGCCGTCGTACTTCGCGCCGGGATAGCCGGGCCCGCCGTAGAACGCCTCGATCGCGCCGGTCTGCGGGTTCTCCAGCACCGCGCCGACGTGCATGTAGGACTGCAGCGGTTCACCGCCGGCCGCCATCTGCTGCTTCTCGGCGATGACCGCCTGGTACAGGGCGGCCATCTTGGCCGGGTCGATGGTGGTGACGATCTTGTAGCCGCCGTTGAGGATCTTCGACTCGGAGTAGCCGTAGACGCCCGTCAGCTCGTTATGGACCACATCCATCACGTAGGGGTCCCACACGTCATTGCCGTAGCTGCCCGGTGTGTAGTCGCCGAAGGCGGGGAACTTCATCTGGTCATATTGCTGGGGCGTGATCCAGCCCATCGTGCGCAGGCCGTCCCGGACGTACTGCCAGCGGGCTTCGAGATCGCTCCGGTACTGCGGCAGCGGGTAGGTGCTTGGCTGCTGGATGATCGCGGCCAGCAGTGCTGCCTCGCTCCAGCTGATGGTGGACAGCCTGGCCACGGGGATGTTGAAGTACGTCTGCGCCGCGGCGCCGATGCCGTAGGCGCCCTGCCCGAGGTAGATCGTGTTGAGGTAGTTCTCCAAGATCCACTTCTTGGACTTCTGCCTGGCGATCTTCATCGCGATGAAGATCTCTTTTATCTTCCGGCTCGCGGTCTGCGAGCTGCCGATGCCCTGGTAGTAGTTGCGCACGAACTGCTGGGTGATGGTGGAGCCGCCCTGCAAGTTGCCGCCGCCGAGGGTGTCCTCCCACGCGGCGCGCACGATGGCTGTCGGCGAGACACCGCCCTCGTTGAAGAAGTTGCGGTCTTCAGCCGACAGCACCGAGTCGATGATCTGGGCCGGGATCTGCTGGTAGCTGACGACCTGCCGGTCGGTAGACCCGAACCGGCCGATGACGGTGTGCCCGTCGCTGGCATAGACCACTGACTGGGCCGACATGCTTATGGCCATCGACTCGGCGGGCACCGGGGTCTTGCTGTAGATATAGGCGACCGCCGCGGCCATCAGCACAATGAATCCGCCGACGATGCTGAGCAGTACCCCGAGCGCCTTCCGCACGGTCCAGTGCCGCCACCAGCTGCCCTTGACCTTCTGCCGTGGGCCGCGGGGCCCCCGCGGGCCTTCCGGCCCGCCGGAGCGCGCCCGGCGTCCGCGCCGGCCCGGCGGCACCGGTGACCCGGGCGGAACCGGGAGCCAGGGGCCGGTGCTCCCCGGCGCGTCCGGGGCGTCAGGTGCGTCAGGTGCGTCCGGGGCCCAGCTCAGCGGGTCGACATGCTGGGTGCTGGCCGTCCGGGCGTGGCTGCCGCCGCGGCCGTTCCCCTGCCGGGCGGCGTCGCCGAGGTTGGTCGTCTCGTGATCGTCGAGGTAATCGGCCGTCGGGCTGCGGAAGCCCTGCGTGTCCCAGCCGTTGGCGTCGTAGCCCAGGTCGTAGTCGACCGTTCCGCCCAGCACCCCGTGATCGTCGCCGGCGTCTGCCCCGTTGTATCCCTCATCCGCCCCGTTCCCCCAGGCACGCCCGTCCTGCCCGTCGCGAAACCGAACGTCAAAGTCATCAGCTTTGCTGCTCACGCGTCCTCGCTGGTGGCTCGGAGGCCGCGGCATGGGGGAAAGCGGCCTCTACCTGACGGCGGGTCCGGCCATCCGGGAACCCGCCGAACTCACACGTTACCTCCTGGCTCGGGAGTTCACTGGCTAGTCCGCGCACGCCGCCTCCGGCGTACGGCAGGCTCGCCAGTGCCGAGAACGTAAGAGGAAGCGAGGTGGTTCCACCCGCAACTCTGACAGACCTCGACGATATAAACCCGGAATTCGCCGTATTCGGCGGCCATCTCGGCGAGTTCGCGGGTCTTCTTCACCCGTCCTTCGTACTGGCCGAGTTCGTCGCCGTAGACGTAGGTGACGTGGGTCAGGTTGGTCTTCCGGCAGATCGGGCAACGGTCCTCGGTGGGCTCGCCATGGAACTTCGCCGCCCGCAGCAGGTACGGATGGGCGTCGCAGACGTCGGCGACGGTCGTGTGCCCGGAGTACACGGACGCGAGGGTGGCCCGGCGGGCCAGCCCGTAGTCCACCACGGAACGCCTTGACGTCATGTTCGCCAGAGTACGTCGGAACCGGTCCTGAGCCGAGTCCGGGTGTGATCATGTCCATCCGCCGGCCCTCCGGCAGCTCGCTCCGGACGGCGGCGGCCAGGCGGTGGCTTGCGGTGGCCGGAACGGCCGCATATCATCCACATGTATCGGTTCGATACATCGCAGCGATCTAGCGGCCCGAAGTATCGTCTCGACACATCGAACAGATACACCGGATCGGGACAGAGCGGGCTGAGGAGGCAGCGTGGGGCGCAACCGGTTCGCAGTGCTCGAGCTAGCTGTGCTCGGACTGCTGCACAGGACGCCGATGCACGGCTACGAGCTGCGCAAGCAGCTCACCAACGTACTCGGGCTGTTCCGCGCGCTCTCCTACGGGTCGCTGTACCCGTGCCTGCACGAACTGCTCGCCGCCGGGCTGATCGCCGAGGAGCACGACGAGACCAGGCCGACCGGGCCGAACGGCTCGGCCCGGCTCAACGGCCCGGCGCGGCCGCGGCGCGGCGGCCGGTCGCTGAAGGTGTACCGGCTGACCGCCGACGGCAAGGAACGGCTGCAGGAACTCCTCGGCGAAGGCGGTCCCGCGGCGTGGGAGGACGACGGGTTCGGGGTTCACTTCGCGTTTTTCGGGCAGACGAGGGCTGACGTACGGCTCCGGATCCTCGAGGGCCGGCGCAGCCGGCTCGAGGAGCGCATGGAGTCCATCCGGGCGGCCCTGACGCGAACCAGGGAGCGCGTGGACAGCTACACGCTGGAACTGCACCGACATGGCCTGGAGTCAGTGGAACGGGAAGTCCGGTGGCTGAACGAGCTGATCGCTTCGGAGCGACAGGTTGCTTCCGAGCAGCCGGCCGACGGACAAGACAACACTTCCGATAAGGAGTCATCCTGATGGGCAAGGTGCGCATCGCCATAGCGGGGGTGGGTAACTGCGCTAGCTCCCTCGTGCAGGGACTGGAGTACTACAAGGACGCCGAGGACGGCACCAGAGTTCCCGGCCTCATGCACGTACGGTTCGGTCCCTACCACATCAGTGACGTGCAGGTCGTCGCCGCATTCGACGTGGACGCCAAGAAGGTCGGCGTCGACCTGGCCGAGGCCATCAGGGCGAGCGAGAACAACACGATCAAGATCGCCGAGGTGCCGCCGACCGGCGTGACGGTCCAGCGCGGTCCGACCCTGGACGGCCTGGGCGAGTACTACCGGGAGATCATCACCGAGTCGGACGAGCCGCCCTCAGACGTGGCGCGGGTGCTGCGCGAGACCGGGGCCGACGTGCTCGTGTCTTACCTGCCGGTCGGATCTGATCAGGCCGACCGGTACTACGCCCAGTGCGCGATCGACGCGCGCGTCGCGTTCGTGAACGCGCTGCCCGTGTTCATCGCCTCCGACCCGGAATGGGCCGCCAAGTTCACCGAGGCCGGCGTGCCGATCATTGGCGACGACATAAAGTCGCAGGTCGGCGCCACCATCACCCACCGTGTCCTGGCCAAGCTGTTCGAGGACCGAGGAGTTGAGCTGCTGCGCACCTACCAGCTCAACTTCGGCGGGAACATGGACTTCATGAACATGCTGGAGCGCAGCCGGCTGCAGTCGAAGAAGATCTCCAAGACCCGCGCGGTCACCTCGCAGGTGCCACACGAGA
>Ga0306923_10004734_pt1 | contig 13084 bp, 8 predicted proteins | sample sta12Can44000108_FD_203841 | JGI IMG/M metagenome (GOLD analysis project Ga0306923, IMG submission 203841) | Lab enrichment of tropical soil microbial communities from Luquillo Experimental Forest, Puerto Rico - statanox.12C.anox.44.000.108 (v2)... | ecosystem: Environmental > Terrestrial > Soil... | reverse complement strand
ATGCAGGGAGGAGCTCGGGGATGCCTCCGACCGCCGTCCCGAGGCAGGGGAGCCCGCGCGCCATCGCCTCGATCATCGCGCGCGGCATGCCCTCCTGCCGCGACGGCAGGACGAACGCATGCGCCCGGTCGAGCGCGTCGCGCACCGCCTGGCCCGAAGGGAGCTGGCCGACGAAGCGGACCCGCCCGCCGATCCCGCGGCGAGCCGCGAGCGCCTCGAGCTCGCCGCGGTGACGGCCGTCACCGATGAGCTCGAGCTCGACGTCGAGACCGGACGCGGCGCAGCGTGCGACCGCCTCGAGCAGCAGGTCGGGCGCCTTGTAGAGCGCCGCCAACGTACCGACGTGGACGAGGCGGAACGGCGGTCCCGCCGGCCAGTCCGGAGTGCGCGGCGCGGCCACGAAGGCGTCGTCGCCGGTCTCGACGTCCGACGCGGCGAACGCGCGTGTCCCGGAACGCGGCGGGTAGCGCCGCTGAAGGGCGCCGTTCGTCACGAAGAGGCTCGCGTCCGCCTGGGCGCAGAGCGCGCGGAGCCGGCGCGTCGCCCACCACCGGATGGCGGGGCGCAGCGGATGATCCGACGCCCCCGGCGCGAAGGTGTCGTACGGATCGCCGACGACCTCGACCGCGAATCGCCGCCCGCTCCTCGCCAGCGCGCGAGCGGCGATCCCGCCGATGGTCCCGGGCACGCGCAGGATCGCGGCGTCCCCCGGGTTGGCGTCGAGTGCCGCGCGCACCGCCCGCTCGACCGCGAGCGCGTGGGACAGGTACTCGGCTGGACCGATGTAATGGGGGACTGGCATCACCTCGACGCCATCCCCGTCGACGCGCTGCCACCGGGGGTCGGGGTCGCGAACGAGCTGGACTCGCCCGAGCACGCGCACGCGCTGGAACACGCCCAGGTAGCGGGACCAGTAAGGCCGCGCGAGCGCCGTCGCGGTCCAGACACGTCCGTCCGGAGTCCCCGCGAAGCGTTGCTCGAGGGCGATCGTCAGGTCCATGTCGAGCTCCCCGCGCGTTCTTCTCGACGTTCCTCGCGACGTCGCCTGGCGGCGCGTCCCGGGTCGGCGCGGGCCGATCCGCCGCGGCCGGCGAGCGCCAGGTACTCGTCGCGGAGCGCTGCCCAGATCCGCTCCTGGTCGAACTGTCGGAGGACGCGCGCGCGGCCCGCCTCGCCGTGACTCTTCGCGAGGGCAGGGTCCGTGAGGTACGCGCGCAGCGCCGCGACGATCGCGCCGGCGTCGCGCGGGGGCACGAGGGTGCCGGTGACGCCGTCCTCGACGGCGTCGACGCACCCCGTGACACGCGTCGCAACCACGGGGAGGCCGGTCGCGGCCGCCTCGAGCGTGACGACTCCGAATCCTTCCCGATACGTCGGCAGCACGAACACGTCCATCGCGCGGTAGTACTTGGTCGTGTCGCCGTCGAAGTCGAACGTGCGCACGCGGGGATCGGCCGCGAGGGCGGCCGCGACGCGCCCCGGGATGGGATCGGTCGGCTCCTCCGGACCGAGGATGACGAGCCACGCGTCGGGCAGTTCGTCTCGGAGCGATCGCCAGGCCTCGGCGAGCTCGACGATGCCCTTCTCGAGAGCGCGCCGCCCCACGAACCCGACCACACGGGCGTCGGCGGGGATGCCGAGCTCCGCGCGCGCGGCGACCCGCGCCGAGCGATCCGGAGGCCGGAAGCGCGTCGCGTCCACCCCGTTGATGCTGCCCGGCCCGAGCACGTGCAGCTTCGACCGGGGCGCGACGGACTCGGCCGCGGCAGCCTCCGCGAGCGACCGGCTCACGCACAGAACCCGCGTCGCGAGCCGCGCCGAGATCGCGTCCGCCGCCCTGAGCACGCGCCGGCGCATGCCGGTCGCCGTCTCGAAGCGCAGCCCGTGGAGGTGATACACCCGCGCCGGCACGCGCGCGAGCCACGCCGCCGTCACGCCCAGCAGACCGCCCTTCGGCGTGTGCGCGTCGACGACGTCGGGCCGGAGCCGGCGGAATATGCGCCAGAGCCGCAGGAGCGACACGGCGTCGCTCAGCGGCGTGATCGCGCGCGCCATCGGCACCGCGAAGCAAGCCACGCCCTCCGTGGTGCCGAACTGCGCGAGCAGCACGCCCGGGGATGCCACGGCGGCGACCTCGATCCCATGCGCGCGCAGGAAGGCAGCCTGCCCTCGCAGGAACCCGAGCGTCATGGGGATGCTCGCCACGTGCACTACACGTACGGGGTCCGTACGGGCGGCGGAGGACGCGGGCGGCGCGGTCTGGTTCCATCCGCGGAGCCCCCGGGCGATCACGGGCCAAGCTAGTTCACGCCCGCAGGTGGGGGGAGTCGCTCCGTGTAGGGGCCCCTGGGCGATCGCTACGCCCGAACGAGGCACGCCCCGGAGCGAGCGCGACTCGCTCCAGGGCGTGGTCTCCCGGCGTCGTTGCCGCCTAAGGGTTGAGCTGCGACACGACGCCGTTGAACTGGTTGCCGGAGATCTGCGCTCCGGACGAGCTCGACAGGTTCACCGTGTAGCCGCTGCCGTTCCCCGTCCAGACGTTGTTCAGCAGGGTCGTCACGCCCTGGAGCGTGTCGGAGCCGGCCGTCGCCGCGATCTGGTTCCCCTCGATCCGGACCTGGCTCACCGGCGCGATGACGTCGGCGAACGGACCGGTCACCGTGTTGTTCGTGACCGTGATCTGACTCCAGGTGCCGGTGTTGTAGGGCTTGGAGAAGAACTTGAAGCCCTTCGACGTGTTGCCGGTGACCGTCACGTTGCCGCTCGGGAGCGAGTTGCTCGCGAACGTGTACGTCATGACCGCGATCGCGTTCGGCGCCTGGAAGGTGTTGTTCGAGATGACGACCCCGCTGTCCATGTCGTTGTTGTTGGGGTTCGGCTCGGCGTCGATCGCCGAGACGTAGTCGTTCCACTTGTTGATGGTGTTGCCGTCGATCGTGACGTTCCGGGCGTCGATGATCGCGACCGCGCAGCGGCGCATCGTGTCGATCGTGTTGTTGCGCACCACGACGTTCTCGCTCGGGTATGGCGAGGTCTCGCCGCCGATGAGGACGCCGTCGCCGTACGCGTTGAGCAGGACGTTGCCCTCGACGGTGATGTTCTGCGAGTGAATGATCTGGATGAGGTGCGACCATTCGCCGTTCGTGCCGCCGTCCCACTGGCCATTCAGCTTCAGGCCGCTGAACACCGCGCCGGACCCGGCGTAGTCGTCGATCTCGAAGATCACGTGCTGGTTGTCGCGGCCGCCGTCCGCGCCGTACATCCGGATCTCGGGCATGGAGCCGTCACCCCTCACCGAGCCCTGCACGATGACGCGGCCGGTCAGCTTGTAGTGCGCGCTCGTCGCCGGGATGAAGAGGTCCTTGCCCGTCGCCGCTGCCGCGCGGAACGCGGCCGTGTCGTCGGTCACGCCGTCGCCGACCGCGCCGAAGTCCCGCACGTTCGCCGCGTTCGCGGACGGGTCCGCCGTTCCGGGCGAGACCGTGACGGCCGCGGCGCCGCGACGCACGACGACCTGCGCGGTCGCGTTGCTCGCCCCGTCCGCGCGTGTCGCGACGACGTGAAAAGTCCCCTCGTTCGCGGGCGCCGTGTAGCGGCCGGTCGCGTCGATCGAGCCGCCCTGGGCCTCGGAGATCGACCAGGCCACCGCGGAGGTGGCCGCGAACGACAGGCTCGCGCCGGGCTCGACCTCGGCCTGCGACGGATTGATGTCGACGCGCTGGCTCGTGGAGGAGGGAGCGCCGGGGCTCACCGGGAGCGTCGTCGCGTCGACGACAGGCGCCCCGTTGCAGCCTACGCCGATCACCAACGAGGCGACTGCGAGAGCGAACGCTTCACGGATGGTTATCATCGGCCTCTCGTCTCCCCTCCCAGGGAAGGACCGAGCGGGCGGATGAAGACCGGTGCAGGAGCACCCGCCCGTATCGGCGCCGGTACAACGCACGAGGAAGCAGGCGCAGTCCCGGACGAGTGGCCTACAGGCGCACACATGCGCGCCTGCAATTCGCCCGACAGAGGGCCAGATGGCGGGGGGACGTCGGCGTTCGCGGGTTGCCCCGACGACAGACGCCCCGGAGCAAGCGCGCTCGCTCCGGGGCGTCATGGCCCAGCGCCGCCGCGCGGATCGGACTACGGGTTCAGCTGCGACGTGACGCCGTTGAACTGGTTCCCCGAGACCTGCGCCCCGGGCGAGCTCGACAGGTTCACCGCGTATCCGCCGCTGGCCGTCCAGACGTTGTTCAGGAGCGTCGTCACGCCGTTGAGCGTGTCGGAGCCGGACGGCGCCGCGATCTGGTTCCCCTCGATCCGGACCTGGCTCACGGGCGCGATGACGTCGGCGAACGGCCCCGTCACCTTGTTGTTCGTGAGCGTGATCTGGCTCCAGGTGCCGGTGTTGTACGGCTTCGCGAAGAACTTGAAGCCCTTCGACGTGTTGCCGGTGACCGTCACGTTCCCGCTCGGGAGCGAGTTGTTCGGGAAGGTGTACGTCATGACCGCGATGGCGTTCGGCGACTCGAAGTCGTTGTTCGAGATGACGATGCCGCTGTCCACGTCATTGTTGTTCGGGTTCGGCTCGGCGTCGATCGCCGAGACGTAGTCGTTCCACTTCTTGATGGTGTTGCCGTCGATCGTGACGTTCCGGGCGGCGACGACCGCGACCGCACAGCGGCGCATCGTGTCGATCGTGTTGTTGCGCACGACGACGTTCTCGCTCGGGTATGGCGAGGTCTCGCCGCCGATGAGGACGCTGTCGCCGTACGCGTTGAGCAGGATGTTGCCCTCGACGGTGATGTTCTGTGAGTGAATGATCTGGATGAGGTGCGACCATTCGCCGTTCGTGCCGCCGTCCCACTGACCGTTGAGCTTCAAGCCGCTGAACACCGCGCCGGACCCGGCGTAGTCGTCGATCTCGAAGATCACGTGCTGGTTGTCGCGGCCGCCGTCCGCACCGTACATGCGGATCTCCGGCATCGAGCCGTCACCCCTCACCGAGCCCTGCACGATGACGCGGCCGGTGAGCTTGAAGTGCGCGCTCGTCGCCGGGATGAAGAGGTCCTTGCCCGTCGCCGCGGCCGCGCGGAACGCGCCCGTGTCGTCGGTCACGCCGTCGCCGACCGCGCCGAAGTCCCGCACGTTCGCCGCGTTCGCGGTCGGGGCGCTGACCGTGACGACCGCCGTCCCCATGCGCGACGGCGTGCCCGTCGTCGTCGCGACGACGTGGTAGGTGCCGGCGCTCGCCGGCGCGGTGTAGACGCCGTCGCCCGTGATCGCGCCGCCCGCCGCGCCCTCGCGGACCGACCAGACCACGCTCGCGCCGCTCACGCCGACGGCGTCGGCCGTGAAGGTGGCCGTGCCGCCGGCGGTGAGCCCGGGGGTCGCGGGGGAGACGGTGACGCGTGCGGCGCCCTGGCGGACGACGACCTGGGCCGTCGCGCTGTTGGTCCCGTCGAGCCGCGTCGCGACGACGTGGTAGGTGCCCTCGGCCTGGGGCGCCGTGTACGTTCCGCTCGAGTCGATCGAGCCGCCCTGCGGCTCGTTCACCTGCCACACGACCGCGGCGGTCGCGGCGAAGTCGAGCTGGCCCGTGGGCTCGACCTCGACCTGCGTGGGCGTGACGTCCAGGCTCTGCCGCGCGGGGCTCGCGCCGCCTGGATTCCCGGGGAGCGCGTTCGCGTCGACGCCCGCTCCACCGCATCCAACCATCATGCACAGCGCGACGACTGCGACGGCAAAGACTTCACGAACTGTGTTCATCGGCCTCTCGTCTCCCCCCTCCAGGGAAGACCGGGCGAGCGGGCGAAGACCGGTGAGGAGCACCCGTCGCGTACGGCGCTCCATGAACGCGCAAGGAAGCGGGCGGCATTCCGTACGGGCGGCCTACAGCCAGCCACATGTCGGCATCCAGAGCACACGATTGATCACGGGCAAGCTTGCCCCCTCGGGATCAACGGTGCGTTCGGGTGCGACCTCCGTCGCGATGAACGACGGAAACGACTGCGGCGCAGCGATTCAGCCGAGCCGCGCGCGCGCCTGCGCCAGCGCCGCGTGGACCTGCTCGAGCGCTCGCTTGGCCGCTGCGAGATCGTCTCGTTCACGACGCGTGCGGTCCAGATCAGAGGCGAGCTGGTCGCGCTCGCGCGCGAGCTCGCCGATGGCGGCGCGGAGGCGCGCGCCCTCCGAGGCGGCGCCGCGGAGCTCCTCGGACAGGCGCTCGACCTCCTCCTCCCGCTCCGCGCGGAGGCGCGCCTCCTCGTCCGCCTTCTTCGAGACGTCCTCGAGTAGGCGCGCGCGCTCCTCGTCGAGCGCGGCCATCGCCTGCGCCCGCCGGACCGCCTCGTCGCGCTCCTCCTCGAGGGCGTTCATCTCGGCGAGCAGGTCGCCGAGCACCGTCCGCTTCTCGACGAGCTCGCCCTCCGCCGCGGCGAGCCGCTCGGCGGACGCGCGCGCCTCGCCGGCCGTGCGCGCCAGCTCGCCGCGCGCCTGGTCGAGGTCGCTGCGGAGCGCGTCTTCGCGCTCGCGGGCCCGCACGAGCTCGATCTCGAGATCGCGCACGAGCCCGAGCACGCTCTCGGCCGCCCGCGCCGGATCGGCGGGGACGGGCTCGACGCGGGCCGCCGGGCGGGCGGCCTCGGCGACGCGCCGCTTGATCTTCTCGAGCCGGTCGCGGCGCGAGAGAACGTCGCCGTTCGTGGGGGCGGGAGCGGGCGCGGGAGGCTGGACGGGGGCGCGGTGGGTCGGGGTTCGGGTCGCGGCCGCGGCCGGGGTCGGGGTCGCGGCCGGGGTCGGGGTCGCGGCCGGGGTCGAAATCGCGGTCGCGGTCGCAGCCGCGGCCGCGGTCTCGCTCTCGGTCGGCTCGGCCGGCAGCTCGGCCTGCTCCGCCGGCGCCTCGACCTCCGCGGGCTGCGCCTCCGCCACGGGCGCCGCGGGGACCGCCCCGTTCCGCAGCCGCGGCTTCAGCTTCGGCACGTTCGCGTCGAAGGCCTTTCGCATGGTCACGCTCCCGCCGCGCCCGCGGCGGCGCCGGCCGCCCGGATGCGCCCGAGGATCTCCCGCTGCACGGCCTCGATGTCGTTCGCGCCCTTCGAGTCGGCGTCGTACCCGAAGATCGGGCACCCCTCGCTCGACGCCTGGGCGAACTTGGTGCACTGGCGCACGACCGAGTCGAGCAGGTAGTCCGCGTAATGCGTCCGAAGCGCCTGGAGGGCCTCGCGGGCGATCTTGAACGTCTGGTTGAAGGCGTTCACCACGATGAAGATGTGCTCGAGCTGGTGCGAGAGATCCTGCTCGAGCCCCTGGATCGTCTCGAACAGCAGCCGCAGCCCGTCGTAGGAGAGGAAGTCGGCGAGGACGGGGATGACGAGGTCCGTCGCGGCCATGAGCGCGTTCAGGTTGAGCAGCCCGAACGACGGCGGCGCGTCCATGACGACGAAGTCGTACTTGCCCTTCACGCCCTGGAGCCCGTTCCGGAGCCGGAACTCGCGGCCGGCGAGCAGCATGAGCGCGAGGTCGATCGTGCTCATCGCCAGGTTGGCCGGGACGAGCGCGAGGTTCGGCATGCCGGTCTGGATGGTGACCTCGTCGAGGGGCCGCTTGCGGATCATCACGTCGTGCAGCGTCCGCTCGAAGCTCCCGCCCTCCTTGCCGAGGCACTTGGTCGCGTGGCCCTGGCTGTCGAGGTCGATCATGAGCACGCGGTAGCCGCGCTCGGCGAGCCGGTACGCGTACGAGGACGAGAGGCTCGTCTTCCCGGTGCCGCCCTTGAAGTTCAGGAAGAGCTGCACGCGCGGCGGGAAGGGCTCCGGCGGGCGGCGCAGCTTCTCGCGCAGCACGGGCAGATCGTCCGGCGCGAAGCCGTCCTTCTTGCCGAGCGCGGCCTCGACCTGCTTCGCGGTCGCGCCGACGATCTCGGCGAGGCGCTTCGCGGTGTAACGGACGTTCTCCATCTCTTTCGCCCCTAGCTCATGAACCAGCGCGCACCGCGCTGGACGAGGGTGCCGCGCGCCGCGAGCGCGGCGAGCGCCGCGTCGATCGCGGCGGCCGGCGCGCCGAGCGCGGCGGCGAGGTTCTCGGCGGTGCAGCCGCGGAGGGCGGCGCGGACCTCGACCAGGATCGACTGCGAGAGCTCCGTGTCCGTCGCGCGCGCCGGGTCGAGGACGGCGACGGCGGCGCGGGCGGGCCTGGTGGCGGGCGCAACCGCGGTCGCGGTCGCGGTCGCGGTCGGAGTCGGAGTCGGAGTCGGGCGCGGGCTCGCGATGGCGGTTCGCCGCCCCGGGTCCGGCACCGCCGCCAGCACCGCCGCCCGGATCTCCTCCCCTCCCATCGCCGCGAGCCGCTCGGCGATCCGGCGCGAGGCGGCCCGGCGCTGCGACGCCGGCGCGTCCGCCTCGACGGTCTCGCCGGCGACCGGCGCGAGCGCGGCGGCCGCGGCGCGGCGGACGGAGGCGTCGGGGTGCTCGAGGCCGCGCGCGAGCGCGCCCTGGGCGCGCGCCGAGGGGCGGCCGGAGAGAGCGGCGGCGGCGGCGCGGGCGACGCCGCGGTCGGGGTCGGCGAGCGCGACGGCGAGCGCGTCGTCGACGCGATCACCCTTCGTGAAGCCGAGGAGGAGCGCTGCGCGTCGCCGCACGAGCGGGCTCTCGTCCGAGAGCGCCGCGGTGAGCTGCTTCTCTGCGGCGCCGGCCGCGACCGCGGCCAGCGCCTCGAGCGCCGCGACGCGAACCGAGGGGCGCGCGTCCTCGAGCGCGCGGGTGGCGAGGTCCGCGGCGAACGGCTCCTTGAAGCGGGCGAGCGCGGAGAGGAGCGCTCCCTTCACCTCGGCGTCCGGCTCGCGCCCGAGCGCGGCGGCGAGGAGCGGCGCGGCCGCCTTCGAGCCGAGCGCCTCGAGCGCGCGCACCGCCCGCAGGCGCCGCCCGGTGTCGCCGTCGGAGAGGTCGTCCATCGAGCGCTCGTAGAGCGCGCGATCCGCGCGCGTCACGAGCAGCGTCTTCATCTGGTCGGTGTCGCGCGCGGTGAGCCCGACGCGCCCGCCGCTCGCGAACCGGCCCGCGACGGCGGCGACCGACTCGTGCCGTGGCACGACGACGGACCCCGGGACCGGCGTCGGCGTCGCCGCAGGGGCGTCGCCCTTCGCGGCCCCGCCCGCGATCGCCTCCGCCTTCCACGTCCGGAGCGCCTCGATCTCGGCGCGCAGCTCGGCGATGAAGCCCGCGAGGTCCGCGCCGCCCTCCTCCGGGCCCGGCGCGCCGTCGGCGCCGGGGGCGCCGGAGACGCGCGCGCGCTCGACGAGGCCTCCGAGCAGCCGCTCCCGCTCGGCCTCGAGCAGCCGCACGCGCTCCTGGAGCTCCGCCGCGCGATCGTCGGCCTCGACGCGCGCGCCGCGCTCACCCGCGAGCGCCTGCTCGAGCTCCGTCTCGCGCTGGCGCGCCTGGGCTGCGTCGCCGCGCGCCCTCTCCGCGACGGCGCGCGCCGCCGCGAGCTCGGACTCGAGCTGCGACACGCGACACTCGAAGAAGACGATCTTCTCGAGCGCGCTCCGGAGGAACTCCTCCGGATCGACGGTCTTCGCCCCTTCCCACGCCCCGTCCATCCGTCCGCCCATCGCCGTCGCAGATCCCACCTGATCCCAGGATCTTGCGCTGATATCGCAGCTTACGATGCCGGGATCCCGCTGGCAAATAAGTTGACGGACGGGCTCCGTCGGTGATCCGGCCCAACGAGCCCGAGTGAAGCGATCGGAATCCGGCGATTTTTACGCCGCCCGCCGTCCGGAGGCCGCCTCGAGCCCGTGCGCCGCCGGCCCGCGCTCCGCGCGCCAGAGCAGGAACGAGAACGCGAACCCGGCGGAGGCGAGCAGCGCGAGCATCCACATGACCGGCACCCAGCCCGCGGGGTGGGCCGCGCTCGCGCCCGCAGCGTCCTTCACCCTCCCCATCCCCCAGCTCATCGCCGCCCAGCCGACCTGCTGGCAGAAGGTCATGAGCGCGTAGGCCGAGCCGAGCCGGGCGTCGGGGACGAGGTAGGTGACGGCGGGCCAGAGCACGGCGGGGACGAGCGCGAAGGCGAGCCCGAGCATCGCCATCGAGAGCTGCAGCGGCAGGCTCGTGTACGTCATGAGGAGGAAGGGCGGGACGAGCAGCGCCGACCCGATCGCCATGAGCAGCGCGCGCTTCCCGATCCGGTCCACCACGTAGCCGAAGATCGGCATGCCGATCATCGACAGGAGCGGAAGGACGCTCTTCAGGCTCCCGGCCGTGTCGTTCGAGACGCCGTGGTAGTCGGTGAGGAACAGGTTCGCGAACGTCCGGAACGGGAAGATGGTCGCGTAGAAGCAGACGCACAGGCCGACGACCCACCAGTACGCACGGTCGAACCGCACGAGGTCGCCCCAGACCAGCTTGTCGGTCGCCCCGGCGCGCGCCATGCCGTAGCGGCGCGCCGCGTGGGCCTCGAGCGACGCGTAGACGATCGCGAAGAGCAGCCAGGCGACGCCGAGCCCGGCGGCGAGGAGGAGCGGCGGCTGCCAGGAGCGGAAGAGCGACTCCATGTTCGGCGACCAGTCCGCGGCGTACGACCCGAGCCGGGCGATGAGGAGCTGGATCGCGAGCGCGAACGAGATCTCCTTCCCCTTGAACCAGCGGCCGATGACCGTCGTCGCGGCGACGATGAAGCTCTCCGAGCCGACGCCGAGGACGAACCGGCCGGCGAGCATGCCGTACGCGGGCGCGCGCGGCACGAGCACCGGCCCGAGCGCGATGAGCACGCTCCCCGCCGCGCCGATCGCGCCGAACAGCACGGCCGACCGCGCCGTCCCGAGCCGGTCGATGAGCACGCCGCCCGCGATGAGCGTGAGGAGCGCCGCGACGTTGTAGGCCGTGTCGAGGAGGCCGACCTGCTCGCCGGTGAACCCGAACGTCTTCTCGAGGAGCGGCGTGACCGGGTACAGCGCGTCGAAGACGTAGTAGTTCCCGAACATCGCCAGGCTGCAGGCGACGAGGACGAGCCAGCGGTACCCGCGCGCCGGCTCGACGCGCGCGGGAGGCTTCGAGGCGGCGGCGTCGTTCATGGCCGCGGAAGATACCGCGGAAGGAGGGGTGGCGCGCGGCCCTCGACTCCCCGTTCGGCTTCAGTGGATGTGCTGCGCGGGGACCTCGCCCGGCGGCGCGCGCCCGGGGCGCGGCGCCTCCTCGAGCGTCTGCCCGTGCGACTCGACGTACGCGGCCTCCTCGGCGGGCGAGAGCGACGGATCCCCCGCGCCCGCGCCGAGCGGGACGCCGCGGGAGGCCGCGAGCGCCGCCTCGCCCTCGGCCGGAAGCGCGGGCGGGGGGCCGTGCGCCGCGCGCGCCGCGGCGATCGCCTCGATCACCTCCCGCCCCTCGGGCGGCGTCGCGACGTCCGGGAAACCCTCCGGCGCCGGGACGCGCCAGGACGGCGGCACGCCGCCGCGCGCGAGCGTGAGCAGGTCCCGGTCCGAGCGCGCGACGACGAGCACCCCATCGCTCGCGCTGCGCGCCTCGTCGTACCGGACGACCCAGCTGCTCCTGAACAGGATCGGGAAGCCGCGCGCGACCTCGAACCCCTCGTCGTACAGGGTCGTCACCCGGCCGAGATCCTTGCCGTCGACGTCCCGGACCGGCTGGCCCAGGCGGACCCCATTCCGTTCCTCGAGCTTCGCCATGCCCCACGCTTAGAGCCGCGGCCTCGCGCGGGCCACCCGCGCGTGGGGCGAGCGCCGTCCTGGACGGCGAGCAGGGCGGCGGCCGCCCTCCGCCGGGAGGCGGGAGGGCGCAGCCGCCGCCGCAGGGCGCTTCCTACGCCGGCCGCTTCACGCGCGCGGCGCGGACCTTCGTGACCTTGCGCGGATCGCCCTCGGCGATCGTGAACACCCAGCCACGCCAGAGGAAGCGATCGCCCTTCGCCGGGATCGCGCCCGCGATCGAGTTCAGGAACCCGGCGATCGTCTCGAAGCCCTGGTCCTCCGGGAGATCCGCCGAGGCGGCGCGGTTGAACTCGGCGATGGGCGTCGCGCCCTGCACCGTGAACGTGCCGTCGCCGTGGGACTCGACCGCGCGCCCCTCGTCCTCCTCGAACTCGTCGCCGATCTCGCCGACGATCTCCTCGAGCACGTCCTCGAGCGTGCAGATGCCCATCACCCCGCCGTACTCGTCGACGACGAAGGCCATGTGGAGCTTGCGCTTCTGCATCTCGCGGAGGAGCTGCTCGACCGGCTTCGACCAGGGGACGAAGTGAGCCGGGCGGAGGAGGTCGCGGAGCACGATGAGCTCCGGGTGCTGGAGCATCGGGACGAGGTCGCGCGCGTGGAGGACGCCGATGATCTGGTCGAGGCTGTCCCGGTAGACCGGCATCCGCGAGTGCCCCTCCTCCGCGAGCATCCGGATGATCTCGGAGGCCGGGGTGTCGATCTCGATCGCGACGATGTCGGTGCGCGGGACCATCACGTCGCGCGCGACCTTCTCGCGGAACTCGAACACCGCGTGGATGAGCTCGGTCGTCCCCTCCGCGCCCTGCGCGCGGGCGTACTCCGCGAGCGCCCGCTCCATCTCGTCGAGCGGCGGCGGCGGGTTCGAGAAGCGGGCGCGCCGCCCCGCGAGGGCGCGGGCGAGCACGGCGAGCGGCCGGAACGCGAGGCGCAGGACGCGGAAGGTCGGCGCGAGCGCGAGGGCGATCGGCTCGGCGTGCGCCGCGCCGAGGCCGCGCGCGCCCGCGGCGGCCGGGAGGGAGACGAGCGAGGCGAGGATCGCAGCCGCGGCGCCGGCGACGGCGGGGTGGGCGGGCGCGGCCGCGAAGCCGGCGCTCGCCGCGAGGAGACCGGCGAAGAGCGTGGAGAAGGTCACGACCGCACGGAGCGTGAACGCGGTCGCCTCCGGCTCGGCGACCAGCGCGCCGAGCGCCCGGGCGCGCCGCCCCGCCCCGGGCGCGGCTGCGAGCTCCTGGGCGCGCGGGACGCCGATCGCGACCAGCGCCGCCTCGAGCGCGGCCGCCACTGCGCGCACCGCGAGCAGCGCGGCGGCGCCGCCGGCGAACGCGAGGAACTCGCTGACGAGAGGGCCGTCCATCGCGGCGCTACCCT